>OHAF01000068.1_pt1 | contig 97105 bp, 91 predicted proteins | sample 1577041 | NCBI WGS metagenome assembly OHAF01 (sample SAMEA3541495, study PRJEB24748) | human gut metagenome | biome: human gut; feature: human-associated habitat; material: faeces | place: China | collected 2012
CACGGATGCCAGCTGCGGCATGGTTAGAAATACCGGATTTTGCGGTCAGAATTTGTCGCCGCATGTTTATCTGGAACTTTTAAGTATCTAGTTCTTGTAATATTACTTATCACCCCAAAGAGGTTATGCTTATTGCGGCAATTCCTTTTTACGGGTAATAGATAAAATTGGCACGGTAAACACCGCTGTCCAATCCCGTCTTTTTGTCCACCACAAGTACGGACAGGACATTGTTGCCCTCCGGCACCTCAAACGGCTCCGTGTAGCGCTCAGACGCCGTGGTAGGATCGGTTCCGTCCCAGGTATAGTAAATGCTGCATCCATCCTCTGCGGTCAGCGTCACGAGTGTCGGCTCATAAAAACGGCCTCCGTCCGGCGACACCTCTGCAAAATCCGGTGGTGCAAGTTCGATCTCAAAATCGGCATACGTCACGGAACTGTAGATTCCCTTATCGTTCCGGCAGACCGCCGCGATGGTATATTTGCCACTCTCATCAAAGACGAGCGGGTTTCCGACAAAATACCTCGTTCCGGTCTTGGCATCCAGTTCGTTCTCATCTCCATTGATCGTATAGTAGATGGCATCCCCGTCTGTCGACGCAATCTCTACCTCGAGCGCCTCATCGTACTTTCCGGACGGCACATCTCCCTCAGGATCCGTAATCAGCGGTGCAGATGTCATGTAATCCGCAAACAAATCCAGAATCTTATCCTTATTCTTAAGATCCTCGGCATCGACCTCCGCTTCCAGATCCAGAATGCTGTCGTAATCTTCCCTCGCATCATAGATAGCGATCAGATCTCTGTATGCGTCCTCATTGGTAGGATCAAGCTTTATGATCTCAATCAGGAGCACCATTGCCGCATCGGTATTTTTCTGTTTTTCATAGATTTCAATCATCTTCTCACGCGCGGTAATATCGTTTGGATACAGATACAGCGCACGCTCGTAATAGTCAAGTGCCTCCCCGTCATTCTGCGCATCAGCCGCCATGGCCGCCTGTTCCATCTGATAGTCGTAAGAATTGGCATTCCGGTGATCAATTGTAGCCTTAATCAGAATTCCCGCCAGAACGAGAAGCACCAGCAGAATTCCCCCGATGAGAAATGGCAGCCGGCGATTTTTCTTCCTCTGCGGCTGTTTGGGCTTTTGCTGCTTTGCCTGTGCCGGCGCCGGTTCCTTCCCGGCAGATTCCTCCTCTTTTAGAAGAGAACGCAGATAGTCATCCTCCAACACACTGTAATCCGGCACAATCTGTACCGCATTTCCACACACGGAGCAGTAGATACATCCCTCTTTGATCTCTGCCCCACACTTTGCACATTTCATATGAAACGATTCCTCTCACTCTTTCATCCATATGGATTCTACATCTGTTACTGCAACATGGACTCCACACAATTATGCATCAGCATTGCAATGGTCATAGGCCCTACTCCGCCCGGAACCGGTGTGATCGCCGACGTATGCGGCGCAACCTCATCATATCTGACATCCCCGCACAGCTTGTTATTCTCATCGCGGTGAATTCCCACATCGATGACAACCGCCCCTTCTTTGATGTAATCTGCCGTGATAAACTGCGGCTTTCCGATTGCAACGATCAGGATATCCGCCGTTTTGCAAAGTTCCGGCAGATTCTGTGTCTTGGAATGTGCAATGGTGACCGTGGCATTCTCGCGCAGCATTAAAAGTGCCATCGGCTTCCCCACGATATTGCTTCTGCCGATTATCACACAATGTTTTCCTTCCATCTTAATTCCGGAGCGCTTTAAGAGCTGGATGATTCCCGCCGGTGTGCAGGAGACAAATCCCGGCTCCCCGATCACAAGCTTTCCAACGTTTTCCGGGTGGAATCCGTCCACATCCTTTTCGGGTGCAATCGCACGAATCACTTTGTCTGCGTCAATCTGTGCCGGAAGCGGAAGCTGCACCAGAATTCCGTTTACCGAAGCATCACCATTCAGCTTCTCCACAAGCGCAAGAAGTTCTTCCTCCGTCGTCTCCTCCGGCAGTTCATAGGACAGGGAACCGATGCCGATATAGGCGCAGGCTTTCTTTTTGTTATTGACATACACGCTGGAAGCCGGATCGGTTCCTACCTGGATCACTGCAAGCGCCGCTTCTTTTCCAAGCTTTTTCTGTTCCGCAACCTGCTCGCGCAGTTCGTCCTTGATCTCCTGTGAAATCTTTTTTCCGTCAATGATCTGTGTCATACGTATCCTCCATTCTGTCTCTTAGAATAATCCGGTAATGACTCCGTCATCATTGACATCAATACCGTATGCCGCAGGGTTCTTGGAAAGTCCCGGCATCGTCATGATCGAACCGGTAACTGCAACGACAAAGCCGGCTCCTGCCGATACGTAAACCTCGCGCACATTGATGGTAAAACCGGTCGGTCTTCCAAGCTTCGTCTGGTCATCCGAAAGAGAATACTGTGTCTTTGCCATGCAGACCGGGAAGGATGACATTCCCATATCGGCAATTCTCTTCAGTTCCTTTTTGGCAGCTGCGGAATAGGTCACTCCGTCGGCTCCGTAAATCTCTCTCGCAACAGTTGCGATCTTATCCTCAAGGCTCATATCATCCGGATATAATGGCTTGAAATGGCTTTCCTTCTGCTCCAGTGTAAGCAGCACCTTGTTGGCAAGCTCAATGCCGCCTTCACCGCCCTTTTCCCAGACCTCGGAAAGTGCAAACTCACATCCGCGTTCTCTGCAGAACTGCTCCACGTAATCCGTCTCCGCTTTTGTGTCTGTGACAAAGGAGTTCAAGGTAACCACAACCGGCACACCGAACTTCTGCAGGTTCTCAATATGCTTCTCCAGGTTGACAATCCCCTTCTTCAATGCATCCAGATTCTCTGTGCCAAGATCCGCTTTCGCCACGCCGCCGTTGTATTTGAGTGCACGCACGGTTGCAACCAGCACAACGGCATCCGGTGCCAGTCCTGCTTTCCGGCACTTGATATCGAAGAATTTTTCAGCGCCGAGATCTGCGCCAAAGCCGGCCTCCGTAATCACATAATCCGCGAGCTTTAAGGCTGTCTTTGTAGCACGGACACTGTTGCATCCGTGCGCAATATTGGCGAACGGACCTCCGTGAACAATGGCAGGCGTGTGCTCTAACGTCTGGATCAGGTTCGGCTTTAGCGCGTCCTTTAACAGTGCCGCCATCGCGCCGGTCGCTTTCAGATCGTCCGCGGTCACCGGCTTTCCGTCAAACGTATAGGCGACGATAATCCGTCCAAGCCGGCGCTTTAAGTCATGCATATCGTCAGCCAGACAAAGAATAGCCATAATCTCCGACGCAACCGTGATGACAAAGTGATCTTCTCTTACCATTCCGTCCATCTTGCTTCCCAGACCGACGACAATGTTACGGAGGACACGGTCGTTCATATCCATGCAGCGTTTCCAGACGATCTGCCGCGGATCAATTCCAAGCTCATTGCCCTGCTGGATATGGTTGTCCAGAAGAGCCGCCAGGAGATTGTTGGCGGAGGTAATTGCATGGAAATCACCGGTAAAGTGCAGATTCAGATCCTCCATCGGCACAACCTGCGCGTATCCGCCGCCGGCTGCACCTCCCTTGATTCCAAAACACGGTCCAAGGGACGGCTCTCTTAACGCGATGACCGCCCTTTTCCCAAGTCTGCCGAATGCCTCGCCGAGGCCGACGCTCGTGGTGGTCTTTCCCTCTCCCGCCGGCGTTGGATTGATTGCGGTCACAAGAATCAGTTTCCCGTCTTTTCTGTCGGAAACCCGACGGATCAGCTCGTCCGAAAGCTTTGCCTTGTACTTTCCGTACAATTCCAGATCATCCTCCGGGATGTCAAGCTTTGCAGCCACCTCGCGAATATGTACCATCTGGGCTTCCTGTGCAATTTCAATATCACTTTTCATAATGTCTCCTCCATTCCGCCGCCAGAGCGGCTTTGTATGTTTTATATGAATCCTGTTACAGATATTCCTCTTCGTACTGCTCAAACTGCTCGGGCGACATTAAAACCCGCCGCGGCTTTGTGCCTTCCTCAGGACCTACGATACCCGCTTCCTCCAGTTGATCCATAATGCGGGCTGCACGGTTAAAACCGATTTTAAAATACCGCTGAAGCATGCCGATGGAACCTTTTTCCTTCTCCATGAGAAGGCGCGCCGCATCTGCAAAATAAACGTCCCTGCCGTCCCCTGCATCCGCGCCAGAATCGATCGCTACGGTGGTGTTGGCGGATTCCATGTTGCTCAGCTTCTCCTCCATCTCCGCACTGTAGGTCACCTGACCATTCTGTTCCTTGATAAACCCTACAACGGCAGATACTTCCTCATCCGATACAAATGCGCCCTGCACACGCACCGGCTTTGGAATTCCCTGCGGGCTGAACAGCATGTCTCCCTTGCCGAGGAGCTTCTCGGCGCCGTTCATATCCAGAATGGTTCTCGAATCCACGCCAGAAGTCACGGCAAAGGCGATACGGCTCGGCATATTCGCCTTGATCAGACCGGTAATGACATTGACCGACGGACGCTGTGTCGCAATGATCAAATGAATGCCGCACGCTCTTGCGAGCTGTGCCAGACGGCAGATGGATTCCTCGACTTCGCCCGGCGATACCATCATAAGATCCGCCAGCTCGTCCACGATAATCACAATCTGCGGCAGCTTTTCCGGCTTCGGATCGCCCTCGATCGTCGGCAGGGATTCGATCTTCGCATTGTAGCCCTTTAAGTCTCTCACCGAGGCATTGGCGAACTTCTGATAACGGTCTGTCATCTCATCCACCGCCCAGTGCAGTGCACCCGCCGCTTTTTTCGGATCGGTGACCACCGGTATCATCAGGTGCGGGATGCCGTTATAGACACTCAGTTCCACAACCTTCGGATCAATCATAATCAGCTTGACCTCTTTGGGGTTCGCCTTGTAGAGGATGCTCATGATAATCGTGTTGATACATACGGACTTACCGGAACCCGTCGCACCGGCAATCAGAAGATGCGGCATCTTGGCAATGTCCGCCACCGTCACCTTTCCGCCGATGTCCTTTCCGACGCCGAAAGAAATCTTTGACGGATGCTTTTTAAATTCTTCCGACTCTACCAGTTCTCTAAAAGAAACCATGACGTTTTCTTTGTTCGGAACCTCAATACCGATCGCCGCCTTTCCGGGGATCGGTGCCTCGATACGAATATCCGCCGCTGCCAGATTCAGCTTGATGTCGTCGGCCAGATTAACAATCTTGCTGACCTTTACTCCCATCTCCGGCTGCAGTTCATAGCGCGTCACAGCAGGACCGCAGCTGATGTTGGTAATCGTGACATTCACGCCGAAATTCTTTAAGGTCTGCTGCAGCTTCATCGCGGTCTCCTGCAGATGCTGTCTGGAATCCCCGGCTTTGTTTGCCGCCTTTGTCAGAAGATCTGCCAGAGGGAACACATACGGACGCTCCGGAGGCATCTGCTCCGCCGACACACTTTCACCGGATGCCGCAGGTGCAGATGTGGTATGTCCGGCATTTTCCCCGATGCCGGACACAGCCTTTGTCTCTGCGGGCGATACGGCTGCCGATGCTTCCTGCGGCTCTTTCAGCTGTACTTTCGGCGCAGCCGCCTCCCATGCGTTTTCTGGTCCGGCCGCACTGCCCCATGATTCTTTCTGTTCCTGCGCAGATGCAGTGCTCCACGGATCTTCCGGTTCGGCTGCGCTGCTCCACGGATCTTTCTGTTCCTGCGAGGCTGTAGTGCTCCATGGATCTTCCGACTCTGTTGCCACATCCCACGATGCTTCCGCCGGCGCACTATTCCAGGATGCTCCCTGTGCAGTCTCCGTTTCCGGAGTCCATGCAGATATGTTCTGTGAAGCCTCCGGTGTCACAGCCGCAAGCGCTTCGTCTGAGAACGCCGACGGCGTCAGATTCTCTGCAGGCGGATATCCGCCGTCCGACGTGAGAGGCACAATCTTTTCTTCCCGTACCTCCGGCATCTCCAGATAATCCTCCGCATTCAGTTCACTGATCTCATCGGAATGTTCAATGACATTCTGCCGCGGCAGCACCCGGGTGTCAATGGCAACCCCTTCCACCTTGCGATCCATCCGCCTTAATGCCTGTTCCTCTCTGCGCTGCTCCCGCTCTTCCCGCTGGATTCTCACGCGTTCCTTATGGCGTTCATTTCCGCTGCGCGCGGATTCGTAGACCTTTTTCCCGCCTTTTTGCATTCCGCGGAGCGCAGAGCGCTCTGTAATTAACACCAGCGATATGATTAACATGATCGCATCGATCACATAAGAACCAGCCAGACCGAAATTCGGGCAGAAAATCCATGCCAGAAGTCCGCCGATGAAGCCGCCTCCCGTCCGGTGCTCAAAACTGTAGCTGTATGCCGCAGCGGCACCGTCAACCGCAGACCCTTTGGTCAGCAGTTCGATCAGCATACATAAGAACAGATCGAACAGAATCATCGCCACAAGCTTTACGGTTGCCACCCGGTTGCCCCTGTTCGACACGGCAAAAAAAGTACCGACAAGAAGAAGCACCGGGAACACATACGCGATCAGTCCCATGACGCCAAAAAAGAACCGGCTCACTGCATTGCCGATGGTTCCCCCGATTCCGAAATTACTGATAAATAATAAAATAGATACCGCTACAATGATCCAGAGAATGACCTCCCTGGTAAAATCCTCCTGCTGCTGTGCAGCCGTCTTTTTCTTCCGTCCTGTACTTCCCTTCCGGCTTGTCTGTGCCTTTCGTTTCCCAGATGTACTCTTTTTATTCCCTGTTGCCAAAACTTACTAACCTCCAAAACCGTTATGCCAGATAAAAATACCCGCCGATGGACAATGCGCCAACGAGCAGACAGTAGATGGCAAAAACGGTGAACTTCTTTTTGCGGACGATGACAAGCATCGTCTTAATGCAGATATATCCCACAACCGCCGCGACCGCCATACCGATCACATAGTAGACAACCTCCGTTCCCGACACCGCCAGGTCTGTGGCATCTTTTAATTCGAGAACAAGTGCGCCAAGAATCGCCGGTATCGACATCAAAAACGAGTATTTCACGGCAAAATTGCGCTGATAACCCGCAAGCAGGCAGGCGGTAATCGTCGTACCGGAGCGTGAAAGTCCCGGAAGCGTTGCAATTCCCTGTGCGATTCCGACAGAAAACGCATCCGTGTAGGTGACGTTCTTCGGAAGTTTGTCGCCGTCCTTGCAGTGATCCGCGATCAAAAGCAGCACTGCCGTTGCGATAAGGCAGATGCCTGGAACAATCAGAATCTCGGAAGCCATCTCCACGACATCCTTGCAGAAATAGCCGATAATTCCAGTCGGTATTGTCGATACGATAATCAGCATGGCAAATTTGCGGTAGCTGCTGTTGATCACGCGCCGATACGCCATCTGCTCTTTGCCGGTCTTATTCCGGAAGAAGACAATCACATTGTATCCGGCGTCGCGGATGATGCAGCATCCATCTACCACCAGTTTTAAGATGTCCCGGTAGTATACCAGGGAGATTGCAATCAATGTACCGACGTGAAGCAGTACATCATATAAAATTCCCGTGTCGGTATTGACATCAAACAGTATTTTAAAAAGTGCCAGATGCCCGGAACTGCTCACCGGCAAAAACTCGGTCAGTCCCTGTATAATGCCCATCAAGATCGCCTGTAATAATGACATGGCAGCCTCCTTATCCGATTCGTAAAAATCTGTCAAACTTATACATACATGACCAATTTTAACATATTTGAGGGCGGTTGTCATTAAAAGGTTTCTTAATAATTTTTTCCCTTTGTGGCATCAATCATCGCATGCAGTTTTAAAAACGCGGCATCGATTCCGCCCACGGCATCGATCAGCCCTTCCCGGACCGCTTCCTCCCCGACTAAAATGGTTCCAAGGTCTTTTGTCAGCATTCCCGTGTTCATCATCAGTTCCTCCAGACGCTCTTCCCCCGCCTTTGAATGCGACGCGATAAAGGTTAAAATCCGGTTCTGCATCTGCTTAAAATAATCGTAGGTCGGCTTGGCTCCTATGACAGTTCCGCTCATGCGCACGGGATGAATCACCATGGTGCCCGACGGGACAATAAACGAGTAATCCGTGGAGACAGCGAGCGGCACGCCGATCGAATGGCTTCCTCCGAGCACGAGCGATACCGTCGGTTTGCTGATCGACGCAATCATCTCTGCAATGGCGAGTCCGCTCTCAACGTCGCCGCCGACTGTATTTAAAAGCAGCAGGATTCCTTCCGTATCCCGGTTGTCCTCCATCTCCGCCAGCTTCGGAAGCACGTGTTCGTACTTGGTTGTCTTAGTCGTCGCCGGCAGACAATCGTGTCCCTCAATCTCTCCTATAATCGTTAAAAGTGAGATCCGGTTGTTCTCCCGGTTGTTATTTAACGCAACCTGTCCGAATTCCCGGATGTCCTCATTTTTCTGTTCCTGTTTTTCTGACATAGTTTCTCCCTCTCCTTCGGTCTTCTCTTTTTACTAATTGCATAAAAAAGCAGGGTGCAAAATTGCACCCTGCTTAGTATGTATCATCCAGCGTCATATTATGTCAGCCCACGCTACACTTCTCCCAGAAGATAGCGGTACAATCCCTCATAGCGTCCCTTGGAATTGTTCCAGGAATAGTCGTTTGCCATTCCGCGGTCAATCATCTGGTTCCACTGCTTCTTGCGGTCAAAATAGATATGTTTGGAGTAGTTGATCACGCCTAACATCTCGTCTCCGTTATAGTTTGCAAACGAGAATCCGTCTCCGGTGTTCTCGTACTCATTGTACGGCTTTACGGTATCCCGGAGTCCGCCCGTCTCCCGCACGATCGGCACCGTGCCGTAACGGAAAGAGATTAACTGCGTCAGTCCACACGGTTCAAACCGCGACGGCATTAAGAACGCGTCCGCAGCCGCGTACAGCTTGTGGGCAAGTTCGTCCGAGTAGCAGATATTCGCCGAGACACGGTCGCCGTACTTCCATGCATAGTGGCGGAACATATTCTCGTACTGCGGATCACCGGTTCCGATGACCACGAACTGCGTATAGTCGTCCACAATGCGGTCGATCGCGTAATTGATGAGATCGAGTCCCTTCTGGTCCGTCAGTCTTGAGATCAGGCCGATCATGTATTTTTTCTTGTCGACGGCAAGTCCCAGTTTCTCCTGCAGCTTCATCTTATTGGACGGCTTTTTCTTGCGGAAATCCGCGGCGTCGTAATTGACATAGATCTTTGGATCCGTCTTCGGATTGTAAACCGTATAGTCGATTCCGTTTACAATTCCCTGCATGTCGTAATGTCTTGCCGAGAGCAGACCGTTTAACCCTTCCCCGTAATACTCCGTCTGAATCTCATTCGCATAGGAATCGCTGACGGTCGTGATGTAATCCGCATACACCAGTCCGCCCTTCAACATATTGGCGTCCTTCTGGAACTCCAGCTTATCCGGCGTAAACAGATCCGCCGAGAAACCGGTCAGTCCCTGCATTGTCTTCATGTCCCAGATTCCCTGGAACTTTAAATTGTGGATCGTGATGACCGACTTGATGCCCCAGTAAAAGGAGTCCGCCTGGAACTCATTTTTCAGATAAACCGGAATCAGTCCCGTCTCCCAGTCGTGACAGTGAATCAGATCCGGCCGGAAATTGATCTGTTTTAAAATGGAGAGTACCGCCTTGTCAAAAAAACAGAACTTCTCAATGTCAAACCGGATGTCCCCATAAGGCACGATGCAGTTAAAGTATTCCTGATTATCTATAAAATAGTAGGTGATGCCATCAAGCACATACTGAAGAACCCCGACGTACTTGTCCTGGATATAAGTCCCGGCGCTCATATAAAAATGCGTCACATACTCAAACTGGCTGCGGTATTTTTCCGGAATACAGCTATAATTCGGAATAACCACCCGCACATCCCACTCTTCCTTGTCAAATTCCTTGGGAAGCGCGCCGCAGACGTCCGCAAGTCCCCCGGTCTTGATAAACGGAACGCACTCAGAAGCTGCAAAAAGTATTTTTTTCATAAAAACCTCCTTGTATCGGAAACATCCTGTTTTTCGCAGAAAGCATATACAATATTATGATATACCATTTCACCCTACAATTCCAGCGTTTTACAAAAAAAGGACAAACCATCTGTTATGGTCTGCCCTCTTTTTGTAAATTTATTATTCATCCCAGTTGTGAAATACTTCCTGCACATCATCATCTGCATCCAGAAGATCCAGAATACGGTTGATGTTGGTCAGATCCTCCTCCGCTGTCAGCTCCACATAGTTCTGCGGAAGCATGGTCACAGAAGCTTCTGCCATCGGAATACCTGCATCCTCCAACGCTCTGCGGACATCCTCAAAATCGTCCGGCGCTGTAAGGATCTCGTAGCTGTCTTCCTCCTCGGAAAAATCCTCAGCTCCTGCGTCAAGAGCCTGCATCATCAGCTCATCCGCATCTCCCTCGTAATCTTCCTTTGCGACAATAATCTGTCCCTTCTCATCGAACATATAAGATACACAGCCCTGTGTACCGATACTGCCGTGTCCCTTTGTAAACGCGTTGCGCACATTCGCAGCCGTACGGTTCTTATTGTCCGTCAGGCACTTTACGATGATGGCGGTTCCGCTCGGACCGTAGCCTTCATAAGTACAGAATTCGTAATTGACCGAGTTGCCGTCTCCAGCAGCCTTCTTGATACCGCGCTCGATCGTATCGTTCGGCATATTGTTGGATCTTGCCTTGGCGATGACCTGTGCCAGCTTGAAGTTGTTGGCAGGGTCAGGACCGCCCTCTTTTACTGCAACAGCAATCTCTCTTCCGATAATGGTAAAAATCTTTCCCTTTGCCGCATCATTTTTTTCTTTCTTGTGCTTAATGTTGGCAAATTTTGAATGTCCTGACATGTTTTTTCCTCTTTTCTGTTGAAATCCGGTTTATTATTTTAACATTTATTCTTCATTCTGGCAAGTCCCGTCTGCCAGTTCGACTTCCGAAGCCTTCTCCTCCGGAAGTTTGATCACGTGTACCTTCTGGATCATCTTGTTCTCTACAGAAAGGATCTCAAACAGATACCCGTATGCGGTTGTTGAAAACACCTCGTCGTCGCTGGGAATCTTATCGATCAGTGAGATCAAAAAACCGTTTAACGTCTCGAAATCGTCCTCTTCATCCAGCGGAATCCCCAGCACTTCCACAACCTCGTCAAACGGAGCCATACCGCTCATCAGATAGCTTCCATCCGGCTGCAGTTCGACCATGTTCGTCTCCTCGTCGTGCTCGTCCTCGATGTTTCCAACAATCTCTTCCAGAATGTCTTCCATCGCAACAATGCCTGCCGTCTGTCCGTACTCATCCACCACGATCACCAGATGACTTTTGGCTGCCTGCATCATGGCAAACAGGGAATTGATGTTGCGCGTCTCGGGGATGAAGTCCACCTCGCGGATCAGACCCTTGATCTTAGAGACCGGCGTGTCATAAACCGCCGCATCCAGGCTCAGTTCCAGAGCCTCCTTGATATGTAGGACACCGATAATGTTATCGATGTCGTCCAGAAACACCGGGAATCTGGAATAGTTGTTCTCCTTGATGAACTCCAGGGCCTGGCGAAACGTTCTGGTTCCGTCGAGCGCACAGATATTCTTGCGGTGCGTCATGATATCCTTGGCTTCCTTGTCGCCAAACTCAAAGATGTTATGAATCATCTCCGCCTCGCTTGCAAGGAGCACACCCTGCTCGTGACCCTCGTTTACCATGGAGATAATCTCTTCCTCCGTCACATCATCCGTATCGCTTAACGGATCAACGCCGAACACGCGCGCCAGAAGGTTGGCTAAACCGTCCGTCAGGAATATGATCGGGTAAAAAAGAAGCTCTACCACATGTACCGGTCCCGCCAGGCGCAGTGCCCAGGCTTCCGGCTTTCTGGACGCCACTTTCTGCGGCGTGTAGATTCCAAACACCAGCACAATGAGAATCAGGATCACAAAAATGAGGACATCCACAAGTACCGACATGACGCTTCCCGCGTCTTCCGGCAGAAAATACGCGCGCCAGAGCGGTACCTCCAGAAAACCGAGCAGCATATGCACGATTAAAACCACCAGTTCGCAGACATGCGTATATCGTTCATTCTTATCCGTGTAGCGCCGCAGAAGTCCCGCACCGCGGTCTTCCTCTCCCGCCAGACGTTCTATGGCAGCCTCATTCAAATTCTGCATGGCAGCGATAAAGCCAAAAACCACAAAATCTAATATGACAAATCCTGCAAAAATGAGGATGCCCACAGTGGGGCTGCAACCATCATCCATATAGTTTCCTTTCTTTCGTATCTCCGGTATTACACACTAAAACATCAAAAATCATAACATTTTCGCGCATAATAGTCAAGTTATGTATAGAGTTCCAGACTGATCTCCAGCGCCTTGTCTATTTTCACAAGGATCTGATGATCCAGATGGCACACTTTATCTTTCAGTCTCGTCTTATCGATCGTCCGCAGCTGTTCCAACAGCACCACGGAATCCTTGACCAGCGCATATTTCTGGCTGTCAAGCTCCACATGCGTCGGAAGCTTTGCTTTATTCATCTGCGATGTGATTGCCGCGCAGATGACCGTCGGACTGTGTCTGTTTCCAACATCGTTCTGTATGATGAGCACCGGCCGCACACCGCCCTGTTCCGAGCCGACCACCGGCCGCAAGTCTGCATAAAAGATATCCCCACGTCGAATTACCATACTTTCCACTCCATTTCTCTCTGGATCTTTTACGGATAGTATTGCCATTTTTCACGGGTGTATTCCATTTTGTTTTTATTTTCCCAACACTATGATATGCCATCTTTTCCCGGCTGTGACTGCGTCTGTTCCAGTCCGGCCAGGATCTCGCACATTCCGTCATGAATGTCCGACGCCGTCATGCCGCGCATGGAGCGCCGCGCACCTGCCGCTTCACCCGCCTTTCCGTGCAGGTAGACGCCGAGCGGCGCCGCCTGCTCCACACGGATTCCCTGCGCCATCAGTCCGCCGATGATACCGCTTAAGACATCCCCGCTTCCCGCCGTTGCAAGCCCGGCATTGCCGGATACATTCAGCCATGTCTGGCTGTACGGAATCGCGGTAGCCGTGTGTTCGTCCTTCAAGACGCAGATCACATTGTACTGTCTTGCGAATTCATCCGCCGCCTCAATCAGATGATTCTGCAGATACGCCACCGAATCCCCCGTCAGCCGGCTCATCTCTCCAAGGTGCGGCGTCACCACGAGTTCCGTGTGCGGCAGAAGCAGCAGGTTTGTATCTTTTGCAATCACATTCAACGCGTCCGCATCCAAAAGCACCGGAACCGCCGCATTCTTGATCACTGTGCGAACCATCCCCGCAGCCGCATCCGTCGTGCCGATCCCCGGTCCACACACGATCGTGTCCGCCCAGCTCATTGCCTCCGAAAGTTGCGGCGCCTCCGCCTTTTTGGAGGAATATGCCGTGATTACCGCCTCCGGAAGCTGCGTCTGCAAAATGGCGCGGTTTTCCTCCGGTGTAAAAATGCGCACCAGCCCGCAGCCGCTTGCATATGCGGCTTTCGCGCAAAGATATGCCGCTCCGGACATTCCCTGGCTTCCGGCAATCACGAGAAGTCTGCCGAATGTTCCCTTGTTGGAGTGGCTCTCCCTTGCGGCAAGAAGGGACAGATCCGCGTCTTCTAACGCTGCCACCGCCGGTTTGCGCTCCCCGAATGCATCCGGCGTAATCCCGATATCCGCCACAACGACTTTCCCGGCGTACTGATTGCCCGGCCACAGCAGGCATCCCACCTTTTCAAACGCAAATGTGACCGTCAGATCTGCCCGGAAAGCGGTTCCCAGCACATTTCCATTGTCCGCCGAAATGCCGGAAGCAATGTCAACCGCCGCCTTCGCCCCTTCCATGGCATTCATCCGGTCGATTAACGATGCGTATTCTCCCTCCACACTGCGCGATAATCCCACGCCGAATACCGCGTCGATCACGAGCGTGTAGGACTTCCCCTCCGGAAATTCCGTGAGGATCTTACCGCCGTACGCAAGAAAGATCTTCTTCTGGAGCTGATTGCCGACGGACGCTTTTCCTGTGTGCGGCGCTTCCAATACATCGACGGTGTTTCCCGCCTGCATGAGCATTCTGGCGATCGCATAGCCGTCTCCGCCGTTGTTGCCGCTGCCGCAGACGACGAGTGTTCTTGACGTATTCCGTTTTTCCCGGCGCAGTGTCTCCACAAAGGAAAGCGCCGCACGCTCCATCAACACTGCCTGCGGCATATGAAATTCCTCGATTGTCCGGCTGTCATAAAGATTCATCTCCCGGCTGTTTACGATATATCGCATCTTTTCCCTCCCGCCTGCCGGCATCACACCCGGCATTTTATTTCGGTAAAACACTGGAACAAAGTTCCCTATAGAGTAAAAAAGAGATCCTGCTATGCAGGACCTCTTTTAATCTGTCTGACGGCTGTTCTCTTTGGTGCGCTGATTCTTCACAATATTGTAGGATAACTGCATCAGGCTGTCCGAGAGATGGACATTTTCCACAACAACGTCCTTATCGATCAATTCCAGATCCACATGTGCAAAATTCCAGATCGCATGAATGCCAAGACCGACCAGACGGTTGGCAATGGCGTCCGCTTTTTCCTTCGGCATGGTAAGCGCTGCAATGTCTACTTTGTTCTCTCTACAGAAATCTTCCAGCTCATCCAGCATACGGATCTTGATCCCGCGCACAGTCACACCGTCCAACGCCGGATTGACATCGAACAGTCCGATGATCATAAATCCAAGCTTTTCAAACTTCACGTAATTGGCGAGTGCCTGACCGAGGTTTCCGGCACCGATCACGATAATATTGTGCTGCTGGTTCAGACCGAGAATCTTGCCGATTTCCTCATATAGGTACTTTACGTTATATCCATATCCCTGCTGTCCAAATCCCCCGAAATTATTGAGATCCTGACGGATCTGGGAAGCGGTGACATTCATCCTTAGGCTCAGATCATTGGAAGAAATACGTTCTACCCCGGCGTCCAGCAACTCTCCCAGATATCTGTAATACCGCGGCATTCGACGAATGACAGCCTGTGATATTTCTTTTTCCTGCATGGTGATGCCCACCTTTCTATCAAAACATCTCTTTTATTATAGTGATAAACCAGATATCTGTCAATGTGTCAAAAATTTAACAACCAGACGGCATTCCTCACGACTCAAGCTCCATCGATACCTGCTCCCATTCCTCGTAGCATTTTTCCAGCTCGCTCCGGTATTCATTCTGTCTGCCGGTCAGCTCGCCGAGCTTCGCGGAATTGGTTGCATTGGCAGGATCTGCGCACTCCTCATCAATGCCGGCGATCAGATCCTCCAGCTCGGCAATGCGCTCTTCCGCCTTCTTTAGCGTATTCTCAAGCTTGCGGATGCGCGCCTGCTCGGCTTTCTGCGCCTGCCAGTCCGCTTTCTTGTCCGTTCCACTTCCGTCCTGCGCCACGGTCTGTTCCGTCATCTGCGCCGCCTGCGCCTTCGGCTCCGCCTCCACATAGATCTGGGTCAGTTCGTCATGTTTTTCCAGATAGTAATCGTAATTCCCGATATAGTTGACAATCGTCCCTCCCGTCAAATCCAGAATCCGGGTTGCGGTCTGATTGATAAAATAACGGTCGTGCGACACGAAAAAGACGGTTCCGGTGTACTGGTTTAACGCCGACTCCAAAATCTCTTTGGATGTGATGTCCAGATGGTTGGTCGGCTCATCCAGAATCAGAAAATTCGCATCGGAAAGCATCAGTTTGGCAAGGGAGACGCGCCCGCGCTCCCCGCCGCTTAAGTCTGCAATCCGCTTGAATACATCATCGTTCGTAAATAAAAACGCTGCCAGGACATTGCGGATCTTCGTGTGGTTTAGCTGCGGGTAGTCATCCGCGATCTCCTCAAAGATCGTTTTCTCCATGTGGAGCAGCTGATGTTCCTGATCGTAGTACCCGATGTGCACATTCGACCCGAGCACAATGGTTCCGCCGTCCGCCGGGATCAGTTCATTGATGATCTTAAGAATCGTCGTCTTGCCTGTTCCGTTATTGCCGGTCAATGCCACGCGCTCCCCGCGCTTAATCTCAAAGGAGAGATCGGTAAACAGCGTGTGTGCACCGAACGCCTTCCTTAAATGCTCCACCGTAAGCACATCATTGCCGCTCGTCACATCCGGCTCAAGCACAATATGGATGTCCGTATTCTCGTCGGTCGGCTTCTCAAGGCGCTCGATCTTATCCAGCATCTTTTCACGACTCTCCGCCCGCTTAATCGATTTCTCGCGGTTAAAAGACTTGAGCTTTGTGATGACCTCTTCCTGGTGCTTAATCTCCCGCTGCTGGTTGTAATACTGCTTTAACAGATCTTCCCGGATCTTCGCCTTTTTCTTCGCAAATTCCGTGTAATTTCCCTGGTAGACATACCCCTGATGCTGGAAAATCTCCACCACCTTGGTGACAACGCGATCCAGAAAATAGCGGTCATGCGACACGATCACAACCGCTCCCTTATAGTTCATCAGAAATCCCTCCAGCCACCGGATCGATTCCATATCCAGATGGTTGGTCGGCTCGTCTAAAAGCAGGACATCCGGCTTTGTCACAAGGAGCTTGCCCAGTGACACGCGCGTCTTCTGTCCGCCGGAAAGTTCGCTCATCTGCCGGTCAAATTCACTCTCCGCAAAGCCGAGTCCCTTTAAGATTCCCGTCACTTCACTGCGGTAGGTGTAGCCGCCTAACAGTTCAAACTCGTGGCTCAACCGGTGATACCCGTCCAGAAGCGCTTCAAGCTCCTGCCCTGTGAGCGCATTCATCTGCGCCTCCATCCCGCGGAGACGCTCCTCCAGCTCGATGATGTTCTTCTTTGCGTCAAGGACTTCCTCGTAGATGGTCCGGTGCCCGGACACATCCTGATACTGCGCCAGATAGCCAATGGTGGCATCTTTCGCAAGAATCACCTGACCGGTATCCGGCGTCTCTTTCTGCATAATAATTTTAAGCAGCGTAGACTTGCCGGCACCATTGATGCCGACAATCGCTGCTTTTTCATTTGCTTCGATATGAAAACTTACATTTTTGAGAATTTCGTCTGTCCCGAATGACTTGGAAATATTCTGACAGGATAAAATCATAACAATAACATTCCTTCTAACGTGCTGCGAATTGCCTTGATAAAATCTTCACTGTTTAATACAACCGGATTAGGAATGGTCGTAATCAGCGCAAGGTCTTTTGTCATTTTACCATCCTCGATGGTCTTAACACAAGCTTTTTCCAGCTTGTCGGCAAACTCTTCCAGCTCGTGACTGCCGTCCAGCTCTCCGCGCTTTCTGAGTGCGCCCGTCCATGCAAAAATGGTTGCAACGGAGTTCGTGGAGGTCTCCTCCCCCTTCAGATGCTTATAGTAATGGCGCTGTACGGTTCCGTGCGCCGCCTCGTACTCGTACTTTCCGTCCGGTGTGACAAGCACGGAGGTCATCATTGCCAGCGAACCGAACGCGCTGGATACCATATCGCTCATCACATCGCCGTCATAGTTCTTGCACGCCCAGATATAGCCGCCCTCCGACTTCATCACACGCGCCACCGCGTCATCGATCAGTGTGTAGAAATATGTGATGCCGGCATCTTTGAACTTCTGCGCATACTCGCTGTCAAAAATCTCCTGGAAAATATCCTTGAAGGTGTGGTCGTATTTTTTGGAGATGGTATCCTTGGTGGCAAACCACAGATTCTGTTTTGTGTCAAGTGCATAGTTAAAGCAGCTTCTCGCAAAGCTCTCGATGGAATTGCAGAGATTGTGCTGTCCCTGCACCACGCCCGCACCGGTAAAATTGTGGATCAGCTCTCTTGTCTCGGTTCCGTCCTCCGCCGTGTAGACCAGTTCGCATTTGCCCGGTCCCGGAATTTTCATCTCGCTCGCCTTATAGACGTCGCCGTATGCATGTCTCGCGATCGTGATCGGCTTTTTCCAGTTCTTCACGCACGGCTCGATCCCCTTGACGATAATCGGTGCACGGAACACCGTTCCGTCCAGCATGGCGCGGATCGTTCCGTTCGGGCTCTTCCACATCTCCTTGAGATGATACTCCGTCATACGGGCGGCATTCGGCGTAATCGTCGCACATTTTACAGCAACCCCGTACTTTTTCGTTGCATTTGCAGAATCTACGGTAACCTGATCGTCCGTCTCGTTGCGGTGTTCCAGTCCGAGATCATAATACTCCGTCTTAAGATCGATAAACGGATACAACAGTTCGTCTTTGATCATTTTCCAGAGAATCCGTGTCATCTCATCTCCGTCCATCTCTACAAGTGGCGTTCTCATTTTGATTTTTTCCATGGCTGCTTCCTTTCTGTGCTGTGATTCTGTTCTATCTGACATGGCATCTTCCGCTCTTACTGCTTGAGCAGATTGTCCCAGCCGTAATGATCCATATTGTTAATGGTGTTGCGCATATGTGCGTCCGCCAGTTCTTCCGCCCTGGCCCCGTCATGCTGCTTTAGCGCCTCCACAATCTTGCGGTGCTCCTCATTTGAATTGACCGCTCTCTCCTGCACGGCGAGCGTCACCTTGCGCACGCGCTGCACATAGTGGTGAAAATCCCTCAGGATGTGGCGCAGCTCCTTGCTTCCTGACGCATCGTATAAAATTTCATGGAACTTGTTGTCAAGCTCCACCACCTGCTCGGAATTTCCCTTGGACGAGTGGAAATCGGACAGATAAATGTTCTCCTCCAGCTCATCCAGCTGATCCTTTGTGATATTATCACACGCCCACCTCGCGCAGAGTCCCTCCAGTCTGGAGCGGATCTCATAAATATCGCGGATATCCTTCTGGGAGATTCCGACGACATATGCTCCCTTGTTCGGAATGATGGTCACAAGACCCTCCAGTTCCAGCTGGCGCAGTGCCTCCCTGACCGGAGTCCGGCTGACACCCAGTTCCTCTCCGATGGATTTTTCTTTTAATTCCTCGTCCGTCGCATATTTCCCGGACAGTATATTTTCACGTATTGTGTGAAACACGCGCGAACTCAGCGAATAATTATCCTCACTCATCTATTTACCTCATGCTATATCGTGATGTTCAGCTCTTTGCAGCACTTTCCGATCTCTTCCACAAGCTCGGAATCCGTAAGTACCGTCACACGTCCGTCCTCATACTGTGCATCCACCCAGACTTTTATTTTCTTAACCAGATCCGAATTCTTATCGACCCATTTCTCCTTCGGCAGATGATAGTACGAATTGATCCAGTGTGCAATTCCGGCAAGACCCGATGTGTTGGACACCGATACAAGAGGCGGTCTGTTTAAGAATTTCCCCGTATCAAAAATGTTGTAAATCTCCTCGTTCTTGAGCAGTCCATCTGCATGAATTCCCGCTCTCGTCACATTAAAGTTGCTTCCGACAAACGGTGTGCGGCTCGGCTGTACATAGCCGAGTTCTTTTTCAAAGTATTCTGCCAGTTCCGTAATGACCGTTGTATCCATGCCGTCAAGTGTTCCCTTTAACTGCGCATACTCAAAGACCATCGCCTCAAGCGGTGTATTTCCGGTGCGCTCTCCGATACCAAACAGGGAGCAGTTAACGCCGCTTGCGCCGTAAAGCCATGCGGTTGTAGAGTTATTGACCGCCTTGTAAAAATCGTTGTGGCCATGCCACTCAATCAACTCCGACGGAACGCCGGCATGGGTGGTCAGTCCGTAAATAATACCTGGCACGCTCCGTGGGATCACGGCACCCGGGAAATTCACGCCGTATCCCATGGTATCGCACGCGCGGATCTTGATCGGGATCTTGTACTCATCCATCAGCTTCATCAGTTCCACACAGAACGGAATGACAAACCCGTAAATATCCGACCGCGTAATGTCCTCCAGATGGCAGCGCGGACTGATTCCCGTCTCCAGGCACTCGCGGATCACGCTCAGGTACAGATTCATGACCTCACGTCTGGTCATCTTCATCTTATAAAAAATATGATAATCCGAGCAGCTTACCAGAATACCGGTCTCTCTGAGTCCGATGTCCTTCACCAGCTGGAAATCCTGCTTGCTTGCACGGATCCAGCTCGTAACCTCCGGGAACTTGTACCCTCTTTCCAGACACTTGTAGACCGCATCCCTGTCCTTCTTGCTGTACAGGAAAAATTCACTCTGACGAATCAGTCCTTTCGGACCGCCCAGCTTATGCAGATAGTCATAGATTGTCACAATCTGCTCCGTTGTATAAGGAGCTCTCGACTGCTGGCCGTCCCGAAACGTCGTGTCGGTAATCCAGATATTCTCCGGCATGTTGTGCGGGACAATACGATCATTGAATGCGATTTTCGGTATCTCACTGTACGGGAACAGATTGTGGAATACGTTCGGTTCTTCCACATCCACGAGCTGATAAAAATGCTCTTCCAACTGTAGCAGGTTCGTTTTTTTATTCATTACGACTTCTCTCATAGCTGCACTCCTTTTGCCATCATCCAATGCGGCGGTTCCTTCACGGCTTCTCTCCGTCGTATAATCTTTCTTTATCGTTGCATAAATAACCGCTTGCATAATTGTATACAATTATACCGTCTTCTTATACTATACATTTCTTGTTCTATTTGTCAATGAATAAAAAGTTATAGCAGATATAATGTTTTGTTATAGCAATGGCAGACACTATGACATTCAGCGCCGTAACGCCAGATTAAAAATCGTTTCCTGCTCTTTGTTCATGACGACGGATTTGTATCCGAGCGCGTCGATCGCAAGTTCCGTTGCGCGGGACAATCCCTCCCGCAATGTTGTATTTTTAATTCTGAATGAATCTTTATACATCTGTATGCGCACACGAAGCACATAGACCTTTTCCATCGGCTCCAGGATTGCCATGATCCGATAGCCGTTTAAGATATCCTTACACAGTCCGGTAATAATCCGCAGAATATAAGTGACCTCGTTCATCCGTTCCGGGTCGACCACCTCATCGGCAGTACACCTCAATTCAAAATATTCCTTCTGTTCTGGTTTATTGCCAAATGCCGCAAGCCCCTCGACTGCGGTCTTAAACTCGCCAGTCCCGCACGAAACGCAGTTGATATATTCGGATACAATCCAGACATACCAGCGTCCAAGGCGTTCCTTTCGTTCTGCTTCCATATCTGAAAAAGAAAGGTTCACCTTCATCAGTTCCGCCAGCACATCCTGCGCTCTCTTATTGTTGCTTGCCCGCATCAGCCACATCCGGCGGCGCTCCAGATACGCCTGCTCCGTCATGCTGCACGCCGTCTCCTGCTCCTGCTCCTGTCCGGCAGCCCGCTCCAGCTGTTCCTTATAGCGAAAGGCTGCACAAATCGGAGCCATGAGGTCGTCCGCCACACGGCACGGCTTGATGATAATCTTAAAGGTACGGCATTCATTCATAAATGCCACAGTATCTGCAATCCGTGCGCCGTCAGTCATCACGATCCGTATTGTCTCCGGAGACATCATCTCAATCATTGAAAACAGTTCTGTTCCCTTAATCACCGGCATCTGCATATCCGCGATAAACACATCGGTGGTATTCTGCTCCACAAGCTGTATCGCTGCTTCCGCTGAACCGACAAGTGCATAGGAAAAATCCTTGTCCAGACTGTCTAATATCGTCTTAATGCGCGCCGCATTTACTTCATCCGGTTCCGCAATTACAACAAATCCCATGTTCATCCCTCCCGCCATCTGGCTCTGTTTTGCTACGTTCATCATAGCAAATTAGAGAACGCATAACAATTGTTTTAGAAAAATTTGTAACAAATCTTTCCGGATGCCATAAGATACAGTGTAAGAAAAATTTGGAGGATTTAATATGAGTGATTTAGCTGCGACAAACTGTGGTGGTGGATGTTCCTGTAACGAGGGCGGATGCGGTTCCATTCTCTGGATCATCTTATTGCTGTGCTGCTGCGGTGGCAACGGCTGCGGTCTTAATTCCGGCAATGGCTGTGGAAATGACAGCTGCCTTTGGATTATCCTGCTTCTCTTCTGCTGCGGCGGATGCGGAAACGGCAACGGCAACGGATTCGGCTGCTGCTAATAAAAACGCACACAGATTCTAAAAGGGAGCGGCATTTGCCGCTCCTCATTTTTATTATTCTAGCGTTCGCTCTTTTTCTCGAGGCCGCTCTCCGCATCCCGTTTTCTCTGCATCTGCAATTTCTGTGCCGTCTGGCATTTTTCAGGGACTTTTCTTTTTCGCACACATTCCTCATCAATCTCGTATACACTGTTACCTTCTATTATAAGCATACCAATCTCCATTCCGCAGACGCGTATATGATTGCGCTCCGGCAAAAGTCCTGCCTCTTTTATTCCATGCTTCCTTTTGCCTTTGCCCACATTATATGATATGCGTTACCGGTCATAAAGTCTCTTCTCTGCTCATAAACTAAAAGAAAAAGGGTTCTTATGGATCATAACGAAACATCCACTTTTACACCGTTTGATTATATGACACAGACACGGGAACTGCAGATGTTAAAAACCATGCTCCCCTACATGAAAGATACACAAAAAAAGCAATTTGCCATATTGATAAAATATATGGAGCTGCAAAACACCGTCCAGGTGTTCTCACAGGAAGACAAGGTGATGTCCATGTGCTCCGTCGATGAGGGCAGCAATAATATGGTTGCCATGTTAAACGATCTGCGCGCTTTCTGCACCAGCAAAGAGCAGGAAACCATCGACATGCTTGCGAATATGTTCTCCATGCTTGAGACCTACGAAACCATCTTCAGTTAAACAGAAAGGAATTCCTATGCCCTACGATTTTTTGAACAACAATCCGCTTCTCGCCGATATGTCTCCGGAGAAGCTGCAGTTTCTCATGAACTTTGCCACCGCCAAAAAGCCGACCGACATTAAAGAGATGATGCCGTTTCTGCTCTCTGCCATGAATTCCGCAAAATCAAACAACATCCAGTTCAGTGAACCGGAGACGGATCTCTTATTCCAGATCCTAAAGCAGAACATGTCCGCAGAAGAATCTGCCAAAGCTGACAAAATCATGAACCTGATGAAAAACAGAAGGAGCGGCTCTTAAAACCGCTCCTTCTGCTATGTTCTTCTATATTTCTTTTTTACCAGATCGACGCCACCGTCACTTCCAGCACCTTGTCAATCGGTGAGCTGCTGTTGCCCTTGCCGTCAGTTCCCTCAAAATAGCGCAGGCTTGCGGATTCAAACAACACATACACATTATCATCCGCAATTGCGATCTCCTCCGAGCACGGCGGCATCTCTACCTTTGCCGACGGCTCATTGGGATGCTTCGTCAGCGTCAGAAGCGATGCATATACTTTCAGGTAGGAGGAACTGTTGCGGCCGTAGGAGGTGCTGAGATATACCTGACCGCCCTTGTCAAAGGCAATTCCCTGCACTTTGTTCGGAATATTGTAGCTGCTGAGTGAGGTAAGCGTATCCTTTTCCTCATCGTAGCTATAGGAAAGCATCTCGGAATCAAAGAACTTGGTATGGGTTGCCACCCAGATTCTTCCGCCGTAACAGGTAATGCAGGACGGAATGTTGTCGAGTTTGTATTCGTCAGAAAGTGCGGATGCGTCCACGCAGTATCCGGGTGCATCGGCTCCGATTCTCTCAATATATTCATACGGAATCCGCTCCAGTGTCTTTGAATTGGAATGGCAGATCCATACATTCTCCCCGTCAAAGGCAATTCCGCCGAGGTGGCTCTTCTCCTTCATGCCAAGCGTCGCCAGATAGGTTCCGGTCTCACGCTCAAAGATCATTAAGGAGCCTTTCGTGTCGGATCCATCCGCATACGCCGTCATAAGAATGTAATCCGGTGTGAAGCAGAGTCCCTGCAGACACTGTCCCTCGCTGCTGATCAGATTGTCGAGATAGTCTTTCTCTCTGGTGGACGGCATTCCCGGAATATCCAGATCATCCAGAAACGCATAATTGCACTCTTTTAATTCTTTTTGATTGCGGCTTAACACGCTCGCGGTCTGATAAGAATACATCTCGACGTTGTAGCGGTTGTCGATCGGTCTGGTCCATTTTGCAAACAGAACCATATTGGCCGCATTCTCTTTTGTAAGCTCCGTGATCTTGTGATCGTAGGAGCTGTCCGTATACCAGCCAGCAAAATTATAACCGTCCCGGACAGGAATCTCAAGCGTAAACGGAAGTTCTTCCGCTGCGATCACATCCGGGTTGGCATTGTGGTTCACACCGCCGTTTAACTCATACACCAGATGCACAGCGTCATCGTTCACACCGAGGAACGGATCAAGCGAAGCCGTCCCGCTCTGCTCCCATTCTGTGCCATCTGTCGGAACCATCATGTAAGCCTGTGTCACCATCGGATCATTCAAAAGGAGGACAAACATCGATACCAGTGCAAGAAGTTCTTTTCTCATCTCTGCTCATCCTCCTTTCTTTTCTATCGCCTGCTCTTTTCTGCTACTTTTCACATACTGCCGTTACTCTTCCGCGCGGTCTACCTTGGATGCCCTTGCCTCGATCTCCTTCTCCTGTACATCGGAAGGTGCCTGCTCATACCTTGCAAATTCATAAGAAAATGTTCCGCTTCCGCCTGTCATGGAACGCAGGTCTGTGTTGTACCCGTAAAGTTCCATCACCGGAACGTCCGCGATGATCTCCTGATAACCGTGCTCCGTCGGATTCATGCCGAGCACGCGGCCGCGTCTCTTGTTTAAGTCCCCCATGATATCGCCGGTGTACTTATCCGGCACAACCACCTTGAGGGAGGCAATCGGCTCCAACAGGATCGGGGATGCGTCCATAAATCCTTTTTTGAACGCCTGCATCGCCGCTACCTTGAATGCCATCTCGGAGGAATCTACCGGATGGAAGCTGCCGTCGTAGAGAACCGCCTTCACTCCGACAACCGGATACGCTGCCATAGGTCCTTTTAATACCGCTTCCTGTACGCCCTTTTCGACTGCCGGGAAGTAATTCTTCGGCACCGCGCCGCCGACAACACACTGTTCAAATACATACGGCTGTTCCAGATCTCCGGAAGGTTCAAAGGTCATCTTTACATGACCATACTGTCCATGTCCGCCGGACTGCTTTTTGTATTTGTACTCCACATCGACTTTTTTGCGGATGGTCTCGCGGAACGCCACTTTCGGACGTTTTAATTCGATCTCAACTTTGTAGCGCTCGAAGAGCTTGCTCGCCGCAACCTCCAGATGCTGATCGCCCATGCCGTATAAAAGCGTCTGTCCGTTCTCGCTGTCATTGACAGCTTTTAATGTCAGATCCTCCAGCATCAGCTTCTGCAATGCCTGCGAGATCTTATCCTCATCACCCTTGTTCTTCGCCTTGTAGCGCTTGCAGGTATAGGGTGTGGAGATGGTTGTTCTAATATACAGAATCGGATTCGTCTTTGTGGAGAGAGAATCGGTCGTCGTCGCACCGGAAAGCTTTGCCAGGGCACCAATGTCGCCCGCGTGCAGCTCCTTTACCTCCTCCGGCTTGTTGCCCCGCATCACGTAGAGCTTTCCTACTTTTTCCTCCACATCCTTATGCTGGTTGAATAAGATGTCGTCCGTCTTTAATACGCCGGAATTGACTTTAATCAGAGAATATTTTCCAATAAAAGGATCTGCGATTGTTTTCCAGATATAGGCGGATTTTGCCTTTGCGAAATCGTAATCCGCATTGTAAACCTCATTGGTCTTGGCATTGATGCCGGTGCAGGTGCGCTTTTCCGGGCTTGGCAGATATTTCACAATGTCCACCAGCAGCGTGTAGATGCCGCGTGCCAAAATATTGGAACCCATGAGCACCGGAACGATGCTTCCCTCCGCCACATTCACACGCAGTGCCTGTCGGATCTCATCCTCGGAGAATTCCTCACCGCCAAAATAGCGGTCCATGAACTCCTCGCTCGTCTCTGCAACCGCCTCCATCAGAGCCTCTCTGCAGATGCCAAGATTCTCCTTTGAATAATCCGGAACGTCCGTCTTCTCAACCTCTCCGTTCTCCTTCCAGCGCTTCGCCCGCTGCTGCAGCACATTGACGTAGCCGACGAACTGTCCGTTCTCACGGATCGGCAGATGGAACGGTGCGATCTTTTTCCCGTAAAGTTCCTGCAGATCCTGTACCACCTGACGGTAACTCGCCTCATCGATATCCATATCCGTCACAAAAACCATGCGCGGAAGCTTATACTGCTCACATAATTCCCACGCCTTGCGCGTGCCGACCTCGATTCCCGCCTTGCCGGAAACCACGATGATCGCCGCGTCAGCCGCACTTACCGCCTCCTCGGTCTCACCCACAAAATCAAAATACCCCGGTGTATCCAGTATGTTGATCTTGGTATCTTCCCAGATAATCGGAACAACCGAAGTATTGACGGAGAAATGCCGCTTCATCTCCTCCTTGTCATAATCACTGATGGTATTTCCGTCCTCAACCTTTCCCATACGTGATGTCATGCCTGCCAGATAAGCCATTGCTTCCACAAGACTCGTCTTACCACATCCCCCATGACCAAGTAAAACCACATTACGAATTCTGTCAGTTGTGTAAACATTCATAGCAAACCCTCCATATTCTGTAATTGTTTTATGTATGGATATATTTTACTAAATTCCGTCTTTTTTTACAACTTATTTATTCAATATTACTAACTGTATTTATAATATCAGAAACATTTAGCAATAATATGTATTACTTTTGAACATTTTTGGAATACTTCTTTTTATTATTTACACAATATTTACAATTTGGACATGTTCTCGCCATACACGCCGCATCTTTCCGTACTCTCACAGATTAACGTGTTGACTTTCCAGGCGGAAATGTCTATGATAATTGGGTACCAATAACTTGTGGGGGATTCATTTATGAAACTTCAGAAAATCGGATTTATCGGGCTTGGACTGATCGGCGGTTCGATTGCCAAGCGCCTTCGTATTCTACATAAAGATCTGGTCATTATCGCTACAGCCGGTCATGCCGCGACGATAGAGGCCGCTTACAAAGAGGGACTGACCGACAACGCCAGCCCCTGTGAACTGTCGGATTTCTATGACTGCGACTATATTTTTCTGTGCACGCCTGTCCAGAAAAACATGGAATATCTGCGTCTTTTAAAGGGACACGTCTGCGACCGCTGCATCATTACCGATGTGGGCAGCGTCAAGACCGACATTCACCGGGAAGTGACCGCCCTCGGCATGGAGGCGCAGTTTATCGGCGGACATCCGATGGCAGGCTCCGAGAAGACCGGTCTTGCCAATGCCAGGGAATTTTTATTGGAAAATGCTTACTATATTCTCACCCCGACCGCCCAGACCGATCCCGCTGCGTTAGAGGACTTTAAGGAGCTTGTGGCTTCTCTCGGTGCGATACCGATGGTGCTTGACTACGAGCAGCACGATTATGCCACTGCCGCCATCAGCCATCTGCCCCACATCATCGCCTACAGCCTTGTCAACCTTGTGAAAAGCTGCGATGACTGTGAAGGAACCATGAAAACCATCGCCGCCGGCGGCTTTAAGGACATTACACGCATTGCCTCCTCCTCCCCCGTCATGTGGGAAAATATCTGTCTTTCCAATCAGGAACAGATTCTAAGACTGATTGACTCTTTCTGTGAGGAGCTTGGTCATATGCGCTCTGCCATCGCCGCTTCCGACAGCAAAGCGCTGATGGAGGCCTTTACCTCGGCAAAAGACTACCGGGATTCACTGACCCTTCACGCGAACGGCACCTTAAAACAGGTATATGAACTGTACATGGATCTTCTGGATGAGGCGGGCGGAATCGCCACGGTTGCCACCATTCTTGCGAGCAACCATTTGAGCATCAAGAATATCGGCATCATCCACAACCGTGAATTTGAGGACGGCGTGCTGCATCTGGAAATGTACGACAACGAATCGCTTGCCGCCGCCATCACACTTCTAAAAAAGCACCACTACACCATATATGAGCGCTGAATATCTGTCTGCATCGAAAAACGACCGCTTTCGCGGTCGTTTTTCATTGGGGCAATCTATTTTACAGAATATGGTTACTTACAAAGTTTTTTAAATTCGTCAGCCACAAACTGTACCTGGGTACCGATAATGACCTGTACTGTTTTCTGGCTTGGGCGAACCACACCTGCCACACCGGCAGATTTGATCTTTTTCTCATCTACCTTAGTGTAATCCCTGATCTCCAGACGGAGTCTCGTAATGCAGTTATCGATGCTTTCTACATTCTCTTTGCCACCGACACCTTCAAGCACGATTCTTGCCACCTCGGTGTAATCATTATTTTCAAGCTTTGCGCTTTTCTCTGCATCATCATCATCGTCATCTTCACGTCCCGGAGTCTTTAAATCAAACTTCGTGATCATAAAACGGAATACAACATAAAATACGACAAATGCTGCGATTCCAAGTGGAAGAATCATCCAGGTGTTCTTTGCCGCCGGAAGGGAAGCGGAAAAGATCAGGTCGGTTGCACCTGCAGAAAAGCTGAAGCCTGCACGGAAGCCTACCAGAACCGTGATAAAGGTAAAAATACCGTATAATAATGCATATACTACATAGAGTACCGGAGCAAGGAACATGAATCCGAACTCGAACGGCTCAGTAACGCCACAGATGAATGAACAAAGTGCTGCGGAACCAACCAATCCGATTGCGATCTTTTTCTTATTGCTCTTTGCCGTGTGAACCATGGCAAGTGCCGCACCCGGAATACCAAACATCATACACGGGAAGAACCCGGACATATACATACCGAGATCCCATGATACATCCGCCGATGTCTTGCCCTTCCAGAAGTTGGCCAGATCACCGAGTCCGATCGTATCAAACCAGAATACGTTGTTCAATGCATGATGCAGACCGGTTGGAATTAAAAGACGGTTCAAAAATGCGTAGATACCAGCGCCCACTGCATCCATTCCCACAATTGCCTGACCAAGAGCGATCAGTGCGCCGAACACAACCGGCCATACGAATAACAGGATAGCTGACACGACAATCGATACCACACCGGATACGATGGCAACACAGCGTTTGCCGCTGAAAAATGCCAGCCAGTCCGGAAGCTTCGTTCCCTTGAACTTGTTATAACAGGTTGCTCCGATGATACCGGCAAGAATACCGATAAACGGGTTTGCAATCTTGTCGAATGCCAGCGTCTTATCCGCATTCTCTGCGATTGACGGCATCAATGTGGTAACAACGCCCGTCGAGAGCAGATTGGTAATCATCAGCCAGGATGCCAGCGCCGCAAGTGCCGCGGTACCGTCATTGTCGTCTGCCATACCAACGCCGACGCCGATGACAAACAGCCATGCCATATTGTCAATTAAAGCGCCCCCCGCTTTTACAAGGAAAAATCCAATCAGCGCCTTTGCACCTGTAATATCACCACCCTGCATGGTTGCCGGGCAGAGTGCATATCCGATTCCCATTAAGATACCGCAGATCGGCAGGCAGGCAACCGGAAGCATCAATGCTTTTCCTAACTTCTGAAGATATTTCATCATAACTTCTTCCTCCTTCTTTTTCTGGCACAGTAGACTTTCTCACTATGCCATATATGATTTGCCCCTTTATTTTATACCGGAAAGCTCCGGTTAAAATACCATTGAATAACTGATTACTTCGATGTGAGAATCAGAACCGTATCCTGCGGCGTCACCTCCGCACCCGTCACCGCTTTTACTTCTGCAAAACAGTCTGTATTGCAGACAATCATCGGTGTGATCACATCATATCCGGCTTCCCGGATCGCATTAAGATCCGCCTCCAACAGCAGATCACCCTTTCTGACTTTATCCCCCGTCTTTACATGCGCCTTAAAATGCGCACCCTTTAATGCAACGGTGTCCAGTCCAATATGGAGCAGCAGTTCTGCCCCGGTATCCGTCGTCATGCTGAGCGCATGCAGTGTATCAAACAACAAGGTAATCTCCCCATCCGCCGGCGCGTAAATCCTGCCATCCGTGGGTCTTACCGCCACGCCTTTTCCGAGAATCTCCCCGCCGAACGTGGGATCGCTCACCTCCTGAAGCGGTACTGCCTGCCCGCTTACCGGCGCTCCCAGTTCCAGCGCTTTCTGTTCTTTTTTATGAAATAATCCAAACATCAGCCTCTCTCCTTTCTCATTCATCGCTGTCTGTCGTAATTCTCCGGATATGAATTGCCAGGTACATGATCTCTTCCTTGGTCACCGTGCAGTCATACTGCGCTTCGATGTAATCGGCAATTTTTCTGGCACACGCATATTCCCTCGGATATTTCAGTTCAATCAGATCGGAGAACTCCTGCTCCTCATCGGAGAGCATTTCCTTGCTGAAGAAGATTCTTCTCGCGAAAAATTTCAGATGCGCCACAAACCGCTCGTAGTGCATGGATTTTTCATCCAGCGCTTTCTGATACTCTGCCTTTACAATCTCGATTCCCTTCTGAATCACATCCGTGATCATATAAGTGTCATGTATATCCGTATTATATTCGGCATTCACAAAATGCAGTGCAATAAATCCCGCCTCATCCTCCGGGAAATGAATATCCAGTCTCTCCGCAAAAAGGCGGAGCGCATACTCTCCGACGAGATACTCCCTGCGGTAGAACTGCCGTATCTCCCACAGAATAGCGTTCGACAGCGCAATCCCATTCCTGTATCGTTCAATCGCGAAATTGATGTGATCCGTCAGCGCAACGTAAATACTCTGGTTTAACTCCATGCCGCACTCGTTCTTGGCGTAGGAGATAATGTCCGCCGAGATCTGCATATGCTCCATAGGGATGTTGGAGATCATTTCCTGAAACTGCCTTGAGAGCGCCGAATTTTCGATGCAGAACACTTTCTGTACCCGGCTCTCGTCAATGTCGTCTCCTGTCTTCGCCTTAAACCCGAGTCCTCTTCCCATGAGAACGACTTCCTGCCCGTTTTCATCAAATGCCGACAGGACGTTGTTATTAATCACTTTACTTATCTTCATGATTTCATTCCCATATCCTAACTCTGACAGGAGCCGATCAGCGACAGCGCCGCCTCATCTCCCACCAGTGTCACATCGTTGTGAAGCTGCAGTACCGATGCAGGCACCTCCGGTGTGATCGGTCCGAAAAAGGCACGTTTTACAATCTCCGCCTTGTCTTCCCCGCTTGCCACCATCAGAATCTTGTTCGCCTGCATGATCGTCTTGATTCCCATCGTGTACGCCTGCCGTGGCACATCCTCCTCCGATGCAAAGAACCGTTTGTTGGCCTCAATCGTGCTCTGTGTCAGATTCACACAGTGCGTCGTGCGGTCGAACTGTCCGTTCGGCTCGTTGAATCCGATGTGACCGTTGTGACCGATTCCGAGCAGCTGCAGATCCACTCCGCCGAGCGCTTTTATCTTCGCCTCATAGCGCGCACATTCCTTGTCCGCATCCGTTTCCATTCCATTTGGGATATTGACATTCTGAAAATCAATATTGACCTTGTCAAACAGATGTTCCGCCATGAAGTAAAAATAACTCTGGTCGTTCGACTGGTCGAGTCCTTTATATTCATCCAGATTCACCGTCTTTACCTCTGAAAAATCCAGATCCCCCTTTTTGTACCACTCCACAAGCTGTGCATAAGTGCCGACCGGCGTCGAACCGGTTGCAAGTCCCAGCACACAGTCCGGCTTCATAATCACCTGCGCGGATATGATGTTGGCTGCCTTTCTGCTCATGTCATAATAATCTTTTGCCCGATAGATTCTCATCTGACTCCCTCCTCTTTCAAACAACAGACTCCTCTTGTAAAAAGAAAAACCGGAAAACTTCATACATGCCCAAATAGCCTGTATTCAGCTTTCCGGTTTAGTGCACCTTGCGGTGTGAACTATCCTTTAACTGTTACCAATTATAAATTTAATGATCACCATTGTCAATAGTGTGGCACTATTTTATCGTCATTTCGTATATAATGCACACAATCAGACGTGTCTTTTTGTCTATTTTCACGGTCAGATGTCGTGAAAGACCTGGTAAATATCAATCTTTACCGCATCCGAATCCGATATGCCGATAAATTCTCCGCCGTAGTAATAGCCCTTTTCCTGCTCTTCCACATGTACGATTTCCAGCACAGCGTCAATCATCTCCCGGCTGAACAGGCTGATCCTGGTGTCATAATAACTGCCGACCTCGAGTCTCTTGCGGGACAAAAATCCGACTCCGCCGCGCGAGATATTCAGGATATCCGCATTCACAACGCCGCCGTCGGCCGTGCCGTCCGCATTTAACCGCGCCAGTTCCAGCGCGTGTTCCATCTTAAGGCGCTTATGTTTTCTCTTTTCCAGCATGGGACCAACTCCTCCTATTTTGCGGTAATAAACATCGCATCACCAAAGCTGAAAAACCGGTAACGCTCCTGTACTGCAATCTCATATGCATGCAGCACATGTTCCCTTCCTGCAAGCGCAGACACTAACATCACCAGCGTCGACTCCGGCAGATGGAAATTCGTAATCAAAGCATCGATCACCTTGAACTGATAGCCCGGGTAGATAAAAATCTCCGTCCACCCACTCGTCTCATGAAGCACGCCGTGTTCATCCGCAGCAGCTTCCAGGGTCCTTGTGCTTGTCGTTCCCACGGCGATGACCCGGTGTCCCTCCTGTTTTGCCCGGTTGATCTTGTCCGCCTCCGACTGCTCGATCCGGTAGAACTCGGAATGCATGTGATGTTTTAACACATCACTCTCCTTGACCGGACGGAAGGTGCCAAGTCCCACATGAAGCGTCACCTCCGCGATCTCCACGCCCATGGCGCGCACCTGTTCTAAAAGCTCCGGTGTAAAATGCAGTCCCGCTGTCGGCGCCGCTGCGGAACCGTCATATTTTGCATACACCGTCTGGTAACGGTTTTTGTCCTTCAGCTGGTGTGTGATGTACGGCGGCAGCGGCATCTGTCCGAGCTGATCCAGAATCTCCTCAAAAATCCCTTCGTAATGGAACTGGATCAGGCGGTTGCCCTCCTCCACAATGTCAATGACCTCGCCGGTCAGAAGTCCCTCGCCGAAATTGATTCTGGTTCCGATCTTGCATTTTTTTCCCGGTTTGACCAGGGTCTCCCAGACATCGTTTTCTTTTCTCTTGAGCAGAAGAATCTCGATCTTTGCCTCAGTGCCTTCCTTCACGCCATACAGTCTGGCAGGAATTACTTTTGTATTGTTGATGACAAGGCAGTCACCCGGTCTTAGATAGTCCACAATATCCTTAAAATGGCGGTGTTCCACCTCTCCGGTTGCCTTGTCAAGCACCATCAGTCTGGAGCTTGAGCGGTCCTCCAGCGGATCCTGTGCGATCAGTTCCTGCGGAAGGTCATAATAAAAATCTTTTACGTCCATAACTACTCCTCTTACGCACGAAGTCTGATATCCAGTGTTGCTTCGAGATGTTTCAAAATCTTCTTCACAAATCCTTCTACCATCTCGCCCGTGAGCTCTTCCTCCTGCGGGGTAAATACAACAGAGAATGCCATGCTCTTTTTGTCCGGTCCAAGCTGGATGCCTTCATACACATCGAACAGATTCACATCTGTCACGTATTTGCAGGCTTCCCGGATGCCGTTCTCAATCTGTGCACAGGTGATATTTTTATCTACCACAAACGCAAAATCGCGCTTTTCCTCCGCAAACTTCGGAAGCGGAGTGAAAATCTGCTCTTTGCCATACCATTTCTTAAGCGCCGCGAGGTCAATCTCCATCACATAGGCAGGCACACGCATGTCAAGTTCATCCTGAATCTCATAGGAAAGCTTTCCGAGATAACCGACGCGCTCTCCCTCACAGAAGATCTCCGCCGTCTGGTACGGGTGCAAAAAGGTTCTCTCCGCCGCCTCATAGGTAAAGCTTACGTTTAATGCATCCGCAACCGTCTCCGCCAGACCCTTGAGTGTATAGAAGGATTCCTTTTCTCCGAAAACGCCCGCACAGAGGGTCTCTCTCTCATCCGGGTATTCCGTGAGCGGCAGTGCCTTTGGAATAAAGACATTTCCAAGCTCAAAAATGCGTCCCTCCAGAATTCCCTTCTTCTGGTTTCTGGAAATCGCGTACAGCATCTCGGATGCCAGCGTGGTTCTCATCAGGGATAAATCCACGTTGATCGGGTTGATCAGCTTGATCGCCTTTCTCTCCGGCGCGTCTTCCGGCAGTCTTAACAGATCCAGATCGGACGGGGAGAAGAATGAGTAATGGACTCCCTCGTAAGCGCCCGCTGCGCAGAGTGCCCGCTTGATCTTAAGCTCCGTCTTCTGCTTTAAGTTAAGACCTCCCAGGGTCACTTTTGCTGTCGGCATAAAGGTCGGAATCACATGCTCATAACCGTACATGCGGATCACTTCCTCCGCCACATCCGGGTAGGAATCCATATCCTCGCGGTATGCCGGAATCTGCAGGGTAAGTTCATCCCCGTCGATGGACGGTGCGAACTGAAGCGCCGATAAAATGCGCAGCATGTCCTCCTCCGGAACCTCAATGCCGAGCACACCGTTGACACGCTTTACGCTGACCTTCATCTCTTTCGGCTCGATAGAATTGCCGGTGGAGACTTCAAGCTGTGTGGACGACACTTTTCCGCATCCCAGTTCTTCCACAAGATGCAGGGCACGCTTCATCGCCATGACCGTCGTGTACTCATAGACGCCCTTTGCGTACATCGCACTGGAATCGGAGGACTGTCCGAGCGCTCTTGAACTCTTCCGGATATTGTCGCGCGCGAACTTTGCGGACTCAAACATGACTTCCGTTGTCGTGTCCTTGATCTCGGAGTTCAGACCGCCCATGATACCAGCCAGTGCAACCGGCTTTACGCCGTCGCAGATGACAAGATTGGAAGAATTGAGCGTAAATTCTTTTTCATCCAGCGTCACAATGCGCTCGCCCTCGTTTGCACGTCTGACATTGATCTGATCGCCCTCCAGATAAGCATAGTCAAATGCATGCATCGGCTGTCCGAGCTCTTTTAACACGTAGTTTGTGATGTCGACCATGTTGGAAATCGAGTTGATTCCGACTAACGCCAGTCTTCTGCGCATCCACGCCGGGGACTCCCCAATCGTCACGTCATGGACATAGTGCGCGATATAGCGCGGGCAGAGATCTTTTGCGGATACTTCCACCTTAAAGTCTTTTTTAACCGCCGTCTCCGTGTAATCCAACGCCGGCTCCCTGCACTCTTTTCCGAGCACTGCAGCCACTTCCCTGGCAATTCCGTAAATGCTCTGACAGTCCGGGCGGTTTGCGGTGATCGCAATATCAAAAATCCAGTCATCCATTCCAAGGATCGGCTTTACGTCTGCTCCGGCTTTCGCATCTTCCGGAAGAACTAAAAGACCGTTGTATCCTGCCCCCGGATATAAATCTTCGTTCAATCCGAGTTCTGTTCCGGAACACAGCATACCGTAGGATTCATAGCCGCGAAGCTTTCCCTTCTTGATCGTCATGACGCCCTCGATCGTCACATGATCCTTTGCGGTCGCATAGACTGTTGCGCCCACAAGCGCCAGCGGATATTTTCCTCCTGCACGGACATTGTCTGCCCCGCAGCAGATCTGGAAGGTGCCGTGCTCTCCGGCATTCACCTGGCAGAGACTTAAATGGGTATCCGGGATCGGCTCGCAGGATTCCACCAGTCCGACCACAACATTGCTGATGTCTTTTCCGACTTCAATCAGCTCCTCCACCTCAAAGCCGCAGGAAAACAACTTTTCCTCCAGTTCCTTCGGGGTAACATCAATATCTACATAATCTTTTAACCAGCTTAATGGTGCTAACATGATAACTCTCCTTTTCTATTCGTCTTTAATCGTCAATCTGCTTTAATACGCGAAGATCTGACTCAAACAGCAGCTTGATATTGTTAATGCCGTATTTTAACATGGCAATTCGCTCAATACCGATACCGAACGCAAAACCGCTGTACTCATTCGTATCAATGCCGCATCCTTCCAGAACTTTATTGTTGACGACGCCGGCTCCGAGCACTTCGATCCAGCCGGTTCCCTTGCAGAGTTTGCAGCCGCATCCGCCGCACTGGAAGCAGCTTACATCCACCTCGACGGACGGCTCCGTGAACGGGAAGTAGGACGGGCGTAGACGCGTTGTCGTCTCTTTTCCGAAAATCTTCTTCACAAGCTCATCTAACATTCCCTTTAAATCGCAGAGGGTGATTCCCTTGTCTACCACAAGACCCTCCATCTGGGTGAACATCGGAGAATGTGTCGCGTCGTCATCGGAACGGAACACCTTGCCCGGGGAGATGATCTTAATCGGCGGTTTCTTCGCCTCCATCACATGAATCTGTCCGGCAGACGTCTGGGTGCGGAGTAAAAATTCCGGTGACAGGTAAAATGTATCCTGCATATCTCTCGCCGGATGATCCTGCGGTGTGTTTAACGCCGTGAAGTTATAGTAGTCGGTCTCAATCTCGGTTCCCTCGTACACTTCAAATCCCATGGATGCAAAAATGTCAATGAGCTGGTTGCGCACCTGTGTGACCGGATGCAGATTGCCCTTTTCGTGTTTTACTGCCGGCATTGTGACGTCGATCTTCTCCGCCTCATATCTCTTCCGGAGCGCCTCAGCCTCCAGTTTTTTCATCTTCTCTTCCATGATCGTCTCAATGGCGGTGCGGGTGTCGTTGACCCACTGTCCGACCTTCGGGCGGTCTTCCGGCGCTACGTCTTTCATTCCCTTTAACACCGCAGTAAGTTCACCCTTTTTTCCAAGCACTGCCTGGCGGACTTCATTCAGGCGGTCTAATCCATCAGACCCTTCAATCTCTGCTATTGCTTTTTCTCTGATCTGCTGCAATTTTTCTTTCATTTCTAATTCTCCTTTAAACTATTTCAGACATCAAAAAAGGAACCATCCATCCCTGCTCTAGGGACGAATGATTCCGCGGTACCACCCTGTTTCTTCTCTTCATATCACCAAAGAAAAACTCTCAATTCATACGTAACGTGTATCCGACGTCATCCACTACTTTCACTTCACAGATGCAGCTCCTGTGCGAACTTCAAGTCCAGGTCTTATCCTAAACGGGCTTCCAGCCGATGACCCGCTCTCTCTGAAAGAGTCTCCTGCACTCTACTGATATCTTACGATACCCGGAATCGCTTCCGTACACATTCACAGCCTTTGATTTTTCTGAATTCTGTATAGCATTTTAGCACAGCAGGCGCAAAACATCAAGCTTTTTTATTCCTGCTGGTTTTAAAGCGCTTCCACCATTTGCGGAAGTAAGCGTTGAACACCACATTTACCTCGGCGGACATCATCATGATGTACATGCAGAAGTAAAGCCACAGCATAATCAAGGCAATAGTCGTCAGGCTGCCGTACATGGAAAAACCGTTAAAATAGTCCACGTAGACAGACAGTCCGAAGGAAAAGACATACCACGCTACCCCGCAGATCACAGCCCCCGGCAGCTGCCCGCGGAAGGAAAGCTTCCGGTTCGGCAGCGCCGTAAAGATTACATCGAAAAATGCAATCAAAAGCGCCAGCATCACAAGCCCGCGGAAATGTGCCAGCACCCGCGAGGCATGCTCTAAAATCGGAACGTACTGTGTGGCAAGTACCTTTAACTGGTTTCCGAACACCAGAACCAGCAGGGTAAAAACAATCGCCACCAGAAAAACCACCGTATAGACGACCGCCCAGAATCTGAGCACAAACCAGTTCCTCGTCTCCTCCAGATCATTGACCGAGTTCAGTCCGTCCGTCATGTACTGGACGCCCTTGGCCGCTGACCAGATCGCGATGATCGCCGTGATTGAGATAATTCCCATGGATCTGCTGTACACCTCATCCACGAGCGATATCAGAAACGGAGAGACATACTCCGGCATCAGATGACGGATGATCTCAAGCAGCATGGACTCTGTCACCGATGTATATTGCAGCAGAGACGAGAACACCATCAGAAACGGAATGATGGATAAGATAATAAAAAACGCCGACTGCGCCGAATAGGCATTGATCTTGTCTCGCTTGCATTTATCAAGAAAGGATTTGACATTACCAATAAGCTTCCAGATCATATTGCTCCCCTTCAAAAAGCGAATCCGTCAGGATTCATTATTTCATGGTTTCCAGTTTAACGTCATTATAAAAATATTGCAAGATCTCTTCGTAATTCATTCCTGCCTTCGCCATTCCATTCGCCGCATTCTGGCTCATGCCGAGTCCATGCCCGTAGCCGCCTCCGTATAAAACCATGCCGCCGTCCTCCTGTTTCGTTATGGCAAAAAACGCACTCGGCAGCATCGTCACATCCGTCTGTTCCGCGCCGTCTGCGCATGTCAGTTTTGCGGTACAGATCCCCAGAACTTTTCGGATATTATACTCCGTCCGCACAAGGGCGCTTCCCTTCTCATACGTGATCTTTAAGGCAAGCAGTGCACCAGAGCTGCCGCGCTCCGCCGCGCTCATGCCGGTCACCTCCCCCAGTGCCGCCACTGATGCCGCATCGGGATTCTGTATTTCCGTAGTCTGACCGGTCGGATAAAAGATTATATTCTTTGGCGAACTCTTCCGCCGCTCCAGCAGTATGGAATTCACTTCATCTGTTTTCCCGTGGTAATCCGCCTCCGCTCTCCAGCGGAAATACCGGCAGTCACTGTCGTATCCATCTGCGGGACTCTGAATATAAGCAAGAAACGCCTCCTCCCCGGAGAGATCCTGCATCTTTCCATCCGTAAGGAGACACGCCGGTGTCAGATAGCCGTATTCTGCCGGATCTTCCACATTCCACACATCAGCTGCGGCGGTGTATCCCATCGACGTGGAAAAATAATACGCCTCCACGATGTTTTCCTGATAGGACAGCACTTCCCCCTGTGTGGCGATTACCGCCTCCCTGGCTGCGTCCGCGTCCGTCACCCGGTTGTATACCTGATACGCGGTGCTGTCATCAATATGTGCGCCGTACTCCGCAAGATCGCCGCGAAGCAACTGGATACAGGCATAGCTGCGCGCGCAGACCGCCTGTGCCTTCAATGCCTCCGTTTCATAGGATGCCGGCATTTCACTCGGAACGACGTCCTGCAGATACCGTTCCAGCGGCAGACTGTTGACCAGCGTATATCCGTCCCCCAGGCACCGCACTTCCATGCTGCCCCCGTAGCCGTTAGAAAGCTCTGTGCCATCTGCATCACAGATCACCACACAGCCCTCCTGCTCCGGCGTCACCGTAAATGTTCCCTGTGTATCTCCTGTCATCTGATCGGATGCAGCAATCAGCGTCTGCGCGGCTACCTGTGTTGTCTCTCCCTGCCAGGTGACCGCTGCGTCTGACGTACATTTCAGGTAGACAGACTGCCGGCATTTTGTTCCGTCATCCGCCAAGAGCAGCACACGGATTTCGCGGATGACTGCCGGCTCGCGGATTAAAATGGCGCAGACCTGCTTCTCCCCCGTCACATACTCAACGTTCATATTGCCGAGGATCACATCGGAAATGGATTTTTCCGACACCTCGCCATAAGTCTGGTACACCGGCAGTTTTCCGGTATGGCAAAGCTTCCCGTATCCTTTGATCTCGATGGTCTCATCGTCATAGGACAACAGTTCTCCCTCGATGGTCTCCTGCTTTACGCGCAGTGCCGTAAGTTCTCCGTCCGCCAGCACAATATCACAGACACAGGGGGAAACGGTCTCTGTCAGAGCCGCCGTCTCCTTGTGATGTGCCGCGCCCGCATACAGAAAATCCACGCCGTCCTCGGAACAGTCCGTAAGGTATGCATTGTCCAGCGTAAATTCCTTCTTCAGCGTTCCCACGACTCCGATGCACCGGTTTTCCACGCAGTAACCTTCATATCCGTTCCACTGCTTAAAATAGCCTGCCGGAAGCACGGTGCAAAAATCTCCCTTGTTTGTCATAATCACATTCTGGTTCTCCGCTTCCATGACATCCACAACCAGAAACTCCGTTTTTGTCACGGCATGTTCCATATCGAGCAGATCCAGGATCTGACCGTAGACATAATTCCAGTCTTCCCGGGATACTTTTTGCTGTTCCCTCATGACAGGAATCTCTATGTAATCGGACAGCTGCAGCTTTGCGAGCAGTTCTTCCAGTATTTCCCCGGTCAGCCTGTCTCCGGAAAACGTTTCAAAAAAAGAATTCCAGTCTTCCTTCCCGTATATTCCAAAGGAGAGTTCCTCTTTTATTTCCGCAAGTTCCACCCACTCTTTGGTCAATGTTTCCTGCTCCCTTAACTGTCTGTCCCGATATCCAGACGCAAGCGCACCCGCCGCAAGCAAAAGCACCAGACATACGATGGCGATGTGTGCCTTTACGCCTCTCTTTTTTGTTCTCTTTCCCATTTTCCACTTCCCATCACACTTTAAAAATCTCCCAAACGGAGTAAAAAAGAATCTCGTTTGAGAGATTATCCGCGCGCGAGCGGTTCGCAAAGCAATATTTTCCTTGCCACGAGCTGCGCATCCTCGCGGAGCGTTTTTTATTTCATAGGAAGATTCTACTTTCACACATGAATGTATCACGGTATTTCCTATGAAATAAAAAAACAGAAGCTGCCTCACACAAAGGCAGCTTCTTTCTTCTGTATGCTCTCTACTCTTTAGTACCTGATCTATCTTTCGTATCCGTCATCCTTCGTATCCTGACAGGTTCTCTCTCGTACTGTAAGCTTCTGTTGTATCCCTCAGAATCTTTTGTATCACCCAAAATGCCGTTTCCTACGTTTTTGACTCCTAGCTGCCGCTAGGTGGGTAACCGCATGTCAGTTTCTGTCTTCCACTGCTCGCGTACCTTGCGGTACTGGTGGCTTGACATCTGCCTCCAAATATAAGAATCCCATAAAAGTAAATGTAGGTTCAAAAATGTAGGGTGTCGCACATCCCAGGCTGTTTCTTACTGGTTTTATTATACTTTAATATGCCCCGATCTGCAACCAAAAATTAGTGCCAATTTCTGTGCGCATTTCTATTTTTTTTCTGAATGTAAAATGCGCCGCGCATCTTTAATGATTATTGCTCGGGAAATACGGACGCAGCGTATTTGCCATCTGTGCAATCGGCATGCTCTGCAGCCACACTCTTCCCGGTCCCGTAATCACGGTATTAAAAATACCCTCGCCGCCGAAGAGCATATTCTTCACTCCCGGCACCGTCTTCACTTCGATCTTGCAGGAGCCTGTCATGGCTGCAAGGTATCCCGTGTCCACAACAATCTGCTGTCCGGGTGCAAGTTCATATTCTTTAATATAACCATCAAATTCCAGAAATGCGGTTCCACTTCCGGAAAGCTTCTGCATAATAAATCCCTCTCCTCCGAAAAGTCCGCTCCCGATTCTCTGCTGAAAGAACACGGACAGATCCACGCTGGATACAGCAGCAAGAAATGCCGATTTCTGCACGATCAAATCCTGTCCCGGTACAATATCAAACGCCCGGATTGATCCCGGGAACGACGATGCAAACGCGATCATCCCATTCCCGTTCATTGCCGTGTAGCGGTTTAAGAAAATACTTTCCCCCGAAAGCGCTCTTCCAAACATCTTGCCGATGCCGCCACCAGTCGTCTCCATTTTCATATTCGGGGACATCCACGACATGGCACCACTCTCCGTAATCATTACCTCTCCCTGCTCCAGATTGCAGATTACAACCGGAAGCGGTTCTCCCTCAATCGAATATCTCATAACGCTCTCCTTCCTCTGTTGCGGACGCCCTACATCCGCTGTCCTTTTTTCAGCTCTGTCTCAGTAAAAGCGCCCGGCAGAAGCTCCTCCAAAGTAAAAATCTTATATGTTCCGTCCTCCTTTACCAGGATGATCTGAAACGTATCCGCCTTGCAGAACTCCGACATTACCTGTCTGCACACGCCGCACGGATACAGATAATCGTCCGCGTCACCGCTGATGGCGATTGCCGTAAAATCACGCTCCCCTTCGGATACCGCCTTGAAAAACGCCGTCCGCTCCGCACAGTTCGTCGGTGTGTACGCGGCATTTTCGATGTTGCATCCCGTATAAATCTTACCATCTGCAGTAAGAAGCGCCGCACCTACCCTGAAATGGGAATATGGTACATACGCATGTTCCTTTGCCTCGATTGCCTTTTTTGCCAGCAACTCTATATTCAGATCCATCCTGTATCCTCCCTTTTTACATCTGATAATCCTTTTTTATTGTAATAGACTCTTCTGAAAAAAGAAAGCATTTTTTGGTACTTTCCCTTTTTAAGGTACCAGTTTTCTTTTAAATTTTAAAATTTTCATTAAATATAATTCAATTTTCTTGTATAAAAATAAGTACATATGCTATGATGAAAAGACGAAAACATTAAGGAGGGCTAACAATGAATCAATTCTGTGAAATTACACCCGAACTGCGTCGGCTGGCCGCAAAGTCTGCCGAATGTTCAAAAATAGACCCGGAATTATACACAAGATACGATGTCAAACGCGGTCTGCGCGATCTGAACGGAAAAGGTGTCCTGGTCGGACTGACGGAGATCTCGGAAGTCAGTTCCACAAAAATTGTCAATGGTGAATCTGTTCCCGCAGACGGCGAGCTCTTCTATCGTGGTTACAATGTCAAAGATCTGATTGCCGGACTTCCCGAGGACAGCCACTTCGGCTTTGAGGAATGTACCTATCTGCTGCTTTTCGGCAAGCTTCCCAAGAAGCATGAGCTGCGCGATTTTTCGGCTCTGCTGAGCAGTTACCGGACGCTGCCGACCAGCTTTGTGCGTGACATTATTATGAAGGCGCCCAGCAAGGACATGATGAATACGCTTGCGCGCAGTGTCCTTACCTTATATTCTTACGATGAGATGGCGGATGATGTTTCGCTTCCCAATGTTCTCAGACAATGTCTGCAGTTAATCAGTCTTTTCCCGCTTTTATCCGTGTACGGTTATCAGGCATACAAGCATTATCATGACGGCGCGAGCCTGTTTATTCATTCCCCGAAGGAAGAATATTCCACCGCCGAAAATATTCTGCACATTTTAAGACCGGACAGCAAGTTCTCGCCGCTTGAAGCAAAGCTTTTGGATATTGCCCTGATTCTTCACATGGAACACGGCGGCGGTAACAACTCCACCTTTACCACCCACCTGGTATCTTCCTCCGGAACCGATACATACTCCGTTATTGCGGCATCGTTAGGTTCCCTCAAAGGTCCAAAGCACGGCGGTGCCAACATCAAGGTGGTGCGCATGTTCGACGATATGAAGGCCAATCTCAAGGACTGGACGGATGAGGAGGAGATCAGCCGTTACCTGACTGCCCTGCTCCACAAGGAAGCGTTCGATCACGCCGGTCTGATCTACGGTATGGGACACGCGGTCTATTCGCTGTCCGATCCGCGTGCACAGATCTTCCGCGGATTCGTAAAGCGTCTCTCCGCAGAAAAGGGCTATGAAAAAGAATTCGCACTCTACACGGCAGTGGAACATCTTGCCCCGCAGATCATTGCCGCCGAGCGCAAGATCTATAAAGGAGTCAGCCCGAATGTCGACTTCTTCAGCGGATTCGCCTACAGCATGCTCGGACTTCCGGTCGAACTCTACACGCCGATTTTCGCCATCGCGCGAATCGCCGGATGGAGTGCGCACCGTCTGGAGGAAGTTGCAGGCGGCGGCAAGATCATGCGTCCTGCCTACAAAAACGTCGGCGAGCATAAGATTTATGTCCCGATGGATGAGCGTGTCTGATTTTCACTGCACGCCTTGTTCTAAAAAAGCTGCCCGCGGATTGACAGAGCGGGCAGGACGAAGCATGTGGCAATATGCGAACTTAGAACTCCGGCTATAATGGCCGGCGGTTCTTCTGACCGTAAAATCCGGTGTTTCTAATCACACCGCGTTTGACATCCCTGATGATCCGTGTCTTTCCAAGTTTGGAGCACTCCGCCGGATGAGTCCGCACGCCACAGACAATTTTAGAGCTTTCGTGTGGCGCTTATACCGCTGCTGAACAAAACATAATCGCGCGAAGCCGATGTTTGAATTGGCATCTGCCATATTTTCAATAGCAGATGCCAACGAGTTTCGGTTCGCGCGATTTTATATTGTCTGTGAAGCAGCGGCATTAGCGCCACTAGGAAGGTCGCTCATTGTCTGCGGCGTGTCGGACACAGTCGGCGGAGTGTTCAAACGTGGCAAAGACACAGAATAAGATGTCAAACGCGGCATGAAAGAAACACTCGCATTTTCCTCCAAAGAAGAACCCCGTCCATTACAGACGGAGTTCTCTCATCACGCGTATTTTCCAGAGTATTCCATTCTGCCCGCTCCGTCAATCCGCGGGCAGCTCTTTTAAACAATCTGATATACTTTCAGTTCAAACCAGAAGGTAGAACCTTTGCCCACTTCGCTCTCTACTCCGTAGCGTGCATCGTGCAGTTCCAGAATATTTTTTACAATCGAAAGTCCGAGTCCGGTTCCCATGACCGCCCGCTTGTGTGTCTTGTCCACTTTATAGTAGCGGTCCCACACATACGGAAGCGCCTCCGAAGTGATTCCCTCGCCGCTGTCCGTCACTTCGATCCGCACATATCCGTCTTCCCGCACAATCTGACGCACCCAGATCTGTTTGTCATCCCCGGTGTAATTGATTGCGTTATTGACCAGATTGTAGATGACCTGGAAGATTTTGTACTCGTCCGCCTCCACCATGACCATCTGGTCGTAGGAGAAATCAATCTTATAACCATCCTGCTCTTTTAACTTATTATACCGTGCAAATACAGACTGAATACTCTCGGTCAGGTTGTAGACCGTAGCATTTTTTTCCATTACACCTGCCTGAAGCTTGGAGATGTCTAACATATCATTGACGAGATTGGTCAGCCGCTCCGCCTCATCAATAACCACCTGCACATTTTCCGGAGAATTCTCCCCCGGCAGATCACGCATGACCTCTGCGTAGGCAATGATCATCGTGAGCGGTGTCCGCAGGTCATGTGATACATTGGCAATCAGTTCCCGCCGCAGGCGCTCGCTCTTTCCAAGTTCCCGCGCTGTCATATTCAGGGTATCGGAAAGTTCCGCGACCTCCCGGTAATCGGTTCCGTCAAAATGAACGTCAAAATTGCCGCCTGCCATCTCCTTCGCGGAGGCATTCAGACCGATCAGGGAACGTGACACTTTTCTTGAAATCAAAAGTGCAATACCGAGCGAGAGAACAATCATGATGACTGTGATCCATACCAGTTCGGCACGCAGTGTATTGACCGTCGCATCCACCGGCGTCAGCTGCGCGTTCACAAACAGGATTCTCTCATTTCCATCGATCGAGACGACGTTCACGTAAATGACGCTCTCAATCCGTTCCTGTCCGTGGTTCTGCATAAAGCCATTCTGCACTGGCATTCCTGCAGTCTCCTGCTCTGCGCCGTTGGCTGCACCTGGGGCATTTTCTGCTCCCGCCCCTGCCACATCGGCTGCATCCGGGGAGTTTCCCGCTCCTGTGGCACCCGCTGCCGCATCCGGGGCATTTTCTGCTCCCGCTCCTGTCACATCGGCTGCATCCGGGATATTTCCGGCTCCCTCCGCATCAGCTGCCGCATCGGGATTCATCACGTCCTGCGGATTCTGAAAATCATTCTTCCCGACATCTCCCTCAAATTCCAGCTTCGTGCTACCGCCCTTGCTTTTGGCATCTTCGTACAGCTTCTGTATCATCTCCTGCGGCATCTCGCGCAGCCTGGAATTTGGAATATATTCTGCGCTGTAAATGGTGTTTCCGTCCGTATCCGTGACAAACACGATCATGTTATTCTGCGCCGCCAGCGCATCGATCTGTTCTTCAATGTTCTGGGAATCGCTCTGTAAGACCTCAATCACTTCCGAGGTGAGTTCCAGTGCCTCCTGGGACTTGATCTTCTTATAGAACTTGTCCAGATAACAGATCTGCACAAGCCACAGCACCGTCAAAAGGATTCCGGTAAACACCAGAAGATAGAAAAAGATTTTCCATTTGATACTGATTTTTTCATGCTTCAAACCGGTACCCCACCCCTCTTAACGTGACAAGGAACTTGCGGTAGTCCCCAAGGCTGCTGCGCAGCAGCTTGATATGGGTATCCAGCGTACGGTCGTCCCCGTAATAATCATATCCCCACACCTCGGTAATCAGCTTTTCACGCTCCAGCGCAATATTCCGGTTCCGCACCAGATAAAACAGCAAGTCGTATTCTTTCGGAGAAAGTTCGGCGCGCTTTCCATCCACCGTCACAGTCCTTCCGGTAAAATCAATGACAAGCCCCTCCGCCTGGAAAATCTCATGCCCGTTCGTGCCTGCGAAATCTCTTCCGCCGTTGCGGTCAATGACCACTTTTACACGCATCATAAGCTCCTTCGGAGAAAACGGCTTCACCACATAATCGTCAATTCCAAGCTCAAATCCGTGAATCTTATCATACTCTTCTCCGCGTGCCGACAGCATGATCACCGGAATGTTTTTGGTCTTGCGGATCTCCCGGCAGGTTGAAAAGCCGTCCAGCTCCGGCATCATAACATCGAGAATAATCACGTCAAAATCCTGCTCTCTGCAGAGCTTTACCGCCTCCATGCCGTCTTTTGCCTCGGTAATGTCGTACCCCTCGAACTCTCCGTATTTTCTTATAATCGCCCTGATTTTTTCTTCGTCATCTACTACCAGTATTCTTCTCATAACGCAGATACCTCCCTGTTTTTGACATCATATCGTCGCAATGTGACGTTCCTGTGAATGCCATCTGATGATTCGGAGAATCTTTTATAAAAACTGTTCCCTTGCCTTGCGCAGCTGGGACTGGAACCACAGAAATGCCGCCAGGAAGATTAAAAGTTCAACCACGTTAAATGCACCGAGCGATACCACTTTATCATTGATAATTCCAAGGACACCCACAGCGATAATCAATGCGCCGAACACTGCCTCTTTCCAGTAAATAAACGCTATGAACTCCTTCGTTTTTCTGCATCTGGCAATCTCCTCCGCCGTGATGACCGCCGAGCTGATCTTCCCGGTCTTTTTCATCTTAAGTGCTGCTGCGATCATATATACCCCGAAAATGGCGATGACCACATCAAATATCAGCATTACGTCCATTCTTGTATCCTCTCATTCCAGTCGACTGATTCGACATATTTTTTTACATTATCTATCTTCTTCTTACAAAATTCAATATATTCATTGAACTATTTTTCTTGTTAGTGTAAAATAAAAGCGAATATAATTATGATGACAGAGGAGATGCATTATGATGTTAAATGGCATTAAGATTCTCATTGGCGACGACTCCATACTTGCAAGAAAGCAGTTAAAGGATATTGTTTCCACATATGGTACTCCGGTGTTTCTGGAAGCTTCCAATGGACAGGACGCCATCGACCTCTACAAAAAAGAGTCACCTGAATTGGTTTTCCTTGATATTGTCATGCCTGTAAAGGACGGCATTGCTGCCATTACCGAGATCAAGGCATATGATAAGGATGCTGATATTATTGTCGTTTCATCCGTCGGTACTCAGACACAGTTAAAAGCTGCCATTGAAGCCGGGGCTAACGATTTTATCCAGAAGCCGCTGAATGCAGAACAGATTCATCACATTATTTCTTCAAGATTTGAAGGGAGATAAGCTATGTACGCTCAGTTTTTCGGAAATTACTTATTATCACACGGTGTCGTTACTAGGGAGCAGCTGTTAGAAACCATGCATCGGAAGTCTTCAACCAAGATCAAACTTGGCACTCTTGCCATTCATGCCGGATATATGACCGCAAACGAGGTAGACCGTATCGTCATTCTTCAGACACACGAGGACAAGCGTTTTGGTGAACTCGCTATTCATGAGGGATATCTCACAGAGGCGGAAGTAACTAAGCTTCTCGCAGAGCAGAAGCCGGATTTTCTTCTTCTCGGACAGGCACTTGTGGACGAAGGACTCATCAATAATCAGCAGCTGCAGGAGTTGATCATTGATTATCAGTCAGAGAACGAACTGGACGATTACAGTTACTCCGAGGAAGATCAGGATGCCATCCGCCATATGATCGAGAACTTTTTCATTCTCGCTGAGCGTCCGCTCTCAAAGTATGAAATCTCTTTTTTCCAGCTTTTGTTCAATAATCTCTATCGGTTTATCGGAGATGATTTCACACTGGTTTCTCCGAGCAGTTGCAAGGAATACCCGACCAACTACTGCGTATCACAGAAAGTAAGCGGATCGTTTTCCATCCGGACTTATCTCGATATTCCAGAGAATACATGTATTGCTTTTGCATCCAAGTATGTCAACGAAAACTTTACAGAATTTGATGAGTATGTGCGTTCTTCTGTAGAAGATTTTATCAATCTGCACAATGGTCTGTTCTGTGTCAATATGTCAAACGAGTTCTCCATGAATCTGTCACTGGAGGCTCCGGTTGTAGAAGAAAAAGATCTGCTTACCTTTGAGCATGAGACTTATCTTCTGCCGGTTTTATTCCCGTTTGGAACGCTTCACTTCATCTTTGAAATCTGTTCCGAAAAATAGTCCGTTACCCATATGATTTTCTAGCAATCAAAAAAGCTGCACACACGGGTGTGCAGCTTTTTATGCGTTTCACATTTTTCAATTAGATTTTCAGAAAATTCTTTACCACCTGCGGCATCTCATCCACTTCACACACGGTATCGTGAAGCACCTTCGCATTGCGGATCTCCTCAATCGCCTGCGGAACGGCTACGTTCGCAATCCGGCTCAGCTCATCCACCAGTTCAAAATCGGACATGCTGTCGTACTTGTGGTCAATGGCATCCATCACACTTCTCGTAAACTTAAACGGGCTTGCCGTGGACGCAATCACGGTCTTGGTGTCTACATCGCCGGTATCCTTTTTGTATTTTCCATATACACCGGCAGCAACCGCTGTATGTGTATCAATCACGTAGCCTGTCTTCTCATAAAGTGCGCGGATGACCTCTGCCGTCTCCGTCTCACTTGTGTAATTGCCATAGAAATCCTTAAGCTGTGCTCTCATCTCCGGCGTGATCTCGTATTTTCCGGTGGTCGTCAGTTCTCTCATCAGCGCGGCATTCTTCTCGGCGTCGTTTCCCGCAATGCGGTAAATCAGACGCTCCAGATTGCTGGAGATCAAAATGTCCATCGACGGTGAGCTTGTCAGCATAAACTCACGGTTCTTGTCATATGTGCCTGTGGAGAAGAAATCATATAAAACTTTGTTCTCGTTGGACGCACAAATCAGCTTGGCAATCGGTATTCCCATATTTTTCGCATAAAATGCAGCCAGAATATTGCCGAAGTTGCCGGTAGGAACAACGACATTCACCGGCTCATCCTTTGCGATCACGCCATTCGCATAGAGCTTCGCGTAGGCGTAGACATAATATACAATCTGCGGTACAAGTCTTCCGATATTGATGGAATTCGCGGAGGAAAACTGATATCCGGCAGCGTCCATCTCTTTTGCCAGCGCCGCATCCGAGAACATCTTCTTCACGCCAGTCTGCGCCTGGTCAAAGTTTCCGTGAATGCCGACAACAAACGTATTGTCACCCTTCTGGGTCACCATCTGCTTCTCCTGGATCGGGCTTACACCGTTCTTCGGATAGAATACAATGATTTTCGTTCCCGGAACATCGGAAAATCCTGCCAGTGCTGCCTTTCCGGTATCTCCCGAGGTGGCAGTCAGAATCACGATCTCATTCTTTACATGATTCTTCTTCGCAGCGGTCGTCAGCAGATACGGCAGAATAGAAAGTGCCATATCCTTAAAAGCGATCGTGGAACCATGGAACAGTTCCAGGTAATATGCGCCGTCCGCCTCCACAAGCGGTGCGATCTCCTCTGTGTCGAACTTGCTGTCATACGCGGAATTGATACAGTGCTTTAACTCCTCCTCGGTAAAATCCGTCAGAAAACGCTTCATCACTTCATATGCTGTCTCCTGATAGGACATTTTGCCAAGTTCTTCCATCGGCACATCCAGCGCCGGAATCTGTGTCGGTACAAACAGTCCTCCGTCATTTGCCAGACCACGCAGAATCGCCTGCGATGCCGTTACTCTTTCCTGTGCGTCTCTCGTACTTGCATACACTAATTCCATCTTCATAATCCTCTTATCTCTTTCTTCTTGTAACATGCGATGTACAAAAAAAATGTACAGTCTCTTATATACTTAACTCACATTATATAAGAAACTGTACATTCATGTCAATGCACTAACGTACTAAAATATTATACATTTTTAAATCGTCCGGCTTCTCCCTTTAAGCGGTCGCTGATGCTCTGATTCGTCTCCATCTCCGAATGAACGGTGTCGATATTGGACACCAGAACCGTCGTGCTGCTCGCCGCATTTCCGACACTGTTTGCACTCTCCTCGATCGCCGTGGAAATGTCGCGGATGGAATCCACCGTCTTCTCCATGATCTGCTGCAGGTTGCGCGCCTTCTCCTCAAAATGATCCATCGTAGTGTTCACATACGCCGCATCATCCCGGTACTGTACGCCGTTTTCTACAAATCGGTCATAATCCGGCATGATCGTCCCGTCGATGTATTCGACGATCGCGTTGGAATTGTTGGCGAGCTTATTCACTGCCTGCGTTACCAGCGCATTGATGGACTGAATATTGTTCGCGGTCTCTCTGGTGGAATCCGCCAGCTTTCGTATCTCATCCGCGACAACTGCAAATCCTTTTCCGGCTTCGCCTGCTCTCGCCGCCTCAATGGAAGCATTCAGTGCAAGGAGGTTCGTCTGGCTGGATACGCTTAAGATCTCCTCCGTCAGCTCATTGACGCGGTCCACGCTCTTGCTCTCCTCGATGGCAGCCTTTAAGGTCTCGATAATGTCCGTAATCATCCGGCTGGTCGTCTCCTTGTTGGTAACCGCCTTCTCCTTCATATCCTCCGCGCGGCTCTGCATCTCGGTCGCATAGGAGTTCATATCCTGTGATTCTCTGGTAATCTCATTCACGTCCTGCCCGATCTGCGCCACATTGGTATTGACCGTGTTGACGGCAGACGCCACCTCCTGCATCGTAGCTGAGAGTTCCTCCATCACGGCAGAAATATCGCAGGCATTGGAATTGGCGGTGCCGACACTGCCCGAAACGCGCGATACGATCTCTCCCATCTCCCTGGAGTCAATCACAATGCGGCTCATAATCTGCTGCAGGGTCTCTAAGAACACATTGATGCCGCCGGCAAGCTGTCCGATCTCATCCTTGTTCTTCAAAGAGATTCTGCGTGTCAGATCTCCGTTGCCGGACTCGATCTCTTTTAAAATATCATTCAGCTGTGTCGTCACACTCTTGACTGGATTTACAACGGTGCGTACCGATCCGATCACCGCAACGACAAAGAACACCAGCACAAGTACAAATGTGACACCGCTGACTGCCCGCGAATTATTGTATACAGATTCCTGCTCCGCCACGCCGGCATCCACATTCGCTTCCATATATCCTTCCAGCTCCGTGAGCACGCCGTCCACATTCTCGCTGGTCGGCGCCAGCACCGTGTTGCAGATCTGTCTCGCCTTGTCCTTATTCCCACGGGAAATAAAGTCTGCAATCCGATCATAGACCTCGGTGTAATCGGCAAACTTTTCCCGAAGTGTCTCCATTGCCGCAGCTTCCTCCTGCGTCTGTGTCAGCGCCTCATAGGAATCGATCGATGTCTGAATGTCCGTGCGGTACTGATCCACCTGCTCCATCAGCTGATCCCGCTCGTCCTTGGATGTGGACACGCACATCCGGTATGTGATCGCATCAATACTCTTAAAATTCGACGAAATGTCATTTAACAGCATCAGCTGATTCACCGTTGTGTCGCTGATCTCCTTGCTGCTGGTATGCAGCTCATTGGCATTTTTTAATCCAGTTACCGCCGAAATGACTGCAATCACTGCAAGCAGCACTACCGGGATCAATACTTTTGTTGAAATTTTTTTCATTTGAGAATGGCCCCTTCCAAAATATATGACATCCTGTACATATCTAACTCTCCTTAGTATAGCAAAGTTGTATATTTTCGTCAATCGGGTTTCCGCTATTGCATCCCGTATTTCCTTCTGTTATTCTATACTCATCACAAAAGTGTATCCTAATGCTTATTTACATAATATTTTTATGGTAAACAAGAGGTGACCTATGACGCAGGGTGTATCCATCGCCACAAAAAAAGACGGCACGGTCTACTACCGTGCCGGTCTCTATTATAAAAATAAACATATCAGTCTCGGAAGCTATGCGGATGAGACCACTGCCGGCAATGCCTATCTGGAGGCGCTTGCCATCCTAGGGTCTTTGGATCAGACACCGGAAGATTATGTCGAGCAGGAGTCGACGCTCCCCTTTGAAAAAATTATCGTGCTTTTGAACTTCCGCAACAACGGCATTTACTTTAAGAACCCGATCTACCTGCGCAACGGCTATTTCAGCTACTATCTCTCGCGCACCGAGGAGTTAAAGTTTGACGTTGATGACCTGTTCTACTATTCCGGCCGCAAGATCCAGAAGCGCCAGGGGCATCTGTTCGTCAGCGACTATGGCATGCAGTATTCCATCCTCTCCCGCTACGGCATCCGCCCTTACGCTGTTGCCGGAAGAGACTATCAGTTTGTCAACGGGGATAACAGTGACTTCCGCTATTCCAATATTGTAATCGTCAACCGTTACCACGGGGTGCTCCAGTTTTTGAAGAACGGACTCCCGCGGTACCGCGCCGTCATCCACATCAATGGCAATTACCAGATCGGCAGCTACTCCTCCGAGGAAAAAGCCGCCATTGCCTACAACAAGGCCGTTGATCTCGCCCGCGCGGCAGGCATTCAAAAAAATTTCCCGGAAAACTATGTCGATACGCTCTCCCCGAAGGAATACGCAGATATCTACACCGGTCTTAAAATCTCCAGGCGCTATCTGAATTATCTGGAACAGATTGCCCAAAAGGTTAATTCTATTTCTGATTGATATAATTAACCAGCCCTTCGCAGTCGATAATCTTCTGCATAAACGGAGGAAACGCCTGCCCCTGATAGGAAGTGTTCTTCGTCTTGTCCGTGATGATGCCGGAGTCAAAATCAACCTCGACCTCATCTCCTGCCTCGATCGCTTTTGCCGCCTCCGGGCACTCGATAATCGGCAGTCCGATATTGATCGCATTGCGGTAGAAGATTCTTGCAAATGTCTCCGCGATGACACAGCTCACGCCGGAAGCCTTGATGGCGATCGGCGCATGTTCTCTCGACGAACCGCATCCGAAGTTCTTATTTGCTACGATAATATCGCCCGCTTTTACCTTTTTCACAAAATCCTTGTCAATGTCCTCCATGCAGTGTGTCGCCAGTTCCTTCGGATCAGAAGAATTCAGATAACGTGCAGGAATGATGACATCCGTATCGACATTGTCTCCGTATTTAAATACATGACCCTTTGCTGCTTTCATGCTCTGTCTCCTTTCCTCGCCTATGCAATCTCATCCGGTCCGGATAACTTTCCGGTGATGGCGCTTGCCGCCGCCACAGCCGGACTTGCCAGATAGATCTCAGACTCCACGTGTCCCATTCTGCCGACAAAGTTCCGGTTTGTCGTGGAGACACATCTCTCATGTTCCGCAAGGATACCCATATAACCGCCCAGACACGGTCCGCAGGTCGGCGTCGAAACGACTGCCCCCGCCTCAATAAAGGTCTTTAACAAGCCCTCTTCCATCGCATCCAGATAGATCTGCTGTGTTGCCGGGATCACGATCACGCGCAGTCCCTTTGCCACCCTGTGTCCTTTCAGGATCGATGCCGCCACGCGCAGATCGTCCATTCTGCCGTTGGTGCAGGAGCCAATGACCACCTGGTCAATCTTGATCTCTCCCACCTCGTCGATCGTGTGCGTGTTCTCCGGCAGATGCGGAAATGCAACCGTCGGCTTTAACGTGCTAAGATCAATCGTAAATTCCTGCTCATACTCGGCATCCTCATCCGCCTCATAGATAACATACGGGCGCTTAGAATGCTTCTCCATATACTGCTTCGTCAGATCGTCGACAGGGAAAATGCCGTTCTTGCCGCCCGCCTCAATCGCCATATTTGCAATGGTAAAACGGTCGTCCATGGAAAGATGCTGTATGCCATCCCCGACAAATTCCATGGATTTGTACAGAGCACCATCCACACCGATCATGCCGATGATATGTAAGATGATGTCCTTACCGCTGATCCACTTTGCCGGCTTTCCGGTCAGGTTAAACTTGATGGCAGCAGGCACCTTAAACCACGCTTTTCCGGTTGCCATACCGGCAGCCATATCCGTGCTGCCGACGCCTGTGGAAAATGCGCCGAGCGCCCCGTAGGTACAGGTATGTGAATCCGCTCCGATGATGACATCTCCCGCCACCGTGAGTCCTTTCTCCGGAAGCAGCGCGTGCTCGATTCCCATCTCTCCCACATCAAAATAATTCGTAATGTCATGGCGGCAGGCAAATTCACGGACACATTTGCAGTGCTGCGCAGACTTAATGTCCTTATTCGGCACGAAATGATCCAGCACAAGCGCGATCTTGTCCTTGTCAAAAACGCCGTCCACCTTCATCTTATCCATCTCATGAATCGCCACCGGCGATGTAATATCATTTCCGAGGACCAGATCCAGATCTGCCTCAATGAGCTGTCCTGCACAGACAGACGGAAGTCCGGCATGCGCCGCAAGAATCTTCTGTGTCATTGTCATACCCATATTCTATCCCCTCCTACTATCAAACTCTATTTTCGTGTGTGTGTAATATTCATCTGATTCGTGACTATTTTATCATAGCACATACTATAATAAAAATACATAATAAATATATTTACCATAACATCAATTCATGATATACTTTTGTCAGAACAGATACAAATATCTATGAAATCAACACCCCAAGGAAAGGAACTCTTATGAACCAGAATCTTTCATCCTACCGGATTTTTTATACGGTAGCCAACACAGGCAATATCTCCAAGGCTGCCAAAGAGCTTTACATCAGCCAGCCTGCCATCAGCAAATCCATCCAGAAACTGGAGGAAAGCGTGGGCTGCCGCCTCTTTTCCCGCAGTTCCCGCGGCGTGGTATTAACCGACGAGGGACAGCTGCTCTACGAGCATGTCAAGACTGCCTTTGAAACGCTCACACTCGGGGAAGAAAAGTTAAAGCGCTCGATTGAACTCGGTGTCGGTCACTTGAAGATCGGTGTCTCCGCAACCCTTTGCAAATACATGCTGCTTCCCTACTTAAAGGAATTCATCCGGCAGAATCCGCATATCACGATCTCCATCCACTGTCAATCCACGAACGACACTTTAAAGCTGCTCGAGGATGACAAAATCGATATCGGTCTGATCGGGAAGCCGGACAATGTAAAGAATATACATTTTGACTATCTGGAAGAGATCGAGGATATTTTTGTGGCGACCAAAGACTATCTGCGCAATCTGCATGCCCGTGGCGTCCGCAAAGACGAGATCCTCACTTCCTCCACACTGATGCTCTTAGACCAGAACAACATGACGCGCCAGTACATCGACGATTATCTGCAGGAGAATCATATCGTTGTTCACGATTCCATCGATATCTCCAGCATGGATCTGCTGATTGATTTCGCCAGGATCGGCGTCGGCGTCGCCTGCGTCATCAAGAGCTTCGTGCAGGATGATCTCGCCTCCGGTTCCCTCGTGGAGATTCCGCTCGGCATTCCGATTCACAAGCGCGAGGTTGGTTTCGCCTACCGCACCAACAGTAAACCTTCCAAATCGCTCAATGAGTTCATTCAGTTCTATCAGAATTTTTAAAGGAAAAACTCCGCTATTTGCAAATAAACAGCGGAGATTTTTTCTTTTATAGCCCAACTAGCGATTCTACTCATCCTCCACTTTCTCCATAGAAAAAATCCCTTGTATATATTCGTTTTCTTTCAAAGTTCTATTTTTCCAATCCTCCCGGTAAAAAAAGCGGATCTCATCTCCTTCCTTACCACCCACCGGGTGCTCCAGATACCATGGTTCTGTCAGACTGATGTCATAAACTCCGCTGCGTCCTTTGGCATCCGTTACCTTTCCTCTAACTTCCCAATAATCTTCATGAACCTCAAGAATAGTTGCATCCATGCTGACCATATATACTGCAAATTTCTCTTTCAGGCTTTTGCCGATACCCAGACCTGCAACCACCACTAACAGCGCCGCCATAATCATCAACAGTCCCCGGTATCTTTTCTTTTTTTGCCGGACTTCGTTTGCTGCCACTGCAATACCATCCTCAAATACAGCGGCACTGACTTTTCCTTCTTCCTTTGGCAATTTCTCTCCCGCAAACAACTCTGCCACCGTCACATCCAGTGCTCCTGCGAGTGCTTCCCAGACTGCAATGTCCGGAAATGCCTTCCCCGTTTCCCTTAGTTAAAGATATTGTTGGGTATCTCAAGATGTGTCATTCGATTTTGCCGATAAAGCGGTAGAAGATTTCCACTTCCTGTTCCCGGCTTCCGTCCTCACTTTTGACCGCTTCATGGACAAGGATTTTTTCAATCAGCGTATTCAGAAGTTCAGCCGTCAATTCTGTGGGATTGACATACTGTTTCATCAGACCTATCCACTTTTCAGCGTCAACCGCTGTCTGGGCGGCGGTCTCCATCGCTTCGTGAAGCCGTTCAATTTTTACGTCCAATTCTCGCTGTTCGCCCTGATACTTTTCGGACAGCATATTGAAATTGTATTCTGTAATGCGTCCGGCAGACCAGTCCTCATACATTTTTGCAAACAGGGTGTCTACTTCTGCTTTGCGCTTTTCCGCCTTTTTCAGTTCGGCTGTCTGCCGCTTCCTTGCAGTATTGCGTTCCTTGTCGCTGGCGTTAAGTAGCCGTTTCAGAAGTTTGTCCCCATCCTGCTGTGCCAGCACAGACCAGTATTGCAGACGGGAAAGGACATAGGCGTAAAGCACATCATAGCGGATATAGTGCATGGAACACTGGTGCAATCCTTGCCCGTACTTGCTACAATGGTAGTGGGCATAGGGATTTTTGTTCTGGCTGTTCATACCATAGGCCAGCGACCAGCCGCAGTCCGCACATTTTACCAGCCCGGAAAATATCTGTGTTGTGCCGTTCTTCTGCCGTCTGCGCCTGTTGCAAATCTGCTCCTGTACTTGACGGAACACATCTTCGGAAATAATCGCTTCGTGGGTGTTCTCCACACGATACCATTCCTCTTTTGGCTTGCGTACTTTCTTCTTGTTTTTGAATGAAATGTTGGTCTGCTTATTGTGGACGCTGTGTCCGATATAGGTTTCCTCTTTCAGAATACTTTTCACCTGCGCTATCGTCCACGCATAGGCTTTTTCCTCCGGCGCTCCGGCATAGATATTTGCGAAAGTGCCGTATCTCTGGAAATTCAGCCAGCCGGGAGTAGGTACTTTTTCTTCGACCAAAATCCGTGTAATGCTGGCGGCTCCCCGGCCATGAACGGCAAGGTCAAAAATCTTTTCGATAATCCACCTTGTTTCCGGGTCAATCAGAAGATGGCCTTTCTTATCTGGGTCTTTGACATAGCCAAGCGGAGCATAGGCTCCATAGTGTGCGCCATTTGCGAACCGTGTCCGCATGGCCGCCTTTACCTTTTTGCTGGTCTGGCGGGCGTGCATTTCATTCAGAATGTTGAGGAATGGGGCAAGCTCATTCTCTCCGTTGATGGTGTCCACATTGTCATTGACAGCGATATAGCGGACGCCTTTGCTGGGAAAGTAGATTTCCGTGTACTGGCCGGTCAGAATGTAGTTTCTGCCTAAGCGGGATAAATCCTTCGTAACAACGCAGTTGATTTTCCCGTCCTCAATGTCATCAATCATTCTCTGAAAATCCGGCCTGTCAAAGTTCGTTCCAGACCATCCATCGTCGATATATTCATCTATGACATTCAGGCCATGCTCGGCGGCATATTGCCGGAGCATCATGCGTTGTGTCTGAATACTCCCGCTTTCTCCTTGCAGTTCATCGTCCCGGCTCAATCTCATATAAAGCGCCGTGTTGTAAATCGTAGTATTGTAAGGTTGTTTCACCGTTAAAAATCCTCCTTCTAAAGAAACAACCCACGCTTACAATACTTTTGCTCTATGGCAATTATATCATAAGCGTGGGCGTGTTATCAATGATGGGCTATCAGGTTGAAGCGGCTTTTTCTGCGGTATGCCGCACCACATCTACAATCAGATCACCGAGGGGCTTCCCGCCTGCGGCGAAGTGTTCGGAGATTTTTATACGGTTGTTCCCACATACAAAATACTGCGTGCCGTTCTCTGCTTGTATAACCTGCCCTGTTCGGGGTGTAAAAATATCGCTTTCACTTTTTGCCATCCAGTGTCCTCCATATTCAGTTTTCAAGGTACAATGCCGCACAAAGGCGGCGAAAATTTCTGCTTATATCTATCACCTTTCCTTTACCGTGTGCCGCTGCTGACGTTTCAGTTCCGCCAGTATATCCGGCGGGATACGGTCAACCAGCCGCTGTAAATTGTCCAGTTCGCTTTTCAGCTTTGCCCGTTCCATCGTATCTTTCATCTTTCCTTTTTCGCTGGCCTTTGCCCTTGCTTCCAACTTCTCATTCTCCGCCAGCAGGTCATTGATTGTGACCTTGTACTTTTTCAACTGCCCGGAGAAATTCTCCATCTGCGGGAACCACTTTTTCAGCATGGAGAGGGCTTCCTCTTTTTTCTTTCCGGCGTTCAGCGGGTTAATGCCGTCAAGGGCGGCTTCAATGGCTCTGGCCTGTTTGGAGAGGGAAACCGCCTGTTTGAAAAGCCGGGTGGGGATATGCTTCCGGCCTGTCTTGCTGGCACTCTCCCCACGCTCCAAGTCGGGATATTTCTCCACCATATAGGCGTGAAAATCGTCCTGCCACTTCGTCAGGTTTGCCCGGTTGCCGATAATCTCCTTTGCACACAGGCGGTTGTCCTTTGTCAGCGGAACAAAGGTCAAATGCAGGTGGGGCGTTTTCTCGTCCATGTGTACCACCGCCGACACGATATTTTCCCGTCCTACCCGGCCAATGAGGAAGTCCGCCGCCCTTTGGAAGAACGCCTGTATCTCCTTTGGGGATTTCCCCTTGAAAAACTCCGGGCTGGCGGTTATCAGCGTATCGACAAACCGTGTGCTGTCCTTGCGGGTTCGGCACCCGGCCTGCTCAATCCGGCTCTGAATGAAGTGGTAATAGCGTCCCTCCGGCTTGACGATATGGAAGTTGTATTTGCTCCGGCTTGTGTCAATGTCGGGGTTGCTGGCGTATTGTTCTTTCTGTCTTTCGTGATGGGCTTCCAGCGGCCTTGCCGGGTTGCCCTTGTGCTTCTCAAACCGCAAAATTGCGTGTTGTGCCATTCTGCTCCTTTCCCCATTCCTTTCCTATCCGGGGTTTTCCACAGGGAAAATCCCGCAGAAAATAGCTCGGATAGGATTGGAATGGATAGAATATAAATCAATCTTTTTATCTTTGTATTTCTATATACCGTCCGGTTTTCGTACGTCTCAGGAGTGATTTCCGTACTTCATGGGTACGGTTTTCAGTCCTCCGGCGTACCAGAACCGGATTTCTTGAAGTCGGTGTTTGGAACCGCTTCATAGGATTTTGGGAAAATGCGGTTGGGTTTTCCACAGCCCTGCTTCTGGATCTCCACCAGTCCGGCGTATTGCAGTTCCCGCAGGGTGTTCACCGCTTTCTGCCGCCCACAGTGGAGCAGGTCAACCACTTCGCAGATAGGGTAATACAGGAAAATCCGTCCGCAGTCATCCGCCCACCCATTCTTGCGGGATAACTCTGTCCGGCGCAGGATAAAGGCGTACAGAACCTTTGCCTCGTTGGACAGGGGCTTGAATGTGGGGGCTTCAAAGAGGAAATTCGGGAGCCGGGTGAAGCTGAACGCCTTTTCCGGCTGATGGATATAGATGGTATTTGTCATAGTGCGTTTTGTGGACGGTTAGAAGCCCGTTTTCCGGGGCGGGCGATACTTTATACCACCTGCCCCGGTTTGGGGCTTGCAGAGCCTGATAAATCAAGGCTTTTTTCGCTCCTAACTGTCCACAGCAGACCTCCTTTTCCGTTCACTTTCTGTTTTCTGCCGCCTGTGAACTCTGGCGGCACAGCCGGGGCAGTATTTTGCCCGGTTGGATTTGGGGACGAACACACCGCCGCAGACCTCACAGCGTTTCAAGTCCTTATCCCGGAAAATCTCCGCTTCCAGCGTCCCGTCCAGCGGCAAGACCGCCCAGCGGAACCACTTACAGCAGACCGAGAAAGAAATCGTCTGCGGGCAGGTGCAGGTGTCCCCATCGTCAAGGACAATGCAGTTGCCGTCCTCACAGCAACAGCACTCCCGGCGTATCAGGCTGGCCGCCTGTTTTCTCTGCGCCGGTGTCATGCGGTAAAGGGAACCGTCCGGCCTGCGTTCCAGCGGCGGCAAGTCTTTATAGGGGTTATCTCTCATGCGTTCCCTCCATTTTGCTTTCCGTTGCCGTTCTCCCCGAAAAGGCTTCCTGCCCCATTCCTGCGGCGTGTTCCGGCGTTGGCACGCTCCCCATAACTTCGGGACAACTTGTCCCGAAGTGACCTCTGGACAAAGTGTCCAGAAGTTGGCTCCTTGCGGTGCTTCCCCAGCCGGGGTATTCCTTTTCGGACGGTCATTTGGTTTTCAAGGTGCTGTCCATCGATGAACTAAGATAAGTGTATACCTAAATGACCGCCCGTCCCGTATATCCAAGAGGTAGGAAATCGGCTTAAAAAACAGGCTATTTCCACGCTTTCGGAATTGTGGTATAATAAAAATGATATTTGCAGACAAGGAGGGAGAGCATGGAATTATCCAACCGAAACTACGGCGGTTGGGCTTAAAACGGTCGCAGAGCTTGCCGAAAAAAGCGTGCCGGGCGTTAATACCCGCGCGGTTATAACCTCTTTTTCGGGCGTGCGCGCATCGGAGAAAAACGGCGATTTTATTATAAAGGAATCGGAAAAGATAAAGGGACTTATCCACGCCGCGGCGATAGATTCGCCCGGACTGTCATCATCCGCCGCAATTGCGGAATATATTGTTAAGCTGCTTGAAAAGAGCGGGCTGGAACTCATCGAGAACCCCGATTTTAACGGTACGCGCGAGGACACCCACGCCTTTAAGAAAATGAGCGATGAGGAAAAGGACGAATATATAAAGAAAAACCCCGCATACGGCAGAATTATCTGCCGCTGCGAAACGGTAAGCGAGGGCGAGATAATAGACGCGCTTCGCCGCAACCCCAAAGCGACGGATATTGACGGTGTTAAGCGCCGTACCCGTGCGGGAATGGGAAGATGTCAGGGCGGCTTCTGTATGCCCTATGTTATGCGGCTTATTGAAAAGGAAACGGGCAAGCCGATGACCGAGATAACCAAAAAGGGCGGAAAATCAAATACTGTAACAGGCATATTTCGTTTATGTTCTGATTTTAGATAATGACCTTCTATTATTTTCGCTATTTCTTCTGGGACTTTTTTCCCCTCTAAATAATCATCTAAATTATCATAGCTTACCCCTAGCGCTACCTCGTCTTCTAGAGCTGGTCTTTCTTCTTCTAAATCTGCAGTTGGTTTTTTAAGATATAAATGTTCTGGGCATCCTAATTTTTTCAGCAATACTTTTCCTTGACGCTTATTTAATCTATACAACGGCATAATATCTGCTCCGCCATCGCCATATTTAGTATAAAAACCCGTTATAGCTTCTGCTGCATGATCTGTACCGACAACAATTCCACTATTCATGGTTGCTATAGAATATTGAACTTTCATTCTTTCTCTAGCTTTCTCATTGCCTTTGGCGAAGTCTGTTATTATCACACCTGCGTCTTTTAGAGATTCAACACTGGCATCTACAGCTTTTTTTATATTTACAGTATACACCTTATCAGGTCCAATAAATTTCAACGCATCATTACAGTCATCTTCATCAAATTGCGTTCCATAAGGCAAACGAACAGCTATAAACTTATAATCTTCACCTGTTTCTTCTCTAAGTTCTATCATCGCCATCTGACAAAGTTTCCCACATAACGTGGAATCTTGTCCTCCAGAAATACCTAATACTAAACTTTTTATAAAACTATTCTTTTTTACATAATCTTTCAAAAAGTTTATAGTCAAACGTATTTCCTCATCTACATTTATCTCAGGTTTACATCTTAATCTAGCGACTATTTCTTGTTGCAAGCTCATAAATTCACCTACTAATTTTGTTTTTTTGTTACTTTTCGTAAAATATCATTTCTATTTTTCCAACATTTTGTACTTAAATCTACAGGATAAAACTCCGGATTTAATAATCTCAAATATTCATTCCATAATGTTTTTTTATTTTCTTTGAAATATTCCGCACTTTCTTGAACACTCGGGATGGCATAGACTTGTCGACCATCTTTGAAAACATCAACATGCAAGTCTCTCGCTTCAAAATTCTCAACTTCTTTTTCCAAATATGTATGAGTAGGGTGGAATAGTTTTATACTTTTTTCCTTGCTAACATCTTCAGATTCTAATGCGATATAATCTCCTGCCGCCATACCATTTTTAGTATTTATTATTCTATATACTCGTTTAATTCCAGGAATAGTTAATTTCGCAGGGTTTTCTGACACTTTTAATCTATCTACCATATTACCATTCTCGTCTTCTAAACAAGCTAGTTTGTATACCGCACCTAGCGCAGGATTATCATAAGCTGTAATCAGCTTAGTCCCTATTCCCCAAGCATCTATTCTAGCACCTTCTTGTTTTAAATGAGTAATTGTAGCTTCATCTAAATCATTAGACGCTACCACTTTAGCATTAGGGTATCCTGCCGCATCAAGCATCTTTCTTGCTTCTTTTGACAAATAAGCTATATCTCCAGAATCTAAACGAATACCAAGGAAATTAATTTTATCTTTCAATTCATCAGCTACTTCTATCGCTGTTGGTATCCCTGAACGCAAAGTATCGTAAGTATCAACTAAGAAATAGCAATCCTTATGAGCTGCTACATACTTTTTAAATGCCACTTTTTCATCTTCATATGCTTGAACAAAAGAATGTGCATGAGTTCCGCTACATGGAATTCCGAATAATTTTGCAGCTTTTACATTACTTGTTGAATCAAATCCACCTATAATAGATGCACGAGCTCCCCACACAGCAGCATCAAACTCATGAGCGCGACGTGTTCCGAATTCCATACAAGGTTCATTAGGGCATAAATGTTTTATTCTGGCAGCTTTTGTCGCAATCAATATTTGATAATTAACAATATTTAAAATCGCTGTTTCTATTATTTGAGCTTGAATCAATGGTGCTTCAACGCGAATTAATGGTTCATTGCCGAAAACAATCTCTCCTTCACGAACTGAACGAATGCTTCCAGTAAACCTCATTTGTTTTAAATATTGTAGATAATCATCCTCATATCCTAATCCAGCTAAATATTCAATGTCGCTGTCAGTAAATTCAAATGAATTTAAATATTCGATTACTTTTTGAAGTCCCGCAAAAACGGCATATCCACCACCGAAAGGTATTTTTCTAAAGTAAACATCAAAATAAGCTTTTCTTTCATGCACTCCATCTTTAAAGTAGGCATACCCCATATTAATTTGGTATAAATCTGTATGCAATGCATCCCCTTCATATTTATTCATAATTTCCTCCGAATTTAATTTTATTAACTATATTTTAGCACTTTAACCTCTTTTTCTCAAATATTTGTTTCTATTATACAAGGTTACGTTATACTGTATTATTTTCAAATAAAAAAGAGGTTATAGAAACTTAACCTCTATTACCTCTTTGATTATTTGTATTTGGATTTGTCGTTTGTCTTGTTGTATTTTGCTCAGAAGTATTCTTTTCATCTTTATTATCAGTATCTTTATTTTTAGATTTATTATCTTTCCCAGAAGAAGTCTTTTTATCCTTATCTTCCTTTGACAATTCAGGAATTTTACTATCATCTATCCTTCCATGATTATCTTCCACTTTTTGAAGATTGCCATCCATAATAGATTTTATAGTTGTTTGTAAAAAACTTTCTTGTAAGGGTAGATTGAATATTATTTCTCCTTTATAGCTAAGTCCATATTCTTGCCTTACTAAATCAGAAATAAAATAGGGGTCTTTCAATTTATCTATTACTAATTCATTAACTTTATTTTCTTTGTCTAATTTCGCTATAGTATTATTTTGTTCTGTAAGCTGATTACTTATTTGTTTTTTCTCACGAATATACATATATGTTTGAATCAAAGTAACCGCCAAAACCATACTCATAACCGATAAAATAAGAAATTTTCGGCGCTTTCTATACTTAGCCTTAGCTTTTAGAACATCTTTTCGAAATTGATTGTTTTGCGTAGCCATATTACTCTACTCTCACCTTTTCTGATAACACTTTGAACATCTTTGTTGCATCTTCTTTTTTTGTGCTATCTTTTAATTCTAATACTTCGTAAACTACTTCTTTTTTTGCGAAATAAATAGTAATCTGATCGCCTACTTTCAACGAACTTGATGGTTTAGCTTTTTTTCCATTAATAGCTATATGTCCTTCTGAAGAAATTTCATTGGCAATCGTTCTTCTTTTTATTATTCTAGACACCTTTAAAAATTTATCCAAACGCATTTAATCACCCCTATATATTAGTATTACCTATTATCACATATTTATTTGTTTTTCGCAAATATTTATAATTTCTATTATTTGTAATCTAACTACAAAAATAAAGGTAAGAGCTCCTCACCCCTACCTTTATTTATAATTATGCCCAGTTCCCATCTTTGAAGATAGCAACTTCTTTACCATCAGCAGTTATACCTACGATATTTGTTGTAGCTTCTCCAATCATAAAATCAACGTGGATTAAACTATCATTAGCTCCTACTGCAGCAAGTTCTTCATCACTCATTTCAGGACCACCTTTTACACAAGTAGGATAAGCTTTCCCTAAAGCAATATGGCAAGCCGCATTTTCATCAAATAGAGTTTCTAAGAATAAAATCCCTGTATTTGAAATTGGTGAATCAAATGGAACCAATGCCATTTCACCAATTTTTCTTGACCCTTCATCTGTATCCAATAAGTTTTTAAGAACCTCGTACCCACGCTCAGCTCCGAAGTCTACAACTTTTCCTTCTTCAAATTTCAACCAGAAGTTATCAATTAACACTCCGTTGTAATTTAGCGGCTTAGCGTTATATACTATTCCACTAGTTTGTTCTTTATGTGGCATTGTAAATACTTCTTCAGTTGGGATATTAGCTACAAAACGAGCAGCTTTTTTCGCATAACTTCCAGCACTTTGCCAAATATGACCTTTTGGTAGCCCTACATAAAGATCCGTTCCTAATTCATTTGTGATATGCAGTTTTACAAGTTCATTTTCATGTAAGAATTTAGCTTTTTCGTCTAAAATACTAATATGCTTTTCCCAATCAGCAACCGGATCTTCTCCTTTAGCACGACATGCACTTAAAATTTGATCCCAAAGTTTTAAATATGCTTCTTCATCAGCAAGCTCCGGGAATAAACGTTTCGCCCATCCACCAGTAGAAGCACTGACAACACACCATGGACACTCATCACTCATGATTGCCTTCATGTAGTTACGTAATGCTTTTGAACGTCCTATCATGGATGCTTTTAATTTAGAACTATCTGCTCCTGCTAATCCATCTGGATCATCCCCGATAACAGAAAGATATGCTGTTCCTTCATCTAAACTCTCTTGATATCTATCAACATACCATTGCCCTACACTACTTAGTGTTTCTTCTGTTTGATATTTCAAATGTAATTTAGTAAGCTCTTGATCTCTCCACTCTATCTCTACCTTTTTGGCACCAAGCTCATAACAAGCTTCCACTATTTTCGCAACAAATTCGCGAGTTTCTGTACTGGCTCTTACCAAAACTGGCTGATCTTTCTGAATATTCAGACCTACTTTAGCAATTAGTTTTGCATAATTTTTTAATTGTGTATTTAAATCCATATACAATCTCCTTTATTTATAAATTTCATTAAGATTGAAGTACTTTCTACTTATCAAACTAAATATAATTTTTTGTGATTTTTAGTTACCATTCTATTATAACACTTTTTTCAATATATTAATAGGAGGTCCCAAGAAATCTTGAAACCTCCTTTATAAATTACTATTCGACTAGACTGCGCGAGTAGCTTCTTTTAACCATTCTAACTCTTCACCTTCAAAGTATGGAGAAAGAACTTCAAATACTTTTGCATGGTATTTATTCAATTCATATTTATCTTCGCTTGTAAGCATATCTACAACAACAGCTTCTAAATCCCAAGGAACAAATGTCATAACTTCGAATTCCATAAATTGACCATATTCATTTTTCACAGTATTACGGATAATAAGTTCATTTTCCAAGCGAATACCATGAGATCCTGAAATATACAACCCAGGTTCATTAGTCATAGTCATACCATCTCTAAATGGTTCAGCTGCACGATAAATTCCCCAGTGAATACCTTGTGGACCTTCATGAATATTTCCTAAATATCCAACACCGTGACCTGTTCCGTGATTGAAGTTTTCATATTCATACCACAATGGAGCACGAGCAAATAAGTCAACATTCGCCCCACAAACACCTTCCATGAATTTAAGTCTTGACAGACGCAAGTGACATTGTAATACTTTTGTATAATCACGTTTCAAACGATCGCTTATTTCACCCATAGCTGTTGTACGAGTAATATCAGTTGAACCTTCCTCATAATGACCACCTGTGTCAGTTAAGAAGAATGTTCCTGTACGTAGTGGGATAGATGTTTCTTCAGAAGAAGAATAATGAACAATAGCTCCATTTTCTGCATGTCCACAAATTGGTGCAAAGCTTGGGCAAATAAATCCACCTTGTTCTTTTCTGAATTCTACAAGTTTATCAGAAGCTGATAATTCATCTTCTTGTTCACTGATACCTTGTTTTACCAGTTGTTTTAACCAATAAATGAACTTAGTATGTGCAATACCATCTTTTACGTGAGCTCTAATTGTATGTTGTAATTCTACTTCATTTTTTACAGCTTTCATTAAAATTGTAGGGTTACGTTTTTCTACTAAAGTAATATCTTTTGGAATATTATTAAACACAGCATAATTTAAGCATCCTGGATCAACAAGCACTACATCATTACCTGAGAATTTTTTAACATCTTCATACACATCATTGTATGGTTTAATGTTTACATTGTCCTCTGCCAAGTGTTTTTTAATTTCTTCAGAAAGTTTTCTTTCGTCTACATATAAATCTACTTTATTTTCGTAAACAACAGCATAACTTAGTAATAACGGGAAGAAATCTACATCCATACCACGGATATTTAATAACCAACCTATATCATCTAAAGTTGTGATTACATGAATATTAGCTCCACATTCAGCCATTTCGCGACGTACTCTTTCTAATTTAGAAGCTACAGATTCTCCTGCACGCTCTAAGTTCAAATAGAATGCTGGGGCTTCTGACAACGGTGGTCTATCTTCCCAAATCTCATCTACTAAATCCACTTCATATTTTACAGTAGCATTTTTATGTTTTAATCTAGTCGCTAAATCTTTACCTTCTCCAAAAGTTACCACACGACCATCAAATCCTAAAACCCCATTTTCAGGTGTATTAGCAACGATAAATTCTGCAATAGTTGGAACTCCTGGTTCACGCATTCTTTGAAGTTCAATACCTGTACCTTGTAATTGTTGTTCCCCTTGCAAGAAGTATCTACCATCTGTCCATAAACCTGCAAAATCTTTTGTAACAACAAGTGTTCCAGCTGAACCTGTAAAACCACTCATAAATGCACGAGCTTTAAAGTGTTCCCCTACATATTCACTATTGTGAAAGTCGGCTGTCGGAATCATGTAAACATCAATTCCATTTTTTTCCATCAATTCTCTAAGTTTAGCAACTCTTTCTTTTACTTCCATTTTACTTGCACTCCTTTTTCTTATTCTCATAAACTTTCGCTATATCATCCATTATTTTTTTAAAATTTCTTTGAATTTATCTGTTGCACGTACCAATGCATCAACAATTGCTGGTTCCGCTGACGAATGTCCGGATATAACAAAATCTAAATCACAATTATTTAACTTTTTACTTAATTCATAAGCATTAATTGGTCTGCAGTCAACATCATACCTACCGTGAACAATATATGTAGGAATATCTTTTATTACATCGACATTATTTAATAACCAATTATCATCTCCACCCCAGAACATCTCATTCATCCAGAAATGACATTCTATAGTCGCAACCGATAGAGCAAAGTTAATTTCTCCCGCACTTTCTTCTACATTAGGAACAGGGTGCAACGTCATCACACTTCCTTCCCAAATACTCCATTCTCGTGCAGCTTCTTCTCGGGTTTGTCTATCCTCGCTAGTTAATCTCTTATAATAAGCTCCTATAATATCATGTCTTTCATCTTCGGGAATAATAGATGTATATCTATCAAATGCTTCTGGGAAAAATTCACTAACTCCACCTTTTTCATATAACCATGTTATATCTTCACGGCGCCCTAAGAAGATTCCTCTTAATACTAATCCTAAAACACGTTCTGGGTGTTTTATTGCATAACATAAAGCTAATGTTGTACCCCAACTTCCTCCAAAAACGAGCCATTGTTCTATTGATAACTCTTCTCGGATTTTTTCTATATCCTCTATAATATGCCAAGTATCATTATTTTCTAAACATGCTCGCGGAGTTGATTGTCCACTCCCTCTTTGATCTAATTGAATAATTCGATACGCTTTAGCATCAAAGTAGCGTCTACCTGTTGGTGTAGTTCCCCCTCCAGGACCACCATGCAAAAATACTACAGGAATACCATGCGGATTTCCGCTTTCTTCGTAGTATATGGTGTGAACATCATCTACCTTTAGCATTTTCGAAAAATTTTCATTTATTTCCGGGTATAACGTCCGTAACTCTCCCATATCAGAACCTCCTACCTTTTATTATCTTTATTACACTTACTATTTTAACACAAAATAAAGCGTTTTTCATTATTGAAATAACGTTATTTTCTGTAAAAATATATTTTTATGAAATATATTTATTTTTTACATAATTAAAGACTATAGTATTTTTTCACTATAGTCTTTAATTTAATATTTTATCTGTTTTTTAAAATAAATTATTTTATTATTTTTTTAAAACTTCTTTGAATTTATCTGTTGCACGTACTAACGCATCAATAATTTCAGGTTCTCCTGAAGAGTGTCCACACACCAAGAACTCAAGTTCACAATTATTTAATTTTTTACTAAGTTCCCATGCTCCGATAGCGCGACAATCAACATCATAACGTCCATGCGCGATAAATATTGGAATATCTTTTATAGGTTCAATATTATTTAAAATCCAGTTATCATCATCCCAGAACATATTATTCATCCAGAAATGGCACTCAATAGTAGCCATAGAAATAGCATAATTAATTTCCCCAAAACTTTGTTCTAAGTTTGGATCTGGATGAAGTGTAACTAGCGTTCCCTCCCACATACTCCACTCTTTCGCTGCTTGTTCACGTTCTTCTTTGTTCTCACTTGTTAGACGTTTGTAATAAGCTTCAATAAGATTTTCGCGCTCTTCTTCTGGAATTATACCTTGATATCTTTCAAATGCTTCAGGGTGAATATTACTTGCTCCCCCTTCTTCGTAAATCCACAGTATATCTTCACGACGTCCTAGGAAAATACCACGTAAAACAAGCCCTAAAACACGCTCTGGATGTTTTATAGTATAGCATAATGATAGTGTAGAACCCCAGCTACCACCAAATACTAACCACTTGTCAATATTTAGTTCTTCACGTATTTTTTCAATATCTTCAATAATATGCCATGTATCATTATTTTCTAAACATGCATGTGGTGTAGACTTTCCACTACCACGTTGATCAAATAAAATAATTCTATATGCTTCGGGGTCAAAATAACGTCTGCATGATGGTGCTGTCCCACATCCTGGTCCACCATGTAAGAAGATTACAGGTATTCCATCAGGATTTCCGCTTTCTTCATAATAAATTGTATGAGTATCATCAGCTTTCATCATCTTAGTAAAGTTCGCTGGAATTTCTGGATATAAAGTTCTAAGTTCTTTCATCTTTATCACTCCTAATTTTATTTTATTTCTATAACTTTATTTTAACATAAAAAATAAATTTTTTCATTAATAAGTTCAAAATAAAACTTCTTATTTTAATAAATTTCGATAAAAATAATAAAAGAATCATTGTACAACAGAATAATCTCTATTTTATAGTATTTTCAATATTGAAAATATTTTTTTAAAAAACTCTACTATAACACATTAATCTTTATAAATGAAAATATATTTTAGTATTAAAAAAAGGTAAAAGAGTAAACTCTTTTACCTTTTTCTTATTAATCTTCTACTAAAGTTTCACCTTCACGTAGTTCTACTAAGCTAGCTAGTTTTTTCTCAAAAATAAATACTAATAATGCTACTACTACGCAGACACCACCAATACCTAAAGCTACGTTTACTATTGGAAGCTCAGCTACTAATTTATACAAGTAGCTATATCCTTTAGCTGCACCAAATGTTGCTACAATCCAAACCGCCATCATTATAGATAGAATTTGTTTTGGTGCATATTTAGAAACGAATGATGCTCCTAATGGAGAGAAGAACATTTCTGCTAAACTCATTACGATGAAGAATAGAATTACCCAAAGAATACTAGCTTTTTGGCTTTCAGGCGCACCTACTCCACGAGTAAATTCTGTTAATGCTAAGATTCCAAAAGTTACACCTAGTAAGAATAAAGCGATTGAAGCTTTTTTGTATAAACTCCAGTCTCCTTGTGGACGTCTAGCAAGTTTGTACCATAAAGCACCTAAAATTGGTCCTAAAATAACACATGCTAATCCGTTAAGTGAGTCTAACCATGAAGTTGGCACTGTAAATGTTCCAATTTTATCATCAATAAACTTAGGCATGTAATCGTATAAAATTACATATGTTAAATACCAGAAAATCCAGAAGATAACTGATAATAATGAAATAATTACGATTGAGTACACACGACGAACTTCATATTTTTCTAATGGACGACTTACTTTTACTTTTTCTTCATGGTGGTCTTCACCTTTAGCGAATGGATGTTTACCAACATCACCTAAAGATTTATAACCTAAAACGAACCAAATTGCGCCGATGATACAAAGTAATCCAGCAATTTTGAAGCATTGTAGGTATCCGTTAGCACTTGATGTTGCAAGTTTAACATATAAAAGCCCTACTGCAGTAGTTCCGATGAATGAACCTATATTAATGAATGAATACATAGTTGAGAATGCATCATCTTTACGTTTTTCATCACCTTTAAAAATTTCTCCAACTACTGCTTGAAGATTACCTTTGAAAAATCCTGTTCCAACAGAAACTAAGATAATCATTGTCCATAAAGAAGAATAAGTACCAACGTAACCTGCATAACCATATCCTAATCCCATTAAAAGTAACCCTACAGGAATAAGATATCTAGCACCTATCAACTTATCCGCAATAAACCCTAATAATACAGGGGCAAGATAAGTAAAGGCTACTAAGTTAGATTGCATTGCTGCACCTTCTACTTTACCTAGTCCAAGACCACTTTCTCCTAAGCCACCACTAATTACAGCAGCTGTAACATAGATAATGATAAGCCATTTAGAAGAATAATACGCCGCTCTCTCGAATGAGAAAGTGATAGAACTCATATAAAAACTCCACGGTTTGTGATTTTTAACCGCTACTTCTGACATAATAAATCCCTTCTTTCTTTTTTGTGAATAACTCACATTTTTTCTATATTATATCACATTGTATTTTCTCACACAACTATTTTTCAATAAAACACTAAAAATATTTTAATATCAGTATTGTATTTGCTTTCATTGAGTGCTATAATTAAATTAAAGTTCAGAATATTTTAAAGGAGTTGTATAAATATGAAACTTTCAAGAACTAATAAAATCTTATCTAAAATGAAAGAACAAGGTATCAATCAAGCTATTATTAGCGATCCTTATTCAATTTTCTACTTAACTGGTCACCTGGAACATCCAGGAGAAAGATTTTACGCTGTACTACTTGACGAAAATGGTAACCACAAACTTTTCGTTAATGCTCTATTCCCTATCGAAAATGATTTAGGTTTAGAAAAAGTAGTGTACTCTGATACTGATAATCCAATCGAGACACTATCTAAAGTTATTCCTGATGGAGCAGTTGTAGGTATTGATAAAATTCTTCCAGCTAGATTTTTATTACCACTTATGCAATACTTACCAAACAGCAAATTCGTTGATGTATCTCTAATCGTTGACCGCATTCGTATGATTAAAGATGAAGAGGAAAAAGAACTTATGCGCCGTGCATCTCTTCTAAACGATGAAGCTTGTCAAAGAGTTATCAACAGCATTACAGCTGAAAAATCTGAAAAAGATATAGTTAAAGACTTACTTGCTATTCATGAAGATCTTGGAGTTGAAGGATTGTCATTTGATCCAATTATCGGATATGGCGCAAACGGAGCTAACCCTCACGGTACAGTTGGTGATAGATATCTAAAACCTGGAGACTCTATTATCGTTGATATGGGTGGAATCAAAGATAACTACTGTTCTGATATGACTCGTACAGTATTCTGGAAACAACCAAGCGAAAAAGCACGCGAAGTATTCGAAACTGTTTTAGAAGCTCAAAAACGCGCTTGTGCTCTAGTTAAACCTGGGGTTAGATTCTGCGATATAGATGCAGCTTGCCGTGACTATATTACAGAAAAAGGATACGGAGAATTCTTCACACACCGTACAGGACACCACATCGGTCTTGAATGTCACGAATACGGAGATATTTCTAGTATCAACGAAACTAAATGCGAGCCAGGTATGATTTTCTCTATCGAGCCAGGTATCTACCTTCCTGGAGAACTTGGAGTTCGTATCGAAGACTTAGTACTTGTAACTGAAGATGGTTGCGAAATATTAAACAAACTTAACAAAGAATTAGTAGTTATCGGAGAATAATTACTTAAGAAAAAAGAGTATCGCAAGATACTCTTTTATTTTATATTAAGAAGCTGTACAATCGTATTGCTTCTTAATTTTTTTATAATTTAGTTATTAAAATTTTTATTTAAAAACTCTCCAACAATATTCCAGTATTGTTCTCTAAATTTTCTCTCTGCTTGAACATGCTTCATACCTGGAAAACTATGGAATTCTTTTTTAGAATTAATTAATTCATAAGCCGCTTTCCCATGTTCTATAGGTACAAAACCATCCTCTTCTCCATGTAATACTAAAGCTGGTAGTTTAGTATTTTTTAACGCCTCTGTTGCATCAACATCTCCGAAGAAATAACCTGCACGCAATTTTGTCATTGTATTTGCTGCTGGAATAACAGGGAAACTAGGTAAATTAAATAATTTTTTCAGTTGATATGTAAATTCTGTTTTTAAATTAACATAACCACTATCTTCTATAAATACTTTCACATTACTTGGTAGATTTTTGCCTAGTGAATTCATAACAGTAGCTGCTCCCATACTTATACCAAATAACGCTATATCAGCATTACCACTGTCTTCCGAAATTTTTTTAATCCAATTGACTAAATCAGTTGAATCATACCCTCCCATAGAAATAAACTCACCTTCACTTTTCCCGTGGGCAATTAAATCTGGAGCAAAAACATTATATCCCATGTCGTAAAACTTTTTAATATAATTTGCCATTTTAAATGAACTACTAGTATACCCATGCACTACTATTACCCATTTTTTAGCACCTGGATTTTCAAATTTATATCCTACCAGTTTATTTTTAGTTACAGAATCCATCGTCAATTCTTTTTTAGTAGTCTCAAACCAATCTTCTACTGCTTTTTTATCTTCTTTGTTACCATCGCTATCTTGGTTTACTATTGCACTTTTATCTACTTTTGGATTCAAAGCAAAATTATAAAAATAATTCCCTGTAAAACCAAAGGCAACTACTAAAATCACAAGAATACCTAATAATATTTTTTTGAAATGCTTTTTCACTGTTCCATATCCTTTCTTTCATTAAAACATACCCCTTATTATACTACCTCCACTACTAAAAGTAAACAAAAAATAACACCAATAGAGACTTCTAATATCTCTATTAGTGTTTTCCTTATTTTATAATTACTTCAACTTTATCCCCTATTTCAAAAGCTTCTTCTGATGACAATGTCAAAACTTTTAAATATCCATATTTCTCCGTTTGCACTTTGTATTCTACCGTAGCCCCTAAATAAAATTTTTCTAAAATTGTATTTTCCTGATTGTTATCTTTTTTCAATTTAATCCTCTCAGGTCTTAAAACATGTCCATCTTTCGATAAATTACTTTCACCTATAAATTTTGATACAAATTCCGTTTTAGAATTGCTATATAATTCTTGTGGTGTTCCTATTTGCTCTATTTCACCATTATTCATAACAATTATCTTATCAGCGAGTCTAAAAGCATCTTCTTGGTCATGAGTAACAATAATCATAGTAACACCAAAGTCTTTTTGTATTCTTCTTACCTCATCTCTCATAGCTCCTCTAAGATGAATATCTAGATTAGAGAATGGCTCATCTAAAAGTAAAACCTTAGGTTGTAACACTAGGCTACGTGCAATAGCAACCCTTTGTTGCTCTCCTCCCGATAATTCAGAAATATATTTATTCCGATAGCCTGAAAGCCCCACTTTTTCTAAAACAGAAGTAGCCTGTTCTAAAATTTCTTTTTTTGATAACTTCAAAAATTTTAAGCCATAACTTACATTTTCTATTACATTTTTATGAGTAAATAGTCCATATGATTGAAATACCGTCGCTACAGGTCTTCGTTCAGGTGGAACATTAGTTATATCTGTATTATCTATAAATATTTTCCCTGAAAAATCTTCTATAAATCCCCCAACTATATTTAACAAAGTTGTTTTCCCACAGCCAGAAGGCCCTAAAACACAGACAAGTTGTCCTTCAGTTATCTCAAAATTTATATTTTTTAAAACTTCTTTTTCATTATAATTTTTAAAAATATTTTCTAGTTGCAAATACATAACTACCTCTTCCTATTTAGTATTAAGTAATATAAAACATTAACTGCCAAACAAATCATGATAATATAAAAAGCAATTACTGAACCTATATCATACTTACCACTTTCTATAACATCAAACATTACTAGTGTTGCTACTTTTTGACTTGGATATACTAAAAATATAATAGATCCTATCGTTGTCATCGTTGCATTAAAACCGTTGATAAAGCTGACAAATAGACCTTGCTTCGTTAACGGTAATACAACATCTTTTAATTCATCAAGTCTTTTCCCTCCTAAATCACGAGCCGCTTTTAGCTGAGCTAAAGGCACTTGACTAACTGAACTATATCCAATTCTACTAGCAAACGGCATTTGTTTGAAAATTAAATTCAGTATAACTATCAAAGCTGTACCTGTAATTTTCAGCGGATACGAATTAAATGCTAGAACATACCCTAATCCATAAAATGTTCCCGGTAATATGTATGGCAATGTAGCGATAAAATCAATTATCTTTAGTGATTTTATTTTTTGAATTTGAATATAATATTGTAAAATATGTCCTACTATAGAAGCTACACCACCTGCGATTAATGCATAGATTATACTTCTAAGAAAGACTCCAGAAATATACTCATTAGTATCAATAAAATTCTGTAGAGTAAATACTAGTTTCCCATATTCCATAGTAGTAAACGCAGATAAGACTATAGCTCCATATAAAGATACTAAAATAAAAATAGTAATAATACTAGCTAATGCTGACAGTCGATATATTAGACCTTTTTTCTCTATATTTAAACCTGAATAAGCAACACCTCTATTTTCAACGACAACATTTTTTAGACTTTTTGAAAATAGTAAAAAAACTAAAAGTGATGGTAATAAAATAATAAAGTTCAATATTACCGCCTTACTTACATCACCTTCTGCAATAAATGCTAAATAACCTTCTGTTGAAAGGACATTATACTTACCACCAACAATAGCTGGTGTTGTAAAATCAGCTACACTTCTTATAAACGTAAGGAGTACAACCACCTTAATAGCTGGTTTCATTAACGGAATCAAAACATCCAATATAACCCTATTTGTATTAGCACCTAACGACCTTGCAGAGTTAATGACGCTATAATTAATTCCATTTACAAAACCAATTAAAAGCAAGGCATTTATAGCTATATGAGTAACACTTTGCATACTAACAATACCTAAAAAACCATACGGATCATAATTTAGTCCTAATAAGTTATATGTTATTAAGCCACGTCTTCCAAATAAATTTATATACGATAAAGATGTAACAAATGGTGGTGAAATCATCGCTATCATAAATACTAAAACCATAAGTTTTTTAACGGCGTTCTTACTTATAAAATAAAATATCACTATAAAGACAGACAATATCGCCGTTACAATAGTCGTTCCGCTAGCAACTTTAAGAGAGTTAGTTAATAGTTTTAAGTAATAACTTTTATTTTGAAGAAATACACTAACTAAATCGCCCTTCATCCCATAAATAAAAATCATTACAAATGGGTATAATACAAAAAGTATAAACGAAATAACTAGCACCATTATTATGCTTATATCAAATTTATTTATTGTTTTTACTCTCATAATACCTCCTTGTAAAATAAAGTGATAGCAAATAAGAAAAATGCATTTGCTATCACCTTTTAATTTTATTTATCCCCTACTAATTCTTTCCATTTTTTAAGAATAGCACTACGTTCGTTACCAAATGAAGCTAGGTCTTCTTTAAGAAGTCTATCTTTTGGTAATCCTAAATCTGCTCCTTTAGAACCATCGATTACCATTTGAGCACCATCTTTACCATCAAGTTCTGCAATTAATTGTTGGTTTTCTGGTTTCAAGATAAAGTCTTCGAATGCTTTTGCTATATCTGTTGCTGAAGAGTTTTTGAAGATTGCAACTCCTTCAGGAATCCAAGGAATACCGTCTTCAGGATAAACAACTGTTAAATTATGTTTTTTAGCTGCATCAAATGCAGATTTATCAACAGGGATAATTCCTATTCCAAATTCCCCAGCAGCTGTTTTTTCTTGTGGATCTTTTCCACGTTTACTGTAGAAATCTACGTTTTTGTTAAACTCTGTCCAATATTCCCAACCTTTTTCATTACCTTTTTGACCTAAAATTCCAGCTACAGCACCGAAATTAGTTCCTGAAATCGCTGGATTACTCATAATAATCAATCCTTTATATTTTGGATTAGTTAAATCAGACCATTTTTTAGGAACTTCTAATCCTTTTTCTTTTAAGACTTTTTCATTAACTAAAAATCCAACTACAGTAATCCCTTTTGATAACCAATAATTTTCTTTATCTTTAAAACCTTCTTTGATTTTATCAGAACCTTTAGCTTCGTATTGTTCTAAAAGTCCATCTTTTTTAGCAGCCATAAAAGCGTCAATACCACCACCAAACCAAAGGTCTGCCATAGGTTTCCCTTCTGCTTTTGTACGTGAAATTACTTCTCCACTTGACATAGATAGAAATTCAACTTTACTATTTGTTTCTGCTGCGAATTTATCAAATAGTTTTTTGTATTTTTCAGAAGTAGCGACAACATTCATCGTTCTACCACCAAAGTCTAATTTTTTCTCCTCTTGTTTAGTTTCAGTCGATTGTTTTTGACCACAACCTAATAAAATTAGAGAAACTGCTAAAACAGTAGCTAATAACTTAAAGATTTTTTTCATAAATATCTCTCATCCCTTCATTATTTTGAGTATATCTAGATTATACTAACTATTTCAGCTTCTTTCAACCATACCTAAAAGGTAGGCGTTAGATTAAATTAGCATTTTTTCTATATACTTTCTATTTAAAAAGAATAATCTACCTAATCTTATTTTTATTTTTTGTATAATTACAAGTTGAAAAATTTATTTAAACTTCCAATCCAAATTTTTCTTTGATAGCATCTGCCACTATCATTCCAGTAAACCAAGCAATCATTAGATTATATCCCCCGATTTCCCCGTGTAAATCTAGAATTTCCCCAGCAAAATATAAATTATCTAGTTTTTTATGAGAACATGTTTTCGGACTAACCCCTTTTAAGTCAACCCCACCAGCCGTTGTAAATGCATATTCCAATGGCATTGTCTTAATATTCACAAGCTCATAACGCTTAATCTTTGAAACAAATTTTCTAAGTTCTTTTTTACTAATATTTTCCGGGAAATACTTATCGAACATAAAATTATAAAAACTTTTCGGTAATTTTCCACTTAAAAATTTATTATCTTGCCAAAGCTTCTCAAATAACTCATCCTCATTTAATTCCGGATAAAAATCTAAGTAAAACTTATCTTCTGGAAATCTAGCTACAAATTCTCCCATAGCAATTGATAGTGGCCCACTTAATCCTTTATGCGTAAAAAGTAAGTCCCCTGTGCGTTCATTTTTTTTATGAAACATTCTTATGTTTTGAAGCGCAACTCCTGATAATTCTTTAAAATCATCAAATACCAATGCTACTTCGCTTGGATATATTTTTGTAATTTTTACACCGTGTTTTTTTAATATTCTATGGAGAGAACCGTCACTTCCACTCTGCGGATAAGTTTTTCCTCCTGCACAGATAATTACATTTTTCCCATAATATGTATCTATATTAGTACGAACTCCTACTAGTTTATTCTCTTCAAATATCAAATCTTCAACTTTTTCTTTGTAGTTTATTTTAGCGTGATCCGTTTTAAATGTATTAACTACATCACGCGCTTTTTCACTAGCTGGGTACAATCTTCTATTTTCTTGTTTTAGTTTTAAATTATGCTTATCAAAGAACTTTTTCACATTATATTTATGATATGCACTACGCAAAAATCGTCCGTTATGAACAGCCGCGACGAAATCTTCAGCATTATCACTACTCATCACATTGCAGCGACCATTTCCAGTTAAAAGCAGCTTCACCCCTGCACGTTTATTTTGTTCTAAAACTAAAACACGCAACCCACTGTCGTTTAAACTATCAGCAACCATAAGCCCTGCGCTTCCAAGACCAATTATTATAACATCATACTGCATGTAACTATTTCCTTTCTCCTAACAATCCTCATTTATATGACTTACTGCCGCTTCTATTATCGATGTTACATGACTATCATATATACTATAGTATCTCATTCTTTTTTCTTGGCGATCTTTTACCAACTTCATATTTCTAAGCTCTGCTAATTGGTGAGATATTGCAGACTGTGTACCACCAATAATCTTCTCAAGTTCACTAACGTTTCTTTCTTTTTCCATTAATAATAATAAAATCTTAAATCTAGTTTTATTACGTAACAAATGAAATAATGCTAAAACTTTATCTAATTTTTCTTCTGGTATATTTTCTATCACTTTTAAAGTATTCATCTATTACCTCCATCTTAACATAGTTTATTATAACCATATTCGCTATTTAAAGCAAGATTATTAAAACAAAAGATAGGAATAAGTTTACACCTATGATTTTAAAATCAACTTTTGCAAGCTCGTTCCTATCCTTTATTCTTAATTTTTTACTTCTCTTAACATTCGTAGCGCATTTAATATTACAGCTAGTGTACTTCCTTCATGAAGAATAACACCAAAAGTAATATCCATTTTCCCTAAGAAATTTAAGACAACTAATGCAACTACAACAAACATCGCAAAGATAATATTTTGATAAGTTATCTTAAGCATTTTCTTACTTAATTTATGAGCATGGCTAAGTTTTGATAAATCATTTTTCATTAAAATCATATCCGCAACACCCATCGCAACGTCAGTACCATTTCCCATAGCTATACCTACATCAGCAAGGACAAGTGCTGGCGCATCATTAACACCATCTCCTAACATAGCTACATTACCATATTTTTCCTTTTGACTTTTTATAATCTGTGCCTTATCCACTGGCATAACATTCGCCCTTACCTCATCTATTCCAACAATCTTTCCTACAGCCTCTCCTGTCAAATATGAATCACCTGTAATCATCATTGTATATATACCTTGCTTTTTAAAATACTCTACAGCACCTTTTGCACTAGCATTTGGGATATCCATAAAAGCCAACAACCCAACTACTTTAGAATTGCGTGCTACATAAACAACAGTTTTCCCTTCTTTAGCCAAGCACTCCACCCGTTTAGTTAAAGCGTCGCTTGCATTAGTAAATGCAGTTACCTTTGCTATACAGTACTCTACCCCTAAATACGTCGTTACTAATCCAACACCTATTTTATTCTCAACTTCTAATTCTACAGGTTCAACATTAGGAAACTTATTAACGATAGCCATTGCCAGTGGGTGATTAGATTGCTTCTCCATCGAGACAACTACTTTTAACAATTCTTCCTCATCTTCTTCAAAAATATAATCTGTAACTACTGGCTCTCCATTAGTTAATGTTCCCGTTTTATCAAAAGCAATCGCCTTAATATTACTCAGATGTGATAGGTATGCCCCACCTTTAACAAGAACACCACGTTTTGATAGATTAGAGATAGTCGCTAGTGTCGCTGGAATAGCACTCGCGGCTAAAGCACACGGAGATACCGCAATTAAGTAAACCATACTGCGATATAAGCTAATCTCCCAACTCCACCCGAAAATAAATCTACTCGCAAGAAGTACTACTGGAAATAGAACTAAAACAAGAGTTACATATTTAGGTTCCAATCGTTGAAGCAATGTTGCAGTTTTTGTCAAACTATTTTGCGAAGCATTGACTAAACCTAATATCTTCGCAAAAACCGTATCTCCTGGCTCTTTAGTGACTTGCATAACAAAGGTTCCTTCTCCATTAATAGTACTCCCAAAAACTTCATCACCAATGTTTTTTTCTTTAGGAACACTCTCACCAGTAATAGAACTTTCATTAATGAATGTAGTCCCGCTTAAAACAATTCCATCCGTCGGAACTTGATCTCCATTTAAAACTTGGAGTTTATCCCCTACTTCAACCTTATCTATAGGGATAATCTTTGTATTATTATCTTCTAAAACTAACCTCGCTTGAGTCGGATTTAGATTCAATAGATTCGTAATCTCTTTTCTACTTTTTTCGTCAACATATTCTTCTAAAAAGTGTGCTCCGGCAAAAATAACTATAAGCATAGCCGCTTCTTCATAATTGCCGATAAAAATAGCCCCTATAGCTGCTAGAGTCATCAGCAAATGAACATTAGGAGAAAATCGTTTCTCTTTTTTTGTATTTTGGATTGTATTTCCTAATCCTTCAAAAATGGCATGATATCCCGCTATCCCAACTGTTCCAATAAACAAAATATTTGAATATAAGGAATACCTATTTTCTAATATATATCCAGCAATAAAAGCCGCTAATCCAACAAAATACATTATTACTGGAAATTTTCCACCATGGCTATGTATATGACAATGATTGTGTTTATGATTGTGATTGTGTTCATGATCATGAGAACCAATATTACACTTATGCTCATGTCGACATTTATCACTATGCTTATGATTATTATCAACACTCTTTATATTATTACACATACTATATCCCCTCTTTCCTCTTGAAAATATTAATATATGATTATTCTTTCATATATATTATATATGAATAAACAATCATATGTCAAATATATTTAGTTTTTTCTTCTAAAATTTTTCCCAACCTACGTTTTTTATTAAAAACTATTATTTAAAAATTATTTAAATTTTATATTTCTTCTTATTGGAATTTTTTATTATTTTGTACTATACTAAAGGGTATATATTTTAGAAGAACTATTGAACTTTTTCAAAAGAGTTCCCCCTAGTTTTCCTAATTAAAACTTTGATTAAAAGGATTTTTTTATAATGAGACTTAAAAAAATTAGTATTTTATCTATTCTTCTAGTTTTTTTATTACCGAATCTCGCAAAAGCAGAGACGCTATTTTTAGACAACAATGCAATCTCTAACTTTAGCGATGTCAACACACATCTTGTAGTTTCGGAATTTAATACTGGAAAAATAATTTCTAAACGTGGAGAAAATAAACAAGTATCTGTGAGCAACTTACCAAATCATCTTGCCCTATTTTTACTAACTGATGCTTTGAAAAATAATAAAATTTCACTTGATACAAAAATAAACATTACAAACAGTGATGCTATCTTAAATAAATACAACCTTGGTTCTTCTATTAGTGTTAACGATGCCTTATTCTTACTTGAAAACGAAGAATCTGATGCCTTATTAAAAGCTATTTTTACAAAATATGATTTGACAATCGAAAAAGCAAAAGATATTTTAAGCTCAATGTCACTTAACGATACAACATTAGCTTCGTTGACGATTGACGAGAAAAATATGAGTACGGCAAAAAATATGTCGTATTTAACTAATATGATTTTAAGAAATTATCCAAAACTTACTGAGATCACTAAAAACCCAGAAGTAACTCTTTCATCTGGTTCAAAAGCAACTAACAATGTTTCTTTTACCGAATCAGATAAGTTTAGAGTGTTGGGACTTAATCACGCAAATAAAAATAGTATTACTTTCGCTTATAGCGGAGATACAAAATTACTTATTACGATTTTAAACCAAAATGATGATAAGGCTACATATTTTGATAAACTGCAAAAAACTTATGACTATTTATTTAGCAATTATAGCTACAAACTTGCATTAAAAGCTGGTAGTTATAAAATAAATAACGAAAATATTACTTTTGATAAAGATATTTATGATTTATTCTATGAAAAACATTCTATAAAAGATGTTACATACCTACTTATGAATAAAAAAATATTACTTTTTCAAAAATACGAAACAATCTCTGCTAATGCAGGTACAGTTTTTGCCGACTTTTCATCAAACGATACTTCAGGTGTATTGGCAAAAGTAAAAACAAATTTCATTAATGATATTAATTTTGACAAAAAAGACAACTTGGAAAAAACTACTATAGTTATCGATCGCACTAAGTACTTCGCTACTGGTATTTTAGCTATCTATTCATTAGTATTTATGGCATTTTACATTATGAAAAAAGTTGTTAGAAAGGATTAATTATGGAGCAAAATAATTTAGTATTTGAAGTTGATGGGATTATCTATGAACTTATATACAATTTTAAAGATGCCTTCCAAAAAGAATGGTTCGAAGAAAAATTAGTCGATGTACTAAAAAATAAACCTTATATTGTCGGCGATATTTCTCATGACAAACTTCGCCTTAGTGGCTTCACACTAACAAAAGACAATAACAATCCAAAAAATATCAATAATCTAGAAGATTATATTTTAGAATATTGTAATTTTGGAGCACCCTTTTTTGTAGTTAAAAAACGATAAAAGAAAAACTATTTGGCGTTACTTACGTCAAATAGTTTTTATTATATTCTAAACAAACTTTACACAGACTGCTTCCGGTACTTCAACACCACATTGAACAACATCTAGCTCACCAGTTTTTTGATCAACTGCATATACAGTTATCGTTCCTGATGTTTCATTAGTTGCAACAGCAAACTTATTATCTTTTGATAAGGCAAAATCCCTAGGATCTGCTCCCTCAGTACTAATAGTTTGAATCTCTTTTAACTTATTATTCACATTCTCAAAGACAACGATAGTATCCTGCCCACGATTACTCACATAGATAAACCTATTGTCATTAGAAATTTTTATCGCACTTCCTTTATTTTCAACAGGAAAATCCTCTAATAATGTCGAATAGTATTCCGGATTCGTTAGATTTCCATCACCATCATAATCAAAAGCAATTACCTCACTTGTTAGCTCCGTCATAGCGTAAGCTTTTGTTTCATCTGAACTAAAGACTATATGGCGAACGCCACTACCAGCTTTTACTTTTACATTTTGAACTTTTTCTAATCTACCCTCGTTTAACTTATACGTTGTAATTTCATCCGTACCTAAATCACATGTGAAAACATAATTACCACTTGGAGAAAAACCTGCAAAATGAACATGAGGCTTTTCTTGACGTGGATGTACACCATTTCCTTCGTGAGTATCAGTCGATAATAATGTTCCTAAAGCTCCATTAGTAATTGAATAACTATCCGCCGTTCCCGTGTGGTAATTTGCTGATAGCAAGTACTTGTCATCATGACTTACCTCGACGTAACATGGAGGATTACCGTCTTTTTTAACTGATGTTAGTTCTTCGAGTCTCCCATCTTCTAAAACTCTAAAACTAGTAACAGCTCCATTACCTTCTCTTTTAGATACACTGTATAAATTTTTATTATCACTCGATAGCGCCAAGTAAGTCGGATTTTTTACTTTAGCAACTGATGCTACTTCTAACACTCTACCTTCTTCTGATAATTCTATTTTATATATTCCTTGGCTTTCTTTTTTAGTATATGTTCCTATATATGTTCTTACCATTTTAGCCTCCTAGCCATTATTTCATCATTTATAACACCTATTATACCATTTATCGCTATTTTGTATAATATATTAACTTTTCTCTTTATTACCGACCTATGCTTCCCAAGTAAATCTTCTTGATTTTTAATATTTTTTATAATAATTAACCTTGATTTTATCGGAAATCAGAAATACTTCGTTTTTGTTCTATGTTTTCGTAATTTAAGTTTTACTTCTGGACCTGTTCTTGATATAATAAAGTATATTATTATGAAAATTTTAGGAGGACAACTGTGAAACACGAATTTATACTAGTTCTTGACTTCGGTAGTCAGTACAACCAACTTATCACACGTCGTGTACGTGAGCTTGGTGTTTATTCTGAACTACATGATAACGAGATTTCTATTGATGAAATTAAAAAAATGAATCCTAAGGGAATTATTCTTTCTGGAGGGCCTAACTCTGTTTACGAAGAAAATTCTCTAACAATTGATGACGAAATTTTCAACCTAGGTATTCCTGTACTTGGTATTTGCTACGGAATGCAATTAATGCAACATAAACTTGGAGGCCGCGTAGAATCAGCGACTAGCCGTGAATACGGAGCACATAACATTGATGTAGTTGCTGGTGCTCGTCTATTCGAAGCTACACCAACTACTCAACAAGTATTAATGAGTCACTCTGACAAAGTTGTTGAACTTGCTGATGGATTCAAAGTAGTAGCAACTAGTGATAACTGCCCTATCGCCGCTGCAGAAAACGTAGAAAAAGGATTCTACTGCTTCCAATTCCACCCAGAAGTTCGTCACTCAGAATACGGTTATGACCTACTTAAAAACTTTATTAGAAACGTTTGTAACTGTACTGAAAACTGGACTATCCAAAACTTTATCGATGACAAAATCAAAGAAATTCGTGAAGAAGTTGGAGATCAAAAAGTTCTTTGCGCTCTATCTGGTGGTGTAGACTCTTCTGTAGTAGCAGCTCTTTTAGACAAAGCAATTGGAGATCAACTTATCTGTATGTTTATTGATCACGGTTTACTTCGTAAAGGAGAAGCCGAAGGAGTTATGTCAACTTTCAGTAAAGAAATTGATGGTGGCTTCAACATGAACCTTATTAAAGTAGATGCAAAAGAAAGATTCCTTGGAAAACTTAAAGGCGTAAGTGATCCAGAGAAAAAACGTAAAATTATCGGTAACGAGTTCGTATATGTATTTGATGAAGAATGTGCAAAATTACATGATGTTCCATTCCTAGCACAAGGAACTCTTTACACAGATGTTATCGAATCTGGAACTAAGAATGCACAAACTATCAAATCTCACCACAATGTTGGTGGACTACCAGAAGACATGCGTTTCTCACTTATCGAACCTCTTAACACATTGTTTAAAGACGAAGTTCGTGCATTAGGAGAAGCTCTAGGTCTTCCTCACGAAATAGTTTGGCGTCAACCATTCCCAGGCCCAGGACTAGGTATCCGTGTTCTCGGAGAAGTAACAGAAGAAAAACTTCAAATCGTGCGCGATAGTGACTTTATCCTACGTGATGTTATAGCTAAACGTGGTTTAGAAGGAGAAATCTGGCAATACTTCACTTGTCTTCCTGATATCCGTTCAGTAGGAGTTATGGGAGATGTTCGTACTTACGATTACACTGTTGTAGTTCGTGCCGTAACAAGTATCGATGGTATGACAGCAAGCTGGGCACACATCCCATTTGAAGTGCTTGAAGAAATCTCAGCACGTATCGTAAACGAAGTAGCACACGTTAACCGCGTAGTCTACGACATTACAAGTAAGCCACCAGCAACTATAGAGTGGGAATAATTGTAAAAACTTATCAAATCGTTGATATAATCAACTTATAACAATACTTGATTTCCATAAATGCAACCATTTTGCAACCAATAAGAGAAAATTCTAACAAAACTATAATTTTTTTAAGAGACACTAAAGTACATTAAATTAAGTATATCCTCCTGTCCTGTTTCAATAATAGTTTTAATGGGAGTAGTTAAATCCCCCTAAAAAATATCAATTAGAATCATTATTTATGATTGATATATTAGAACTTTCAAATGCTATCCGCCCATATTAAACTTAGTATCACAAAGGAGTAAATTATGCCGAGAAGTAAAATTATCAAAGATATCGTAGACAATAATACCTCAATATCCATCGCTTTACAACAACTTTTAGTTATAACACATGAGTTAGATAACAAAGAACTTAATAGATGGATTAGAAATGAATTAACCGGATATAACTCAGAAGATGAACTACCATCTTACAGAAAAAACCTACCAAATACAATCTTGTATTCTGGTCAAAATGGACTGATTAATGTAAAAAACCTGCCTTTACCTATTCAATCACTTGGAGATTACAAAGAGCAGATTGTTAATTTAAATTTTATGGATAATTGTATAGGAGAAATAGAAAATGCAATAGAAAATACTAAGGATTGTAATATGGGAAAAAATTTAACTATGTTTGCTGGTATTATTTCTAAAAATACCGATAATCAAATAACTTGTTTTAACATATTTATGAAATTTGGGAATAATGCTTTTATCCATATATTGTCTAATGTAAGAGTTAAAATTATACATTCTTTACTATTATTGGAAAAAAAATTTGGTATACTCGATGAACTCTATTTTGAGGAAGATAAATTCACTCCTGATAAAACAGACGAAGTAAATAAAAAAATTAATTCAATAATATTCTCTGATGGGACGAGGTACTAATATGCGGCAACAGATATTATTAATTTGTATTGGGGCTTTAATCTCTATCTTAACAACCGTAATAAATAAATTTCTCGATGGTTGGTTAAATAAAAGAGGAGAGGTTATTATTTACGGAAAACGCATTTATCAAAAAAATTATACAAAGAGGCCAATGGGGGTTTATGTTGAGAATAATGGAACCCTGCTTGTTGTTCCTTTGTGGATTGAAATACAGAACACTAAAAAAATACCTATTATAATTCGAGACTTTAGTTTAGAACTTTATAAAAATGAAAATAAAATAAAAAAGATGAAACAAATGACTCATCAAGTAAATGAAGACAAAAAATCAGAAACCTACTATGGAGATAATGGACGATACTCTTTTCTTATTCGACCAGAAAGTATTATGAGATATGAACTTTTGTATTCTCTACGAAAAAATGACTGTGAAGTTGATTTTGATGAAATAAAAATAGTATATTATGACTCTAAGAATAAAAAAATAACCAAAAAATTTCAGATAATAGATTCTTGGAAACCTAAAGAATATGGTATAGATGATGATTGGATTAAAGTAAACTAATACTAAATTCATTATCAAATATAAATAATTTCCCTATTTTTTAATCCATAAGACACCATAATTTATTAGCTTAAAAAAGTAAAGGGCAAGAGTATTTTTTCGTAATCTTAAAAATCTTCCTTGCTAATCCTTTACTTTTTTTATTTTTTGCTATTTTCCTCTTATGCGAAAGCATACGGAAAGAATAAATTATTTACTCTATGCTTTCGGTCTTACAGTATATAGCAAAAAAATCGCCCTATTATTCTCTTTTTAACATTCTTGCTCTGCACCGGAAAGAATGACTTTGTATTATTTTCGTTTTCGTGTTATACTTACATCGTTACTTTTTCACTAATCTCGTAACAGAGGGAGGTGTAACTCTATGCTTAATATTATATTTACTTTTATTATTTCTATCATGGCAAGTGTATTTGCTTATTATATTTGCAAATGGTTAGATAGATTTTTTAAAAAGTAACTAGCCTATATAAAAAGACAGGATTCACGGTCCTGTCTTTTCTCTATGCAAATTATATTTACTTTTTGCTTATACACTAATTTTAAACTAATACTTTCTTTTTGTCAATTCCCTTATAAAAAATTACAAAAAGTAATTTTAGACTTCCACATCATTTTAAAATGGAAATAACAGCGAGAACTTATCTTAACTTTTCATTATTATTTAAAGTGTCTAGATTTTTTTGACCAATTTGGGTCAGTAAATCGCCTACGAATATAACGACGTGTACAAATATTAAATTTTTTTTTAGAAATCACGCAATAATTTGCAGTTTCTATTTGCGCTTCATTAATATACTTTTGCTTTCTTATTGCCATATAGACAATAATCTTGTCTGAACAATTACAACTGTCATCCTGAAATTCCAAACATAAATTATTAGAAATCGGCATATATATCTGTCTCCAATTATCTGTCGCAACTACAGGATTATCACTTGTAATAAAATCACCAATAGCAATATGGAAATTCATATTTTTAGGTTTCTTTAATACCTTTAAAAGCTTTTCGAAATTACCCGCTTGTCTAAAAAAATTATTAAATTTTGTAATTTCATTTTTACTATTCTTTATTTCCTCTAATTCTATTGGATATTTTCTTGGAGTATAATTCATATTTTCTAAAGATTGAACAAAATTAATTCTTCCTCGATTAGTTCTAATAAACTGTATATACATATATGTAAATAAAAATTCTATATCCTCTTTATTTATGTCTACAGTAGGACGTCCTCTCCAAGGAATTTTAATAGTTTCTATAATTTTTTCTATAATTGTATCAAGTTTACTTTCAAGTGAACTCAATTTTTTCTCTAAAATATTATCGATTTCTAATTTGTTATCTTTAGACCGTCCCTCATATGTATAATTAGCTGAACAAACTTTTTCATAATTCATATATTTAATTGGATTGTCCTTAGCTAATCTCATATATACATAAAATTTATCATCATCATTTGCAAAATGTTTAAGCAATGCTCTAGGATAATAATGTTGTTTTTTTACAACCATATCAAATATACCTCCCTATTTTTTTAATATGATAAGCAACAAAAAATCTAAATATCTATAATATGTAAATATTTCCCTCATTTTTTTATTTTATATCCAATTTCTATTAATAAAAAAGAAATTTTCTTAACTACTCATCTACCTAGTAACTCCTACTTCTTTTATTTTTATAAGTCATATTTTATATCTAGATTTTATAATATAATTTATATTTTTATACATCTTTAGATTCTATCTTTTCTTTATTATATCACTATTCTATTTATTTTATCAATACTTTGTTATTTATAAATTTAATTTTATTTTTATTGATTTTTATATTAATATATGTTACATTATCTTATACCAACACCTATAATTAACAAAAATAAAGGTAGTGATTCATTGTGAAAAAAATATCAATATCAAAAAAACAAGTATAATATTTACCTTTGCACTTACAATAGTAATGAGTTATTTATTATATAATTACACTATATTAGGTATAATACTAGCTAATTTGTTTATTTTATTAACCGGTATATTAAATTATAAAGTTAAAGCAAACAATCTTACAATAAATTATATGTCCATCCTATTTTCAATAATTATTATTATTTTGACAATTAATGGTTTACCTACCATAAAAATTAATATAATTTTAGGATTAGATATAATATTTTTAATTTATTTTTCTATATCAGATAGCTTTTTAGAAATTAAAAAATGATTAATTTTATTTATTAATATTTTAATCACTATAATAAATAAAAAGAACGATATTATATATATCGTTCTTTTCTACAAAATATAGTTATTTTTAAAAATAACACCCCTTTAAGACGCTTCAGATTACCTACTAATTTAATTATCAAAAAATAAACTTTAAAGCTAAAATAACCCTTTATTTTGGTGATTTAAATTCTTTCAAATAATCTATTAATCTTTTCTCATATTTATCAATTATCATTTTACAATCATCTTCATTGTGAAAATATCCCATTTCACTTATTAAGTTTTTATTTGACTTCACTAATATCAGTTCTACTACACCACTTTGCACCACTATATAGTATCTATAATCTCGTTTAGGCTTTCTTGAAGTTAATATTTTACTTAGTTTTTTTATATGTTCTAATATTTCCATAATTTTAAACCCTAATCCCAGCATCCATACTTATTTAATAACAATATTTTCTTTTGAAATTTTTCTCTTGCTTTTTGACAATCACCTAAATTATTAAAATAACCCAATAAAACAAATGTATTTGTTTGTTGATTGTCAATTTCTATTGATACTGTATTATTAACTATTGCTAAATAATATTTACTAACTTCTTTATCTTTATGTTTCTCATTGCATTTGTTCTTAAACTCTGTAAACTCATTTATAAATTCTTTATACTTATTTAATATATTCTTTTTATTGTCTTTCATTTCTCCACTTCCTTTTATACTACTTAAAAGTATCTTTATTTTATCTATTTAATTTTCATCAAATAATCTATCAATTTTTTTAGCAATTTTCTTATTGTAATTCGGATATAAATGTCCATAAGTCCCTAAAGTTGTTTCAATATCCTCATGCCCCAAACGTTCCTTTATTACCAATGCATTTTCTTGCATAGATATCAGCATAGATGCGTGTGAATGCCTTAAAGCGTGTACTTTTATCCTATGAACTCCTACAGTCTTATAATTATTATCTATGATATGTTTAGGCATATGTTTATTTATCGGTATTCCATTGTATGACAAAACATACTTCGAAGGGCAATTTTTACCTTGAACATCTTTCCAATGTTTTAAATTACGTATAGTCTTGTTATCTAGAACTATTATCCTATTAGATGCACTTGTCTTTGTTTCTGTAACATAAAATTCTTGTGCATTTTTATAATACATGGACTTATTTATACTCAACAAATTATCTGTAAAATCAATATCTTTCCATTCTAAAGCTTGTGCTTCCCCAATCCTCATGCCCGTCATAAACAAAAGCCAAATAACAATATATGAATAATGTTCATAATAAAAATTTTTATCAAATTGATCTATAAATTTTTTAAATTCCTCTAATGTCCAAAAATCAACTTTTGTCTTTACTTTCTTCACATTCCCTACTTGTTTAGCTATATTTTTCTGAAGTAGACCTAAAGTTACAGCTAAATCTAATGTCTTTTGAAAGGAACCATATATCGAACGAGTATACCCACTTGTATATTCCTTTGCTAGAGTATTTTGCCACTTTTTAATCATAGGAGCATTAATATCTTTTAATTTTCTTTTAAAAAAGTACTTAAAATGTTTATTCATACTAACAACTCTATTTTCGTAAGTACTATTTCTTACTTGCTGTTTATAATGTGGTAAATAATAAGTTTTATAAAATTCTTGATAACTCATTGTACTGTTCTTCTTTACAGCTGTTTTTGAATAATCATTCATATATTCATCATAGGCTATTTTAGCTTCTTTTTGCGAAGGAAACCCTCTTTCCCAGTGTCGTACCCTATTACCATTTTCATCATATCCTAAATTGGCAACGAAATACCAACGATTAGTTTTTTTGTCTAAATACACATTAGATATTTTTGGCATAATATTCTTCCAACTGAATCGTTAAATTATCGATTCCTAATATTTTTTCAACTGTTTTGACTGGAACACGTCCTAATCGTCTATTATCGTAATATCCATAGCCTTGGTTAACCATATAACGTTTAGCTTTTCGTATAATATCTGATGATTGACTTACTCCATAACCTAAATTTTGTAAATCTTGTCGTGTCATTGTTAACATATGTTATCATTCCTTTCTCATTTTTAAATATATCACTCTTGATTGCTTAAATTTCTTATTAGTTAATTCTTCATCACTTCTTATTATTTGCTTTTCTGGTATTAATCTTGTATACTCTTTACTGTAAATAACTTTAGGGTCATTGATATTAACATCTACTACATCTGTTAATATCTTATAGACCTTAGGCTTTTTTAAATTTTGCGATTTAAAAAAGCTCTTTTTTTTATAATCTTTTTCGTCTACATCCTTTGAAAAATACTTCGATAGGTATCTTCCTCTATTTTCCTTACTATCTACATCAATTTTATTTATTTTTATGTATCCTTTTCCCCAAATTTTTTCTAACTGTTTTGCTTTTACAAAAGGGAAATCAAAAAAAATTATATGATAATGAATAGCTCCACGTTTCTGTTTTTCCCAAACCGCAATATACTTAAGCATAGCTTTTTTTATCCCATATAACTTATAATTTAATCTTTTTATAAAATTAGTAAATTCATTATTAGAGAAATCTATATCTTTTATATTTTCTTTAAATGTTAACGTCATAAATTTAGTTTTATCATCAAAATTACAATCTATTAATCTTGAAATTTCCCATCTCATATTTTCATAATGTCGTTGTAATCTTTTTAATTTTTCATAATGAGTTGAAGCTATAACCTTTTTTTTAGATATGTTTTCTTCAAAATTATGTAATTTACCCTGATTATTTTTATCTCCATGATTATACATAATTCCATCATCGATATATAACCACATTTCTACAAAATCTACTGTTTCTATAACCTTGGTATTATAATATTCTTTGACCAATTTTCAAGCCTGCCGGATTGATTTTTTTCTTTAATTTTTCGAATTATGTTGTCCTATATATTAAATTAAGTATAGAAGTATTCGTTGCACTCATACTTCCCAAAATCTGTTTTCCGTCTTCACTGCTTAACGCGTTACGACGTAACAGCTTTTGATTTCTTAGGACACTATTACTGCACTTTTTGCATTAGCAGAAATACCAATCGTTACAAAACCATTATTAGCAGTAGCATACGGCTTAATTATTAAATTATCAAACGTCATATTTACTGGACCTTTAGTCTCAAGTTCTTCTTGTGTAATTATAGGAAATTGAGATTCTATTTTAATCAAAAATTTTTCAAATCTTAATTTAGGTAATACTACTTCATATTTCCAACCTTTTTTTACAACCTCTTCTCCGTTTCTTTCTGTCCATTCAGACACCTGAACCACTGAATATTGCTTTTCTAAAACTTTATCTGATAAAGATAAATCGCTTATTTTAATCATATTTATTTTTCCTTTCTCATCTTTAAATTAATCTTAATTTACTTATATCTAATACATATTTTCACTCCTTTTTTGATATCATTTAAGTAAATTATGTTGTATAATAATAATTAAGAGAATATCAAATTCTCTTAATTATTATTATAAGAAATTTGAGTTCTTTTGTCAATGTTAAAAGAGAATTTTTGATTCTTATTTTAAAAGAAAGGTTGAAATATGGAAAAACAAGTATATAACTATACCCAATTATTTAATAATTTTAGCGAAAATTTGAAAAGTAAAAGAAAACAGTTAGGTCTAACACAAAAAGAATTAGCTGAAATAGTAGGTATCACTCCTAAAACTATACAAAATTATGAAAAAAAGAAAACTATTCCTACTCCAGCCCTTATGGAAGAAATTTCAATAGCATTAAATGTTAGCTTTGAAGAAATGATTGATAACAGTGAATTAAACAATAAAATAATTTCAGCTGAAATATTAGAAAAGATAGAAAATAATAGTACGTATGAATTTATTTTAGAAGATTTAAATATTAGTAACAAACTCTTTGATATTATAGATTTAAAAAAACGACGAGAAACTAATAATTTACCAGAAAATGTATTAAACAATACCCTAGGTGGAGATTTAAATATTTCATATGACGATAAATATAATCTCGTCCAAGCTAAATTACAACAAGAACTAAACTTTGAAATGAAAAAATTAGAAAATAAACTTTTATCTAGATACGAGGATATTAAACAAATATATAGACCAATAAATCTTGCCACAGAAAGTATAGTAGATAAAAATAAATATTAATTATTGCAACCATTTTGCAACCAATAAAGTAAAATTCTAACAAAATCATTTCTTTTCAACCACTCTAAATTGTGTTAAAATAAGGAAAAGCCATCAAGATTTTTTTTATTATAGTTGAGTGGGAATAATGCGGTGTAACTTAGAATTATTAGGAGTATAACGACGACATAATTCTTAGATACAGCGTATGCAACAAGAACTTTAATCTTAACGAGCAACGCGAGGAAAAGATTATTAGCTCTAACTGCTAACATAGTGAGATATATATAACCCCTAATTTATAAGGGGTTTTATTTTAGTTATAACTAAAAAGGTAACTTAACCTAAGAAACCCTATTTTAATAGCATTTATAAAGTTATATATAGACTAAAAACAATAAAAAATACTTTGGATTGTCTCCAAAGTGACCCCAAAAGCCCACCGAAATTGTCGGTGGGCTTTTTTATAAATAATCTACAAATTAAATATACTTAATGATTTTATTTATAAAGGATCTTTAAAAAACTCGACTGTAATTTTAAAAATTTGTTGTATATAAAGACTAAATATTTTTTGTGAGCGTTTTCTTTGACTTTGAACATTTATTGATATACAGTAATAGTAGATAGAAATTTACTTATTATGTCTAATTCTAACGACTAAGATAATAAATGTCTAAATAAACGGGAAAGGAGTAAAAATATGATTTGGTCAATTATTGTAGGAGGGTTTATAGGTTTTATTGCAGGAGGGATTACTAAAAAAGGTGGAGCAATGGGTATCATTGCAAACATCATTGCAGGATTAATAGGTTCTTCTGTGGGACAAGCACTATTTGGTTCATGGGGACCTAAGTTAGCCGGAATGGCATTAGTTCCTTCTATCCTAGGTGCAGTTATTGTTATTGCTGTTGTATCATTCTTTTTTGGTAAAAAAGAATAAATAGCCTTTTCAAAAATAGTACGATTTAAAATTAATTAAATAGGTTGTTTTAGTATATCACTAATCATACTAATTACCGTTTTTTTAAACTACTATTTTTATGTGAAAGGAGGTATTTTACATGGTGCTAACGCCAGATTCTAGTATATCGGCAGGAAAAAATAAACATTTATCTAAAGTTGATGAAAAAAAATCAGATGAAGAAATCAAAGAAATTGCCGATGAAGCGAGAGAAGCAGTAAAAAATGCTATAGAAGAAGTAAAAGAAATATTTGGTTATAACAAAGAATAACTTTTATAACAGGAGGTATTATTATGTCAATAGAAGAAAAATTAGATCAAGCTAAAGGATCAGTTAAAGAAGGTGTAGGAAAATTAACTGGTGATGAAAAACTAGAAAAAGAAGGAACTGCAGAAAAAGTTACTTCAAAAGTTAAAGAGGTTATCGTAGATGCTAAAGATGCTGTAGAAGGAGCTATCAAAGGCGTTAAAAATGTAGTTAAAAAAGACGAAGAATAATTCTTAAAATAATTTATTTGCCTTCACAACTTAAAATAAGCCCTATTTATCGTATAACTATAAAAAACGTTATATTAGAATATAGGGCTTATTTATTTTTCACATTACCAAAAAGATAAGAAGAACATATATTAATAAAATTGATTCCCTTAACAAATGACACCATATCACATGGAGGAAAAAATTCCTAAAGAAGTTTTTTATAATCTCACAAAGGAAAAACAAGAAAAAATAATTTTTGTATTTAAAGAAGCGTTCGAAGCCAAGCCATTTCAAAAGGTAAACGTTAAAGAAATAGTTGAAAAAGCAGGAATAGCTAGAGGTAGCTTTTATCAATATTTTGAAAACTTGGAAGATGCCTATTTTACAATTCTTAATAAAGAAACTGTTGATATTCATAAATTATTTATGAAAATGTTTTTGTTGAAAAATAGAAATTTGTCCGAGGCTTTAATTGCTTACGGTCATAAAATCGCAGATATACTATTCGACGAAAACACCTATATGATTTATAAAAATCGATATTTATATTAGACAGATTACAGCTTTGGGGAAAATGGAGTATATTGTGCATTTGCATACAATGTGGCAACTGAAGTATTAAAATTTTTAAAAAACACTGCCGAACAATATGGTATAGGAGTTTATAATCTAGCTACTGGTGAGATTATTTGTAAAAATCTTGACATATTAAAATATAGTACCGAAAGTATAGGAGATACTTTATACGATTGGAAGACTATTGAAAATTCTATTGCTACTCTTGATAACCCAGAAAGAGGTATAATAAAAGATCAATTTACCTTTATTACCCTCTGGTTTGAAAATGATAACACAGCCTCAGAAAGTAATTATATTCAATGCATACCAAATTATGTACCAAATGGTCTTTTTGCCCGTCTATTCAATAAAGATGCATCCCATAACATTTCTGGCTACTTTTTTGAAATAGCAAAAGATGATGCACTCTACCAAACACTTGTTCAAGATAAGAACGAATTAAAAATCATTATAAAAAATTGGTGCATAGAAAGAAAAGAACCCGATATAAACACATACAAAAAAATTTTAGATTTATAAAATAAATCCGGGACATTTACCATGTCCCGGATTTTACTTAAAACTATTTATTACTATTGTAATTAACAAATAACTATTTCTATTATTTTCTCTAAATCAAAAAAGATTATCGAGCATCTTTAGTGCGATATAAGAAGATAGATAATGCTGCAAGTACAAGTCCTAAAAGGCTAGGGAATAATGGAGAATCAGTAGCCCCTGTATTTGGTAATGTTTTTTTAGGTTCTGGATCATTTGAAC
>OHAF01000100.1_pt1 | contig 82498 bp, 88 predicted proteins | sample 1577041 | NCBI WGS metagenome assembly OHAF01 (sample SAMEA3541495, study PRJEB24748) | human gut metagenome | biome: human gut; feature: human-associated habitat; material: faeces | place: China | collected 2012
GGCAACGGCGTCGCGACGCTCGATTCGTTGTCGAAGATTTACCGGAATACGCCCGTGGTGGCGGATACCGAAAAGCGGCGGAAAAACCTGCTGGATCAGTACCTGGCGGAGTATTACCGGATCAAGCGCGAGCACATCGCTTTCATTATGGCCCATCCTTCGTCGATGGCTGCCGTTTATGCGCTGTACCAACGGTTGCCGGACGACCCGTGGCTGTCCAATGAAAAAACCGATCTGATCTATTACCGGATCGTCGCGGATTCGTCGTCGGTGCGCTATCCCGATGCTTCGCGCGTGAAGGTGCTTCAAAAAGAGATCGAAGAGCGGAAAAAGGTGCTCGAACTGGCCGACCGGATACAGAACCAGTCGGGGAACGCGCTGAATTATCCGGAAATCGACTTGCAGGATGTGTACGGCAAGGATCAGAAGTTGTCTTCGCTGGACGGAAAAACAATCCTCGTCAGTTTCTGGTCGACCCGGGATTCCCGCTATCCGGTGCAAAACGCCGAAATGAGGGAGCTGTATAAAACTTATAAAGACCGAGGACTGGCCATCTATCAGGTATCGCTGGACGACGAGAAAGCCGATTGGGTGACGGTGGTGCAGGATCAGAAGCTCCCGTGGATCAACGTGTTCGATCCGCGCGGCACGGGCGGTATCGCGGCCATGAGCTATAACGTCCAGGCCGTGCCGTCGAACGTGCTGATCAGTTCCGACGGTGCGATCGTGGCTCGTAACCTTTTCGGGGATCAACTGAAAAATAAAGTCGCCGAACTGGTCAGGTAATGTACTATTTCGCATCGGATATCCACCTGGGCGCAGGCGGCGAGGCGTTTGCGCAGCAGACCGAACGGCTCTTCGTGCGCTGGCTCGACGATGCGGCGCAGGATGCGGAGGCGATTTTCCTGGTGGGCGACGTCTTCGACTTCTGGTTCGAATACCGGGGCGTGGTGCCCAAGGGCTTTGTGCGGACGCTTGGCAAACTGGCCGAACTGACCGACCGCGGTATCCGGGTGGTATTCTTTACGGGAAACCACGACATGTGGGTCGGCGATTACCTCGCCCGCGAGTGCGGCGTCGAGATCCATACCTCGCCGCAGCAATTTCGCCTGAACGGTAAAAACGTCTTCATCGCCCACGGCGACAACATGAACATCGACGGACAGCCGGTGCTCAAATTCCTCAATACGGTATTCCGCTCGCGGACGTTGCGCTGGCTCTTTTCGTGGCTGCTGCATCCCGACCTGGCGATGCGCTTCGGGCACTGGTGGAGCGGCAAGTCGCGCAAATCGCACGGTGCCGAGGAACTCGACGTTTCGCTTACCGAGCCGCTGATCGAATATGCCCGCCGGTATGCCGCCGAGCACGACGTCGACCACTTCGTCTTCGGGCACATGCATTTCCCGCGCGACTACCGCGGGCAGGGCCTGCATGTGATAAATCTGGGGTGTTGGGAGAAATACCCTTCGTGCGCCGTGCTGGACGCATCGGGCGGAATGACTTTAAAAATGCTGGAGAGATGAAACAATACCTCGACCTGCTGCGGCGGATCAAAGCCGAGGGCGTCGTCCGCGGAGATCGTACCGGCACCGGCACCAAAGGCGTCTTCGGACACCAGATGCGTTTCGACCTCTCCGAAGGCTTCCCGTTGCTGACGACCAAAAAAGTATTCCTGAAAGGCGTGATCCACGAATTGCTGTGGTTCCTGGCGGGCGATACCAATATCAAGTACCTCGTGGACAACGGCGTCCATATCTGGGACAACGACGCTTTCCGCTATTACAACGAACTCTGCGTGCGCCATGGCGTGCTGCCCGTCGACCGGGATACGTTCCTGCGTGCGGCACAGGACGGTGTCGAATCGCCTGTCGAAGGGTATCGGTTTGGCGACCTGAACCATGTGTACGGCTATCAGTGGCGCAGTTGGCCCAAGCCCGACGGGCGCTTCATCGACCAGATCGCGCAGGCCGTCGAACTGATACGGCACAATCCCGAGTCGCGGCGCATCATCGTCTCGGCCTGGAATGTCGCCGAGATCGGGGACATGGCATTGCCGCCGTGCCACGTGTTGTTCCAGTTCTATGTGGCCGGAGGGAGGCTCTCGTGCCAGCTCTACCAGCGCAGTGCCGATACGTTCCTCGGCGTGCCGTTCAATATCGCTTCGTACGCACTGCTGACGCTGATGACGGCGCAGGTCTGCGGCCTCGAACCCGGCGAGTTCGTCCATACGCTCGGCGACGCGCACCTTTACCTGAACCACATGGAACAGGCCGACGAGCAGTTGTCGCGCGAACCGCGGCCGCTGCCCGTGATGCGGCTGAACCCCGATGTGAAATCACTCTTCGATTTCCGCTACGGAGATTTCACGCTCGAAGGCTACGATCCCTGGCCGGCGATCAAGGCGCCGATGTCGTTCTGAGCGGTCGCAAGCCCCTGCCGGCTGTACCTGCATTGTTATACGCGGCTGCGATGCCGCCGGACGTTAAAATTTGAAATTTATGGTAAGCATCATCGTTGCCGTGGCCGAAAACGGCGTGATCGGGGATAAGAATACGTTGCTCTGGCATATTTCCGAAGACCTGAAACATTTCAAGGCCGTCACGACGGGGCATCCCGTGATCATGGGCCGCAAAACCTACGAATCGCTCGGGCGCCCGCTCCCGAACCGTACCAATGTGGTCATTACGCGGCAGCAGGCGGAGATTGCCGGTTGCACGGTGGCGCATTCGCTCGGCGAGGCCCTCGCGCTGTTCCCCGGGGACGACGAGGTCTTCGTCATCGGCGGCGCGCAGATTTATGCGCAGGCCCTGCCCCTGGCCGACCGCTTCTACCTGACGCGCGTGTTCCGCGCTTACGAAGGCGATACGCATTTCCCCGAGTGGGACGAAGCGCAGTGGCGGCTTCTGTCGTCCGAATCCTTCGCATCGGGTGCCAACTACCCTTATCCTTTCGCGTTCGAGACCTACGAGCGCCGGCGAAATTAGGTATTTATACCACTGCACGGCTCGCCCGTATTCCCTACCTTTGCACTGCAAAGGTTTTTTTGTTGCATCCGGGACGGTTTCGTGCCCGGTGAAAGGTGAGATTATGGGAAAATATTTCGATATGCTGATGGAGGACGTACGGATGAAGGAGGGCCTTCACTCGTGCATGAACTGCGGTGTCTGCACGGGCGTATGCCCCGCGGCCGAGTTCTACAACTACGATCCCCGTCAGATCGTCAATATCGTGCAGACGCGCGACGACGATGCCATCGAGGAGTTGCTGAAAAGCGATACGATCTGGTATTGCGGCGAGTGCATGTCGTGCCGCCCGCGCTGTCCGCGCGGCAATACGCCGGGGTATGTGATTCAGGCGCTGCGCACACTGTCGCAGAAGCTGGGTTTCTTCGTCGAGAGCGAGAAGGGACGCCAGCAGCTGGCCCTCAAGCGCATCATCGGCGAAAATATCCTCCGCACGGGCTACTGCATCGTACCGCGGTTGGTGAAGCCCGAGCTGCACCCCGAGCAGGGAACCGTGTGGCAGTGGATCTACGATAACGACAAGGAGGTCTACGGACAGTTCACGCCCGTATACATGCGCCACGGCGCGGGTGCCCTGCGCCGTCTGGACGAACAGTCGCTCGAGGAGATCAACAAGATCTTCGAAGTCAGCGGCGGCAAGGAGATGTTCGACTCCATCGAGGAGCATTCCGACCGCAAGGCCCGGGAACTGGGCTACGGGGAGGGTGCCGACCAGCAATACATGATGGATGTCTTCCTCCATAATAACAACGAACATTATTGACAGATGATAAAGCGAAAGAGTTGGCAGGATTACCAGAAGGAGATTGCCGACGACCACTATTACTATGCCCGCAGCTGTATCCGGCAGAATTTTTTCCCGGGCAGCGAAAAACTGTTCATAGACATGCTGCGCAACGACTTGGGGCGGGATCTTACGGATGACCCGCTCCACTCGTCGTGCACGGGAATCGGTTACCATTCGGATATCGTGCCGCTCGAAACCATCATGACGGTCGTGGCACGCCAGTTCGCGCTGATGACCGAAGCCGGGTATGAGAACCTCGTGTCGTCGTGCATCACTTCGTTCGGTGTCTATTCGGAGATACTGGCCACGTGGCACGAGTTTCCCGAAACCGAGGAGAAGGCGCGCGAGAACCTTTACAAAGCCACCGGGCGCGAGTTCCGCAAGCCTGCGAGCCTGGCGCATACCTCGGACATCGTTTTCCATTTCCGCGAGCAGATCGCCGCACGCGCAAAGCATAAGCTGGTAAACGCCCAGACCGGGGAGCCGCTGCGCGTGGTGGAGCATATCGGTTGCCACTACGCCAAGATATTCCCCAAGTCGGGTATCGGCGGTTCGGAATTCCCCTATGTGCTGGCCGGCATGGTCGAGTCGTGGGGCGGCCAATGCGTGGACTACCCCGAGCGGCGGCATTGCTGCGGGTTCGGGTTCCGCAACTACCTGGTGCAGGCCAACCGCGGCTATTCGATCGCCAATTCGCACAAGAAACTCGAAAGCATGGCGCCCTACAAACCCGATTTCATCGTGGCCAACTGCCCGGGGTGCGCGATGTTCCTCGACAAGTGGCAGTATGCGATCGCCGAGATGGAGGGTACGACCTACGGCGAGAACGGCCACGGCATTCCGGTGCTGACCTACGAGGAGATGGCCGGACTGGTGCTGGGCTACGACCCGTGGGTGCTCGGAATGCAGATGCACCAGGTCGACGTCGAACCCCTGCTCGACAAGATGGGCGTCGAATACGACCCCGCGGCCAAATACCTCGGCCGCAACGGAAAATATATCGGTAAACCCGCGTCGGCTGTGGTCAATTGCTGCCCGACGGACACAATATACGACATCAGAGAATAATGAAGCGAGTTGCAGTCATAGGCGGCGGCGTAGCGGGCATGCAAACGGCCCTGCGCCTCGCAGAACAGGGCGTCGAGCCCGTAATCATCGAAAAGGAGGCCGAATTAGGCGGCAAGCTCCGGGGATGGCATGTGCTGTTTCCGTCGTTCACCCCGGCGTCGGAGATACTCACCGAACTGCGCCGCCGCATTGCCGAGCGCGGGATCGAGGTGATGACCCGTACCGAAGCCAGGGGGTTCAGCCGCGAAGGGGTTCAGCTCCCGGACGGGCGTATGCTGGCATGCGATTCGGTCGTGGTCTGCTCGGGCTTCACGCTTTTCGATGCCTCGATCAAGGAGGAATACGGCTACGGCATCTACGACAACGTTTTTACGACGGTCGACATCGAGCGGATGCTCAACGAGGGCCGCGTGGCGAAAGCCGACGGTTCGCGCCCTAGGCGCATCGCTTTTCTGCACTGCGTGGGCTCGCGCGACGAGAAGGTTTGCCAGCAGCATTGCTCGAAGGTATGCTGCATCACGGGGGTGAAGCAGGCCATGGAGATGCGGCAGATGTTTCCCGAGGCCGACGTGTTCAATTTTTACATGGATATCCGCATGTTCGGCCCCGGTTACGAGGAGATGTACCGCGAGGCACAGCAGAAATACAACATTCATTTCATCCGCGGGCGTATTTCGGAGGCGAGCCCGATGATCGACGGACGCGTACAGATCAAGGCCGAGGATACCCTCACGGGACGTCCGCTGCGCATGAGCGTCGACATGCTGATCCTGATCGTGGGTATGCGTGCCAACGACGACAACGCCGCTTTCGCCCAGGGTGCCGGGCTCAACCGTGCGCCGAGCGGCTTCATGGCGCCGCGCGACATGTTCCTCGGCAACGTGAAGAGCAATGTCGAGGGTATTTTTTATGCCGGGACGGTCACGGCGCCGAAGAATATCGGAGAGAGTCTGAACGAAGGGACGGCCGCCGCCGATGCTGCGGCCCGGTATGTAGGGGTTTAGCATATGGCAGCGATCAATTTCGGATATACCATCTCCAAGCCGCGGGCAATCGACATCGACCGCAACAACCTGCGCAAGAGCGACGAGATCCTGCGCGAGATGCCCGAGTTGCAGGCCTGTATCGGTTGCGGCGCCTGCACGGCGGTCTGTACGGCGGGCAATCTCACGGAATTCAACTTCCGCAAGGTACATACGCTGGTGCGGCGCGGCGAATACCAGGGGGCTTACGAGGAGATGAACAAGTGCATGCTGTGCGGCAAATGTCGTCTGGTATGTCCGCGCGGGATCAATACGCGCGGCGTGGTGATGCTTATCAAACGTAAACTGGGGGACTTCTGACGATGACTTTTTTCGCACCATTCTGCATACCTTTCATGGTCGGCGCCGCGGTGATGTTCATCGTGTTGCTGTGGAAGTGGGGCCTGTGGCTCTACCGCCTGCCGCTCGCCGACAAGAAACGGATCCTGTTCGGGCTGCCGACCCGCCGTACCTTCTCGGCGATAGGGGAGGTCGTCAGCGAATCGCTGCTCCACCGCAGGATCTTCAGGGTCAACCCGCTGTTAGGCTACATGCACATGAGCCTGGCCTTCGGCTGGTTCCTGCTGATCGCCGTGGGGTGGATCGAGACCGTCGCCTACCTCGGGTTCCGCTATGTGCCGTTGCAGGGGCATGTCTTCTTCAAGTACTTTTCGACGGGGCTCCAGCATAAGCCGGTCTTCGATTTCCTGATGGATCTGTTGCTGCTGTTCGTTCTGTCGGGCGTTGCGCTGGCCTGGGGCAAGCGCTTTTTCTCGAAGAGGATGGGCATGCGCCGCACGACCAAGCATGTGCCGGGCGACCGCATTGCGCTTTCGGCCCTGTGGTTCGTATTCCCGGCGCGCCTGATCGCCGAAAGCACGACCTGCGCCCTTTATGGCGGCGGGGGATTCCTCACCGGTTCGCTGGGCGGATGGATGGCTGCGCACATGAGCACCTTCGTGCTGATAAACCTCGAAAGCGTGGCGTGGTGGTTCTACTCCTCGTGTCTCGGTGTTTTCTTCGTGGCGCTGCCGTTCTCCCGTTACATGCACATCTTCACGGAGATACCCTTGATCTTCCTGCGCCACTACAAGCTCCGCTCGACCGAAAAGGAGGGGTCGTTCGACAACTTCCAGGTCGAGGCCTGCTCGCGCTGCGGCATTTGTATCGACCCCTGCCAGTTGCAGAGCGTGCTGGGCATCGACAACGTGCAGTCGGTCTATTTTCTGCGCGACCGGCGATATAAGATGCTGCGCCTGCAGGTGGCCGACAATTGCCTGATGTGCGGACGCTGCGCCGAGAAATGCCCGGTGGACATCGACCTCAATGCGCTGCGCCTCAATTCCCGCGATACGCTGCGCAATGTCCCCGACGAAAAGCGCTACGGTTATTTCAAAGGGTTAGACCGCTCGTCCGGCGAGGGGAAGGTGGGCTATTTCGCCGGGTGCATGACCCTCCTGACGCCCCGTACGATGTCGGCGATGGAAAAAGTATTCCAGGCCGCCGGCGAAGAGGTCTGGTGGGCCGACCGCGAAGGGGGCGTCTGCTGCGGACGCCCGTTGAAACTGGCCGGTGAGACGGATTCGGCGCGCAAGATGATGCGCTACAATACGGAGTTGTTCCGCAAGCACGGCATCACGACGCTCGTGATCTCGTGTCCGATCTGCCTCAAGGTTTTCCGTGAGGATTATGCGCTCGAAGGGGTCGAGGTGCTGCACCATTCGGAATATATCCTGCGTCTGATGAAGGCGGGCCGTCTCAAGGTCGGGCACGGCTCGACACGTTATACCTACCACGACCCCTGCGAATTGGGACGCGGCAGCGGGATTTACGACGATCCGCGTGCCGTGATCGGGGCTGTCGGGGAATTGCTCGAACCCGCTGAAACCCGCGAAAACGCCCCCTGCTGCGGCTCTTCGGTCGCCAATACGGCGATCTCAGACGGTCAGCAGGTGCAGATCGCAAAATCCGTGGCCGGGCAGTTGGAAGCTACCGGAGCCGAGGTGATCGTCACGGCCTGCCCGCTTTGCAAAAAAGCCATCGGGCGCGGTACGAAAGGGGAAGTCCACGACCTGGCGGAGATTGTCGCAGCTAATATCCGCTGATTGGGAATGACGGTGTGTGTTGCGGATGGGGCCTGCAGACGGTGTGTGCGTTTTCATCCGGCCCTGTTCCGGGTGGCAGGAAATCTGTGGAAAAATCAGCGTGGGGCTAACCTGCGAAAAATAATAAAATATTTTTTGCGGCTGATAGATAGTATGATAAGCGGTGTACGGAGGGAACATGCGCAGAATTATTTGTAAAGTCCGAATATTTGTCTTATCTTTGCACACGCAAAAGCGATAGTACATCACTGAAGATATATCGCGGGATGGAGCAGTTGGCAGCTCGTCGGGCTCATAACCCGAAGGTCGGAGGTTCGAGTCCTCCTCCCGCTACTTAAAGGCCGATAACAAACTGAAATATAGTTGGTTGCGGCCTTTTTTCTAAAATAGCCGGGACAATTCCGGGACAAAATATTTGTCTGAATTGGCTTGAAAATCAACATTCTACATTTTTGCGTCGGGTCGCTGACCGCGAAAATGTAAAAAAAATGTTGTCTGTAAAAACTGCGCGAAATTCTGCATTAAACGAGATCCTCTCGTACACCTATCCCCGTTTGCATACGGGCGCTTGCTGGTTTATCAGTTTTTACGCCTTCGACCCGGCAAAGGGCGAAATGCGTCGAAAGCGGATAAAAATCAATTCCGTCGGGACGGCCTCTCAGAAACGGCAATATGCCGCGCAGGTATGTCACCGGCTGTCTGCAAAGCTGGAAGCTGGCTGGAATCCTTGGATAGAGGCAGATGCCGATCGCTCCTACAAACTATTTTCTGACGCACTGATTCATTATCGAAATTACATTACCAAACTCTTGAATGATGGAGTACACCGGGCATCTACGCATCACGACTATATTTGTTTTGCTCGGATAATGGAAGAATGGAACGATAATCAGCGAGTGTCTATACGGTATGTCTATCAATTCGACCGGGCTTTCTGTGTTCGTTTTCTGGACTATGTCTATATCGAACGGGAGAATTCACCACGCACACGCAACAATTATTTGGCTTTCCTTCGGTCGTTCAGCGCCTTTTTGGTGCAACATCTGTATACCAAAGAAAAACCGACGGATGGGTTGGTCAGTATTGGCAAGGCTTTGCTCAAGAAAGAACGTAAGGTTATTGCCGTGGATGATATGCAGCGCCTGCATGATTGGCTTCAGGAGAATAACCGCTACTTCCTTCTGGTTTGCTACTTTCTACACTACATGCTTATCCGACCGAAGGAAATTGCCAAACTCCGGCTGTGTGATATATCCGTCAGTAAACAGACGGTTTATATTGACGATACAATCTCGAAAAATAAGCGTTCGGCATGTGTTACTATACCCCAGAAAATTATCGAGTTGATGGCCGAACTTGGGTATTTTGATGCTCCGGGTACCTACTATATTTTTTCCAAGGATTTTAGACCGGGGCCGGAATGGGTAAACGAAAAGACTTACCGCGACTTTTGGAGCCGGAAAATCCGCCCTGCACTCCGCTTTCCCAAAGAGTACAAATTTTACAGTCTGAAGGATACCGGAATTACCGCGATGCTCCGTGCTGGGTATGATACCCTTTCAGTTAAAGAACAGGCGCGGCACTCGTCTTTATTGATGACTGATGTATATACACCGCAGGATATTCGGGATGCAAATCCGCTCTTATTGAATTATCAGGGTGTCTTGTAACAAAATCCCCATCGGATATCGATGGGGATTTGTGTGTGTAATGTCATTTGAAATATTTGTCTTTGAGTTCGACCAACTTGTCCCAATAGGCGACTATCAGTCCATCCATGTGGTAGTGGTATTCCCCGGCGTAGTCCGGCACGCCTCCAAGTCGATTTGCCGACCTCTCGGTGTAAAAGTAGTAGTACGCTGCGCGGCGGGAAAAAGCATCGGACACCGCTCTTCCCAAAACTATCGACCTACTGGGCGCGGCACACGTGGGCAACGCTGGCCGCAGAACTCGACATCCCGGATGAAACAATATCCCTTGCCTTGGGGCATTCATCCGGGAACCGAGTGACGAATATTTATATCAATCGCAATCAGAAAAAAGTGGATGCTGCTCACCGCAAACTGATCGACTATATTTTACAAAAATGAAACCTGTAAAGAAGCCCTTCACTCGAAGTGAGGGGCTTTATTATTTATCTTCGCTTTGTTACAACCTGCAATGCATTCAATTTGATATTCCCCTCGGTTTTTGGAGCGTTATCGACGTACACAACCCAATTAATATCCTGAGTGGCAATTGTAAGATTATCGGCTAAATCAACACGAAGAGGTGTACCATAGCATTTAGGCAAAACTGGTTCGTAACGCGATGGCCCGTATTTTGGGACTTTGGCCGTCTGTCCCATCGGAGACGGGGTTTCATCAAGTATATCACGCACCGTATTAGTTCCACACACCTGTATTGGATCATCCGCACCACACACCAACATCCCATCATCAGTATACTTTGCCGGAAATTTTAGTACACTCGCGGGTAAGGAAACGAAATATTTGATATAATTTGCATATACAGTTCCTTTATTATATGGACGTATTATCAAGTAATACCGGATATACTCTTTATTTTCTTGACGCCATGTAACTACCGGGCATTCATAAGATGCTGGTACTTCTATAGTTTTCGTCGTAGTTGATATTTCTCGTATTAACTGAATATTCAATTCGATATCGGGATATTTGGATCTATTCATTACATCCCGTATCTCGTAATCTTCCATTGCTTCAATAGTAGCATTTCTTCGTTTATGATATTTATGCGTCAGCTTATTTTGGTGTGCTGTTGTACTTTGAGGTATTTTAACAACATATATAACACCATCTGCATCTACTGGAATCGTCGTTATTTCAATGCCCTCTATCTTCGGTTGAATGTTTGCCGAAATAATTTGGCTCAAAGAATCTTTAGATATTTCAGTATTCGGAATTGGAACAATGTCTTTGGGAACCGAACGACCATTTATATCTTTTGCACCAACACCATAGACAATAATTCCCCCATTTGCATTGGCCATAGCACTAACATCTTTAGCTAATTCCTCCTTCCAATTTTTACCGGGAGTTAATACTTTGACCTCCCTTTTATATTCTAACTCCGTGGATTCCTCGACTTCATTTGTAACCAAGTCCTGTATATCCTCAAGTGTTTTAGGTACATTCATATAATAAAATATTAAACGTTTTATGCAAGATATAAAAAAAAGCGCACGTTCGTGCGCTTTGTCTGTTGTTAAAATATTTTGTCATTTGAAATATTTGTCCTTGAGTTCGACCAGCTTGTCCCAATAGGTGACGATCAAGCCGTCCATGTGGTAGTGGTATTCCCCGGCATAGTTGGGCACGCCACCGAGCCGATTTGCCGACCTTTCCGTGTAAAAGTGGTAGTAGTTCGCCGCGCGGCAGAAAAGGCAATGCAGGCCGCTCGGAATCGCGAATACGGGCAACCATAGCCAGCCCCAGCGCCGCGACTGTCGGACGTGGCCGAACTCGTGATCGTACACAGGCTCCCGGTCGATGTTCTTCGGAGAGATAAAAACGTATCTGCCGAGCGTCATGCCGCCCCGGACATGCTTCGTCGCATAGAACACGGCCCCGCGTTGCTCGGTGATTTTCACGCGGTCGAAACAGAATGCCAAGTACGCAAGGCCGAGCAGGTTCTGCGGGAGCTGCCACAAGTAGAGTAGTGCCGCCCATGTTGTTTTCAGAAATTTCTTCATCGGTTCCGTTTTTTAAGTTCGATATAATCGGTGTAGACGATTCGCGTGTGCGGGTTCGACGACATGACCTCCTGCCGTATCGCTTTGGTTCCCCAGCGGATGAAGAGGAACCGCCGCGGTACCCGGTGTACGACCTGCCGGAGCGTGTCGATGCTCTCGACGCGGCACGCGACCGAGTCGCGCTCGATCAACCCCTCGACCGTCACCCACGGATCGCGCCAGCGAAATGTCTGCATCGAGTCGATAATGACCGCCCCGGCCGGGGTCTCCCGGACGATGGCTGTGTCCCGGAGCTTCGCCTGCAGCTCTACGACGGTCGCCGTCGCCGTCTTGGCCGTCGATTCTACCCGGCGGAGTTTGATGCCGAGGTCGCGGATGCTCTCGGCATCTGCCGCCCGGAGCCGCTCCAGCTCCGAGACGCGGAGATTCAGCACCATGTTCGACGCGGCGGCCTTGCCTGCCTTTGTCCGGTATATTTCGACGTCGGACATCAGCGCGGTCTGGTTCGACTCCAACCGGCGGCGCTCACGTTTTTCCGAGCGGAGCCGCGCACTCTGCACCCCCAGCAGGCCGCCCACGATCAGCAGCGCGAGGAATAGGTACTTTTTCATGCCTTTTCGAGCGTTTTGGAGATTTTGAGAATCAGCCCCGCATAATCCGCCGGCTTGGCCGTGCAGTAGCCGCAGGCCGCAACCCGGTAGGCGAACTGATACACGTCGTCCTTGTACGGGCGGGCGGGGGCATAGCGTTCCGTCAGCAATATGCGGGAATGATCCGTCAAGCACTCCCGGACAGAGGGATAATCGCGGAAAGCCCGGCCTACGACATATTTGTAGCGCCCGTCCGGCATCCGCGTAATGGAATGTACTTTGGGGAATCGGTGGCCCTGCTGATCGTCCTCGAAGTACTCGAACGTCCGCACGTATTTCACCGCCCCGCGCCACTTCTTCGTGGCGGTTATGCCGAATAGATTGTGCCCGATGGCGGACTTTCCCCAGCCAGTTTCGAGCGCGGCCTGCGCGGCCACGAAGAGCGGGTTCAGCCCGGTTTCCTCGCAGGAGGCCGCGATGTCCGGCCAGTAGGTTTTCTTAAATTCTTTCGGTGTCATAGTTGTTCTTCCGTTTCGTCGTAAATATCCGGGGTCGGCATGAATTCGGGGCCGGGGGCTTGCTCGCTTCTGGCCGGGCCGCGGGGGCTGCCGGACTGCCGACCTGCTCTCTCCATGTACTCCAGCACCGCGGCCACGATGCCCTGCGTCTCCCGGTTCTTCAACGCCGATCCGAGAACTGCCGCCGCATCCGCGATCTTGGCCTTTTCCTTATCCTCGGACTTCTCATATACGCTCTTCAGCTCGATGAAGCCGATGAACATGGCCCCCAATACCGTCAGAATCGGAATCAGCGGCAGGCGGCTTCCGGTCTGCTCGTTGACCTGCCACACGGTGAGCATTTGCACGGCGTCAATTGCCGTCACCACGAAAATCAGATTGAAATACTTGGCGATCTTCTCGACGGTCTTGCGGTAGCCGAGCGATGATCGCAGTTCCCCGCGTTTGCGGGCTTTGCGGATACCTGCCCACAGGTCGAGGAAGATCACGAACAAAACGAGTAGGTAAACGATCGTGAGGATGATGAGCTGCGGACGTATCGCCGCGAAAATATAGTCTATCATAGTTCAGAAATTTCAAAAAAATGACGAGTGCGGTTTAAGTATTTACACAATCAATGAATCTGTTGTCTTTATTTCCAGCGGCCTATGGCAATCCAATACAGGGGTTCTCCCGCAGGATTTACTCCTGCATTCTGCGCATAACTTTTTCGGGCAATAAAATACGATGCGGTTTTGCTGTTCACCGAAGCCGATGCAACGCCTGTTTTTGCACCGAAGGCTACCGTGGTAACGACACTGTACGGTACAGCATAAAAGGTCGTCGGGAAATAAATGGTTGTGGTTCCCGTTGAATCGCTTCCGGTGTTATAGCCCCATTGCAGCAGTAGCCCGTCCGGAGCTTTGTAGTAACCATTGTTGGAAAACAGCTTTCCCAGCGAAACGTTCGACAAATCTTTCGCAGCCTTATCGTTCCACGTCTTTTTCTCGACGTCGGTGGCGAACCGATGCGTAGCGTCTTGTGTTACCTGTGCGGCGGGGATATTGCCCTCAAAATTCCCCCCCCCAGCATACGGGAGAGCATTCCAACCCTTCATGCCGTCCCCGAGCTTGTGACGGCCCGTGTCGGATTCATAGACAACCTCTCCGGCGAGTAGTACGGGATTCTCCGCGGTCAGCGCGGCCGCTGTGTACATTGGATGCTGTATTCTGCCTTTCATAATTACATCTGCTTTTTTGCCTGCGCTTTGCATTGCTCGGCGTATTCGTAATAGGCCGCGAACTCGTCCGGCTTGGTGTCCCGCTGGCGGAGTATCGCCAGTTCGTCGTCGACCGAATACCGCTCTCGGATGCTTTGCTGCACCCGCTGTTCGTAGGTCGGCACCGGGACGCTATTGACATATTCCGTTAAAACAGGGCTGCCCTGCTCATCCTCGGTAATCAGCATACCTGCTGCCTGCCCGTCGATCAGTTCCAACCACCTCTCGTCGGTGATCTCTACACCGCCCTCGACGGGTTCGTCATAAAATCCTTGCTTCCAGTATTTCATAGCTTCCTGTATTTTATTTCCAGCGTCCGATCACCAGCCAATGGACGGTTTCGGTAGAGGATGCGAGACCTCCGTTCTTGTCGGTGAGGTTCGCCCAGCGCGATTGGTAGCGTAAATATCGGGCGGTCAGTTCCACATACGACGCGGCTGTGATAACGTTGCCGTTGCCGTAATAAGCCGTCAGAAAGCATCCGAACGGCTTTGCGATGAATGCAGGACTGAAATAGTACTGATACGCCCCGCCGGGGGATATCCCCCATTGAAACATCAGCCCGTCCGGTGCTTTGTAGTAACCGTTGGATGAGAGCGCTTTTGTCAGCGTTACGTTCGACAGGTCTTTGGCGGCCTTATCGCCCCACGTCTTTTTCTCGCTGTCGGTCACGAAACGGTGCGTTGCGTCCGTAGTGATCTGTGAAGCGTGAATACTGCCTGCCATTTCACCATCCGACTCGTAGGGGAGAGACTTCCATGCGGTAACACCGTCGCCGATTTTCCGCCTGCGTGTGTCGGATTCGTACACGACTTCGCCTTTGAGAAGCACCGGATTTGCGGCGGCCAGTGCGGCCGCCGTAAACATCGGGAATTGAACCCGCCCGGTTATCTTTTCAGTAGCTGCCATAGCGTCAGTTCATTCCGGGGATGGTACACTGAATGACGAACGTACTCGCCTTGAACTCGTCGATGGCCGCTTTTGCCGCTGCCTCTCCGGCACCCTTCGGGTCGTAAAGGTTGTCGTATGACTTCTTCAAGTCGGCCGCCAGTTTCAACGACAGCACGGAGTAGTTGAGCTTGATTACGTTCGACTCCGTCACTTGGATATACGGGCCGTCGCCCGTGTAGACATCGACTAGAGCCTGCACGGGCAGGTACTGCGGGGTGTTGTTGTTCTGGAAGAGGAACTCGATGTACTTGTCGCCGGGCTTGGCCCCGGAGTAAGGCGAATTGGCCGTCGTCACGGTCTTGATTGACGAGCCGCGCAGCACCTGATCGAGCGGGATGTTGATCGGCACGCCGATACGGCTGCCGTTCCGCGTGAGGTAGTAGGTCGCGGCGAACCCGCTAACCGTCGGAGCTTTCTCCGTGCTGTATTCGGGCAGGGCATCTTCCATGACGATACGCCCGGTGTAAGGTACGGCCGCCACGGTTACGGTGCCGTCGGACTTGAACGTGATGGAAGCAGTAGCGAGGAATACCGTGCGACCGCTGTCGTCCGAGGCCATGCGGATAGTATCGATCAATCCGGTGACGGCCGAAGCGGAAACCTCTGTGATGGAAACGAAACCGCTTATAGAATCTTCGATCTCCTGCACGGCGACATTTTGTGCGACCACAACGCATTTTTTATTCGCATTGATCGCCGCGACGATGTTTTTTGCGACTTGTCCCTGCGGGTTGAGTCCTTCGGTCGGTGGATGCAGATAAGCATTGTAGTTGAAAGTAAACACTTCTGCCTTGTCGTTCCACTTGGTTTTTTCGGTATCGGTCACGAGCCGATGCGTTGCGTCGGCCGTGAGCTGGGCAAGAGAGGTGACATTGCCCCAGCCGAGCGCCGACCATGTCTTCGTGCCGTCGCCGACCTTGTATTTCAGTGGCGAACTACCCCGGATAAGTCCGTACTCGCCGTCGAGCAGGACGGGATTCGCTGCCGTCCATTCGGCTTCGGTGCCCGTTACGAATTTGATGCGGGATTTGAGCAGGATTTCCTGCAATACCGCTAAAGTTTGATTTTCTGCCATGATATTGTGTATTTAACTGTTGCTCTTCAGGTCGGCCGGGCTGTATCCGCCGAGGATCAGGCGGTCGGTTTTTTTGATGTAGTCGCCCGCGGATGCCACTGCGGGGAATCTATCGTATCGTTTCCTTGTTACAACGCCGTCGGTTCTATTTACCAGATAGTAGATTTGGTAAATTTTGATTGTTCCGTCTTCCTCCGATGTTTCGAATATTCCTGTAAATAATTGATAGCCCCCGTCTGCTTTTTGAACTTGAATAATAGATTGTTGGGGGAGTTCCGCCCTTTCTTTTATGTAGATATTCGCCGTAATGCCTTTTTCGAGCTTTTCCATAATCTTGAGGCAGGTGGCAGGATATGCAGAACTCGTGAGGTCGATAATATCGTATGAGGCATTGATTATCGTGGCAATTATCGCCTCTCCGTAGGCTGTCTGCTTAAAATTGTCTGATGGGCCAAACCAAAGGAATAGCCCTGTTTTGGCGGGGAAGCATATGCTTTTTATCTGATTTAAAAAATTATCATCGGGGATTGTCAAGGTGAGTTCCCGGCGAAGCTCTCCTTTGCACATGCGCCTGCGCGATAACGGGATGAATACTTCGAGCGAGTATTCATCAACCTGACGGCAGTCTTTGTAAACTCCGTCAATGCGGGACGCTTTGAAGTGGGTTGCTCCATCTGTAAAATAGTCGATGGTGAAATCGATTCCCGCGTCCGGAATTGCCGCTTTTACAAGAGTACCGTCACTTTGCCGTTCATAGAATGTTTCTATGTAGGTAAGGTCGGTAAGTATGTTCCAGCGTCTATACGATGTCATGGTTCTTGTTTTATGCAAAAATATTTGATTGCTGTCGCTGCGGAAAGGACAACTTTATTCCCGCCGTATCGATGGAATTTGCCAGAAATCGGTCGGGAGTTCAGGTTCCGGAAGTTCTGCCCGGTCATAATAATTTCCTTCGTCTTTTTCCGATAAATGGTATTTGAAGGTGTAGCTGTTTAGGGCGGCCTCTTTGTGTTTGACTTCGTACTCCGTGACGATTATTTGTTTCCACTCCCCGTCTGCGTATAGGTAGCGATTGCTGGAGTGCAGAAACTCCTGCCATTGCCGGGCTATGCTGCTCGAACTGATGTAACCTGTGTTTTGCTGCCAGATTGATGTGTAATCGTTGCTTAATTCCGCTTCGCGGCCTTGATTGATGAACGTGTCGACTTCGCCTTCTGGAAGTAATGTCGAAAGTCCGGATGCGATTATCGTGTCGAATCCGCCGAGCGAGTTTTGGAATAAGAAACAGCGGTCTCGAAAGTTGCCCGACCGCAAAATATATCGCTGGGCGAAAGGGTAGTTCTTTGCACCTGCCGTATCGGGTTCAGAGACGGAGTTCGCTCCCAATCCGTAGATGTCGTATGCAATCGGCGTCAGTTCTTCCGAAACGCAGATATTACGCCAGAGTAGCTCGAACGAAACGTTGATCCGGACGATGCCTTCTTCGGATGCTGTGAAAATGTCCTGTGTGCGCTCGATTCCTTCGGCTGTATATAGGCGCGACTTGATTCGCAGAAATTGCGGATCTCGATTGAGTTTTACCACCGATAACCATTGCGGTTGCCATGCCGGCATGGTGACGATTTGCCCTTGCCAAGTCAGAAAGTTTCTGGCCCACCAATCCAGCCCTACTTTGCGAGGAGCTGCAACCCCGCCGGCAATGACCTGAAAACGATATGTTTTGGTTGTCGCCGTGTCGGTCAACGTTATATACAAATATGTAAAGTTGGTAACGCCGGTTTGTCGTGGAAATTCACATTCCAGCAGGGTATGGACGATGTCCCGCAGGTTGATCGTTATCAAACTCTCTGCATCGTAATAAAGTGTCAGTTTGTCGCATATGGTTGCATCATCAAGTCTTACTGTCATGTAAACACAAGTCAGGCTTGAATTTTTGTTCCTGATGATCATTTTCCCCAAATTCTCAGAAAACTGACAAACTTCGGGCTTCTCGATTATTTCGAAGGTATCTACCATTGGCTCGGCTTCTATTCTCGGACAAAAATATCTACATGACGCGCGGACTGAAAGGACATTACACTTCGACCAACTCCGCATTCGAGTGAAGGATGTCGTGAGTGGTATTACCGGTTATTTCAAGGGTTTTTATCAAATAACGCACGTTGAAGACCAATACTTTGACCCAGAGGCGTAGGTTTGCAATATCTGATGCGGTCAGGTTGAGATCGACTTTAAGCATTTCTTTGTCCCGCGCCAGCCACTCCGCGTAGGGTTTATGGAATCTGTTGTACAAACCATTTTCCCCTCCAATCGCAAGGGAGTACTCGCTTCGGTCTTCGCTGCCAGCAGAAAGATCGGGAATACCGCCCTCGAAATAATATCCTTTATCCGAAAAATTATTTTTGATCAGCAAGCCGATATACACTTCTGACGGGCGATTGCCGCCTGCGGTGGGAAAATCTACAATAGGAGTTATGGCGTTCAGTCCAACTGCTTCTTCGATCGATCCGTCTGCATGTGTTCGCTTTGACGGGTATACGGCCAAAGGAACGCATTTCGGACATGTGAAGTCGATCGAACAGTCGTAGTTCTGATCTTCCGAGTCGGCAGCCGGTTCCATTTTCGTAAACCCGGCTTGATGTACGATATCCAGAGTGGCTATTGGGGTAGTGTATTTGTTCCATGCGGCACCGCGTCCTGAATAATAGAGCAGTGCGTCGACTTTCTTGCCGGAATAGATATCCCCGGTTTGGGCCAGTCTGATATTTTTATAGTCGGGAGACACCCTGTATTTGTCGATGATGTCCTGCAGGGAATAGCTTTCGATAATCTCATCGGTCGGCTCTTGGCCCAAATCCTCTTCGTAGGACTTGGTGTAGTTGTCATCCTCGTTACGGAATGCGAGGGTATAGCCTTTCTTTTCATAGGCGGGGAGCGAATAATTGTCGCTGACTTTGGCCGTCCAGTCTACAAATTTATTGCTTGCGAGAATCGACTTGTTACTCATCAGGAAATACTTTTTCCCGGAAAAAAACAACGTGCAGCAAGGTATTTTGAGTAGACTGATAAGAAAATCGCTCAAGTCCATGTCCGGCATCGAGTCGGCAAGATCGAGCGTACATTGGGTAGGATATAACCCCGGCCGGGCACCGGGCGATGTATCTTTTACCCCGTATCGGTTGTCGTATTCGGAACTTTTGTAAAGTCCGAGGATCGCTAACATATTGAGGAGTTTTTCGAGTTCCGGTTCCCCCAGCTCTAACTCCGGAAGGATTTTATCGAGGATATAACGTACTTTGATCGCTGGGACAACATAAGGCCGGGTGGTGTAAAGCCAGTTCGCATATTTATCGACCGTTGAGCATTCTGCTTTCGTCGGCCCCGACGTCACATACTCGATCGAGGCGCTCATTGCCTTGCGCATAATCTGGGGCAGGCCGAACTCGTCATATAGTCCTTTACGGGCGTTTTCTACCATCGTCGAGAATTTGATGTCCTCAAATCCGGAGAATGGGATGTCGGTCAGCTTTCCTGTGACGATGTGGTCGAATTCAGCCCCGACGAATGAGTATTGTAAGGACTTATCGGAGTAGTCGTCATATTTCAGTTCACCCTGAAATGCGACTATGCCATTGAATAACGCCTCGCAGGCGGCAGTCTTGCGTGACGGCCGCCGCCGGATGCCGGGTGTGAATCCGAAAAATTTGCAGTTTTTAGGCGACAGTTTGAATTCAACATTCGTGGAAACGGCCACTGGCACCCTGTCATCTTCAAAGATCGGATTGTCCAGTGTAAATGTCACATCCTGATCAGGCTGTACATCGAGGATTATGCCCTCGGATCGGAATTGTATCATCGTTTTTTGCCTCCAATTTGCCCACGTTCCCGCGTGCGGTTGTACTCTTTCATTTTCGCAACGATTCCGTTCTCGCCCAGCATTGTCACGTAGGCAAGAATCGGATTCTTCAGCACGTCGCATAGACGATCGACGGCCGCGATGAATTTGCCGGCCGTGCCTGCGTCCAAAGAGGAAAGCCCCGTGTCTGTTGTGTCGAATGACGGGATATCTCCTGTTGGGCCACCGGATACGAATCCGGGTGCCGGTGTATTTTGCCGGTATACGGCATTGAAATCGAAGCTGCCGAGTGTCCCCTGTCGGCGGGCCGCTTCGATCGTGTTCAGTACGGGAATCAACGAGGGGTTATCCATTGCGGCCGCTGGAACGACATACTCCTTCCCGTTTTCCGATACCAGCACCGTCGGCGATGAGATGAAGCCTCGTTTATCCGGAGAATAACGGGCGTTGAATTTTTTGCCGTCCTGCATCCGCTCGATGACCTGACCACCCTCTTCGGCACCGGTCGTTATTGGGGTTGATGCAATCATAGCGATTTGTGCAGCACCCATTGCAGCGGTAATTGCAGCCATAATATAACCAGCAGGCGGGCCTATTGATAAAGCCGCCGTAACGCCCAATGCCGTATTTATAATCGCCTTAGTAAGGCTCATGGCCTTTTGTCGTTTTGCCTGCTTGAGCTGTAATTCCTCTTGTTTGGCTTCGAGATCTGCAGCCATTCGATCCTCCTCTGCTTGGGCTTGCTCTTCGGTCATCAGTCCGGCTTTGACGCGCTTCTCGTTGGCTTTTTTCTTCTTATCCTGATTTTTCTGATATTTCTTTAATTCAGCGTTTTCCTTTTTGGTCATCATATTGTCGTAGGTAGTATATACCTGCAGCGCCATTTCTGTAGCTGCACAAATCGCTGTCATGGCGGCATGTATTGCATACAATTGATCTTCTGTTGATCTTGCCTTACCTTCAATTACATCGAAGAATTTTTCCCAGTCATCTTTAGATAAACCCATAATTATTGGGTTGTCAGTAGCGAATGAAAATGTCTTTTCCTGTTCGGTATTGATGGTTTTCATTAAGGCCAAGAAAGCCGCTTTGATATCCGCGAAGCGGTTGACGAGCTTTTGTTTCTCTTGCTCCGAAAGGATTTTCGTGTCAAGCTGGATGCCGTCGAACATTCCGGACTCGATGAGCGTTTTTAATTGAGCAGAGAGTTGAGTCAGGTGTTCGAGTTCCAACCGGGACTCTTCTTCCGCTTGGGCCTTCCGTAGCTGTTTACGTTCTGCGGCCGTGCCTTGGAAGTCGATAAGTTCCTGCTTGTGGCGATTCTTGAGTAGTTTCTTTTGTAGCTCATGGGTTTCCTCTTCCCTTTTCAGCCGATCGTCGATCTCGTCGAGCCGAATTTTGGTGATGTTGCGCTGGTGTGCTTTCTCCAGAGCCTCCAGTGCCGCGGCGTTGCCTGCGTACTTCTTTTTCTTCTGTTCGTAGTCGGCGTTCTCCTGCTTGATCCTGTCGGTTTCCGACTGCTGGAGAAGTTTGTTTATCTCCTCTTCTTTGGCTGCGGCCGCCTTCTTCTGTTCAAGTCGTTTGTCGGCGAGTTGGTTCTGGATTTTGAGCCGCGCTTCACCGTCATCGACATTTTTCGCAAGGCGTTTCTCCAGCGCTGCGATTTCCAGTTTCAGCAGCTCCTCGTTGAATTGGGACGCGGATACGATTTCTCCGTTCTGATATTTCTCCTTGAGCCTCAGCTTCGCAGTCAGGAACTCTTTGTCTTTTTCGAGCGACCACTTGCCCGGATCGTCCGGGTCGGTGGGCGTTGTGTTCGTGGTCGTGGAATCCTCTGTCTTGAGAGGTGTTTCGACCTTGCCGTAAATGGTGTCCAGCATCGAGAGGGCCTGCTGCCCTTCGCTCACGGTATTGCTTAATTCTGTGGTGATTTTTCGTATTGCAGTATACCGGCCGTGAGGATTCCACCTCGAACCGGTGAAGTTCATTCCCAGATTCTGCAGTTCCTTGTTAAGGTCGTAAACTGCCTGACGTTGTTTTGCAGAATCGTCTCCGGCCGCTTTTATCTTACCCGTGAAATCGACAACTGCGGCGGCGATCAATCTCTGCTTATCGGCGGTGAGCGACGATTCGTCGCCCCATTCTTTATACTTGGTCGTGATTTCGGCGATCGCCTTTTTCATGGCTGTCATCTCATCTCCGGCGATGCGTTCCGCTTCCTGCTGCCGGAATTTGAGCTTGATGTTCTTTTCCAATTCGGTGTTTACCGACTGAAGCGCGATGGCGATATCCTCGTTGGTACTTTTCTCGGTGAGCAGCTTCGGAAGGTACTTGCCGTACCTCTCGTTGATGATCATGATCGCTTCGGCCCGTTCGCGGCTCCCGGAGGCTGCGCGGGTCGCTGCGTCCTGCAATTCGTTGAGCTTCCGTTTCTCGTTGTCGATTTCGACCGCGGCTTCGGCGGCCATGTTCCTGACCTGCTCGTGGGTTTTGAAAATCTTGTCGCTGAACAGAGTTACCGCACCGATGGCGACTGAAATTGCTGTCGCAATCCAACCCCACGGCCCGGCCTTGACGACGCTGTTGAATACCTGTGTTACCAGCGTTGCCTGCTTCGTAATGGCGATATACGCAACATGAGCTGCTCGGTAAATCACCATCGCCTTGTGTGCAGCAAACATTATGGTTTTGTAGGCTGCGACGGCCGCAACGATTGGGATAATCGCTCCTTTTGTCTGGTATAAGAATTTCACAAGACCCGTCAGCGCCTTCAGAAAGGTTACGGTGATCGAGGTTGTCGAGGTGAATGCCGGATTCAGTGTTTCGCCGAGGAGTACGGCCTGTTCATGGAGCGCTTTCTTTTGCTTTTCGTATTGGGCCGTGGCACTTTCGTTTTTGGTGTTGAACTCTTCGATGACAGATGTGCCGGTTTCGAATGCATGATTGGCGATTTCCTGCTGCCGACGCAGCTCGTCGGTATTGGCCGCCAGAACGCCCAAGACCTGCACGCTACGTTGCCCGTCGAGTTTCATCGAGTTCAGGGCGTTTACGATCGACTGCATGCCTTGTCCAGACTTGCCCATACCCTCCAAAACGCGGATAAATGCCTCGTTCATATCTTCGCCCATGAGCTTCTGAAATTCGCCGAGGCTCATCTTGGCAATTTTGGCAAAGACCTCTGTCCGCTTGTACATGGCGGTAATCACCTGCCCGTAGGAGGTGCCTGCCGTTTCGGCCTGCTGCCCCAATTTGTCAAGGGTGCCGGCGAGGCCGAGGACGGACTGAATCGAGATATTTACGTTCGGCGCCGTACCGGCCGCCCTTTTTGCGAAGTCAACGACAAAACCCTCGGCCGCCGTGGAGGCCATGCCGATTTCGTTGATTGCCGAGCCGACCTTGAGCATACTCTGTTCGATGCCGTATTGTTCTTTGAGATGGAATATATCAACGAGTTTTCCGATCTGCTGGATGGCGGCTTCGGCATTGCCGCCGAGGTCTCGGCCGAGGGCGACCCCGATTTTATCTCCGGCACGGGCGAATTCGATCAGGTTTTGCTTGCCTTCGATACCGAGTTTACCTGCGACTCGCACAATGTCAAGCAGTGAGTTGTGGGTGGTGCGGGTGTCTATCTTCTTCAGTTCTTCCGATACTTCGCGGATCTCCGTTTTTGTTGTTGAAGTGGTCTTCTGGGCATCGGTCAGAGCTTCGTCATACTCCAGAAAGGCGGCACGGGCTTTCTTGGTGCCCATGACTGCAAACGACATTGAGGCGAATCCGGCCGTGATCGCGCCGAAGAACTTGCTGAACCCGCCGGCCATCCGTTGCACGACGTTCCCCGTGTCGCGTGCTGATCCTTTGAGCGTCTTGATGCGGGCATCGACCTGCTTTAATTCAGCCCGATATTTTTCCCATTCCGTTGTGCCCGGAATCGCATTGTTGAAAACAGCGCGTAGACGCCTTTGTTCTTGTGTCAGATCAGAGATGGTCAGAGTGTCCAGCTTCATCTCGGAGCGAAGCTGCTGCATTTGCTCTTTGTTGGACTTGATGATCGCAGCATTTTTCTTGATTTCAGCTGCATTTTGCCGATATAATTCGGTATTCTCTTTCCCTTCGGCTTTAAGTCGACGCTGTTCCTGCCGAAGCTCGAAATTTGCGTTCGCGAGATCTCTTGTTTGTCGGCTTAAATCTCCGATCCGTTTTTGGGATTCGTCACCATTTACAATGATGTTGAGTCTTAAATCTTCATCCCGAATTGCTTTTCCCATATTCCTAATCCGTCAGTTGTTGCTTGATTTCTGCAACAACATCGTCGGTCAGGCCGTACATCAACCGGGAAGCAATCGACTCGTAGTGTCCGTAAGCGAAACGGGTGTGAATCTTGCGGGCACGCCGGACGAGCTTGGAACCATAGCGCAGAACCCGCATGTCGAGGAACCGTTCTTCGATCGTGTGCTGGTAGGTCATTGTCGCCGACATCTCGCCCTGTTCGGAAACAGACATAGAACGCTCATTGACCAGTCGGCCGGTGCGGGAGTGGAGCTTCGTTGCCAGCACTGTATTCTGGTTCTTCAGCCAGCGGTTCGATTCATCGAGCAAAGTGCGCCGTATGTACTCTCCTTTGACAGTCATTTGTTGCAGTTTGCAACAAAAGTAGCCGCCCGAAGGCGGCTACAAAGGACAGGTTGAATAAGGGCTATCTGTCGGTCGGTAGGCGGAAAACTTCTTGCCGCCGTCGGTCGGCTTGCATCTTTCTTCTCTGTAGTTCGGCCCGTTCTGCGGTCAGTCGGGCAATCATTTCGCTTTGGGATTTGACCGTTTCGATCAGCTTTGAGAGAAATTCGCTCTCGATACGGGATACAGCAAGGCAGGTCTCGCCGATTTTCGTGTTTTTCATAGAGGTTTTAGCATTAAACCGTTAAACAAAATGTGGCTTCGTCTTTCCCGCTGCTAAACACCTCTACGGCTCGCCGGGGCATTAACCGCACGGCACGGGGGTACGAAACCACATAAAATTTTATACGCACAAAAAATGCCCGTATATTTCGACGGACATCATCTGCCGTAGAGATTGTTTAGCATTGCAAATATAAATAATATTTTGGAAAAAATGATTTTTAATGCAATAATTCATTGCTTGTATGTCTATACATCGCTACTGCATGCATGGGGCTGTTTCTGTTTCGTATTGCCCCCGTGTTTTAAAGCCATTCGTTCCTGATTCGTTTTCTCCGATATATTTGCTCAATAGCCAATGATAGACGTTTTGACCGCCACCCATTCCGGGCATAGTAACAACATAAGCCTGCTCGAATTCCCAGCCGAGCGATCCCATGTAATTCATTGCGTCAACCATCGAGTTAAAAGAAAGAGGCTTTCCGTCATCACCTACGAGCTTATTTCGTGAGGCCACACCACCCAGCGCATTGGTGCGCATGGCATCCTCTTGCCCAAAATCAATCCCCACGGTTACTTGAGATTTCGCAAATTTTTGCGTTCCCACGATTTCGCAGTAAACTTTCTGCTGTGCGATGACGTAGTTGCAGGCCAATACGGCCATAAACAAGAATAACAGTTTTTTCATAATTCAAGTAGGTTTAAGATTTGCTTTACAAAGATACCCCCCCCCGCAATATTTGCAAGCGAATTATGAAAAATATGAATGCGCAACGATAAAATCTCCGATCTTCTGGACGTACTACTTTGCATGATCTACTTTTTCACCTTTGGCGAAGATGAAAGATAGCTGGCCAGCAGCCACGCGAAAAGTAAACCTATGCCTATTGCTCCGAACATATCAGATCGAGATTTGTGTTAATTTATGTCCGAGGTCGTGCAGCGCGGCCTCGATCTCCTTCGCACGTTTTTCCGAGGGCTTGGAGTACCCGCATATATACTTTGCAAGCAAGGTTTCATTGATACCCATGCGCCGAGCCATCTGGCGGACATTGATTTCCGGGAACTGGGCGAAAGCCATTGCGACCCGGTTGTCCGACGTTTCCGCCGGCTGGTCAAAAAAGCCCTCGAAACTTAAATCTTCGTCCAGTTCGGGCCAATGAATACCCGACCGGGATAATTCGTATTTCATGCGCTGCTCATCGCTTGCCCGTGCCAGACGGGGGAAAGCGCGGAGAAGCAGACTGCCCGTCCGGCCGTCGTCGGTCGTCAGGAAAATCCGACCATTTTCGAACCATATCTTTTGCGCTTTCATATTCGTATTATTTATCGAAAAACTCCTTCCACCGTTCAATAATCACCTCTTTGTTCTCTTCTATCCCCATGAGGGCGTGTTTTAACTCTCGTGGCTTCAGACCGAAATTTTCTATCAATTTTGTCTCTGGTTCGATCATGAATTTTGCGTCACATTCTCCGTTGCTGACATGTACGTGAACCGGTTCGTGATCGTTCGAGTAAAAAAAGAACTTCAGTCCTAAATAGTAAAAAAGTATGGGCATTGTGCAGTCATTTGGTTTCTGGTACAAATGTAGGAATAAAATTATTCCCTTGCAAATAAAAAAGGAATATTTTTATTCCTGCAATTATTTTGCCGGAGTTCAGAATTCGATCTCGATCATCCAGCCGACCCAGCTCCCGAATACTTTGTATACCGGAACCGTGTTTGCAACCTTGATTGTCATGCCGGCCAAACGGGGACAGGCGTTATATCCCAGAGTGTCCGCCCGTAACGTTTTCAAAATCATATCGACCGTAGCGAGCATCGACAGATATTGTTCGAGTTCATCTTTATCGGTACGCTGTCCGGCCATTGCCTTTTCGAGGACGAAGATGGCGGCCGGGAGTTGATCCTGATAGGAGTTCGATGTTTCTCCTGTTTGCCGTAGTGATGGATAGGCAATCACGACCTGACGGCCGTCGGCGCTCTTGAGCCGCTCGGTTCCGTGCGTGTCATCGACAACGGGGATTACCTCGTTCTCCGTTACACGCATATTGACCAGATATCGTAGTAGGTTAATGAGTTTTTGCATTGCGTTTTGCTTGCTTTACGTTGTGGTGTAGAATCTGGAATATAGTATATAGGCCCTCTTCGTCGATGTCGTTCAGCGTGCCGAGTGCCCGATCCCGTGCCAGTTCGTAGGCTACATCTGTCAATGTGAACTTCGGGCCGGTATCGTGGGCAGTTTCCTCGCTGCTGAAGATCGTGCGCATGTCGATCTGTTCCCCAGCCACAACTATCGTCCCGGTCTGGAGAAATTTGACGCAGGCGGAGAACCACATGAGAATCGTCTGTTTCTGCCACGGAGCTATCCGGCGGGCATGGCATACGTCCCGCTCAAAGGTCTCGTGACGGATGGGGACGATACACCGGCCGGCCCGGTTGGCTTGCTTCGAAGGCTGTCGATACAGGAAAGCGATCATCCGGTCGAGGGCCGCGGGTTGCCGGGTGTTCAAGAATTCGTCGCGGGCGATCAGGGCATTCCGAAATTCCACGAGAATCAGGTCTTGCAGAGCGTCGGCCGGCCCACGCAAACGATGGCTGCCGATATGGATTTCGGGCAGCGGATTATGTATGGTGTCGAATGTCGGGAGCAGACCGTCCTCGGTGTCGGTAAACAGCCAGCCGAGGAGGTTTTCGCAAAGCAGAAAAATGTTGGCATTCTTCTGTTCGGCAACGGCTCGATTGAGTTTTTCCCACATTACCGAACGCCATGTCCGTTTGATACCGAGGAGAAGATAGAGGACGCGCACATGAAACTCAAGCGGAGATATGAGGCCGGATTCCATATCCCAAAGCAGGCGCATCGTAACGCGGGCTTGTTCCGGTGTCATCTCGCTCCATTTCGAGGGGATTTCCCTGCATACGCCGATAGCGGGTATTTCGATCGTATTCATTATTGAACAGAAAAGAATTTGTTTCGGGGATCGTTGTCCGGTAGAAGAGAGTATTTTTCCGCAGTAGCCGATAAAGCCTCGTGAAACTCTTCGAGGGCGGTTGCCGCCTGATGATCGAGGGCTGAAAGGTAGAATTTCAACGCATCGGTGGAGGGGGTCTTTCCGGCTCCTTTACCCTGAAATGAATCTGTAAACCGCTGCGAGATTCCAATCGGGAATACGGACACCGAAAGTCTCTGGACGGCTATCACCATCGCCTTCAGAGCTACAAAACGCCGCGCTGCAAGAGCCATGTCTGAATCTATGTCTGACAGGAGCGACATATAACGATCTCCGGCAATCGGCCTCACAAAGCGCTGCTGCACTTCGAGGATGAAGGGTATAAGTGTATAGAAGGTGTAGAACGAGCCGTCGAGCGGGTAGATGCTTTCGAATTGGTCGAGGGTACGGAGAATCGACTGTTGTTGCTGGGTGCGCAGCGGCGAGTCCTTCCACTCTTTGATGTCCGTTTGCTCAAGGAAGAGATACAATTCGTCGAGCGTTCGGAAGAATGTATCGCGCAGAACCGCATCGTCCTTCTCGATCTGCCATGCCCACGGCAGTTTTTCGTTTTCGCTGATTTTTACCTTTCTGCCGCTGTCCTCATGGCTCACGAGGTTTCGCTGGTAGAAGTGATGCATGGCTTTATACGCCACCGGCAACTGAACCCGCCGTACGAGCATGTCTTCCGGATCATCGGATGACACTTCCGGATCATATTCGTCCGTCATATACCGGGAGTGTGCCCGGTCGAATGTAGCTTTCCCGATCAGTTTGACAACTTCGTTTTGGGCCAGCACGATATCCTCGCTGATCCCGGTGAAGTCATTCGCCTTGTACCATGTGCCGGTGAGATTGTATAGCTCTGCGGAGCCTTTTTTCGTTTTATTGAAAATCATGGCGTCAGTTTTTTATGCGGTCATTGGGGGATGTCTCGCTTTCGGTCAAAGGTTTGCTGTGATAGAAGTCGAGTTGTAAATCAGTGTCGGGGAAATTAAAGCGGATGGCTTGGTTGATGGGTTCCAAAATGTCGTATGTGGGTTTGGCGGTGTTCGACATCATGAAGAGTTTGTAGGCGTAAAGCATTTCGGAACCGGATGCGAGCTTCCCGGCAACCATGATGTTCGACAGAGATGCATGCAGACCGAGGCCGGATGTGATTGCCGAGCTGGCCGCCTCCATGACTTTGAGTTGCGATTCGATGAAGTCTTTAATTTTCTGGTCTATCGCCTCTACCTTCCAGATGTTGGTTTGTTGCGAGAGCGGGTCGAAAACATCCACTGTGTGGAAGAATTTTCCGGCATTCTTGGCCCCGGATAACACTTCGGTCAGCTTGGTAAGCATGGTTGCCGTGAGTTTGCCTATCTCCTCTTCTACCTGTTTATCACTCCATGCCGGATTGTTCTTGCGGATGTACGTGCGCTTCTTCTCCCAATATCCGTCTGGAGAATGAACATGATACGCGGCGTTGAACCCGTTGTCGGTAACGTATTTGAATATGGCCGGAACTTCGGAGCCTCGCATGATCCAGCGCAGAGTTCCCCAATATTCCGGAATCGAATAGAAATCTCGTGCGAACGAGTAAGACGAGTTGTAAGCTGCCGAAGCGGGGTATCTGGCCGGGTTGCTGCTGTCGAATACCGGGTAGGTTTGGATGCCGGTGTCGATGCAATCGTTCTCGAAGTTCCCGACGAAAATGTGCCTTACGTCCTCAAGACGACGGGTGTCGGCCCATTCGAGGCGGGCATTTTTCGCAGACACAAACTCCAGAGCTGCGATTCGCGGCCTTTGGCCGGAGATCCGTCCGCGGCGTTCGAGCAGCTTGATGTCAAAAAATCCTTTGAGATACAAGTAGTCGGTCATCGCCGCGTCGATGTACTTCAGGTAGTCCCAATCTTTCAACCATGCCATTATCTCCCTATCATCCTTGAACTCCTTCGTTATCTCGCCATTCTCGAAACGCAGGCTGCGCAGAAAGGGGCCTTCGCCGTACAGCAATCCCTTCTGACGTGCAAGAATACCGGGGGCGAGATTGTTTTCGTCCATAAGGTCACGGATTTGCACTGGCAGGCGGTTGTTGTTTCCGTAGGGTACGATCTTTTGTCCACCGACATACTGCGGCATATATTCCCAATTCTCCCGTTCTGCTTGCCATAGCAGAGTGTCGAGGTTGTTCGCTTGAGCCGTTGAGATCGTATAGACACACTCATCGACCGGCAGGGCATATGAAAAATCCGAAATCTGGGTGGCTTTTCCTGTTTTATTCATTGCAAAATTACTTTTTGACCGTTAAAACTCATCAGCAATGGCTGATAAAAGCGCCGAGCTTGGCAGGTGTCTAGGTCAAGATATGCCTCGACGAATTCGGCATCTCGATGGTTCTCCTGTTTTTCACGTTTCAGCAGACGGGCATGCCGAACTTCGATCACTCCTTTGCTTGCGCGAGCCGTAGCGTCGTAGGACATGAACGTAAAGCCGAACGGAATCCCCTCGGCGGATAAGCGGCGCATCTCTTTTATTGCATCCCATAAATCCATAGCACAAAAATAGATTGTAGACCTGCGAAGCAAAGGACAAAGGCCCGGAGTGCCGGGCTGGAATGATATTGATTGCAGAAAGTTCGGAATGAAAGTCGAAACGGCTGATTGTAGATTGAAAATGCCCGATTTTTGCCTCTCTTTTCGGGGTGTTTTTATGATATTCGGTTGATATAGAGCATAGTTTGTCCGGTCGGATGAAAAACGATTTTTGTTGAGAGAAATTTAAGGCCGTCCCGCCCTCTCGGCGAGTTGCGATCGCACGACCCTCGAAAAGGTGATATATGACAAAAGACCTGCTGGGGTGGGGTTCGGGGCGGGGGATGGTTGCTTGCGGCTGGGCCGGGAGGTGTGGCTGGGGCGCAGCCGATCGCAAACCATGTGCGGCCGATAAGAGAAAGGCCGACCCTCTGCTACAAAGGGCCGGCCTGATGTGTGTTGTAGAACTGTCAGCGTCGATAAATCATAATGTCCGTGTATCTGGAATTGTAGTTCAACTGCGATCCCATTTCTTTCCGCACTGCGTTAAGGAATGGATTCGCATTGACCTTTGCCTCGGAGATCCACTCGCATAGTTCAATGATCGAGGATTTGTTGGAGGTGAAATAGAAGTAGGATGTACTCGAAAGCAGGGTCAGCACGTCGAGATAGTCGGATAGCCGCCACCGGCATTTATATACCCCTACCTCGGTCGATAGGTAGGGTGGATCGACAAGGAATACGACACCGGGGATATCCTTGTATTGATTGAACAATTCCCGATAATCGGCGTGAACAACCTCGATTCCGTCGAGATATCCTTCACAGGTGTAGTCTGATGCCCGCAGGTTATTATATAACCCAGCATTTTGAAGTTCCGTATAGTCTGTCACGTATTTGGATGAGAACAGCAGCGAAGACGAAAGTGTTATATAATCGACATAGCCGGTCTTTTCGGCCGACCGTACTGTGTCGAGTATCGTTGTTCGCATTTGAGGCGTCAGTCTCTTGGCCGTAGGGTAATCACCTACGATCGAACGGATATCATGGAGTAGTGCGTTTGTGCGTTTGATGTTCTCCAGACGTACATGGTAGTCGTCGAAGTCGTTGTAGATAACGCGGGCATCAGGTCGCTCCCGTTTGGTGACATGCGAGAGTAGGCCGCTGCCGCCGAAGAGATCCACGAATACCGTAGCGTGATCGAACTCCCGGAGTGCCTTGCGGAATTCGCGGATAAAGCGTTTCTTTTGGCCCATGAACGGCAGAGGGGCCGATGTGTAGTTTTTCATAGCTGAGTGAATTTTCAAGCCGCGAAGATCGCATGCAGAATTCATCCCGCAGCCGAAAAAGCTGGGATCACACTGAAATATCCGTACAGTCCTTTTCAAACCGGGCGATGATCAGGTATACTTGCCGTTCGCACACTCCGTATTTTTCAGCCAGAACGGCCGCTATGTAGGTCATTTTACCCCCCCCCTCGCGGAGCTTACGATAGTCTTCATAAAGATCAATGTATTTGCAATCGTCCAGTCGGATACCGACGGACGATAGGCGTCGCAGGAGTTCGCGGTTGAATGATATAACCTCATAAAGTTTCATTGCACTCTGTTTTTTATTACCTTTGTCGTCTCACCTGCATACTGAAAGCAAATGCGTCATAAGCGCGACAGAAGACTATCCAGCCCTCGGTCGTGCGTTTGTGGCGCATGCTTGCGTAAGTATGTAGGTGAGATGACTACTTGCGGCCGGGGGCTTTATTTGTACCCCCGAAACAGTTTGCAGGTTTGAATATAATGGCTACCTTTGCCATTGCATAGGATTGAGAAATGAGAATTTCTCTATTCCGGCGGAGGCGGAGACGTCTCCGCTTTTTTTATCCGAAAGTCGGTTCGTAGATAATATCGCTCCTCGGTGATCCTTTGACGATTTGGATCAACGGCGGCGTCATCATCAGGTACTTGAAAGAGTCAGACGGGTTGGTAGACCGCATCGGCAGCTCGGCGACCGGGAGATGCTCCGACCGTTTATCTTTACAGATTTTACCTTTCGAGACCCGTGTCCGAGCATTTTCGAGCGAAGCCTTGAGCGGTTTGCACTGGTAAGCATCGATGAGCACCTGCGGCAGATATTTATTGTGTCCGGCCAGCAATTCCTGCATGAAGATGTACTCGTCGCCCTGCCCGATATTCCCTTGGCCTATGGACATCAACTGTACACTCCAACCCGTAGGATGCTCGTTGCTGTCGAATTCGATCGCGTGTTTGAGCTGCGATGCGGTGTCGGCACCCATTTTCCGGTAGTTGTTGCCGGCGCGATCGTAATACAGCATCACGTATTTGTTCCTGTGGTGCGCGAAATAGGTGACGAATTTGTCTGCCAATTGTCGAATCGACTCTGGGGAAAGGGTATAAATAAACTTCAATACGCGCAGTATCCTCGGTTCTTCTTGGGCGACACACATCGAACACATATTACCGAAGTCCACGCCGAGCGATAGCGCCCGCTGTGGATTGCAATATCGCAAGACTCGGCTGTCCTCTTGCTCCAGCAGTCCGAATCGCTCGTATGCTTCTTCATCGATTCCATCGTAGTAAAAGTGCCGTTCTCCGAGGTTGGCATAAAATCGCTCTCCGCCCTCCAGAGTCGGTTTCATCGAAAGAATCGCGGCCTTATAGTCGCTGAACTGCTCGGCGAAGGCATCGTCGAACCACTCGGTAGTCAGGATATCGACGTTGATGTAGCTCGATGCAAGCATAAAGAAGGTCGCGGTTTCCGGAAGTCGGCGCAACTCTACCCAGCGGCTCCGCCAAAGACGTGCCGTGCGTAGTTTGTTTTTGTACTCACGTTCGGCTTCCGGTGTCCGGGTTCGGTGCCATTCCAATTTTGCGGCGACATATTCATGAAGGGCTTGATTGTATACCAACCCAGCCTGCATGACCAGTGTCAGCCGCTCGGTATTCATTGCCGAGGCTCCTTTCAGTATCCAGTCATATTCCCCGATGTGGGATACATCGGGCATATCCGTGGTGAAGGAGTAGCCACGGTAAAACGGAGAGTTTCCATATTGCACGCTGTACCCGCGGACGGCTTTCATCAGGTTGGCGATCTTCTCTTCTTTGAAATACTTTACCTCGTCTCCAAACACATAGACATACGAGCTGCCGGCCAGTGTCGAAGGTCGATCGAGGGAGCCGAATCGGATATTTGTACCGGTATGAAAAATGATTGTACGCTTGTAGGATACGAGACGGTTGAATGGCTTCCAGAAATGCGGTTTGAGCCATGTGGGCAGGTGTTCTTTCTCTTTTTCCGTGTATGTCGGCGGTTCCTTTTCGATTACGTAGTGGACGCCTTCATGCAGTCCTTTGCGTTCGAGGCCCTCAAGCACACCGGGCAGGATATTAGAGGTGAGGTTCGAGAAGGTATCGGCCACCCATACCAAAGGGGCACCCGGCATGTCGAAGATAATCTCCGCGAGTCGTTCGGCTTGAAAGTCCGTCGTCTTGGCCGAGCCGCGGCCCAAGACAGCGCGGAGCTTTCGCGGCATCAGCAACGATGCTATTTGGGCGTACAGGTTCTGATATTGTACGTCGATGCAGGGGCTGTCCCCGGCGTTAATTCTCTTCCTGTGCGACATTGATAATTTCGATAAAATCCACATCTTCGATCCCCGCTTCCATGCGCAGACGTTTTTTTACGGCATCCGGTGCCAGTACAGAATCGATCTGGCGCGATAGCGCGTCTCTGTTTGCCGGCGGGAGGCTGACATCCGAAGAGTCGAGGGATAGAAGACGAATCGGTTTGATATATTGTGAGGATGGGAGTTGTTCCGGGTCGGGTTGATCGAGACGGAGGATTTTTGCGGCCTTTGCCCGCATGTCTGCCGCCACGGCATAGTCGGCGGCACAGGTCGCTCTTTGGGCGACGATGCTCGACCATGCTTCGAGGTCGTCGGCGTATTTTTGCCGAAGCGCCTCTTTCGTTACGCGCCGGTTCGAGTAGAAGAGATTCACGGCTTCGTCATAAATATCGACGGCACGTGCATAGGAGAGTTTGAAGGGCGGCTTTGTCAGGAACTTGATGACATTTCGGCGGTCATGTTGTTTGGAGAGGGAGAATACGAGATTCAACAAGTCGATATATAACTGTTCCTTTGCCGGGAGATCGTCTTCGCAACCTTTGTCGATGTAGTCCATGATGCGCTGGTAGGATTGCTCGTCGGTGAATCCTCCGAACACATCCAGCTTCGTCATTTCAAACGAACGGTCTCGTTGTACTTTGTAGAGTTGTGTCGTCGCCGGAATGTTGCCGCCGAGAGCCTCATCCATGAGCCTTATTTCGAGTAGTGCGCGTTTCTGCAAGAGACCACGGGCTATCAGCACGGCAACGCGGCTGTTCGGGTCGTTGTACTCCTGCGTAAACTGCTCGACGTTCGCGTTGATGCTGCGGGCGATATCTTCCGGCGGCCAGCCGAGCGCACCGAGATCGACCAACCTCTGCTCCTCTTCAGGCGCGAGGTTTTCACCGATGCTCTTATGGTCGGATAGTTCGTTCATATTCTTCGATCATTTTATTGACGGCTGCAAGCTCGCGTTCTTTCGCCTTCAGACGGTTTCTTCGCTCGATATCCAGATGGGGCTTGCTGCCGCGGGTTATCTCGTGTTTGATCCGCCAGATGCTTCCTTTGAGATTCTTCTGTCTGGCGACAAGGGCAACAGGCCCCATTTTACGCAGGGTCGCCAGTTCCTGCATCTCCCTGAAGATCGAGTGCCGGCCGAGCAGCGCATGATGCTCGGCGTAGTATGTGAATTCGTAGAGAATTTTTCGATTTTCGGAAAAAGATTTTATAAGATTTTCGGCCGTCGCAAAACATTCGTCCAGTGTGGTACAATCGAATAGCCGCCGGTGCGCATCTACGTAATCTCGATAGGCTGTAATTTTGTCGGCTGCCAGAATTTTCAATTCGGGCGGACAATCGGGTTCAGAGAGAAACGCCCATTGCTCCCGGAAGGCCGGGCGGGAGCTGGGCGGGGGCGTCGTGAGCGGAGAAGTCCCCGCTGCCTTGCACAGCGTGTCGATAAGCAACGATTTGTACCGATCGGGACGCGCTGTTACGAGCCGGGCGAGATGCTCGTTCTTGGCGTAAAGAGAGAGGAGCCGAAGCCCTGCTTGGACTTCGGCTCCGGACTCTAACCACTTTTGAACGGCATCTCGCATTACGACCGGATTTTGGTGAGCAAGGGGGATACCGCATTCCAGCCTTCGGCAGATGCTGCAATGAACTTACGCTGACAGAGTCCGGCGATCACGACGTTCTCGCAGGGATTGCTCCGCAGGACGAGTGTAACGAAGTTGCCGAAATCGTGCGAAACTTCCGTAGCACGGACACCGCGGCGATACTCTTTTGCATAATCCGCGACGAGGGTTTCATTGTCGGCATCTTCTTGCATCGTTCCGCAAAGTTCGACCAGAGCCACTTTGTTCAGGAGCATCGGCAGACGTTCTGCGTAGTGTCGGGAACCGTCTTTGCGAACGTATACCTTGAGTTGTGCCAGATCTGCAAAATCCACCGGAGCGACCGGGGCGCAGTTGGCCGGGACAAACACGAATTCGTCGGGGATAGAGGCATCCGCAATCAGTGCGGGGAATTGCTTTGCGAAGGGGGCATCATCGACGAATACAAGCGTACGGTGCCCGGGAGCCGCCTTCTGCCACAGAGCCTGCAACAGGTCTTTCGTGCCGGGGTAGGCCGCGATAACGATAACGGAATCGTCAGCCGGTACTCCTTCAGCATCCGAAGAGACCGATTCGGGTGCGGCATCCTTTTCCGGAAGGGGCGAAAGAGGTGCCGGTTCCGGAATGGGGGTTTCTTCTGGAGTGTTCCCATCGGGGCTTACGACTCCCGCATCTGCGGCTCGTTTTTCAACTTCGGTCGTAGGTGTGGCCGAAACAGCCGGAGCGCCTTTGGCTCCGGTCTGTCTTGCGGTGTTATTCTTTCCCATACTATGCCCCCTCTTCCTCTGTCGATGCCGATGTAGCCTCGTCGGCGAGTTCCGGCATCTTGCCTTTGTAGATGCTTGCCCCGATCAGGTCTCGCTGCTCCTGCTTGAACGTGAGTTTCCGCTTGCGGGCATCCTTGTTGTTGGTGTACTCCGTCGTCAGGAAAAGCGGGTTGCACTTCGAACCGCGATATTCCGCCGTATTGCCGTTGGCGCAATCACGGTTCAATGCGATGAACCCACGGTTGCGTGCGTACTCAGTGAAACCGGCAATCTCGGCCGAATCGCCCGGATGCTCGAAGGCGATGCCGACTTTGACGCCGCGGGCGTCGGGATCTCCTTCAGACTCTTCGGTACATTCGATCGTACTCGGCGTAGCGTAGATGCCGATTGCTTTCTTTTCTGCGATCAGTTCCAGATCGCTTTTCATGACGATGTCTCCGATTTCCCGCGTCGGTTCCGCAGCGACGAATTCGACCGGGACGAGGATTATTGTCGGGTTTTTGGGACGAGGGCAGCCTGCGCCCTCGTCCGTTTTCAGAATTGATACAGGGTTATACATGATAATCGGTGTTAAGGGTTGATACTATGCGCCCTCGTGGGTGTCTTCCACTTCAGCGGCAGCGTTGGTCTTTTTCCAGAAGTCGGTCGAGCCGTCATCCGAGATTGCGGCCTGCGGATCGTAGTCGGCCGGAACGGAAGCGAAGAGCATTTCGCCGAATGCGAAGCCGACACCGAGCCAGAATTCGCCGTAGTAGCGGACTTCGTAATCGACCTTCTGGATGTCGGTGATCACCTGCGGCTGGTTCAGGTTCTGCAGCATGATGAAGTTCGACTTCGGCGTGCAGAAGATGATCGGCGAGCCGTACAGGCAGTCGAGTACCTGAAGCGAGAAGTTCGTGAAATCGACACGGTCTTTGCCAAAATCGGGATTCTCCGTGCCGCTGCCGGCTCCCCACTTGTCTTTGTAACCTCGTTTGTATTTCACGTAGAGATCGGCAGACAGGAAGATATTCATCTTCAGGGACTGATACTTCGCCAGAATCTTGTGGGCGAAGTCATCGATGTACTCGACGACTTCGGCACCTGTTGCTGTGCGCAGATCCTTTGCGTTCGGGTAGAAATTGATACCCTTATCGCCCGACTTGGCCGCTTCGACGAGCAGCGTTTCGATGCCGTTCATCGACTCTTCCGGCTTGCCGGCATCGGTCGGGTTCTCCTTGGCCTTGTACTTGCCTTTGCCGATCATCTTCATCTCGATGTCCTGAAGGATCGACGGCAGCAGAATCTTCTGCACGATGTAGCGTGTGATCGGCATCTGATCGGGGGACAGACGCTCGTTGTAGAGCGACAGCAGCCACGAGTTGGCGACGTCGGCCGGGACGATCGCAAAGTTGATCTTGTGCCGGTAATTCTGGATTTTGATGGCAGTGAACCGTGCATCGCCAGACGGAGTCCACTTGGCCGAGAACTCCTGTACGACGGACGTATAGTCCGAGCGGACGGCTTTGTAGGTTTCGATCGCACGCTTCGGCGTCATGAACTTCGCCGAGGTGAACCCCCGGTAGATGTCCTGCATGAGTTCCAGACTGTTCCCCTGCGACGAATAGGTGCCCAGCTCCTTTTTCAAATCATCCACATCGATCGTAGCTGCGGAGAAAGTCGGAAGCTGGCCCGTGGCCAGAGCTTCGAGTGCGAGGCGGTTGTGGGATGCCTTCGCGTCGATCGTGAAGATACGGCCTTCGCTTCTCCCGAATACTTCTGTTGCGGCAGGCTTATCTTCGCGGGCTTTGGCGAGTTTCTCCTTCTCCTGCTGTAAGATCGTCATCTGGGCAGACATCGACGCGATTTTTTCTTCTGCTTTTGCCAGTTCCTGCCGTAACTTGTCTTTGTCGTCGCCGCCGGAGCGACCGATGGCATCGAGGAAGTTCAGCAAAAGCTGTTCTTGCTGTGCGTCGTCATTTGCATCGCTGGCGGCGTATGCGTCGTAGTGCTGCAAGGCTTCCGGGCCAAATTTCTGTTCGAGAATCTTACGCTGATCAGCAGAGAGTACCTCATGCCCTTCTGCATCACGCGAAAGATTTTCCACCCCGACAGTTCGGGCGAAGATTTTCGAAATAAAGTTCCAGTTCAATTTCATGTTCGATATAATTATGAGTGAATACTTGCGCGGATAAAGGCGTGATCGACGCATTCCTGTAAAGTGGCGATGCCGTCGGCAAGGCCGTTTTCGATAGCCTTGTCTGCGAAGAAAGTCGCGCCGGTCAGTACTCCCGGCGCGTCGGCCCGGAGGGCTTGCCGGCCCGCTTTGACGTCGGCATGGAACGCGGCGACCAAATGAGACAGGCGCATGCGGATCAGCGTGTACTCTCCGGTGAGTGCTTGGCGGTATGCGAGGTTTTTGTCGGATGACTCTTCCGCGTATATCTCGTGAACCTTTTGTCCGGACTTCTCCAATGCCTCTCGGTCATCGATGAAATATGTATATGCGCCGATTGACCCTACTTCCGATGTGATGGCGTTGTCGCAATAGACTGCGTCGCATTGTGCGGCGATCCAATAAGCTGCTGACGCGCAAAAATCGGCATGTGCGAGCAGAGGCTTCCCTGTGGCTTTGAATTTGCGGATCGCATCCAACATCAAGGGAATAGCCGTCGAATTCCCGCCGCCGGAGTCAATGTCGAGAACGCAGGCAACGACGTTTGTGTCAGCCGCAGCAGCGAGAAGGGCCTGTGCATATGTGGCAGTTCCGATCGTTCCGCAGGAGTCGTATTTGGTAATCGTGCCGGATATTGGGATCACAGCAACGCAGGGGTCGCCGCTTCTGGCGGCATTCGCGGAAACGGCGCGGGCATCTACATCGTAAAGCATGATGTCGAATTCTCGCTCGGCAGCTTGGAGTAGAATGTCCTGCTGCTGAAGCAGCGAAATGGCCGTTGGTATGAGAGTGGAAATATCGTGAACGAGCCAACGACCGCGGCGCAGTTCGAGGGCCAGCTTGACGTTGTTCTCCGGGGTGATCAGGCGTTTCATTTCTTTTTTATGCAAATCTACTTGGTCGCAGGCCGCATAAAAAGGACGGCATTACCCCTTTACCGCTTCGATTGATGTCTGGTATTTGCAGGTGGCAACGAGGGTTTCTTCCTCGGTCAGTGTTAGCAGGGCCGGGATGTCCTTGCTGCCGAAAACAAGGGAGCCGCCGCGCCATTTGACGCGGACGATTGCAGGCTCATGCAGGAAAGCATCGTCAGAACGGAGTGTTGCTGTCAGAGTAATCGTCAGGAGTTCTCCTGCATCTTCACGGGTCGTTGCCGTTTTGAGATTGCCGAACGGACTGATCAAGGGAACCCGCCGAAACTCGGCGGCAGGGCATGCCGCCGGTTTTAAGGCGATAGAGGTGATAATTTTAAGCATATTATCAGTGAATTTGTAGAAATAATTACGATTTTCGGTTAAACTTTTTTCGGCTCATCGACGAGCGATTCGATGTAGTATGCACGGCGGGTCAGTTTCCGCTTCAAGGCTTCCAGCTCCTTCAGTTCCCGACGATAGGCCCGCTTGTGGAGGGATTCAAAGTATTCAGCCGAGAACAATTTACGGGAGAGGATGAACGCTTCGATAATCTCCTCTTTGCGTTGGCGGAGGGCTTTACGGCGCTGCACGAACTCCCAAAAGTCGAGTTCAAAGTAGGCGCGCAGGGAGATATTGAGCTGCTTGGTCGCTTGGGCCGAAAGGTAGATGAACTTATTTTGAAAGTTCTGGGTGGCCTCGTTGATAGGCAGTATAAAAGTCACTGCGAATTTTCCGCAGGCTTCTTTGGGCGGGAGGCTTGCAGCTTGAGTGTGCCCGATGATCAGTTTCCCGAAGCAATTTCGGGCTGTCACGATATAAGCGCCGGAGGTGTCCCGCTCGAAGAGATAGGCGAGATAATCCATGTGTATTCGGTCATCTACATCGAAGGTGAGTCTCATTTCCATATTCGTTTGTCAATTCCGGTTTTTAAGGTTCGTACATACATAGGATCGAGCCTGATCAGAGAATCGTCTTTTATGTCGATAAAGCAGCAACGGTTTCCGAAATCGTCTATCCAGTCGAACAGCCCGTCGTTACACATGGACTGCACGATTTCAATGAACTCTTCGGGATTGCCTGCGATAGCCGCAATCTGCTGCCAGCGGTAAGGTGGCAGGCGTGAGAGCTGCGCTACCAATAAACGAAGGTACCTCAAGAACTCTTCGTCGGAAAGGTCATAGTATGTTTTCATAAAAAGGATACCTATTTTGGGCAACTACACGAACTACAATAAACTACATGTTGAAAATCAGATGTTTACAAAACTACAAAAGTAGCTTTTCATAGTGATTGTAGTTTTTAGAGTTTGAAAGTGAATAAAATGTAGTTTTATGTAGTTTTTTTTTTGTTAAAGTAGTTATATTTATTTCGTTGATTATTAGCGTTGTAGTTCGTGTAGTTCATGTAGTTGGCATTTTTTCAATCCGTGGCGGTACTTGCGGCGAATACCTGCCAACTTGCGAAACGCCGGACTCCGGCGGTAATGCTCGACGGTTTCGATGATCCTGTTGATTTCAATACATGACGCAGCGGCAGCTTGGGCCGCGGCTGTCATAGACGAGGAGCAGGCCGCAAATGCATGGCCTGCTCTTGAAAGGGAACCCGATATGTCATATAGGTCATTCATACGGATCGCATTTTACGGCATGATTGCTGACGGCAAGCCCCTCGCCGATTAATCCCCGGTAATCGATCAGAAGCGAGTCGAGGTAGTCATAAAGTCGGTGATATGAATAGATAGGGTAGTGTTCGCCGTTCAAATAGCATGCGGAAAAATCCCCGGTTTCCGGCAGATACATCAACTTGATCGCTGGAATGTGCAACGGGCCGAGCCGATAGGCGACACCGATTTCCTTATCGAAGGCGACCTGATCCGGAGAACACTTGAATACGATCGCCGCACACCCGACCAATGGAACGAGTCGATGTCCCCTATGGGTGATCTCGTTACGAACATCATCACCCGGCCGAAGGATCGGTAACTGCTGGCCGATGATTGAGAAGCCGGTTTTGTCTCTTTTCTGCACTTCCATCGTGACGTCGAACTTCAATCCAAATGCCGAATATCGACTGATGTAGTTTGTGAGCATTTCTTTCATCATCAAATAATTTTATGCCTTGAGACGGTTATTTGTGGGCGACCGGGGACTCGAACCCCTAATTTCCGAATGTTCTTCTTATACCAATTTTCCCATTTTATAAGATGCCTGTCGTCGCCCTGCCGGTTTTACATTTTCATCAGCACGCTCCTTTCTTTTTTTCGACGAACGACCGTAAGGCCAGTGATATGTCGAGTTCGCTCGTTGTGTTCAATGCCTCATAGAGATCATCGTCTATTCCTTTCTCATCTTCAAAATTTCCTGCGATGCTTTTGGCTCCCGTAGGAATCCGCATCCACTTCTCGATGTAGGTCTTATTACCCAAAATGACAGTACGTGTCCATTCGTCCGGGGTGATTTCAATTGTTACTTTCGTAGTCATGATTTTTAGAGTATTAAGTTCATTGGATAAGCATCTATTTCGGCCGCCGTTTTCTCTTTTTCCATATCTCTGTCTTATTCGTGAATCTCCCGCCAGCCGAGGATATTTTTAACGTTGATAAGGCGGCTCGTACCCTCAATAGTCCACAAATAGCCACCGGCATCACCGGCAGAAAGCCATGCTGTCGATATGCGGATCAGCCCGGAACCATACCATTTTACCTCCACAACCTTGTAATACTCCGGCAGCTCCTCTTTCGGGTCGTGCCAGCGCGTCAGTAGTTCGTGTTCGTCTTTTGCCCCAGAAATGTAGCTTTCGCAGGCAATCTCATACTCATTTTTTTGGCGACCGTTATCGTCAAGTACTTCATAATTAGTAGCGAAATCTCCGCCTCTTTCCTCAATTGTTTTCATTTTCAATTCATTCTTATCACGATGTTTCCCAAATCCTCCAGCTTACAGGCAACATATTCCATTTCTCCCCGACTTCCAAAGTTCGCATACGTTACCCAAATGCCCACGAAAGTTCGTTTTTGGATTGTGTACCACTCGTCGCCGATTATATTTTCCATTCGTCCGCATCTGTACGTTTTCATCCTCTGTTCAGTTTTTGGATGAAATCTCGCAATGCCACACATTTTTTTGTTCCTATTAGGCATTCGCCTGCTGCTGTACCGTGGCAACTTTGACAATATGCTTTTATCGCTTTCGCCCGCACCCGCTCCTCGGCCTCCTGCTCGGCAAGTTCGACCGCATACTGGGCTACATCTACTCTCACGGCATGATATGGCAGGTCAAATTCTTCACCCTCGCAATCGACTTCGACTTTCCAGCTACCGTCATCCAGTTCTTGTCTTGCTTTTTCGCTTTTCATAATTTTTGCTCTCTTATTACGTTTTTATTTGTGACTATGAAACCCAACTCTCCGACGGCGGGGCGTCGAACTTAAATTGAGGCGGTAATCACTTTTCTACATGGTTCTGATAGTGTGAATTTTTCGTTTTAAATTATCGTTTTCATCTATTGTGTATATTATGCCGCAAACCGTTGCGGCGTGATGTTCAACTCGTAAAGTTTCGCCACCAGCGCTTCGCAGAGTACCCGCGCCATGTTCACTTCGACGGCGTTGCCGATAAATTTTTTCTGCTCGCCCTGCGTGTCGATCAGTACGTAGTTCTCCGGGAAGCCCATGATCCGCTTCAGCTCCGGAATGCGCAGCATCCGCATCCGGATGTCCACGAGTCCGTACAGCGCCATGAACTCCTTTATCTGCACCAGCATCGGCGTATCTTCCGGGTAAATCTCGTAAACCAACGTTTCGTCCTCCAGCCTGATGAACGAGGGCAGCGCCTCGCCGTCCGCTTCGGCCGTCACCAGCCGCGACGGCCGCTTGTCCATCCGGGCAATCAGCGTGAAACACGGCCGATCGGTAGCGGCACCCGCCGAGGCGAACTGCGGGTTCATCAGGTATTGCCATTTGCGGTTGGCAGTCACGGTCTGGGCCGGAGCATCGAGCGAACTGCCGACGTTGCTGAAGTTGGTGTTCATGATCCACGGCGTGACGAGCCGCTGCTTCGGGTTCGTCATGACGGCCGGAGCCGGGCCGTCCGTTCCTGACGTCTGGCCGCCGCCGGAATAGTAGTTGGCGAAGAACGGACGCACCAGTTGAAAACGGTCTTTCGTCGTAACCGTCGGTGACGGCCGCTCGATCGACGAGTTGAACCCGTTGCCGTAGTAGGCCGAGACGAAGGCGTGGTGATCGCGGCAGGTGATCGCGCCCGCGGGCGCATCGACGGCAGTGCATTTCCCCTCCGGAGATCCGCCGAAGTGCTTGCAGAGGTAGTACACCTTTGCCACACCGAGACGGTTCTGCGTCGCCACGGTCGGGCACGGTTCGTCGATGCCGGGTGCAACATACTTCCCGGAGTGGTTCATCGAGTTGTATTTGACGAGGAACGCTTCGCGCCCGCCGGCGACGAACTTCACCAGCCCCGCGTGGATGCGGGCAAGCGATGCCTCGACCAGCGGCCGCTTCCGGTCGAAGATCGACTCGCCCTCGTCCTCAAGGTCGAGGACTTCCCGCACTGGCCGCCACTTGCGAAGCTGCTGACCGAACAGGTCGCCCTGTGCCGGGTTCTTGGTGTGAGTCGGTTTCGGAAAGACGATCGGAAGGCCGCGGCGGGCGAAGATCCCGAAGAACCGCCGGCGGGAAGTGTACGCCCCGAAGTCGGCGGCGTTCAGGATGCGGTGGCCGAAGTCGTACCCGTAGCCCCGCACGTTGTCGATCCATTTCCGGTACAGTCGCCCGGCATCCCTGCTGACGGGCTTGCCCCGCTCGTCCAGATCACCCCACGACATAAACTCCTCCACGTTCTCGATCTGGATGTAATCGGGGTTCAGCGCCTCGATGTAGCGGAACAGGTGTTCGGCCAGCGTGCGGCTATCAGCGTCGCGCGGAAGGCCGCCTTTGGCCCGCGAGAAGTTCGTACACTCCAGCGAGGCCCAGAGGACGACGAAGGCATCCGGATACTGGCGGCGCATCCGGGCCGCATGGGCCGCGAGCGGCCCCAACTCCAGCGTACGGATGTCCTCCGTGTAGTGCAGCGCATCGGGGTGGTTGGCAGCGTGCGACGCGATGGCGTTCGCATCGTGGTTCACGCAGGCGATCACCTTGGCGCAAGGATCTCCGCCGTGCCGCGCAAGGTGTACCCCGGTCGAGGTGCCGCCCGCACCGCAGAAAAGGTCGATGTATATAACTTTAATTGCCATTTTAGAATAGTTCGGGATGTTCGTCTGGTAGCTGCACGCCCATCCGCCGAAGGGCATAGCGTAGCGTGTAGCCGTTGTTGGTGTAGTTCATTGCCATTTGGTAGAGTTTCGGATGCAGAGTGTACAGTACGTGAAAGCGCCCCCCCCCTCCGAGGTGTGCGCCGAACCCGCAGAATACGCAGCCGGTTCGGGTAATGCCCGGTATGTCGTAAATCGGGCAATAGGGTATGTCGAATCTGTGAATGTAGTCCCGGCAGTCCGCGGCAGTCCAGATCGACAGCGGGGCGCTGTGAACCTTGCGGGGATTATCCGAAAAGACGTTGCACCCGCCGCGACGGACATACATGGTTTGCCGCAGTTTGCTTTCGTCGGCCATCGTGCCGACCATCCCAAGGCTCTGTGTTTGGGCGTTGAATTTGCGGAAAGGCCGCTTTTTCAGTATTTCGCAACACTTTTCCGAGGTCATATAAGGCTCACTTATCAGGTAGCGCCATTTTTCTGAGAGTACGCCGGGTCGGCGTACTCCGTCGCCGTAGAGCCTATATGTCCGTAATTTGTCGCTGTTGGTCGTCCGAATATTTCGGACAGCTTGCGCCTGCTCTTTGCTTACAAGAGGAAACCCATATCGGGCCATGACCTCGCGTGGGGTCATGGCCGGGTGGATGATCTCGATGTTATCCGTATGCCGCACGAACCGGACGATTTCCGGGTATTCGTTACCTGTTGAGCAGAACACGCCCTTCATGTTAGGAGCGACGAACCGGCGAGCTAAGTCGAGCAGGACGGTTGAGTTTAGTCCGCCGGAAAATGATACGTAGGGCGTGCGGTCGTGCTCTTTGCAGTAGGCAACGAACGTTTCCATGGCGTAGCATGTGTGGTCGATCTTTTGATTGAGCGGCCACGCCTGACGAATGCGAAGGTCAGATAGAGTAAGCGGTTTCATGTAAAAATAAATTTTGATTTCGAACCGGTATTTCATAGTTGCACCAAATACACTCCTGCATGAGCGTACCGCTGCCATTGACGATGTTAGAGCGGATGTTGTTACGTTTCATCGGGAATTTGATTTTATGCCAATCATCATAGAGATAATCCATAAGCAGGCAATCATATCCACTGACCATTGCGAATCCTTTTATTTGATGAAGTTTCCAAGCCAGCCGTTCGTGATCTGCATCCGTAAAGTCGAACAGGTAGTCTCCACCCTTATGTTTACTCCCGCGGCTTTCCAAAGGATATGGTGGGTCGCAATAAAAAAATGCCTCCGGAAAGTCGAGCTTGTCGATTGCGGCAGAGAAGTCGCTGTTGATGATCTGGAAGTTGCGGCGGATTTCCTGCGCTACTTCATGAAGCTTCTCAACTCCGTTTTTCCATCGGCTGACTGTCTCTCCACCCTGTGCGTTCACTTGTTGTTTGGACATGTGCCACCCTTTATTTTGTCGTTGCACACCCAGTCCGAAGAACGACTGCCGCACACGGACATAGAACCGTCGAGCGCGTTCAAGGTCTGTGATTCCTTCAGCCCCCCCCCAGCATTTCCGGTATTCGAGTTCAGAGCATGGAGTCAGTTCTAACATCCGGATGAGTTCATCTTCATGTTCGCGGAGCTGCTCGAAGAAGTTGGTTATTTCGCCGTTTATTTCGTTGGCTGTCCGAATGACATTGCCTCGGTAGTTCAATGATACGACCATCGATCCCGCGAAGAGATCGACGAGGTGAGTGAACTTCGGTGGAAAATTCTCGTAGAGATATTCTATAAAAGAAAACTTGCCACCGAAGTAGTTGAAGGCTATCTTTTTGCTATTGTTGCCGCTCATTGTTTTGGAAGGTTGTAGTGCCGACGTTCGGCGGCTGTTAATTCTGTCGTAAATTCAAAACCGTAGACCCACACATAGGGATTTTTCTTCCATGTCCCCTCCCAGTATGTCAAATCGATAAGCGAAGCATAGGCATCGCGCCAGCTTTTACCTAAAACTGTTTCGAGGGCAGTACATTGAATGTTTGGAAGGCCAAAATTGCATTCCAGAGCGTCGGAAAATATTCCTTCCTTTTTGCAACCTTCATCCGTAATATCCTGTAACCGTTCGCCATGCCGGGCTGTTATCCGAAGGAAGTAGCGGGCCATCCGCGCCGACATGGATTGCTTATTTCGCCAGAATCCGGGTTTGTCGAGGCATTCCCCATATCCGAGGTTCATCAGGGCTTGAATATCTACAGGGTCATATTTGTAGAATACTCTGTCGGGATCAATGTCGTCGACATACGGTTCTTTGATGTAAATAACTTCGCCGACTTTGTATCGGGGACGAACGAGACGACGGCGGGCCAGAAGGTCTGCGCGACTGCCATCTGGAAGGATGAAATCGCCGCGAGGATTGAGCAAATAATCGTCTGGCTGCGGGTCTGTCAGCCGACGTGTTTCCGTCTTGTGCCGCGCAACGACTTCGCGCTGCAATTCTTCGAGAAAACCGATGCTTTTCATAGTTTCTTTCGGTTAAAATGTTCGATGATTTCGTCTTTGGTAGCTTTGTGGCACAGTTGCTTCGGTGCTACTGCTGCCATCCATTTAGCCCGGATGTCGCTGGCCCGCGGTATCAGAACCTTGAACCATTCACCGGCCATAATCAGCCGTTCCCCGGTTTCAGTCTGTACGGTATCTTTCAGCCTTTCGAAGCGGATGACGGCGTGAGCGACGAACCATTGCTCGCGGTCGTGGTCACTGTTCATGGCCGCCAGTGCCTTGAACATTTCGATATTCTCGCCACAGTCGTAGAAGTCGTGCCCGAACCATTCTCTGGCACTCTCATCCAGTTCCATCCATAAGGCGGCGTTCTCGTCGGTATCGGCCACGAGGAAACAATGTTTGCTGTCTCGTCCTCCGCGGATTCTCCAGCCGATACCGTTCATCCATTTTTGAAGTTCGATTTGCTGCTGCTCGTCCCGAACGAGTATCATACACGAGGTCTGAAAATTCATTGTCTACCTCCTTTCTTCGCAAGTTGCTCCAGTAGTTCATCCACTTGATCCAGCGCGGCGGTCGCCGGAGCTGGAGAGCCTTTTTCGATGAACACCGGTAAAAGATGAACGGCAGCCCATGCACGGAAAGCCTCGCTGTTTGAGGTTCCGGTGTGAGACCACGGCCCGGCAGGCGCATCATCGCGGAGCATCTGTCCGTCACCCGTTAGCAACCAGAGTTTGTCCACCTGCGGAAATTTGGAAACGATGCGTTTGGCTACATCGAGCGAGATTCCATTGTTTCCCTTTTTAATCTGGTAAAGGTTTTCACCGCGGGGCAAGCCGATGTGTCGGGCAAATGCATTCACCGTCAGCTTTGATTGCTGGATGACCATTTCGATTCGCTGCCAATCGGTCAGGATTTCGTTCTTTGCCTGATTCTGTTTTGATTTGTTGTTTTGCATAGGATTGAATATTAGGTGATTAAAATGATAGTTGCGTAGGGGTGAAAGGTTCCGGATCGTCTTGTTCGTCTGGATTGTCTGTGTAACTCCGTGAGGTGTCGAGGTCGATGCCGTAATTCTCGCAGATCATTTTGTAGTCGAAGAGCATTGCCGTTGTTGTTCGCCCTGTAGCTGCGTCTCCGGCCGGGACGAATCCTGTCGGGTTCTGGATGACTTTGAAACGCTCGGCCTTTTTTGTGCCGAGGAATTCCCGGCTATGTTCCAGATAGTATTTCAGCGAGTCACGGGGTATCTTTTTGCTTTCGGAATCTCGGCTTTCCTTGGCGTATAGCTGCGATATACGGAGGAATGATACGGATAGGTAGCGTGCCCCTTCCGGTAGCTCCAGTGGCGTTTTTGATTCTTTGATCGGAATTCCCTTTTTCGTGGACGCTTTGATGTGGTAGTCCACGCCGATCCATATTTTTCCGGATGATGCAAGGATATCGACCGTTTCCCAGAATCCGGCGAGTTCGTTGTTTTCGTTGGTCTTGAGATTCTGCGTTTCGCACATTCTTGTAACCATTGGGAGTATTTCGGTGTATGTGAAGGGCAGGTGAAGCAGATGCTCGATGCTGCGGAAAGCCGCGGTGATCGACACCCAGTTCCTGAAGGTGCGATCCTCGATGATTTTGCCTACGAATGCCACGGAGAAGTCGGCGGCGGTTTCGTCGTACATGTGGCGGTAATTGCTGCGGAACTGATTGCGGTGCTTGAGCAGCCCCCCGGTTAGGTGGGTCAGGCCGCGCTTTTCGATCAGCTTGAGTTCGTTGTACCTCCTTTTCTCGTCATCGGAAAAGGTCGTCTTGGAGAAGGTGAGAAATACCAGTCGGGAAAAAAGAGCGATGTCTGCTGTCGGCATTTCTTGCCCGCTCAGTATCACGCCGCAATCCACGGCCGTAGTTTCCCGCTTTTTATCGTTGTCCATGTTCATGCGGGAGCGGCCGGCACCGTCCCATAAGCCCTTCAGGAATTCCCGTTTCTCGATGTCGAGCGTGTTTTTGTACTCGTCGATGTGGACGATCGCATTAGACACCTCGGCCACGGCCTCGGCAAGCGCCGCTTTCGTCGTATTGTTGATGTTCGGCGCTATATAGGACGGGATAAAAAACGATGTCAGCGAATGGGCGAGTTCGGATTTCCCCGAACCTTTGGGGCCGAAGAGGTTCAGAATCGGGAATGATGTCGTGACATTCACGACGAGATCCCGGAAGAGCGACGCGATCAGGAAGCAGAGTCCGACCTTCGCATTATCGCCGAACACCTCGATGAGTCGTGTCGCGTAGTCGTTGAGCGTTATGTCATTGGTAATCGCATAGACGAAGCGCCGCTGAAATTGGTAGCTTTGCGGATCGTCTGCCGTATCTTTGGAACATCCCGGCAAATAGAAAAGCTGCCCGCGGACGTTCACCAAGCCGAAATCATTAGCTTTGACGAAGTGCCCTTCATCCATTGCGCCGTTTCCCCATGCGTATATTTGGTGCCGTTTCTGCCAGCCGAGCTGTTTGATTTCGTCGGCCGAGGGAGTCCCGTCGAACAGGTATTTTTTGAGTTTGGTCAGTTCGCCCTGTCCGGCTTCCCAGATGTAGTTGCCTTTCGATTCCGTACGGATGCGGAAGTCGGCAAACGATACGAGCGAACGCTGATCGAGTTTGATGACTGCTTCCTCTCCTTTGTCGTTCCGCATCCGGAACAGACGCCGGGCGTTCTGGTCGTCTTTGACATGGACGATCGGTTCGAGGATGAAGTTCGACCAGCGGACATCGGCATTTCCTCGTCCGGCACCGTAATAACTATTGTGTGAGATATAGAACCCGTATTCCGAAATCATGTCCTCGGAATAGCTTTCTTCCTTTTTTCGCTGCGCTCGTTCCCGTTCGAGTTGAATTTTTTGTAGCTCTGCCGTCCATATCTTGCGGTTCTTATACTCACGCGCGAACATGTCCAGATACATGTTGACCGTGCTTTCGTCGCGGCATAGGGCCAAGATCTGACAAACTTCGGATATGACGGAGATCTGCTCGGTCTGGGAGTTCTTGCCCTCCATTTTGTGGGCGCATAGCCACGGGATAAAGTCTGTTGTGGAATTGCTCAACAATTCTTCGTACCCCTTTGAATATTGCCGGAAATAATCGTCAGGGTCTTTGTAGTTGTCTTTGATTTCCATGACCCGCACGGCCAGCCCTGCGCGGAGCATGGTTTCGGCGTTTTTGACAACGGCCTTCTGCCCGGCATCATCCATGTCTCCAATGATGATTACGGTGTCGGCGACCTTCTTTATGAGTTCGATCTGCTTTGGTGTGAGGGCAGTGCCGAGCGGGGCGACTGTGTTGTCTACACCGATCTGGTGCATGCGGATAGCGTCGGGATTCCCCTCGACGAGATTCATTGTGCGGACGGCCGCAGCCTGACGTGCCGACTCGAAGTATGCGAACAGATGCTCACCTTTTTTGTAGACCGCCGTATCACCCGTGTTGATGTATTTCGGGAGCTTTTTGGGGTTCTCCTTATCCATAAGACGACCGGAGAAGCCGACGATGTTTCCTGTCCGGTCGCGTATGGTGAACATCAGCCGCCCGCGGAAAGTATCGTACAGGGAACCGTCGCGTTCGCTTCGGCGGACGAGGTCTGCGTCGATCAGTAGTTGTTCCTTGTACCCTTTTTGTGTGGCATATTCGCGGAATCCGCCTTTGTACGGGGCGAAGCCGATCAGCATATTGTCGATCGTCTCTTCTTTGAACCCACGCTCCTTTGTTGCGTATTTCTGGGCCGGGAGCGATTGCTTGTAACTTTCACGGAAATATTCGAGGGCAATCTGATTGATTTCGAAAATACGAGAACGGCGGAACCGGGCCTCTTTTTGCTCAGGAGTCAGCTCCTCGGCCTTGTATTCGATATTGAGTTTTTTTGCCAAATACTCCACCGCTTCAGGGAACGTCATGTTGTAGAGCATCATCACGAAAGAAATGGCATTACCTTTCGCGCTGCATCCGAAGCAGGTGAAGATTCCTTTTACCGGGGACACTTTGAACGAAGGTGTCTTTTCCTTGTGAAAGGGACAGCAGCATTCGTAATTGACGCCAGCCCTCTTCAGACTTACTCCTTCGCCCCCGATTATAGAGACGATGTCTTTGGATAGTATTTGGTCTATGACGTATTCTGGTATCATTTGCGCGGTGTTTCAGGCAGGATTTACCCCTTTGGGAAATCCCCCCCCCGATTTGGTTATAAAGATTCGATGTGTTCGACGATTATGCCGGCCCTGTCGTACTGTTGCTGGAAATCTTCTTTGATTCGCGGGCGTTTTTCCTCTTGTATGCCTTCATACAGGCCGCAACGGTACATTGTGAGCGCGCGGCGTATCGTTTCTAACAGTTCTTTGTCGAGATCCATTATGGCGTAGCGTTCCCGATTGTCTTTGTCGCAATACATGGCTACCAGAGTTTGAGGATGAGCACTACGGCGACGATTGTGTTCAGGATAAAACAGATGAGGGTGGGGATCAGTCCTTGCCGGTCATCTGCACGGGCTTGCAACAGTGATTTTGCAATGTAGAGCAGAATGAGGAAGTCGAGAAAACCCGTTATACAGGCGAGGATAATCAATATGATAGTTTGCATGGTTCTGTCGTTTAAAATGTTACGTTGATTTGGTACTTCTCGGCGATGAGTTTTGCCAACGCCTCGCGCTTGGACAGCGGGATTTGGCGGGCGCCGCACCCGTAGGCGTTGAAAGTCGAGGTCGCAACAAAGAGCATCTTTGCGCCTATTGTCCGGAGTTCTTCCCGACTGTGGATGTCCAGCCCCCGCCAGAACTCGATGAATGTCTTGGTTTGTTCCATATATTTTTTAAATTTTTGATTCGGTGGAAAAAGAGGGCGGCGAAAATCTAATCGCCAGATTAAAAGTTGGCCGCCCTCTGCGTCCGGTACTATCTCACGACAGGATGCGGACACGGTCAGGACTCCGATGCCCTATTGTCAGGGACAGACTTTCGGCGGCCGATGTCATGCGCCGCATCTTTTCGATGTCTGTCCCGTTGTAGATGTCCAACAGGCGGTTGCCGATCATCAGGCGGCTTTCCTCTGTGTCGAGGTTCACGATCAGCCTCACGTTGTTGGGGTAGGTCTGAACCATCTTGGTTTCTTTCCCCCGCAGGTAGCGGGTTTCGCATTGCGGCATACTGTACGCCGGGGTTGCAGTCGATTTTCTGTTTTGCATAGGATTGTGTTTGAAATGGTGGAAAATTTCTCTACATTTGTTATTAACATTGTTATTTACAAATGCAAATATAGAGAAATCTCTGTGCAAACCAAAATATTCACCGAGAAATTTCTGTATAAAGTTACATGATTAATCAGCCTCATTATGCAATCATCAGTAAAAGAACGACTTATAGAATTTATAAAATCGCAAGGATTAAGTCAAGGTAGATTTGAAAAGCTACTTGGTTTTTCAAATGGCTATGTAAATAACATATCTAAAGGTATCGGAGGAGATAAGTTACAGAAAATAATCTGTGAATTTCCGCAGCTTAATATTGACTGGCTTTTATCCGGTAATGGAAATATGCTTGTTGGCAGCAAAGAAATATTACTGCCCAACGTAGAAGTTCCTCGCGAGGTATTTGACAAATTGGTGTTACTAATCGAAACAGTCAGTTCCCAGCAGGGGACGATTGCGGATCAGCAGAGAATGAATTCAGAGCAGGGCAAGTTGATTGCTGATATGTACCAGAAAATCGACCGCCTGACGTCATCGGGGAGTTGCACTGCCCGCACGGAAGACGATGCCGGATGTGCCGCTGCAAAATAGTTCTCTTTGGTCTTCAAACAGTAGTCATCCCTAAATATTAACGTAGATATGGATAAGCTATTGGGTTATCTGCTTGTTGGCATCATTGGTTATGTCGTTGTAGTGGCATTATTGAATACTCTGGGGATACCCGAAGGCTGGAGTTGGGCAATTCCTGCAATTATTATTTTATTACTCGTATTGGTGTTTTTTGCGCTCCATAAGTATGGTATACAAGATGCTCCCGAATTAAATACCGATAATTCTGAAGAGGTCGAATATCATATTGTTGGTATGAAATATCGGAAGCTGACTGATGATGAACTTGAATCATTTTCCGGAGGGTATTTAATGATTGACCCGGATAATCAGTATGACTCCGAGGCAGTAGGAGTATATAATTTTGATGAAAAATGTGTAGGGTATATACCGAGACCGTATAATGTTGAACTTTTCACTATCCTTCAGCAATCTTCTGCGGGCACTCTCCCCGTGAGAGGGTGGATTGATAAAAGCTATGATTATGGTAAAAAGGCTTGGGTGGGTAGAGTTTATGTTAAGAAAAAATATTTTAATACCTCTAATAATCAAGAGTATAACTAATTGTGTTCCGGGACAGATTCGGGACAAAAATGCTATCGAGTGACTTCCGACCAAAATGTAAAGTGTTGATATTCACGGCCACAAAAAAGCGGGAAAAGGATACTTCAAATCCTCCTCCCGCTACCAAAGGGGCTAAACAGCAATGTTTGGCCCCTAATTTTATGCTCTGTAAAGTGGTTAAGTGTTTTATAATCAGTGAATAAGTAAAATTGCTATATTTTAAGATATTTTAGTAATTAACCAAAATCGGGGCATTTTAGGGGTTCTTTGGAATACCGGGCAAAATCTGAAAATCTCGGTATTCCAGACTTGTAATGAAAAGTATTCCAGCAGGTTATAAAACAATCTGCTGACTATGGTTGAAATATTACGAATCACTTACTATCTCTATGAATTTAAGCGTACAAAGCAAGGAGAGGTACCTATCTATTGCAAGCTGACTACTGACGGGATTAACCGTCAGCAATTCTCTACCCGGTTGTATATCAGACCTGAAATTTGGGACAAAGACGCTCAATGTGTCCGTGGAACCTCGGAAGATGCCGTATTGATTAACCGTCGGTTACAGGACATCACCGTCGAGCTGAAAAGCATTGAGCGTAAATTATACGAAGCAGATGGAAATGTTTCACTCGATGAAATTTATTCTCTTTATAAGAATAAGACTGCCAATGAGCATACATTGTGTGGAATTTTCCGGGAACGTATAAAGCGGATGGAATCTCTCGTAGGCAAAGAATATTCACCTTCTACGTTGCAAAAATTCCGAGAGGTATTCGCCCACGTGGAGCGATATATCCAGAATTTATATAAGAGTACGGACATTCCGATACGCCGTGTGGATTATTTTTTCGTAAAGCAGTTCGAGGACACCCTATTATCTCAAGGACTGAAAGCGATTACTATAAATAAAATCATGCAGCGGCTGCGTCAGATGGTCGTATATGCGTTCAAGTGTAACTATATCCAACAAGACCCATTTGTTGAATATAGACCTTTAAAAGAGCGAAAACGGCTGGTATTCCTTACGCAGGAAGAATTGAAATTGTTGGAAGATTATCATTTTGCCCAACAACGGTTGGAAGAGGTGAAGAATATCTATCTTTTCTCCGTCTATACTGGATTGGCTTATCATGAAGCGCAAGCCCTGCAACCGAAACATATTGTCAAGGGTTTCGATGGGCGAAACTGGATTAATCTGGTACGTCAGAAAACAGACCGGGAGATTGCTGTTCCACTGCTTCCTCAGGCCGAAAAATTAATAATTTGGTTTGAAAAGTTTTGTAAGGTAAATGAGTATGTGCAACCGCGCATCTCTAATCAAAAGGTCAATTCCTATTTGCGGGAAATAGCGGAGGTTGTGGGTATCGACAAAAAACTGACCCACCATACAGCCCGTAAAACCTTTGCAACGACGATTTTGCTCTATAACGATGTGCCTATTGAAGTTGTGAGCAAATTACTTGGTCACTCCGATATTTCAGTTACCCAGCGCTCCTATGCGCAGGTTCTAAATAAGAATATCAGCAATCATATCGGGCGGTTGGAAAAGGTGCTTGATATGTAATAAAAGTGCTGATAACCAGCAAAATAGTTGTTGAATTATTTGGAAATCTCGAATATTTTTCGTATATTGTTAATACAGTTAAAGACTTATAGTCAGGTCTTTACATTGCCCGATGCAATCGGAAGCAAGTATAGTTTGGGGATAGCCCGTGTGTATGCATGGGCTTCCCTCGTTTAACACCCCATAGGAGAAGTATGGGGATAATACATATTGATATGGTAACAAAAAGAGTTTTCCAATCATTGTCTGCCATAACGCTTGGGCGTCATAAAATGAATGACCCGCGTTATGAATTCCTGACCGAAGAGAAAAACGGAGAGGTAGTCAGTTGTATCGTCAATAATGCGGAGATAAAGGATGTACCCGGAATCGATTATGAGTTGAGCATAAATCCGGATTATCCGGACAAGATAGATGCACTCCAAATTATTATCAATGATGAAAGCAAGAAGTTAGGGGATGTTTTCATGCAGTTGCCCTACGGAGTAATTAAGAAGAACGTTCCCGGCATTGGTGCTACAACGCTGGCGCTGCGTTCGCCGAACAACTGTATCGTTGTGTGTCCCACCAAAGCTTTGGCATATGAGAAATATCTGACGGGCATAGACCCTCAAACGGGGAGAAATCCGTATTTATATGTGGGCGGCGGATTTGGGGATATAAAACAATCCCCCTCCTCGAAAGCTATCAATAAGTATTTGTCAAATGAGACGATACGCTATAAAAAGATTTTGGTCGTAGCAGACAGTCTTCGGAAAGTAATGGAGAAAATCGAGCCGAGGCTTCGGGATTGGTATATAATGGTGGATGAGATTGATTCTTATCAGTCGGATAGTACTTATCGGAATCGTGCTTTGGGCTGGGTAATGGACTATTTCTTCAAATTTCCGGAACGCCAACGCTGTCTGGTATCTGCGACAATGCGCCCGTTTTCCAATCCGGAGATATTGAAAATGCCCGTTATCGAAGTGAATTTCAGGCGATTGATTAAGCGCGAGGTGAAGCTGTTATATACAAACGACGTCCATTTGACAACAGCCCAAACGATAATCCGCTTGCGTGACATGTACGGCTCAGGGCATAAAATTGCGGTCGCATATAACAGGATATCGGCTATCCGGGCTGTCATCAATCTGCTGCCGGAAGAATTAAGGACGGAATGCGCAATCTTGTGCAGTGCGCAAAGCCAAAGTGAAGCAGGAGCTTATTATGCGAATTTAGAGGGGACGTGTCTTCCCAAGCCAATTACATTTATAACGTGTACCTACTTCGTTGGAGTTGATATTGACGAGCGATTTCACCTATTATCCGTATCGGATATCAAGCAGATATATACGATTCTTTCACCGGAAAAAATGTTGCAGATTGCAGGCCGATGCAGGCATCCCCAAGGTCTATATGATGAAACGATTATCTACAACTCCTCTTCAAAATTGAATGAACGCTATACTGTATACAATAAAAATAAGCTGTTGTGTTTGGCTGATGAACTATGTAATATGTATAATGCGACTGTTAAAATATATGAAAATTTTAATGGCGTATTGACGTACAGTTTCTTGAGTTCAATGCAGTCGTTGATTCGTCAATCCAAGCAAACATTCTACGGAAGTACGCCTGTCAGTCTGATTCGGAAGAGTATTCATGGAAATTATGTGATATCCTACTTCAATATCGATGCTCTTGTTGAATTCGTACGATTGCGAGAATCGATTTACCTGAAACCAGACGGTTTGATTGAAGCATTGGGAAAAACATGCCGTGTCGTTGACTGGGAAAAAATGTGGCATGAAAACGGTGAGGCTACTCAAAAAGTTGTTGCGGCAACAAATAAGGATTTAAAAGAGCTGCAGTACCAGAGTGTCGATGAGGTTGTCGATGAAATCAGGCGGATGCATAAGCAGAGAACAGACTGTATCTCGGCTTATATGAAGCCTTTCAAGTGTAAATGCAATCGAACTCAACGCGGATTTGTCGAGCGTTATGAGAAATTATCGCAGTATGTCCCATTTGAAAATCTGGTACAAAGGCTTTCGGATATGAGGGACAAAAGCAACGCTTGGTACAAATGGTATCACAATGCGGTTATCTTCAATGCACTGGCAGAGAATCACCCATTCAAACAAGTTATCAAAGCGAGCTTTAAGCCAGAAACAAAGTGGTGCTCTTTAGATATTCAGGAGCATTTAAATGTCATTTTCGAACAAATGGGGATGAAACCTATTAAAGAGGAGCGTGAAGCTGTGAAATGGCTAAAATGCCTGTGTACCTTGCAGCGAAATAAGGATGCCGTCAAGGGCAACTATTATATAGTTAAAAATTACTGTTCCGAAAAATACCTGAATTGTGAGATTGCACAAACAATTTCGATGGCAACTCCGATTAACGAAGAATTCAAACTCTAGTACTCACTTATATCAATATATTTATATATAAATATTATAAGTTGAGTGAGTAATTGAGGATATAAAGGCTTGTCAGTAATGGCAGGCCTTTCATTTTATGGGGTACTTGAATCAAGTAAAACAGTAATCCCCAACGTAGGATAATCATATATATAATTCAATCTTGATTTTCAGAAACTTTTAACCGTAATTTGCACCTACAATACCCCAAGAGTGTGTTGTATTTCAAAAACATTTTCTAACTTTGTGATACCGTTCGTCAGAGCGGTGACATATTGATTGATGAAAGTGTTTAGCTTCATCCTGTACTGGGAATCTGGTAAATTTTAAGGACAGGGATAGGCAATACAAACACTCATCACTTGCGTAGATATATCATTCTTGATATACTGCCCAAGTGTGGGGTATTGTTTATTTGTCCTATGGCATACCAGAGCCTCCAGTACGATAAACTAACAACTCCACACTTTCTTTTTATAATCACCCGAATCGGAGTTGGGCGGGAATAGTTCTAAAACTATGACTACTAATTTAAATGAGAACCTGACTGTGATAAGCCAACAACCGTTCGCATTCACATTAATCAATTTATTAAAAGATAAAGGAGTAATAACAACTGGGATAACGATTCCATTTATAATAGGTGCATATAAAATTGCAAAACATGATTCAATAGAAGTAAATCTAAAATTTATACAGGAGGTATTTGCTGATATTGTAGCAACAGCCAAGGATACTAAATTTTTTATATGCACGTGTAACCATATTAATCAACATGTAATTACAATTTTGACACAAGAGGATACAGATGTGACCGGACATTATTCTACGTATCAGCATATTAAAAATAGTGATGGCGCCCCTGTCCTTTATTTTGAAGAAAATTTTGATATCGCTTATCCTTCATTAGATAAGATAAGTCAATTTTATTGGCTGAAATATGAACATATCCTCAAAGAACAAGTTTATTCATATCAATTAACTGAAAATAAATGGATTAAATTCTCTGATATAGAACTAGGATGTATTATATCTGCATTTTCATCTTGTGAAGAGGCTAAAGAAATCATTCGACCACGCATTTCTAAAAATGTTGCTAGGATATATTATTTTTGGTGTGTCCTCAATATTCTACTGTTACTTCGTGGATTAGCTTACGGAGATGATTTTGATCGTCAAATTAAACGTTGGTTTCCTTTTGAAGGCGATTTAGACCGTTATGATATTAGTGAATTTATTCTTTATTGTGCCATAATCCCCCTCGTGTTACGTTGGATTTATAAAGGATGGAAAAAAGTCGAATGTAAATACTATAAAGACTAATTAAAATAGATTAGTCCTAACTCACTCGAATAGAACCGGGATAGAATTACTGTAAATAATAATGCAACTGATTAACTGTATGCTATGGCAGTTCTTCGATTTTATTGTCTGGCTTGCGGTTACACCGATTGCTGTGTAGGTCATCGTTGGGAAGATGAAACGCCATTAGCCAAATTTACATCCTTTACTTGTAAAGATTGCAAACGCTTATGCGATAATCGTTATCTGAAAGGTCAGCCCAATACCTTGATATATGCTTCAACCGGGCAGATATATTGGGAATACATACCCAATGAACCTTTTTGCATGTGGTGTGGTTCAAAGAATGTCGAGGAGTGGAGCGAAGATAATCCGGTGTGTCCTAAGTGTGGAGGGGTAATGAAATTGTTATTAACAACCTAAAAGATTAAATTATGACTCGTGAAGAAAAATTGAAATTTTGTTCTGTATGTAAGTATCAATGTCTGGATATAAAAAGGGGAATAGTATGTGGTTTGACTAATGAATATGCAGATTTTGATACCAAGTGTAAAAATATGGAGATAGATGCAGAAATTGCTTCTACTAAAAGTCAAATTTCTTATTTTGAATTACATGAGGTGCCTTGGTATAAAAGCATAATCAGCTCTATTGTTGATACATTTTTAATTACAACGTTAGGAATTTTATTGTTGGTGCTCCCATTAGAACGATTTTTCTTATCGATTAATGTCGTATTTTTATCAATACTATTATGGGTTGAGTTCTACCTCTTTTTCTTTGAAAGTTTATGGTGTAGAACTCCCGGCATGATGGTAATGGGACTGCGAATTTCTATGCTTGATGGTTCTCGGCCATCATTAAATAGAATTATGTTGCGAACTATATGTTTTCCTCTCAATATTATACTTATCATTACAGGTTTTAAGTGGCGGGCGCATAATGGCCAGATTATTTGGTTGCATGATAAAATTTCAAGAACCTATATCGTAGATCCGAGTAATAGCCTGTACTAGATAAATTCAATAAACAAGTATTCAGAAACAGAAATCCCAACACTTTTTTAATTTCCAAACTTAATAATCATGAAAAAGAACTACTATTATGCCATTGTTATCATGATGTTAGCAAGTATGCTTTCATCATGTTCGAAAGAATTTTATCAAGTATTGACGGCCGAATCTCAATCGGTCGAAACCCAACAAACCGATATGGTTTATGAGGATGAGAATTGTAAAATAACGTATAATTTGTGGGCTTCTCATGGAAACGCCGGATTTATATTCTACAATAAGACAGATAAAAACATAATTGTGAATTTGCAAGAAAGTTTTTTCATTTTCAATGGCTATGCTAATAATTACTACTTGGATCGGACTTATGTGTATGGCAAGTCTACTCGTGTAGGCTTCGGAAAATCATTTGGCAAATCTGCAAACTATTCCGAGACTTTATCCGGAACTCTTTATGGAACATGGCTTGGATATGACGCAAGTGTATCTGCGAGTGCATCGGGTGCTATTGGAGTATCTCAAAGCAGTGCAGCCCAAATACAGGCAGAAACGAATGCTTCGGTGGAAATCAAGGAGCAAAACAAGGTTTGCATTCCTCCTAAAACAGCAAAGTTGTTCTATGAGTATCAAATTCTTGATAATATTTATCGGGAATGCGGACTCTTGCTTGCTCCCAAGAAATCGGGAGTGAAGCATTTGAAATATACAAATGCCAATTCTCCTATAAAGTTTGGTAATGTAATCTGTTATAAAATTGGAGAAAATGGTTTGCCCATTGTTGTGAATAATGATTTTTATGTTGCAGATATTGTGAATATTACCGCAGGGGCGTTTGCCACAGATATTAAAATCGAGAAAGATTGTATGGGGAAATCTTACAGAGCAAGCCGATATAAGACAGTTTGCAAGGAACAGGCTCCGAATAAGTTTTATATTAAATATATTCAAAATGCCAAGAATCCGGATGTATATTAACTGAAAAGGTTATCGAATTCATCCCTGCATTCTCCAGAATGTGGGGATTTTTACTCACTTACTTGTATATAGAATAATAAAGTAAGTGAGTATGAAGGTTGCTGTCAAACATCCATTCAGCCCGTTATTATAATAGGGGTTTACTCATTCAGATTAATTATTTTATATAAAAATTTATGTTTGAGTGAGTAACCTTGCCTTTCTCCGGGCTTTTTCTCCTGCAATATGAGAATCAAGTAACTACGGCTATTAAAATGATATAACCGAATATCCTCTGTCCCCACATGCGAATCGGCTCAAGTACCACCCATCATACGATGAATTCTTGTGGTTACTTGAGTCGAATTCATTATTTTTTGCAATAAAATTTTTTCTGAAAGGCTGAAAATGTATGCCCGTGCGATATATCCCCCGAATACCCCCTCCCGCTTTGCGGGATTGGGTTACGACCCCGGCTGGGCTGTGGGGCACATCATATTATTGCCCATGTTGTCGAATCTAAAAAATCCATGACTATGAACCACACGCTCAAATTCCTGCGGACATTCACCCTCGACGAGTTCAAGGAGTGGAAAGGCATCCTTCAAATCCGCATCATCCGCAACGAGCAGACGGGCAAGCATTTCTTCGGGTATGGCGATAAGGCGGGCGCTGTCACGTCGAAGTATCCCGCCGAAGCGCTCGACCATCCCGTCATTTCGGAAGTTCTCTCCGAGGAGAGCGGCGAGCAGTTCCTCCTGCTTCACAATGCAGGCGACAATCCTCAGTTCACCACGGTTGCCGTACTGTAAGAATCGTCCTCTTCATTTAAAAGGCTGTTCCCCTCAAAAGGAGCAGCCTTGCTTTTTATCACCGTACTATAATCATTCCCATATCAAATAACCATTTATCTATGCAATTACGACATTCACAACGCCGGGCAGCCAAGATGCGGCTGGCCCTGCAAGGGGCATCGGGTTCGGGCAAGACCTATTCCAGCCTGCTGCTGGCCTGCGGTATGGCTTCCGACTGGACTAAAATCGCCGTTATCGACACCGAGAACGGCAGTGCAGACCTCTATGCCCATCTGGGAGCCTACAACGTACTCTCCCTCTCGGAACCCTACAACCCGGAGAAATACATCGATGCCATCGGTATCTGCGAAAGCGCAGGCATGGAAGTAATCATCATCGACAGTATCTCGCATTGCTGGGATTACCTGCTGGATTTCCACGCCAATCTGCAAGGCAACTCCTTTGCCAACTGGGCCAAGGTCACGCCGCGTCAGAACGCCTTTATCCAGCGTATCCTCAATTCCTCGTGCCATGTCATCTGTACCATGCGCAGCAAGCAGGAGTACGTACTCAACGAGCGTAACGGGAAGATGATTCCGGAGAAAGTAGGGTTGAAGGCCGTGCAGCGTGACAACGTGGACTATGAGTTTACCATCGTCTTCGACGTGAACATGAAGCACTATGCCACGGCATCCAAAGACCGTACGGAACTGTTCGCCGGGAAACCCGAATTTCCCATTACCAGCCAAGTCGGGACACGGATTCTCGACTGGTGCAACCAATGTCAAACCCCAACCCCTGTAAGCTATGGAAGCAGCTATCCGGCGGGCAATACAGCCCGATAACCAACCCCACCCGCTGCCCTTTGTGCCCGTTGAAGATGCGAAGGACGATATGCAGCCGATTATTTCCTCGCCCTCGTTCGGTGAGGATGAAGAATCCCCGTTTCGGGAAACTCCCGAAGAACAGCCACGCAAGCCTTTCATCGAGGCCAATACCAAACAGGTCAGCCTTTACCACCTCAAGAACGACTGTATTACCCCGGTATTCTCCAAAGACAACGAGGTGACCATCTCCCATAACCAATTCATCGAAACCATGTGGGAGTGTGCGCAGCGGATGTTCAGAGGAGATACGGTAGACAATCCCGAAATCCGGGTGAGCCATATCGTCAAGGGCCGGACTCCCGAAGCCATCCACAAGGCGGTACACGAGCTTACGGATGCAGACAAGACGATTTATTACGAGCGGATGATGTTCTGCATCGAAATTCCCTCTGTCACGGAAACCATCGACAGATGCAGGCTGAACCTTACGATAGGGGGTGTCAGAGCCTATAACCAAGAGAACCTGTATAGCAAGAAAGGCTTCGAGAAGTTCAAGGTCTTTATCGGCTTCAAAAACATGGTGTGTTGCAATATGTGTGTGGCTACGGACGGTGTGGCCGAAGAGATACGGGTGACGAATACGCAAGAGTTGACGGCGAAGATTACCGAACTGGTGGTAAGCTATAATGCCAAACGCCATCTGGAGCGGATGCGGGCATTGCTCGATACCTCCATGTCGGAGAGTCAGTTCGCACAGCTGGTAGGCAAGGCGAGGTTATACCAGTTCCTGCCACCGGCACAGCGGAAACTGCTCCCGGAGTTCGAGTTCACGGACTGCCATCTGAACACCATTGCAAGGGCCTATTACAACGACCCGGCATTTGCCTGCGACAAGCAAGGAGAGATAGACCTATGGCGAGTGTTCAACCTCTTTACTGGAGCCAACAAGTCGAGTTATATCGATTCGTTCCTAACGAGGAGCCGCAATGCTATGGTATTTGCAGACGGACTGGCAAAGGCGCTGGCGGGAGAGAAGGAATACAGTTGGTTTGTGGAATGAAACAACGCAATGGCTATGGTACGAATTCTATACAAAATATTCTTCGGGTATCTGCTGAAATGGTGGATTTAATCAGTTCAAATATTGAATAAACAATACTTGTTGGAATACTTTTTAACAGAGGAGCTAGTATAATTCATTGAAATATAGGCTTAAACATTCCGAGTTCGAGTCCTCCTCCCGCTACCAAAGGGGTCGGATTGAAAAATCCGACCCCTGTTTTTATGTTTGGGATTGGATGTAGTTGATTGATAACCAATGGCTGTTCGGATTTACTATGGGCCTGTACTAAAATCTTTTGTTTATGAATACGCTTGAAGATGCAAGGGCATGGGGATTTGTGGGTTTTAAAACGGTTGCGGCCCTTAAAAAGGAGGTGGACTGTATTCCGCAGACGAAAGGTATATTCTAAGACCCCGGTCTGTAAATTACTTGCTTCGGGATTTCCTCCGATGCTTAATAACCCCCGTATTCGATCGTATACAGCACATCGAATAGCGTATTTGCGAACTCCCCGCGACCTTCGTAAACCCGGCCGTCCCTGACGGTGTAGGCTATGTCGAGGATGAACGAACTGTCCCCTTTGTAAAACTGTCCGTCCCTTACCGTAAACAATACGTCGAACCACGAGGCGAACGTGGCGTTGCCCCGGTATATCCGCTCGCCTTCGATGGAGTATGCGGCATCGTAGGGCCAGGTGTTGTTGCCCTCGAAAATCCTCCCGTCCCTTATCGTATACAGGGCGTCGAGCGACAGGGTGAACCTGCCGTCGCCTTTGTAGATTCTGCCGTTTTTGAACGTATATACCGCATCCAGCGGGTTGGTGCCGTATCCGCAGTAGATCGTCCCGTTCCCGTCGCCGATATATGTGGCGGCGATCAGCAGCGCATCCGTATCGTCGCCTGCGTTATTTCCGAGGGCGGCCGGCGACAGGAATAGCAGTATTATGAGTAATATGGTTTTCGGTTTCATGGCCGGCGGTGTTTACGGGTAACGCGGGAATAACTCCGTGTCAGAATCCGCGTTCGCGCATCATCTGTTTGAAAAGGTTTTTCACGACGAGGACGTGGAACGGACGGATGAGGTTGAAATAGACCACTCCCAGTTTGTTGTGGTATCTCACGACCGTGCTCGCGAAGACTTGGCCGCCTTCGATGTAGATGGACATGTAGGCCACCAGGTGTTTGTCGTCCAGGGCGACGATCGTTTCGTCGGCTGTCCTTTCGGCGAGGGACATGAAACCGTAGCTCTCGCCGTTATCGAGGGCTTCTTCCAGTTTTTCCCGGCTGGGCCCCTCCCCGGTTTTCAGCCCGAAGGGCCTGACCAGCAGGTCGCGCAGCCGGAAGAGAAACTTCAGCCATGCCGGGCTGGTCGTCCAGAATGCCGCCATCACCTGATTCGGGGATACTTTCCCCGGATTTTGCAGGCGGCAACGGAAGCAGTCGCGATAATTGGCGTCGGGGTAGCGGATGATCCGCGAATTTTCCGGGAGAGGCGATTTGTATACTTTCATGATTGTGCGGACGACGTCGGTTAGCGACGGCTCCCATGTCGTAAAGCTAACGAAAATTTGCGGGAATACCGCATTCCCGGAACGGTTTTAAACACCGGCGGCCCGTCCCGATCCCGGGGCAGGCCGCCGGCTGGTGAAACCGTTGCGTCGTTATTTGAATTTCAGCGAGATCTTTCCGTTTGAAGGATGCAGGACGAATATGCTTTCCGCGGAGGTGCCGTCGGTCGCAATGGTGCCCTTCGTGCAATCGAATGCGTAGGCGAACCCTTTTTGGACTGCGGCGATCCGCCTTGCCCCGAACGCCGTGAACGGCAACGCTGCACCGGGTGCTGCGGTCAGCTCCAGCATCCAGTCGGGGCCTTTGCCGGGGACGGCGATCTCCATCCCTTCTTCCGAAAGCAGTATCGTGAGCTGCCGTCCGTCGTCCATCGGCCACTCCACGAGTAATTTGCCCTTGCCCTTTTCCGTTACGGCGGGGGTGCCGCCCTGCGCTTGGGCCAGACTTCCGTCGGCATTGCGCCGCATGACCCGCAGCCCGGCCAGCTTCTCCCGGGTGCTCCACATGCAGCCGTCCACGACGGGCAGCGTCGTGTAGACGCACTGGTTGGTGGTGCCGGCTTTGCGGTAGTAGTCCGACTCCATCCGCTGATCGAACATGTGGATGTCGCGGATGCACAATGCACCGCCCTCCCATAGCAGGTTGGTGCGGTAGTAACGGCTGTTGTACCATACGGTTTTACGATCCTTTTCACGGTAGTCGGTCAGTGCCGTGACGGCCGTCGGGGGCGTTACCGGGAAATTCTCGCGGAACCATTCGCCCGACCGGGTGAGCGTCTCCACACGGATTTCGCCCTTGCGGAAACGGTTTGCCAGCAGCGGGATCTGGATGTCGAGCCCCTTCTCCATGCTGCCCCAGGTGAAGGAGTTTTCCTGCCCGGCCTGCGTGTAGGCGAATGCGAGGCAGGGTTCTTCGAACATTGACCGGAAGAACCACTCGACCCACTGGCGGCTGCCGCCGCTGTCGCCGTAGACGGGTTCCAGCGAAATCACCCCCTGCAAGGCTCCGCCCACGCAGTTGTCGTACTGGTAGATCGGATCGCTGCCCAGCATGCGGAATACGGGGACGGGGATCTGTCCCTCGCGGGTCTGAGCAGGCATGTAGGCATTGACCCGGCTGGGATAATAAGCCTGGTTCCAGTAGCCGCCCCACAGCGTGTAGCCGTCGGTACCTATCTGGTCTTTGCAGTTGCACGAAGCGACGATGCCGTATTTGTCGTACATGTACCCGAGCGTATAGGCGTCGATGAACCATGACCCGATGGCCGTGGGATATTTGCCGAATACCTCTTTGAATTTTTCCATGTAGACGTCCACCAGTTTGCGGCGTTCTTCGGGTGTGTACCCCGTTGCGAAGCCCACGTCGGCATGCCAGTCCCACGGGTAGCGGCCGCGCCACTTGAGCCCTGCGGCTTCCACGTGGGGCTGCGTGATCTCCCACCAGCCGCCCACCTCGGTGCCGGGATAGACGTCCTGTGTCAGCAGTTGCCGGTAGCGGGGATTGATCAGCGCGTCGTATTGCAGCAGGAACGTGGCCGGGAGCCCGTATTCGGCGAGCTGTGCCGCCTGCCGTGCGACGGTTTCGTAGAGTACCGTTTCGGTGATCTCTTCGCTGCGCGGTTCGATATTGCGGATGAAGTTGACGATGTTGACGATGCGGGGTGCCTCAGAGCCGGCCTTGCCGGCTGCGGATGCGGAGACGCATCCGCAGCAAAGTGCGAGCAGGAGTAGTTTGCAGGTTTTCATGATTATTTTGTTTCGGGTATACAAATATAATCGGCAGATGCGAACCGAGGCAACTTCGGTGTGCATTTTGCAGGGAAACGTACGTAATATGCCAAAATTCGTACCTATGGAAAACAAAGAGACGACCTGCACGCCCTGCGAGCAGAATTTCGAACGTAAAGTGAATGAGCTGGTCAAGGAGGGCGAAGCCCCCGATACCAAGCAGCGTGCAAAGAAGGAGGCCGAGGTCAAGGCCGCTTTCGACGAACACGGGAAGCCGGAAAAATAACCGTTCCCGATGAGGACTGGGGTGCCTGCACAACGATTGTGCGGGCACCCCTGCGTTCTGGGGCGACCGTACGGCGCGGAATCGGGCGGGCGGATTGCCGCTATTCCGGGGAAATGATTATCTTTACGCGGTTAATTAGGTCGATTTATGGTAAAAAAGAATATTTTGGGTACTATCGGGGGAACCCCGATGGTGCGGATCAACCGGCTTTGCCCCAACCCGAACGTCAATATCTATGCGAAACTCGAAGGTTTCAACCCCACGGGCAGCATCAAAGACCGCATTGCGCTCCGGATGATTGAGGAGGCCGAACAGGACGGGCGCCTCACGCCCGGCAAGACGATCATCGAACCGACGTCGGGCAATACGGGCATCGGCCTGGCCATCGTTGGCATCGTCAAGGGATATCCCGTGGAGATCGTGATGAGCAGCGCCGTGTCGGTCGAGCGGCGTAAAATAATTCGTTCCTATGGTGCGAAGGTGATCCTTACGCCCGCCGAGGAGGGAACCGACGGGGCGATCCGCCTGGCCCGCAGCAAGGTGGCCGGCGACCCCGACAAATATTTCATGCCCGACCAGTTTGCCAATGCGGGCAATTACCTGGCGCATTACCAGTCTACGGCACTGGAAATATGGCAGCAGACAGGCGGCAGGATCGACTACCTGGTCTGTGCGATCGGTACGTCGGGGACGCTGATGGGGCTTTCGCGGTTCCTGAAGGTGATGAAGCCCGACATCAGGGTCGTTTGCGCGCAACCCATACGGGGCCATTATATCCAGGGATTGAAGAATATGGAGGAGGCTATCGTCCCGGACATTTACGATCCTTCGCAGATCGACATGCAGGAGATGGTCGAGAGCGAAGAGGCGATCGCCATGGCGCGGGAGATCATCGCCAGGGAGGCGATCTTCGCCGGCATGAGCAGCGGCGCCGCGATGCTGGCGGCCGTGCGCACCGCGCAGCGCATCGAACGGGGCAATATCGTGGTGGTTTTCCCCGACCGTGCCGAGAAATACCTGAGTACGACGATGTTCGACGAGTTCGCGGACTGATGTGCGGACGATGGATGTGAAAAAGCCTGCGACCGGAAAGTCGCAGGCTTTTTTGCTGTCGCAGTGCTTGATTTTTTGCCGTCGCAGCCCTTATTTTTGGGCGTTGTAGGCTTCGACGCCGCTCTTGAGGAATCCCACGAAATTGTCGACGTTGAGGTCGTATCCGCGGGGCGGCACGAGTTGTTTCCCGTTCCGTCCCTGGAGCACGTAGTAAGGCTGGGCATTTACCCCGTAGGTTTTCAGGGCGTAATACGAGTTTATCTTGCCGAGGCTTTTAAGCACCTTTCCCGCGTCGGTCGTTACCCAGTCGCTTTCGGGAAGCACTTTTTTGTCGTCGGAGTAGAGCGCCACGATCACGTAGTCGTTGCGCAGGATGTCGAGCACCTGCGGGTCTGCCCATACGCGGGCTTCCATTTCGCGGCAGTTGACGCACCCGTGCCCCGTGAAGTCGATGAAGAGCGGTTTGCCGACCTTAGCGGCATAGGCCTCGGCTTCTTTCAGGTCGAAGAATCCTTCGAGGCCGTGGGGCAGGTGCAGGAAATCGCTGTGCTTGGGTTTCTGTCCCTCGACGGTCAGCAGCATGCGCGTTTCTCCGCCCGAAGCGGTCGGCGCTTCCTTCCCGATCACGAAATCCTGCGTATGCAGCGGCGGCAGGTAGCCCGAGAGGCCTTTGAGCGGGGCGCCCCACATGCCGGGGATCAGGTATACGACGAACGAGAAGGTGACGATGGCCAGTGCCAGGCGGCCTACGCCCAGATAGGGCGTATCGCTGTCATGCGCGAATTTGATTTTTCCCAGCAGATAGAGCCCCAGAAGCGAGAAGGTCACGATCCATACGGCGAGGTATATCTCGCGGTCGAGCAGCCCCCAGTGGTAGGTCTGGTCGGCGACCGAGAGGAACTTCATGCCGAGCGCCACCTCGATGAATCCCAGCACGACCTTCACCGAGTTGAGCCATCCGCCGCTTTTGGGCAGCTTCTTGAGCATCGACGGGAAGAAGGCGAAGACGGTGAAGGGAAGCGCGAAGGCGACGGAAAACGCCAGCATGGTGACGATCGGGCTCCAGAATTCGCCCGACGTCGATTTGATAAGCACCGAACCTACGATCGGGCCCGTGCAGGAGAAGGATACCAGCACGAGGGTCAGGGCCATGAAGAAGATGCCGGCCAGACCTTTCGAGTCGGCTTTGCTGTCGGTTTTGTTGACCATCCAGGAGGGCATGGTAATTTCGAACGCCCCGAAGAACGATGCGGCGAATACCATGAATACGAGGAAGAAAAGGATATTGGGCAGCCAGTGCGTCGCCAGCCAGTTGAAGATATCGGCCGTCACGGCATCGCCCCCGACGATGCGTGTGATGACGATGATCGCGGCTATCGGCAGCGTGTAGAGCGCGACGATGAAGAACCCGTACATGCCGGCGCGGAAACGTCCCATCGCAGGGCTGCCGGAGCTTTTCATGAAGAACGATACGGTCATCGGCACCATGGGGAATACGCAGGGGGTCAGCAAGGCTGCGAAACCCCACAGGATCGCCTCGATGATCAACGCCCACAGCGAGCCTCCGCCTGCGGCGTCTTTCTGCGCAGGTTCCGCTGCGGCCTGTGCCGAGCCTCCGCCGGCATTGTCCGGGGCTTCCGCAACGGCGGCCTTGTCCGCAGTCCCGGCTGGGGCCGTATCCTGCGGCGTGGCGGCCGATGCCATCGCTGCGCCGGCCTGTGCCGTCAGGTCGATCGTCATTTCCGTATCCTCGGGCGGCATGCAGCTCGTGTCGTCGCAGATCATCCACTCCAGCTGGGCCGTGACGGCGGCCTTTTCGGCCGCGAGCTTCACCCGCTGGGCGAAGAGCGCCTTGCCGGCAAAGGTGCCGATCTCCATCTCGAAGGTCTTGTCGTAGTGGCGCTCGGGAGTGGAGAGTTGCTCTACGCCGCCCTCGAGCGTAGCCCCGGCACCCGCGGTGAAGGTGATCGTCGTGGCATTGGGCCCGCCTTCATAGGACCCCATGTCATACATATGGTAAGGCGCGGGGATCGAGGCTTCGAGTACGATCCGGTACATGTCGCCGTCGAGGTGCTCCACGGTGCTTTTCCAGCTTACGTTTTGCGCCGAGACCGCCGTCACGGCAAACAGGGCCGCTATGGGCAGCAAAAGGGTACGAAACAGATTGTGCATAGTCGTATCGCTTATAATTTGTGCAAATATAACGGTTTTTTACGGATAAATTGCTACATTCGCACGATGATCCGCCTCTCGCTCATAATCCCGACGCATAATCGTGCCGGGCAGCTTCTCGCGGCGCTCGAATCCGTCGTGCGGCAGGACATGCCCGCCGGGGAGTGGGAGTGCGTGGTGGTGAACAACAATTCGACGGACGATACGCCCGCCCGGTTCGCGGCCTTCGCGGCACGGTATCCGGCGCTCAACCTGCGCATGGTGACCGAGACCGGCCCGGGGGTTTCCTATGCCCGCAACCGGGGGATCGCGGAAACTTCGGCGCCCTACATGGCCTTCATCGACGACGACGAACGTATCAATGCGGGGTTTATCCGGGCGTATGTCGAATTCTTCGACGCACATCCCGATGCCGTCGTGGCCGGGGGGCGCATCATTGCCGAGTATGTCTCGGGACGTCCGGCGTGGATGTCGAAATATACCGAACTGCCTGTCGCCAACCCGATGGATTTCGGCCATGCCGTACGGCCTTTTCCTGCCGGACGTGTTCCCGGGGGAGGCAACATGGCTTTCCGCCGCTCCGCAACCGTCCGATACGGCGGGTTCGACCCCTCGCTGGGGCGTGTGGGACGGATGCTGATCGGTGGCGAGGAAAACGATTTCTTCGAACGCATGATGCGCGGCGGCGAGACATGCTGGTATGTCCCCGATGCCGTCATGTGGCATATTATCCCGCCCGGGAAACTCACCGAGGACTATTTCCGCCGCCTTTGCTACAACGTCGGCGTGAGCCAGCGCCTGCGGGCGGGCATCTACCGCCGTTATCCAAAAGCCGTTGTGCTGGAATGTATGAAATGGGCGGCTACGTTGTTGCTTTCGCTGACGATGTCCCCCCGTAAATCATTGTGGCTGATTCGTATGCGTTACGAGATCAGCCGGGGGCTTTTCTCCCGTACCGGCCATTGAACTGTGCTTTAATTGCGTACGGGGATTTCCTTGCCGAAATAGCGGCAAAGCATGATGTAGCACATGTAGAGCGCCAATGAGGGGTGCTCTTCTTCGCATCCGGGCGAGAGGTTGAGCGCCATGTCCGAAAACCGCCCGAAATCTTTTCCGTCCAATGCTCCCGTTTCCCCCAGTATCTGGTAGGTTTCGAAATCGTCCCGCTGTTCCTCGCAGCTGGGTTCCAGCTCGGCTATTTCGAACGAGCTGGCGTTTAGCCGGGTCAGGCAGCAGAACTCGGGTTTCCCGCCGCGCCCCAGGTCGCGGTAAAAGCCGATGACCTCCGTGTGTCCGATCTGGCCTGCCGGGAGGTTGGTTTCTTCGCGCAGCTCCCTCTCGGCTGCGGCTTTCAACGTCTCCCTGAAATCGGAGTCCGGACGCAAATCGCTGAAGTCGACCGATCCTGATCCCGAAGGTGTCAGGCGGTCTGTCGAAGTGAGGGCCTTGTCGTTCTGGTGGAGGATAATGACATATCCGTCGGTTGTGACGGCCAGTGTCGAAATGCCGATGTGGTCGCTCATGACCGATTTTTCGAGCCGGCGTACCGGGTAGTTGGCAATGTTTGCGGGAGGGGTCATGCCCCAACCGCTTTGGTGGGAGAGTTTTTTCGCATAGATTACGTTCGTCAGGTAGGAGTTGTAGTAACAGCCTTTGCATACCCGGACGTACCATTGGCCGCCGCTTTCCCCGAATTCGGATGCCATGCACAGTTTGCGCTCGTTGTAAAAACTGCCATTCCTGTTTTTCATTTCGTGCCATTTGCCATTGAGGAACGGCAGCAGGATGTCCCGGTAATTCTTTATGTATTTCAACACCCGCTTTTCCTTGTCGGTGCATAGTATCGCATGGATGGGACGGTCTCCCTGCAATAAGCGGTCTATGTTGTCGCCGTGCCGCAATACGGTGCCCGGAAAGGCGATCGGGGCGGCGGTATAAATCTCGTCCAACTCGTCGGCTGCCTCCGGAGTCTTGTGCCGGTAGATGTCCTGGAGGTTGTAGTACGCCGTCTTATGCGTGTAGGCGTAGAAATCCTTTACGAAACAGACCGTCTGCCAGATAAGGGTCGTAAAGACCAGAAACAGGAAAAGGAACAGGTTGCCGGTTTGCATCAGCGTTTGGTAGTCGATGGCCGAATAGAGCAGAATGGCGAGGTCTATGACGATCGCGACGATATTGATGTAGCCGATTCGCTGGCCGTAACGGATAAAGTCCAGCCGGTTCCTGATTTTGACTTTGGCCGAAGTCCATATTTTGTCCATGCCGCCGGTGTTTTGTGTCGTAAAAATAACAATAAATTCCGATTTTATGGGTGTTGCAGGTTCGGTTCCTGCCTTTGGAATGAAGAAAGCGGCCCATAAGGCCGCTTTCTTCATTCCGGTTTTACGGATCAGAACAGGTATTTCTCGTTCCTGACCTTGTTCACCAGGCGCGAGATGTCCTCCCATGCCTCTTCGCCGAAGGTAGTCCCGACGACTTCGATGACTTTGCCCGCCGTGATGGCGCCGATCGTGCCGCACTGGCGCAGCGAGAGGTTCTCGCAAAGCCCTGCGAGGAACCCCGCGGCGTAGAAATCCCCGGCGCCCGTCGTGTCGACGCGTTTTGCCGCAGCCAGGATGCCGACATGCACCACCTCGTCGCCGTGCTTGATCATGGCGCCCTTGATGCCGATTTTCACCACGGCCAGTTCGCACATTTCCGAGATGCATTGCAGGGCGTTCAGCGGCTCCGCCTCGCAGGCGAAAGTCTTGGCTTCGTCCTCATTGGCGAAAACGATGTCGACATAGTCCCTGACAAGGTTACGCAGGAATTCGAGGTTTTCGGCCACGATGTTGAAGCTGGCCAGGTCGATGGCGACCTTCAGCCCGCACTCCTTGGCCGTGCGGGCAGCCATGCGGATCAGGTCGTGGTCTTGGACGATGTAACCTTCGATATAGAGGCAGTCGTACCCGTCGAAGATCGCCGGGTCGATCTCCGCGGCGGTCAGTTCGAGCGCCGCGCCGAGGTAGGTGACCATCGTCCGCTCGCCGTCGGGCGAGATGAGCGATACGCACTTCCCCGAACGTTTCGAACCACGGAAGATTACGGGCTCCACGCCCAGGTTTTCGAGTGCCTGTACGAAGAAGTCGCCCGTCGTATCCTGTCCGACCTTGCCGATGAACCCGACCTGGCAGCCCAGTTTGGCCATGGCGCGGATGGTGTTGCCGGCCGAACCGCCGAGCGAGAGCGAGTAGGGCAGTCCTGCCACGGATTTCGAGATTTCGGTCTGCAGTTTGGTATCCACGAGGCTCATCGAGCCTTTGGCGAGTTTGAAGCGACCCAGCACGGAGTCTGATTCCAGGTTGACCAGCATGTCCGTCAGGGCATTGCCGATGCCGATAACACGTTTCATTCGGTAAGTTCGGGGTTGTCTGTTGTGAAATTATATGGAGAGTATCTTTACCAGGTCGAGCGAATTGCGGTCGATGCCCTTGTTGTGCATGGTCGCCTTGGCGAAAGGGACGTAGGCGATCTTGCCGTTCTGGATGCCGATCATCACGTTGCGCTGTTCGTCGAGGAACGCCTCGATGGCGGCTTCGCCCATCCGCGAGGCGAGGATACGGTCTACGGCCGTCGGCGACCCGCCGCGCTGGATATGCCCCAGGATCGTGACGCGGGCGTCGTACTGCGGGAACTCCTTCTTGACACGTTCGGCCAGTGCCGTGGCGCCGCCCGTCTTGGGGTTTTCGGCCACGATGACGATCGCCGAGTTCTTGCTCTTGCGGAAGCCGTGGTTGATGAGTTCGGCCAGCTGGTCGACCTCGGTGTCCATTTCGGGGATGATAGCCGCTTCGGAACCCGTGGCGATGGCGCTGTTCAGCGCCAGGTAACCCGCCGTATGTCCCATCACCTCGACGAAGAAGAGGCGCTCGTGGCTCGATGCCGTATCGCGCAGTTTGTCGACCGCCTCCACGATCGTGTTCAGCGCCGTGTCGTAGCCGATCGTCGAGTCCGTACCCCCGAGGTCGTTGTCGATCGTCCCGGGAAGCCCTACGATGGGCACGTTGTACTCCTGCGCGAAAATCCCTGCGCCTGTCAGCGAGCCGTCGCCGCCGATGACCACCAGCGCGTTGATGCCGGCTGCGACCATGTTGTCGTAAGCCGCCTTACGTCCTTCGGCCGTGGTGAATTCCTGGCTGCGCGCCGTTTTGAGAATCGTGCCGCCCAGTTGGATGATATTGCTTACGCTCTGGGATTTGAACTCTACGATCTCGTTGTATACGAGACCTTTGTATCCGCGCATGATTCCCTTTACCGTAAAGCCGTTATAGATTGCGCTGCGGGTTACCGCACGTATTGCCGCATTCATGCCGGGGGCGTCGCCTCCCGATGTGAGAATGCCGATGCATTTGCTGCCAGCCATAGTTTTTCGTTTAAACACAAAATCCCTCAAAGGTAGTAATTATTTTAAATTTTTCAAAAAAACGAGGGCGCTACCCGTGGGTGCGCCCTGCGTTCCGAAAAAACTTTTTATTTTACCTAACGCCTGTGGCCTTATTTGGTCTGCTGCCCCTGCGCAGCAGTGTCTGCGTCCGCCTCTGCGGCTGCCTGCGTGCTCTGGCCCGCCTTTTCTGAGGAAGCCTTGCGGCTTTTCCCCACCTTCACCCGATTGCCGTCGGCCTTCACTTCCAGCCCGGCCTTGTCTTTGTCGATCGTAATGTCGATCGATTTGTTCGGGATACTGATGTGCAGTGTCTTCTGGCCGTCTTCGATGACGTTCTGGCTTTCGTACTCCTTGAGCAGCTTTTGTACCGTCGTCGTGTCGTTGTCGATCACCACTTCGGTGTTGAGCACCTGTTCGATCACGTTTCGCTTGGCGCGGAACCGGTCGCCCACATCCTCGCGGATGGCGATGCAGGCGCATGCGATGAAGCTCGCGAGCCACAGCAGGAAGATGATCAGCACGGTCGTGCCTCCGGGCTTGCGCGAAGCGATGAGGCACATCAGTACATAAATGAGCAGTATGACGGGAATCAGTACAATAAATATGCCGAGAATAGGTACCCACAGCGTCATGCCCAGCGGGAAGAAAGGCGAGAGGATGCCTCCGCCGCCCACGACCAGGGCGAACAGCCCGATAATCAGGGCGCAGGCTCCCATGATAAGCCCGAATACGAGCAGCCCCGCGAAGAGCTTGAGCAGGATCAGCACCACCTTGCCGAAGACCGAGACGGCCTCCGCCACGATCGGCTTGGCCCTGACGTCGGGATCGCAGCCCGCGGTGGCTTCGGTGGTCTCGCGGATCGACTGTGCGGTGATTTTTTCGCCGTTCATTTCGAGTTTCTGGCGTGCCGTGCGTGCTGCCGGTACGGCGAACCACATGATGACGTAGCAGATGACGAAGATACCGAACAGGTTGCCCATCATCGACCCCGTCCAGTCCATGAACGGAATCCAGTGCAGGAAGCTCAGCAGGATCGGCAGGAACATGCCCTGCCGGATCCATACGGGATCGACGTCGAAGTACTTGCCGATGCCGGCGCATACGCCGCCCAGCTTGGCATTCTCCGTGTCGCGGTACAGGCGGCGCGGGATGCGCGGCTCTTCGGGGGCTTTTTTGTCCGAACTCTCCTCGGAGATGTCCTCGACCGAGCCCATCTGGTGGATGATATTCAGGATCAGGGGTTTCTCGACCACGCGGGTGTTGTCCTGCGTGGTGAGGATCAGTTCGGCGATGCGGGCTTCGATGTCAGCGACGATCTCGGCCCCGTCGGGCGTATCCTTGTAGGTCTTTTTCAGGCTGTCGAGATATTTCTCCAGCTCCTGGTAGGCATCGGCGTCCATGGTGAACGCTACGCCCGATATGCTGCATTTTTTAACCTCTTTCATAGTTGTGCCGTTGGGGAATTATTTCCTGCTTACGCTGCCTCCGCTCGATTTGCTGATGCTGGTCTTGCAGTCGCCCGTGTAACGGATCGAACTGCCGCTCGAAGCGTCGGCGCGGAGTGTGCCCGTGCAGTTGACCGTAGCCTTGGCGGCGCTCGACGTGTCGACGTTGCAATCGGTGACCGCGAATTCGGCGGCCGAGAGTTTCGAGGCCGAGCTCATGTCGATGCTGCATTCGGCGGCGGAGCCCTTCAGGGTGATCTTCGATGCGCTCGATGCCTCTACCGTGCAGGTGCCGGTTTCGATGGCGGCGTCGATGTCCGAGGCACTCGATGCGGCCACTGCGCAGGTGGTCGATTTCACGGCCGCGTCGATCCTGGCGGCACTCGATGCGTCGATCGAGAATTTGTCGGCCGTCAGCGTGACGTCGCTCGTGATCCGTGCGGCGCTCGATGCGTCGAGTGCGCGGATGCGCCCGTTGGCCGGGACGGTGACGGTCACGTCGGCGTTCGATACGTTGTTGACCGACTTGTCGATGGTCGCCGTCAGGCGTCCGCCCTTGGCCTCCACCACTACGTATTCCATAATGTTGTCGTCGGCTTGGATCGTGATTTTATCGGTCGCCTTGTCGGTGATGACGACCTTCACGGCGCGTGCCGCATCCACACGGTCGAAATCCGGGGCGTCGATGGTGCGCGTGACGATGTTGCCGCTGCCTTTGATGCCCTTGCCGAAGAGTACCGACGGGGCTGCGATGCAGACGAAATATGTGGTTGCGGTGATCATGGTGCCCAGCAGGACTGCGATCAAAAGTATTCTTTTCATGGTTGCAATTATTTAAGGGTTGATTTTTTATTTTCCGTGGCGAATGACCTGTATCTGCCCTACGAGTTCGTCCCATGCATCGTCGAGCGTTTTGAGATAATCACGCCCCTTGTCGGTGAGCGTGTAGTATTTGCGGGGCGGCCCCTGCGGGGATTCTTCCCACCGGTAGGTCAGGAGCCCCGAATTTTTCTGCCGCGTGAGGATCGGGTACAGCGTACCCTCGACCACGATCATCTCGGCCTCTTTGAGTTCGGCGATGATCTTCGGAGCATACGAATCTTCGCGGGAAAGGATGGCGAGGATGCAATACTCCAGGATTCCCTTGCGCATCTGCGCTTTTACGTTGTCTTCAGCCATAATGCTTTATTCGGTTAATCGCTTCGGAGCCTTCGGTACGATCAGCCAGAGGATGATATATACCCAGAGCGAAAGCCCGCCGAAGAGTATGAGGATTAGAGTTGCGATACGTATGAGCGACGGGTCGAGCCCGAAGAAATCAGCCAGTCCGCCGCAGACGCCTGCGATGATGCCGTCGCGTACCCGGTACAGTTTTTTTGTTTTGTCCGTTGCCATGGTTTTATCGGTTTTTACGGTTAATATTGAATTTTCGGGCGGGTTCTTCGGGGATGATGATCCAGAGGATGATGTAGGCCCAGATCGAAAGCCCGCCGAAGATTATCAGAAACAGCATGATGAGCCGCATGACCGTCGCGTCGATGTGAAAAAAGTCTGCCAGCCCTCCGCAGATACCGGCGATCGAGCGGTCGGTGCGCGAGCGGTAGAGCTTGCGGGTTTCCGGCTCGGCCTCCTCTTCCTCCCGCGGGGCGGCGTTGCCGCGGCGCTCGCCGAAGTCCGAGGGTGCCCCCATTTGGTGCATCGCCGCGCGCACCGTGTCGAGGGTGATGACGCGCATGGGAGAGGAGACGATCTCGCGGAATATCTCGGCGATGCGTACCTCGATGTCGCCCATGGTTTCGGTGTCGTATTCGGGCAGGCGGCTGCGTATGTCGTCAAGATAACTCCTGAGTACACGGTAAGCATCTTCGTCGAGGGTGAAAGCCTGCGAGCCGATATTTACGTTTACTGTCTCTTTCATAGTCGTAGAGGTATTTTAGGGTTAATATTTCCGGTTTACTACTACTTTGGTATTGCAAATATAATACGTATTTTAGTATTATGCAATACAAAGTACTAAATTTTTTCAAAAAATATGCATTTTTTTGCCATACCTATATTATAAGAACTCCGGAACGGTGCCGGAAAGGCCGCCTTTGCGGGAAAAATTACGATCATTGCCGATCCGGTGTTGCGTTTTGCCCGCCTGCTTCGTCTTACAAATACAATGAAGGAATTCGAATTCATCGGTTACGTTGTGCCGCTCCGCAACCGTATGTTCCGCTATGCACAAAGCCTGCTGCTTTGCGCCGACGAGGCCGAGGAGGTGACGCACGACCTGCTGGAGCGGTTGTGGACGAGGGGGGCCGGATTGGCATGGCTTTCCCGGGCGGCCGTGCAGTCTGCGGGGGGCGTATAGACAAATTTATATAATGAATTGACAATCTTATATATTTTTTTGTGAGGGCGATTGCGATGAAAAGGATGAAAAAGAGTAGCTTTGTCCCATTTCAGAAGCGTATTTTGCAGTAACTTTAACCCTTTTTATCTAATTATGAACAAACTCTATGCTATTTTAGGAGTCCTGCTCCTGACTGTTTCCTCCGTGTCGGCGCAAAAATCCGGGACTGATAGCCGTCGCGCTTCGTCCGGGGAGAGCGTGGCTATCGAAACAATTACGCGCGACTCGCTGGGCATCGACACGCTGCGGCGTATCGACGCGGTCGACAACGGCCTGCTGACCCTGCGCAGCGGCGGTCGTGACGGTAGTATGATGCTTGAAGTGGCCGGATTCGGGCTCAGGCTGGGGCAGACCCCGATGCAGAAAATGGAAACGAAATTAGCTCCGTTCCAATTCAAGGCGATCACCGACATGGAATTGGGTTTCACGCAGTTGACCGGAGTCGATTATGCCGGTTATACCCCTCAGGAAGAGGGGTTCCTCGACCAGAAACTCGGATCGTCGTTCCATTTCAGCTTCTCGGTCGTGCAGATGCGTTTGCTGCTGAACCGTAGCCGTACGCTCAGCCTCGGCCTCGGACTGCAATATACGCTCGACAACATCCGCTTTGCCGATTCGGGCATCACGCTCGACAATGTTGGCAGGCGCCTTATGCCGGTGGTGCTGGATGAACCTGCCGACAAGTCGAAGGTCGTCACTTCGTCGCTCGGTATTCCCGTGCGGCTGATATACGAGCCTGTAAGGCACTTCCGTATTTCGGCTGTCGCCTATTCCGATTTCATGTTGGGGGCGGATGCCATCTATAAGAAGCCTAAGGAGAAGCACAGCCTGTCCGGATTCCGTACGTACCAGTTCGGTGTTGGCGTTTCGGTTTCTTACTATGGATTGGGTTTTTATACGCGCTACGGCATCACGCCGCTGTTTAAGAGCGGTGCTGGCCCCGATTGCCATGCTGTTTCGTTTGGAATCGTATGTTTATTATAAGAGTGTAACCAGAAAACCGAATAGTCATGAAACGAATATTGCTGATAATGACCCTCAGTCTGTTCCTGCCGAACCTCGTGTCGGCACAAAGCAGCTTTATGAACGATTTTTTCAAACGCTATGAGACTGCCGAAGGGTTTAGCAGCGTGTCGCTGGGGGCGAAGATGATGCAGACGATGAGCCGCCAGGCCGCAGAGCACGGGGATAAGGGGCTTGCCGTATTGCTGGAGGACATCCAGTATATCCGTATCGTCGCCCTCGCGGGCGGGGACGGCGAACAGCTGGTGCGCGATGCCGAAGCCGCAGTCGCTTCGGAGCGGAAATTCCGGGAAGCAGCCTCCACTACGGAGGACGGGCAGACCACGAAGTTCTATATCCGGGAAACTGCCTTGGCGGTCAAGTCCGAGCTGGTGATGATTACCTATGGTGCGAAGGAAACCGTCGTGGTGAACATCTATGGCGTGTTCGACCTCAAGCAGATAGCGCGGCTTTCGTCGATCCGCCCGCAATAAGGGCTGCCGGTTCTCAGGCTCCGCTTTATTCCCCGCCCGGATCGTTCCGGTACCCTTCTTCGTCATAGATCGGTCTGTCGCCCTCTTCGGTCTCCCGGACGGCACCCGGGATCCTGTCCGCCAGCGGGATCTCGGTTTCCACGAGGTTTTCGTCGATCAGGGTTTCGTCGCGTTCGTCGCCTGCGAACCCGTTGTTTTCGGTGGAGATGACGGTGCGGTCGGTCGGAAATTCTACAATTCTTTCCATGGCATTGCGGTTTTGTTTTTCATCCGTCGCCGCAAAAATGATACCGCCTGTTTCCCCGCGCCCTGCATTGGAGCGAGACGACGGCCGGGGATGGCCGGGGCGCATATTGAGAACCGGAAGCGGAGTTTGCATAACGATACAATAAAAAAGGGGAGGGACTGCATTGTCCCTCCCCTTTGTCTGCCCGGCATTTCCGCATAGCGGGGAAAGCCGGGTGCATATGATCGCTTAGTCCTCGAATTTTGCCGAGAGGAATTCGCGGTTCAGACGTGCGATGTGCGCGATGGAGATCGACTTGGGGCACTCGGCCTGGCAGGCACCCGTGTTGGTGCAGTTGCCGAAGCCCAGTTCGTCCATCTTGGCGACCATCGCCTTGGCGCGGCGTGCACCCTCCACGCGGCCCTGCGGCAGCTTGGCGAGCGACGATACGCGGGCAGCGACGAAGAGCATGGCCGAACCGTTCTTGCAGGTCGCGGCGCAGGCTCCGCAACCTACGCATGCTGCGGCGTCCATCGATTCGTCGGCATCGGGCTTCGGAATCGGAATGGCGTTGCCGTCGGGCACCGAGTTGGTGCGTACCGAAATGAAACCTCCCGCCTGCAGGATCTGGTCGTACGACGAACGGTTCACCACGAGGTCTTTGATGACGGGGAACGCCGCCGAGCGCCAGGGCTCGATGGTGATGGTCGCACCGTCTTTGAACTTGCGCATGTAGATCTGGCAGGTCGTGACCGCCTGGCTCGGGCCGTGGGCATGGCCGTCGATGTGCAGCGAGCACATGCCGCAGATACCTTCGCGGCAGTCGTGGTCGAATGCCACGGGCTCCTTGCCCTCGTGGATCAGGTTGTTATTCAGGATGTCGAGCATCTCGAGGAACGAGGTGTCGGCCGAGATGTTTTCGACTTTGTAAGTTTCGAAACCACCCTTTGCTTTAGCGTCCTTTTGACGCCATATCTTTAATGTAAAATTCATAATTTCAATTTGTTATTAAAGTGTTACAACGTCAAACGGTTAGTCTTTGTAGTTGCGCTGTGCGGGGTGTACGAACTCGAAGTTCAGCGGTTCTTTCGTCAGCTCGGGGGCTGCGTCCTCGCCCTTGTACTCCCATACGGCGGCATATACGAAGTGCTCGTCGTCGCGCTTGGCCTCGCCTTCCTCGGTCTGGTGCTCCGTGCGGAAGTGACCGCCGCACGACTCCTCGCGGTTGAGTGCGTCGCGGGCCATCAGCTCGCCCAGTTCCAGAAAATCGGCCAGGCGGAGCGCCTTTTCCAACTCGACGTTGAAGTCGTTTTCCTTGCCTACGACCTTCACGTCCTTCCAGAACTCCTTGCGCAGTGCCTGGATCTCGGTGATCGCCTTTTCGAGCGACTCCTTGGTGCGGGCCATGCCGACGTTCTCCCACATGATGTGGCCGAGTTTCTTGTGAATATCGTCCACCGATTGCTTGCCGCCTATCGAGAGCAGTTTGGCGATCTTCTCCTTGACTTCCTTCTCAGCCTGGTCGAAGGCCTTGGTGTCGGTCTTCACCTTCGGAGCCTGGATCTTGTGCGAGAGGTAGTCGCCAATGGTGTAGGGCAGTACGAAATAACCGTCGGCCAGACCCTGCATCAGCGCCGAGGCGCCGAGGCGGTTGGCACCGTGGTCGGAGAAGTTGGCCTCGCCGATGGCATACAGGCCGGGGATGGTGGTCATCAGGTTGTAGTCGACCCAGATGCCGCCCATGGTATAGTGTACGGCGGGGAAGATCTGCATCGGCTGCTCGTAGGGGCTCACGTCGGTGATCTCCTCGTACATGTCGAACAGGTTGCCGTAGCGCTGCTTGATGATGTCCTTGCCCAGACGCTCGATGGCGGTCTTGAAGTCGAGGAATACGGCCAGCCCCGTTTCGTTCACGCCGAAGCCTGCGTCGCAGCGCTCCTTGGCGGCACGCGAAGCCACGTCGCGCGGCACGAGGTTACCGAAGGCCGGGTAACGGCGCTCCAGGTAGTAGTCGCGGTCTTCTTCGGCGATGTCCGACGGTTTCTTGGCCCCCGAGCGGATGGCCTTCACGTCTTCGAGTTTCTTGGGAACCCAGATACGGCCGTCGTTACGCAGCGACTCCGACATGAGCGTCAGCTTCGACTGCTGGTCGCCGTGTACGGGGATGCAGGTCGGGTGGATTTGCGTGAAGCAGGGGTTGGCGAAGCCAGCGCCCTTGCGGTAGCACTGGAATG
>OHAF01000109.1_pt1 | contig 80939 bp, 68 predicted proteins | sample 1577041 | NCBI WGS metagenome assembly OHAF01 (sample SAMEA3541495, study PRJEB24748) | human gut metagenome | biome: human gut; feature: human-associated habitat; material: faeces | place: China | collected 2012
CTACTAGGGTATCTAATCCTATTTGCTCCCCACGCTTTCGTGCCTCAGCGTCAGTGATGGCCCAGCAAGTCGCCTTCGCCACTGGTGTTCCTTCTAATATCTACGCATTTTACCGCTACACTAGAAATTCCACTTGCCTCTACCATACTCAAGTAAATCGGTTTCTATGGCGAACCGAAGTTAAGCTTCGGAATTAAACCATAGACCTAATAAACCGCCTACGCACCCTTTACACCCAATAAATCCGGATAACGCTTGCTCCCTACGTATTACCGCGGCTGCTGGCACGTAGTTAGCCGGAGCTTTCTTGAAAGGTACCGTCAGAACTGTATCATTTCCTATACAGTTTGTTCTTCCCTAACAACAGAAGTTTACAATCCAAAGGACCGTCATCCTTCACGCGGCATTGCTCGTTCAGGGTTTCCCCCATTGACGAATATTCCTAACTGCTGTCTCCCGTAGGAGTCTGGGCCGTGTCTCAGTCCCAGTGTGGCCGATCACCCTCTCAGGTCGGCTATGCATCGTCGCCTTGGTGGGCCTTTACCCCACCAACTAGCTAATGCACCGCAAAGCCATCTCATAGTGTTAGCATAACCAACTTTTAAATATCTCTCATGCGAGAAATACTGTTATCCGGTATTAGCTATCGTTTCCAATAGTTGTCCCAGTCTATGAGGCAGGTTCTTTACGTGTTACTCACCCGTTCGCCGCTAAGTTTTTCTAGTGCAAGCACCAGAAAAACTTCGCTCGACTTGCATGTATTAGGCACGCCGCCAGCGTTCGTCCTGAGCCAGGATCAAACTCTCCAAATAAATTTGTTAGCTTGATTAGCTCTTTAAAAAGTTTTATAGTTTCTTTTCAAAACTGTCCTTTTTGGAATTAACGTTGACTTAATTCGTTTAGTTTTCAATGTTCAAGTTTGTTGCGTTAGCAACTTTTATATCTTATCATTTTTATTTTTTTTTGTCAATAGTTTTTTTAAACTTTTTTTAACTTATTTTAAAATGACTTCGTCTTTCTCAAGACTTTTTCTATTCTATCATCTACTTTTCCCTTTGTCAAGGTTGTTTCTTCTTTTTTCTTAACATTTACTTAATTAAAATTAACGATTGTTCGACTTTTAAACACTGATTTTTGAAAGTTTTTTCAATTATTTCCTAAAAATAGAAAGAAAAAAGCAGGTAAAATATTCTTCTATCCTACCTACTTCTTTCTATAAACTTTTTATCATTATTTTCTTAATAACGCAATATTAAGTTCTAATAATTGTTCTAAGTCTACTGGTGATGGAGCTTGAGTCATTGGATCTGCAGCTGCTGCTGTTTTAGGGAACGCAATAGTATCTCGTAAATTATCACGACCTGCAAGTAACATTACAAATCTATCTAACCCTAATGCACACCCTCCATGTGGTGGAACTCCATATTCAAAGGCATCTAATAAGAAACCAAATTGAGATTTCGCTTCTTCTTCACTAAATCCTAACGCTTTAAACATTGATGATTGAACGTCTTTATCGTAAATACGGATACTTCCTCCCCCAAGTTCATAGCCATTTAAGACTATATCATATGCTTGGGCATAAGCTTTTTCTGGAGCAGTTTCTAATAATTCCACATCTTCTGTTTTCGGCATTGTAAATGGATGATGAGCCGCACTGTATTTTCCACGTTCTTCATCATATTCTAATAAAGGCCAATTCACAACCCATAGGTAATTATATTTATCTTTATCAATTAAATCTAAATCTGCTGCAAGTTTTTGACGTAATGCACCTAAAGATGCGTAACATACTTTTTTGCTATCTGCTGCAAATAAAATAATATCTCCTACCTCAGCATCAACACGTGCAACTAATTCTTGAGCGACTTCGTCTGTAAAGAATTTTGCAACCGCCCCATTCAATCCTTCTTCTGTTACTTTTACCCAAGCCAATCCTTTAGCTCCGTAATTAGCTACATATTTTCCTAATGCATCTATATCTTTTCTTGAATACTGTTCAGCACATCCTTTAGCAACGATACATTTAACAGCTCCACCTTGTTCTACTGCATTAGAGAATACTTTGAAATCTAAGCTTTTAACTAAATCACTAACATCTTTTAACTCCATTCCAAAACGAGTATCTGGTTTGTCACTACCGAATCTTTCCATAGCTTCTTCGTAGTCTAATCTTGGGAATGGTGTTACAACATCAATTCCTTTTACTTCTTTCATAACATGCGCAATAAGACCTTCAATCATAGTAAGAATTTCTTCTTGCGACATAAAACTCATTTCCATATCAATTTGAGTAAAGTCTGGTTGTCTATCAGCACGCAAATCTTCATCACGGAAACAACGAGCAACTTGATAGTATCTGTCAAATCCTGCTACCATTAATAATTGTTTAAATAATTGCGGCGATTGTGGTAAAGCATAAAATTCTCCTGGATGAACCCTACTTGGAACAAGATAATCACGCGCTCCTTCTGGAGTAGATTTTGTTAAAATAGGTGTTTCTACATCAACAAACATATTGTTATCTAAATAGTCTCTTGTTGCTTTAGTAATTTTTGAACGTAAGTGTAATACTTCAGCAAGTTCCGTTCTTCTTAAATCTAAGTAACGATATTTTAGACGTAACTCTTCACTAGATAATGAAGCATCATCTAATACGAATGGTAGAGTTTTTGCTTTTGATAATATTTCTAATTTATCAGCAATAATTTCTACTTTACCAGTTGCAATTTTATCATTTACTGTGTTTTCATTTCTTAATACAACTTCTCCTTCAATAGAAATAACAAATTCATTTCTTAGTGTAGAAGCAAGTTCATGTAATTCATTATTTTTTTCACCAGAAAAGACACATTGTACTACACCCATTCTATCTCTTACATCTATAAAAATTAAATTACCCAGGTCACGTCTTTTACTTACCCAACCTTTTACTACTACTTTCTTTCCAACATATTTTTCATCAATGCGCCCTGCATATTCTGTTCTTCCGTATGCGCTCATTACTTTTCTCCTCTCAACTTTTCTTCTAAATATTTTATAATATTTTCTCTTTTCACAGTTTCTTGATTAAATGACTCCATATCTTTTACAACATATTCACCATTTTCTAATTCACTTTCACCTATTATTATAGAAAGTTTCGCTTTGTAACGATCAGCAATCTTCATCTGTGCTTTCATTTTCTTATCGAAATAATCATTTTGAGCTTTGTATCCTGCTAAACGCAAATCATTCGTAAGTTTTACCGCTGCATCTCCAGCTTTTTCCCCCATTGACACAACAAATAAATCAATTGTATCATCGATAGGAAGTGTGATGTTCTCACTCTCTAACGCAAGCAATAATCTTTCTATACTTAAAGCAAACCCGATACCTTTTTTATCTTCCGGTCCTTCTAGTAATTTTACTAAACCATTATATCGACCACCACCGCAAAGAGTCTTTAATTCTACTTCTGGGTTATCTATCATAATCTCAAATGCTGTATGAGTGTAGTAATCCAGACCACGAACTAAATTATGATCTATTTCGTACTTGACACCTAGCGCATCTAAATGTCTAAGTACTTCTGCAAAATACGCTTTTGATTCTTCTCCTAAATACTCTAATAATCTTGGTGCTGTTTTTATAAGTTCATGCTTAGCGTCCACTTTACAATCCAATATTCTCATTGGATTTTTATAAAGACGATTGTTACAATCTTCATCGAACTCATGGATTCTAGGCTCAAAATGTTTAATCAATGCTTCATTATATGCTCTACGCTCTTCTGGATTTCCAAGCGAATTAATACTCACTTTAATATTTTCAATTCCAAACATTTTATATATGTTATACGCTAAACTAATAACCTCTGCATCAATTTTTGGGCTTTCATCCCCTATAACTTCAACTCCATATTGAACGAATTGACGGTAGCGCCCTTTTTGTTTTCTTTCATATCTAAACATCGGTCCTACATAGTATAACTTCTGTGGTTGAATTGTTTGTGCAAAAAGCTTATTTTCTATATAAGAACGAACTGTTCCCGCTGTTCCTTCTGGTCTCAAAGTTAAAGAACGATCACTTTTATCCATAAAAGTATACATTTCTTTTTGGACTATATCTGTTGTATCCCCAACACCTCTACTAAAAAGCTCAGTAGACTCAAACATAGGTGTTCTTATTTCTTCATAACAAAAATCACTACTTATTTTTCTTAATTTTTCTTCAATATATTGCCATTTTCTACTTTCCTCAGGCAAAATATCTTGAGTTCCTCTAGGCATTGATATTACCATATTAAAGCTCCTCTCATTACTTAATTACTTGTTCTATTAATGTACTCTAATATAAAAATCGCCCCTTATAGTCATTTGACTACATGGGACGATTGCTAATTTCGTGGTGCCACCCTAATTTATATCAGAATACTGATATCTCATTAAAATCTTTTAAGTTTTGCAAAAAGTGTTTCTTTATCTCAATCATTTATATTTAATCTTTCAGCCAAAGGATTAAACTCTCTATAAATAAAAACATGAAATAATATCTTTTTACTTTATAATTGTCACAGTTTATTTAAATATATTATACCAAACTTACTATATTGTCAAGATATTACTAGATATTTTGTATACTATTATTTTTAAATTTTAAAAATGAAAACCCTCTATCTTGATTTTTATTATTAAACAGTATAAAATAAGGAATACATAAACAGAAGAAAGGAGCCTCAATATTATTGAAAAAATTTATTTCTATTTTAATACCAATTTTATCAATATTTTTACTAGTAGGGGGAACGTATTTCTACATCAATTATGGTAGTAAAAATATTAAAGAGGAACACTCCAAGTATTTGGCATTAATAAATGATAATCACGATTTTACGGCCGGATTAAAGGGGTTAGAATCTCTTACTACAGAAAAAGCAAAAGAAACTTTAAAATATATCAATCAAGAAGTAGAAATTGCAAGCGATTTGAAAAATATTGATGATCAACTTAAAAATACTGACATAGATTTTGCCAAAGACTTACTTGAGGAAGCAAAAAAATTAGATACCAATAAAGTTTTTGACAGAGCCATTTCATATTTTAACACTAATATAGAAAACTATAATAAAGCTAAAAATGAAATTGAAGAATTAGATGAAACAGCGAATAATTTAGATGAACAAATAGAAAAAATTGTCAACAAATATCATTTTGATTATAGTAATATTCGTGATGCTTTACTTGACTTAAATAACAAAAATAAAGCTGCACATACTCGCGATGGCAAAAAGAAAAATACGAACACAAAAAATAAAGAAGCATCTAGTAATAAAAAAACCTCTTCAAAACCTAATACTCAAATCCATCCACGCATCGTAGGTCAACAAGTACCTGAAACATATAATACTATTAGATTTACTCAAGAGGGCAGTACGAGTAGAAATATTATAGAAAACGAATTAAAAGGTGACATAGCAAACTTCACTAATGAACAAATAGACGAAGCTATTGCGAGATACAACGCAAAAAATAATGGTTAGCAAATTGCTAACCATTATTTTTTATTTTTCTACAGCAATTACTTCTATCTCTATATTACCGTTTAATGGTAAAGCTGCAACCTGAAAAGCTGATCTAGCCGGCAATACGTCATTAAATTGCTCGGCGTATACTTTATTGACTTCTGCAAAATCTGCAATATCTTTTAATAAAACTAATGTTTTTACAACATGATTCATTGAACTTCCAGCTTCTTCTAATATAGCCTGAATATTTTTGAATACTTGTTTAGCTTCTTCTAACACACCACCATCTACTAATTTTCCAGTTTCAGGGTTAATTCCTAGTTGTCCAGAACAAAAAATAAGTTCTCCCACTTTATTAGCTTGAACATATGGTCCTATAGCCTTAGGTGCTTTTTCTGTATTTATTTTTTTAATTTCCATTTTAATATCCTCCTTTATCATTAATAACTTATATTATAAGGTATAAAATTATTTTACTCAAATAGAGTGAGCTATATCAACATACAGCTCACCCTCAAATTTTTCTATATATATATATATATTAGAATAACAACTAAAGATTAACTCTCATATTTTTATAAGATACTAATACTTTATTATTCTCCTTCAGCTTCCGCAATAGCTTTAGCTTCTTCTTCTAATTTATCTATATGCATGAATTTATTCAAGTAACCTTTAAGCAAGATTAATATCACTCCTAAAACTATTACAACTCCACCGATGTATGTGAATACTTGTGTGTAATTTAATCTAACTGTTAGTTTTGCAAGATATCCTGAAATAATATTTGCTAATGAGAATGTTAGGTACCAAATACCCATTGCTAATGATGCGTATTTAGCTGGAGCAAGTTTATTAAACATCGCCATTCCGATTGGAGATAGGAATAATTCCCCTACTGTTAATAATACATAAGTAAGTAAAATATAAAGTATATTAATTTTTAGTCCACTTTCAACATTACCATTTATTGTGTTTAACCCAAAAATCATAACTACAAAAGCCAAACCAGAAATAATCATTCCTAGTCCCATTTTAGTACCTGTATCCCAGTCACCACGTTTTGTTTTACTAAGTTTTACCCATAGAGCACCAAATGTTGGAGCTAATATAACACACAGCAATCCGTTGAATGATACTAACCACGGAGTTGGAATTGTCCATCCGAAAATTGTTCTATCTACTGCTTTTTGAGTAAGAATAGCAAATGATGTTTGTGTTTGGAACCAAGCTGACCAGAATAAAGTAGAGAATACAAACATAACAGCCATAGCTTTCATTCTATCTTTATCAATTTGAGTTAGTGGGTGGTTAACAGATTTTTTAGCCGTTTTACTTGCTGTTGGATATTTACCTTTATCTTTTATCCAAGTAGGTGCGAAAAATGCAAATACTACGAATTGTAAGAATGCAATAGCCGCTGCTACTAAGAACCCAACACGATATCCATAAGAAATAATTTTCCCATCATTAGCTACTTTTGCAAACCAACTATCTGTAACTAAACCAAAAATAATTGGACCAAATAAGCTACCAATATTAATTGCCATATAATAAATACTATATGCTGCATCCTTCATGGTTACTTGGTCACGTTCATAAAGCGCACCAACCATAGCACTAATGTTTCCTTTACCAATCCCCGCTGCAACAAGTAATAATGCTAAGCTGGCAATAACTGTCCATAATGCACCAGTTGAGAAATATAAAGCTATGTAACCAAAGCAGCTGAATAATGTTCCTAATATAATAGATTTTTGAAGACCTAGATATTTATCTGCTAGCCATCCTCCAAGAAGGGCCATCATATACCCTGCTGCACCATAATATCCATATAGGGTCACAGCAAATCCTTTTTCAAGACCTAATCCACCTTCTGCTGTTCCTGTTGTGAAGAACAAAATTAGGAATCCTATAATTCCATAAGCATATAAATTTTGCATAACAGTAGTAATATTTACCAGATGAAGTCCCTTAGGATGTTTCATTTTCCCCGTTTTTTCCATACTATTATCCTCCTTAAATTTTTTATTATGTTTACGCTTTCATTATATACTATCTCTATTTTAAAATCAATCTGTTTTAAAATATCTTAATCAATAAAAATAATCTTTCTACATATATTTTACTATTTATTTTATCTTAATCCTATCTAATGAAGATACTTAGCAATTTTATTTCTATTTAACATCTTTTTAAATTATAAAAAGAAACCCTATTTAATTAATAGGGTTTCTCATTATATAACTACTAAAATTAAAGTACAACTACGTTAGCTGCTTGTGGTCCACGTGCACCATCTTCAACTTCAAATTCTACTTTATCGCCTTCTTTTAAAGTTTTAAAACCATCTTTTTGAATACTAGAGAAGTGAACAAATACATCTTTTTCACCTTCTACTGCGATAAATCCAAATCCTTTTTCTTCGTTAAACCATTTTACTGTACCTTGTTTCATAAGTTACAATCTCCTTTTATTTTAATTTATTATCAATAATCAATCGTATTCTTGCTGGCAAAGATAATAAATAAAATAAATGGGTCTTACTGTCGTTCACTTAAAAAACTTAAAATCTGTATTACAATTATTACTATATCTTTTATTGACTTTAGTAATTATAACCTATATTACAAGTATAAGCAACTGAAAAGACTTTTAATTTCAAAATAATTTCACTTTTAAATTTTATAAGTCTCCAGCTTGTTTGTCTATAATAATTTATTTCTTATAAAAATTACTTTAAATTCTACTTCTAACTTTTAAAATTCTTCATCTTCACTCGTGATATTATATTTCGATACTATTCCATCATTATCAAAATCATAAACATCTTCATTTTCTTCCATATCTTCCTCTTCTACAAGAGCATCAACTTCATCATGAACATCTTCTTGTTCATCTTCTCCTAATTCTTCTAACTCTTCATCATCAATTTCAAATTTTTGAACACTTGGCTCAACAAAAGTTTTAATATCTTCTACAAATAAACTGTCACGAAGTTTCCAACTTCCATCTTCTACACATACAAAACGCCCATCTAAGTTTAAATCTGTATAAAAATACGCTGCTTGTGATGAAAATTCTTCTTCATCAACACCTCTTAGAGGCTTAATATAATCTAGAAAATCATAAATATTTAATTTTTCAATATTTTCTTCTACCATATATACATAGCATAAGTCAACTAATGACATTGCTTTTACTTGTTCTGTGCTTAATTCATTTAATTTTACCATCTATAAAATAATTCCCTTCATCAAAATATATCTACATTTTTTCCGGAGCTGAAACCCCGATTAATTCCAAAGCATTTCTTAAAGTTATTTTTACAACTGTTATTAACGCTAAATAACTTTGTGTTTGTTCTGCATTCTCTGTTATAACTTTATTGTTATTGTAGAACTTATGGAATGCACTCGCTAAATTCTGCAAATAGTTGCATATTCTGTGCGGCTCGTAATTAGTTGCCGCTTGCGCCACTATTTCTGGATAATAGGCCAATGTTTTTAGTAATTCTACTGAATATTCATCTGTTAACAACTCATAATCACACTTATCTAAATTATAATTTTCTTGTTCTGCTGCTTGGCGTAAAATTGAACAAATACGCGCATGAGCATATTGAACATAATATAGTGGATTATCACTTGATTGTTCCTTAGCCACAGCAAAATCAAAGTCTAAGTGACTATCTGCACTTCTCATTACCAAGAAATATCTAGCTGCATCTGTTCCTACTTCATCAATTAGATCACGAAGAGTAATAGCCTTACCTGTTCTCTTACTCATCTTAACTACTTCACCATTATTTAAAAGTTGCACCATTTGCATAATAAGAACTTCTAACTGATCAGCCTTATACCCCATCGCAACAATACTCGCTTTAAGACGAGCGATATAACCATGATGATCAGCTCCAAGTACATCTATTAATAAATCAAACCCACGATCAAGTTTATTTTTGTGATAAGCAATGTCACTTGTTAAGTATGTAAGTGTACCATCAGCTTTAATAAGAACACGGTCTTTATCATCACCTGTTCCTAGTGCTGTTGTCTCTAACCAAAGAGCTCCATCCTTTTCATAAACAAATCCTTGTTCACGTAAAGAAGCCATAGCTTTATCTACTAAGCCATCTTCATATAGTGATTTTTCACTAAAATAAACATCATACTCTAGACCAAAATCACCTAAATCCTTTTTAATATTATCCATTTCATACGCAACCGCATAGTCACGAATAAAGCTCTCTAAATCTTCTCTTTCTAGTAATGAATCTGAAAATTCATCTTTTAATTTTTGTCCTAGTACTTTTATATCTTCTCCATGATATCCATCTTCTGGCATTTCCGCTTCTAATCCTAAAGCTTGTTTGTAACGAACTATCGCTGAAATTACTAAGTTATTAATTTGGTTTCCTGCGTCATTTATATAATATTCACGTGAAATATCATACCCTGATTTTTTCATAATTCTAGCTAATGAATCTGAATATGCGGCATTTCGAGCATGCCCTACATGAAGAGTTCCTGTTGGATTAGCAGATACATACTCTAAAAGAACTTTCTTACCTTGCCCTGTATTATTTTCTCCATATTTACAATCATCTGCTAGAATTTTCTCAATTATACTTCCTAAACTTGATTTTTTTACATAAAAGTTAATAAATCCTGGTCCTGCAATCTCTACCTTCTCTACCGCATCATCTGCAGGAATATTTGCTATTATTTCCTCGGCAATAACTCGTGGATTTTTTCTTAATACCCTTGTTAATTGCATTGCAACATTAGAAGAAAAATCACCATTATCAGTATTTTTAGGTGTTTCTACATAAATATCAACTCCATCTATTTCCAATGCTTTTAAGGAATTTTGTAGCAATTCTACTATATTGTTTTTCACTAAAGTAACCTCCTTACTTAATTACCACTATTTTTCACTAATATTTTCAATTTATTTTGTTGTTTTTCTTGATCAAAAAATATATTATAAATAATCTCATGCATAACTAGATTATTTCTTGCCAGTTTATTTATTTTTACAAGCTGAGTATCTAATTTCATAATGCCATAAACCGTTGTATAGTCACTACTTTTACGACTATATTCTATAGACATTTTTGAATTGTCTTTCTCTATACTAACACTTTCTTTCATTTTGTCAATAAAAATTTTTATTTTTTTCTCATTTTTATCAATATATTGTATTTTTTCATAAGTATTTGCTACTATATATTCTCCTACATACTTTTCTTCAAGTGCTTTTTCATTATCTACATATGTTGTTATTTTTATTTCCATATTTATTGTATACTTTCTAATTCTTCCTCTAGTTCTAGCCACGAATTATTCTTTTCCTCTAGTTCCGAAGTTAATTTTTTTAACTTTCCATTCCATTCCTGCGTTTTAACCGCATCAGTATAGACCTCTTCTTTCATTAACTCTTCGTTAACTATTTTAATCTTACTTTCTAATTCATCAATTTGTACAATAAGTTCATCGCGAGTTCTCTCTAACTTCCTTATACGGCGTTTTTCTTCTTTACTCAGAACATAATCATTTACTTCTTTAACAACTGCTTCAGCAATTTTTTCTTCTTTTAATCTCTTAGCGATTTTTTCCTGCTCGCGCTTTTCCAAGTAGTAATCGTAATTTCCTAAGTATATATTATATCCCTCTTCTGTGATATCAAAAACTTTATTAGCTATTTTATTAATAAAGTATCTATCGTGGCTGACAAAAAGAATAGTTCCTTCATAATTCTCAAGCGCTTCTTCTAAAACTTGTTTACTAGTTATATCAAGATGGTTAGTCGGTTCGTCGAGTATTAATAAATTATTTTTTTCTAACATTAGTTTTGCAAGTTGCAATCTAGCTTTTTCTCCACCTGATAAATCTCTTACTATTTTAAGAACATCATCACCTCTAAATAAGAAGCGCCCTAGTACTGTTCTTACTTCCGCTTCTTTCATAAGAGGATACTCATCCCAAAGCTCATTTAAAATAGTCTTTGATGATTCAAATTCTGCTTGTTTTTGATCATAGTAACCTAATGATACTTTGCTTCCATATTGAATGTTTCCGCCAAGTTTTTTTTGTTTTTTTGCAATAGTCTTAATCAAGGTAGATTTTCCTATACCATTTTTTCCTACAATGGCTAGTCTGTCTCCTTTATAGACTGAAAAATTATATTTTTGACCTACTTGTTCCTCGTAACCAACCTGTAAATCGTTAATTATTAGTACATCCCGTCCGCTCTGTTCTTTAATTCTAAATTCTATATTAGCTGCTTTATCATCTTTTCTAGGATTATCGATAATCTCCATCTTATCCAAGACTTTTTGGCGACTTTTTGCCATCTTACTAGTAGAAGCTCTAGCTATATTCTTTTGAACAAACTCTTCAAGACGTTTTATATCTTTTTGCTGACTAACATATTCTTTTAAGTTCTTTTCATAGTCTTCTTCATATTGGCGTAAAAAGTTTGAATAATTCCCTACATACTTCTTCAACTTACCAAATTCTAAATTATAAACAATATTGACCACCTTATCAATAAAATATCTATCATGACTTACTATAACTATCGCTCCATTGTAAGATGATAAATAATTTTCTAACCATGCAACGTTTTCCATATCAAGATGGTTAGTTGGTTCGTCTAATATTAATAAATCTGGCTCACTTAAGAGAAGTTTCGCCATTGATAACCTGGTTTTTTCCCCACCAGAAAAAGTACTTATTTTTTTATCAAAAACTTCTTTATCAAAGTCTAGACCATACAAGACATTTTCTATTTTACTTTTATAATGATAATCTTTATGTGTTAAAACCTGATTTTGCAATCTATCATATTTGTCTAATAATCCCGGATTACTTTCGATATTTTCCGGAGTTAGTTCATACGATATTTTCTCTAACTCTTTTTCAAGTTCTATAATCTCATTAAAACAAGTTATCATTTCTTCATATATAGATAAATCTTCTCTTACTATGAATTCTTGTGATAAATAACCTATTGTTGTATCTTTTGAAACAGTTCTTTCTCCATTATCAAAATCAATTTCACCAGAAATAATTTTTAGCAATGTACTTTTCCCCGCTCCATTACGCCCCACAATAGCTATTCTATCTTTATCATTAATTTCCATTTTCACATTAGAAAAAACTTCATTAACTATGAAGTTCTTTGTTACATTGTTTAGCTGAATTAACATACTCTATCTCCTTTCTTTATTTTTCATTTTTCACCATAACTAAAATATTATATCATAATACACTTTAAAACGCTAATATTCACAACACTGTTCCAAACATTTTAGTTTTATTTTAATTGATATTTATTCTCAATTAGTTTATGGGAAGTCGATTTCTTTTTTTTATATTTCTAAATATAATTTTTATATAATTTTATTTAAATTCTAATTAATATCTTTTTTTAAATAAACTAATAAATACATCACTTTTCTTGTACATAGTTATAAGAAAATATTTATTGTTGGTTTTTCTCTTTATTCTAACTTAGTATGCTATATGCTTGTTATTTTCTCATATTTTATTGTTACAAACTTATTAAAATGTTATAATACAAATATAAAAATTATTATTTTTGGAGGAGTTTTTTATTATGAAACTTAAAAAATTATTATCAGTTCTTATAGCTGCAGGATTAGTTTTTACAGCAGCAGGATGTGGTAGCAAATCTTCTTCTAATGAACCTGCTGACTATGTAGCAGGTGTATCATTAGATAAACCATTAAAGGTTGACAAAGAAGCTGGAACTATTACAGTTCTTACAAAAGTTAATGGTAAGTATTTTAACGAACCAACTCGTCACAACTCTGTAGAACAAAGCGGAACAAACGGTGCTAAATCTGTCTTCACTGCATATGTTAAACCAGAAGATTTCTACAATGCTCTTATCGAAATCGGTGCTAAACCAGGGGAAAATATGACTATGAATAATGCTACTACTACACACGTTGAAGGTACTCCAATAAAAGTTGAAGTAACTTGGAAAGGCGCTGGAAGAAACTATGATATAAATGAAGTAGTAAAAGATAGTAACGGTAAACAAATCAATTTCCGTTTCGGTGGAAACTTAGCTATGGCTAAAGAAAAAAATACTGGTTGCTTATCTTGTTTAGATAGTTGCCCAGTAGGTATTATCTCTAACGACGCTTATACTTATGGAGCTGTAGAAACTAGAAAAGAAGTTAAATTTACAGGTATTGATAGTGTTCTTCCAGAAGATGGAACATATATCGCAACTATTTACAGTATAAAAAAATAGATGTTAAACAATAGTCAGAGTTGAATCAATACTCTGGCTATTGTATAAATAAAGCTTAGGAGAGACTTAATGAAACGTTTAAGATTATTATTTTATTTTACAAGTGTCGGTATCGCAATTGGATACTTCTTCGCATTTCTATTGTTCTTCTTTGTTCAATTTGAAATGTTAGCCGACCAAACTCTTGTTATATTTGTTTGGACAGTTTATGGAATTATGACCGGATTATATTTCAAACGTATTAATCGCAAATATACATTCTTTATTATAGAAGGTATTATTATTGGGGCTGCTCTTATTACTGGGAAAACTACCACCTTACTTTATATAGCGCGTGAAGTACTACACGCTGGTAGCTTGAGTCAGATAAAAGTTCCTTTCTTAATTGGTTTAGCAATTGTCAACTTAATCAATATTTACATTATTATGACTCTTCCTAAATACCAAAAAGTTTACACTAAAGAAGAAAGAAAAGCTTTAAAAGAAAAAGAAGTTAAACTTAGTGATCTTCGTGAAGTAAACCCAGAAGAACTGAAAAAAGAAAAAGCTCAACGCAAAACAGCTCGTTATATCACTATCGCTGCTTTCGCTATTTTCTTCTTAGTTTACTTTACTGTTCCAAGTTTCAAACAAGGTATTAATACAGCATTCGCTACTTTATCACAATTTGATACTAATGCAGTTATTGAATATTTACGAGGTTGGGGAGCTTGGGCTGCTGTTGTTTCTAGTATCCTTATGGTTCTACAATCTGTTGCCGCACCTATTCCAGCATTCTTAATTACTTTATCTAATGCTGCAATCTTCGGCTGGGTTATTGGAGCTATTCTTTCTTGGTCATCAGCTATGGTTGGAGCTGCTGTATGTTTCTACATTGCGAGAGGACTTGGTCGTGACGTTGTTGAAAGATTAACAAGTAAAGGAGCTATGGCAAGTATAGACGTATTCTTCGAACGTTATGGTGATAAAGCTATCCTTATCTGTCGTCTGTTACCATTCGTATCATTCGACTTTGTAAGTTATGCTGCAGGTCTTACTAACATGGGATTCTGGAGATTCTTTATTGCAACAGGGATCGGTCAACTTCCAGCAACAATCGTTTACTCTTATGTAGGCGGAACATTATCTGGTGGTGTCCGTAACTTGTTTATCGGACTAATGTGCTTATTTGCATTATCTATCGTTATCGGTATTATGCAAAGGGTTTACAATGATAAGCACAAAAAAGAAGAAGAACTTAAAGCTTCTGAAAACTAATAAATTCAAAAAAAAATTCGAAGAAATCATAATTATTTCTTCGAATTCTTTTGTTCTTAATTTATATAGATAATCCTTTTTGTGTTAGTCGTTTTAAAAAGAAGAAATTCTCTAAATCGATAATTATCTCGTCTCTTTCAAAATTCAACCTAGGATCTATGTATACCTCAAAATCATCAACCTCATATTTCATATAAGTATCTCTAATAAAGTTTTCTATTGTTGAAACCTCAACAGTTCTATTTACTCTACCACCTCAGCAAAATTGCTCGTAATAGATACAAATTATTTGTTTTTTATTTTGTGCTTTTAAAAATTGCTGTGCTTTTTCTGTAATTCTTATTTCCATACTATATACCTCTATTCTATCGCTTTTAGCGATTCTACCATATTTACTTTTTTTAATCTTCTATGCATTATAGCCATAACAAATATTATTATTACTAATGTTACTCCAGTTGATAATGCATATACTGCAATAGGCACCCTACTACTAAACATCATAGTTCTACTTGCTAATTCTAATATTATTTTCAAGTATAGTCTGTACGCTATATAATTACCAATAACAATACCTATTATGCTCAAATAAAATATCTCCCTAAATACGTAAATTGTTACTTCACGCGGATAAAAACCAAGAACTTTAATTGTTGATAATTCTCTTTGACGTTCTGAAACATTAACATTTATTAAATTATAAAGCACCACAAGCGCAAGGGCTAATGAACATAAGACCATAACAACAACTATTATATCTAATCCACTAATAAAATTATCAAGATTTTCTTGGATTTTTGAATTATCACTCACATTCGCTACATAGGGATTATCTTGAAGTTTACTCGCCATTTTTTCTACTTCATCCGAATTATTCATTTTTATTATAAAACTATTGTCAGAGTATGTTTTATCAAATACTTTAGAAAAGTATTCTCTATCCATATATAAGATATTCCCAAAATAATTTTTATTAATAGCTCCTATCTTTAATGTATATTCTTTTTCATTTATAATAACTTTGAAATTATCACCTACTGATAAATTATATAAATAGGCTAATTTTTCATTTATTACAATGGAATCTTTAGGTAATTCTATATTACTTCTATTATCCATTAACGTTATATAATCTTTATAATTATTTCTATCTAAGGTTACTAATTGAGCTGTATCTAATACCTCATTATTTTTTTCTACTGTAGCTTTTTGAACATTGACCTTCGTAAAGTTTTCTACATTAGAATTGCTTCCTATTTCTTTAGAAATCTTATCGATGTCTTCTTTTTCTGCATAAGGGTTATACGTCGCTAAAACATCAATTTTATTAATTATTTTAAATTGTTCATTAGAAATATCTATAACACCAAAACGAATAGCAAATCCAATAAACATCAATGTCAGACACCCCATAACTCCAAATATAGTCATAAACATACGAACTTTATAACGAAAAATATTTCTAAAGGTTACTTTCCTTAAAAATGATAACCTCTTCCAAATAAAACTTACATTTTCTAAAAATATTCTACTTCCACTACTAGGCGCTTTAGGACGTAATAAATAAGCACTTCTTTCTTTAAGATTTTTCCGAAGTGGGATAAACACCGCCAATAATATACACAAAATAGATATTAAAAATGCTAAGGCTATGATGTGTAAATTATAAACTATATACGGTTCTTTCAGTGTAAAAAATCTCGAATATGAATTATATATTATTGGAACAATAACTAAATACCCTGCAATAATCCCTAGAATTGTTCCTATTACAGTTGACACTCCGCCATAAATATAATATTTTTTAAAAATATCTCTATTAGAATATCCTAATGCTTTCAATGTTCCTATACTGGTTCTATTTTCATCTATCATTCTAGTTAGGGTTGTCAATGATACTAAAACAGATACTGAAAATAAAAATATTGAAAAGACATTCGCCAAGAATGATAAACTTCCTGCTGAATCAATAAACTGTGCATAATGAACCAATCCTCTAATATTTTCAACATTAAACCTAGGATAATTAGTTTCCTCAAATGCCCTTTTAGAAACTTCCAATTTTTTTTTATTATCTTGTAATTGTTTTTTCGCTTCATTCAATTTTGAACTTTGTTCAGCATATCTTTGGATATCAACGTTTTTTAACAGTTCTAATCTCTCCGAATTAGAAGCTAATTCTTTTTCTATAGAAGCTAATCTTTCTTCGCTCTCTTTAATTTTTTGAGATGTGTTAGACTTATAATTTTTTTCATCAACTAGTTTTCTTTCCTTTAATATATCTATAAGTTGATCGCGACTCTTATTAACTTCTTCTATATATTTTTTATCGCTATATTTATATGATATACCTTTTAGCTTTATATTAACTCCTGTTACATTATCAAATTGAAAATTTTCTCTATTTATATAGCCAAAATAACTATTATTTGTAGGATTATTACTTGATACTTCAGTATGATCTGCACCATGGACATACCCTACAACTTTATATGAATAATTCTTTAATTTTTTTTCTTCGCTTTTATCATCTACTAAGTTTATAGTATCGCCAATTTTATAAATTTTTTCCAATGAATCTACTACGGCTATTTCATTGTTATTTGTAGGTAATTTTCCCTTAATTAACTTCGGTGTAGCTAATTCTTTTGGTAGAGTCTCTATATCAATACTATTAGTACTATTTTCTAGCTTATAATTTTTTTTGTTATATATTTCTAGTTTATCTATATTTTCTAATTTTCTTATTTCATCAATGTCACCATCATTGATTCCAAAGTCATTAGTTACCCTTAAATCATATATATTATGTTGTTCTAATGTCTTATTATAGGTATTTACCATCGCTGGTGTTGTTTCTTTAAGCCCTATAAAAACAAAAACACCTAAAAACATTATAATCATAATTGACACAAATTTAGATTTTGTTTTTGAAATTTCTCGTATTATATCTTTATTTAATGCTTTCATAACTTCTACCACTCAATTTCATCTATATTTTTCGGTATTTGATTAACAAAAACACTCTTTACTTTTGCATCATAAATTTCTATTACTTTATCCGCTGTTTGCGCTATTGAACTATTATGAGTAATTACTATAACGGTTTTTTTCTCGTTTTTACAATATTCTTTTAAAATTTTTAAAATATTCTTCCCTGTTTTATAATCCAAAGCTCCAGTAGGCTCATCACAAAGTAATATTTTAGGATTTTTAGCAATCGCACGCGCTATCGCTACACGTTGTTGCTCTCCTCCAGAAATTTGGCTTGGAAAATTATTAACCCTGTTTTCTAAACCAACTAATTTTAAAATCTCTAATGCATCTTTAGATTTTTTTACTATTTGATTAGCTAATTCTACATTTTCTAAAACACTAAGATTAGGTATTAAATTATAAAATTGAAACACAAAGCCAATATCTTGTCGACGGTATTCAGTCAAATCTTTTTCATCAAGTCCAACTATTTCTTTACCAAAGACATTCACACTTCCAGAAGTAGCACTGTCCATTCCACCTAGTATGTTTAATAAGGTACTCTTCCCTGCTCCGCTAGGACCAAGGATAACGACAAACTCACCTTCTTCTATTTCAAAACTGAGTCTATCATTAGCCATGACTTTATTATCAGATGCTCCATATTCCTTTACTAAATCACTAACTATTATCTTTCTCATACCTCTTACTCCTTTGTGTCTTTATTATATTATATCATAATAGCCTGTTAATCCACTTGACAGATGCTTTTAAACCGAGGAAAAACATTTAAAAATTCATCTTAAACAGATTTCTTTACATGAATATTTAATAGTATTATAATAACAAAGACTTATAATTTAAATTTACTAAAAAAACTTGAAAGGAGGCTTGTATTGTGCTTTATATTTATGAATACCCTACATGCTCAACATGTAAAAAAGCTAAAAAATTATTAACTACTCACAACATCGAAGCTACATACTTTAATGTAAAAGAAGCTACACCAACAGTTGATACTTTTAAAAAGATAATTGAGACTTTTGATTTACCACTAAAAAAATTGTTTAATACTAGCGGCTTAGTATATAAAGAACTAAATCTTAAAAATAAACTAGACACACTATCACTTGATGAAGCATTAGAATTATTACATAATAATGGTATGTTAATAAAACGCCCGCTTGCTTTTGACTTTGAAAATGATATCTTATTATTAGGTTTCAAAGAAGAAACTTGGGAAACTGCACTTTTATAAGAAAAATAATATAATTTCTATTGCTATTTGATATAAAAAATGTTATAATTGAAAAGATGTGAAAACATTAAATTACGATGTTCCTCTGTTAATCAAGTATTAGTAATGAGCATTTTGTAAAAAAAGGAGAAAGAAAAATGAGCAAAATCATTGAAGCGATCACTAAATCGCAATTAAGAACAGACATTCCTGAATTTAAAGCTGGGGATACAGTAAGAGTACACGTTCGTATCGTTGAAGGTGGACGTGAGCGTATCCAACAATTCGAAGGAGTAGTTATCAAACGTCGTGGTGGAGGAATCTCTGCTACTTATACTGTACGTAAAATTTCAAACGGTGTTGGGGTTGAAAGAACATTCCCTGTTCACACTCCAAAAGTTGAAAGAATTGAAGTTGTACGTAAAGGTAAAGTTAGACGTGCTAAATTATACTACCTACGTAACTTACGTGGTAAAGCTGCTCGTATTAAAGAAGTACGTTAATAAGAAGAAGCTTAAAAGCCCTATTACATCAGTAACGGGGCTTCTTTTTTTCGCTTTGACCATGTTTTGACCGTGCTTATTAGAAATTTAAATATTTCTCCATTTTCTATCATTTGCTTTCCAATGTCATTCCAATGCCATTTTTAAAAATTATATTATATAGTGAAATAAGTAATTCAATACAATTCCTGAAATTCATAAAAAGTATCTCTAGAGACTAACTGATTTTGAAAAAAAGTAGATTTCATATGAAATCTACTTTTCTTATTTAATATTCTATTAAGCAGTTGCTCCGCTTGTTGCATCAGCTGCTGGCGCCGCTGCTGCTGGTGCTGCTCCGTGTCCAGCATCTGAAGCTCCACTTGTTGCATCAGCTGCTGCTGGTGCATATCCGTGACCTACTGGCACTCCATTTTTAACTAATGATTGACCCGTTTGTTTTAGGTACCAATCAACGATTGGTTTAAAGTCTAAGATATACTCGTTGATACCAGCATATTTTCCATTTTTATCATACATAGCTTGGTAGTTGTGCACTACATATTTGTCTGGTCCGTGAGTTGGAACGTGTGTACGGAATACATCAACTTGTCCAGAACGTAGTAATCCTACTAACCAGTTTACACTCTTATATACTTTTTCTGGGTGAACTGCAGATAATGAACATCCTACTTGACCAGGACGACGTTTTGCAAGCATTTCGTAATCTTCTTTGTGGTAATTGTAGTAGATGAATTGGTTGTTACTATCAGCATAAGTTAATTCCATCGGCATAGAATTTAAGAAATAGTTAAGTTGATCTACTGTTAAAATACCATGATCAAGTTTAACATAAGTATCTCCTGATACAGCATTAACTTTCTCAGCTGCTAATTCAACCCAGTTATCATCATCCATATCAACACCTTCAATAGTTGTATCAATTTTACCGCTTGCTGTTAAATCTTCTGGTGGTGTTGGTTTTCTTTCCGCTAATGATTGAGCTACATTAGCAAATTTAACGAATTTAGTTAAGCACATACGTAAGTATCCAACTGTACGATCATCTACTAAGTTACCTTCAGCATCGAAAGCCTCTTTAGCTTTCCCTAGAAGGAACTCGTGACCTGGGAATACAATCGCATTTACACCTGGTGCATCTAAGATTTGACGCAAGTGTAATTGAGCACGAGATGATCCTTGATCATAGTATGAAGCTCCTAGTACCATAACTGGTTTATTTTCAAGCGGGTGTAATTCAAATGATAACCACTCTAATGCACTCTTAAGAGATGCTGTAATTGTGTGGTTGTGCTCTGGTGTAGCAATAATAACACCATCAGATTGTAAAATTTTACGATTCATTACTAATAAATCTTTGTTTTCTCTAGAATGATCTTCATCTTGATTAAACATTGGTAAGTTAGTAATGTCTAATAATTCTAAAGTGAATAAATCTTTATATTCTTTTGCTATAAATTCCATTAATTTGCGGTTATAAGAAACTTCCGCGTTTGAACCTACGATTCCTACTAATTTCATGTGTCTACACTCCTATCCTATTTTAAATCTTCCCAAGAGAAGTTTTCAATTTCTTTTTCAGCTAATTTATGTGCATTGATTAATTTCTCAGTAATTTTAATGAATAATAAGAAATCTGCAAATAAACTATCTAATTTAGCAACTGTTTCTGGGTTAGAAATATCTCCAGCTTCGTCAAAAGCTTGTAATGAATGTCCTAATAAGAACTCAGAACTTGGCATTACACGAGCTTTTACTTCTGGTGAATCCATGATTTGACGAAGGTGAGCTTGTGCACGAGATGATCCAAGAGTTCCGTATGAAGCTCCTGTTAACATTACTGGTTTATCAAGTAATGGATGGATTCCATAAGATAACCAAGCGATTGCACTCATTAATGATGCAGGTACTGCGTGGTCATACTCAGGTGAACTGATGATAACCCCATCTGCTGCTTCAATTTTAGCTGCTATTTCTTTAACTCCTTCAGGTAATTCTTTATTAGCTGGTTTGTTGAATAAAGGAAGATCTTTAATTTCAACTAATTCGATATCAGCTTTACCTGCAAAATGTTTTTGAATATATTGTAAAAGTTGGCGGTTTGTAGATTTTTTAGAGTTTGTACCAACTAGACCAATTAATTTTACCATGTTTTTGTTTCCTCTCTCTTTTTTTGTACTATCTACTTTATTTGTATTTAGATTTTCTTGTCTTGTTTTTTTAACATTTTTTTTGTTTTTTGCTTCAGCCACTTTAATAGAGCCTCCTTAAATTAAAAGTATTTTCAGTATTCTTCAAGATAGTTTTATCTAACATATTATTCTATCTAGCACTCCGTTTGTATAATAAACTTTACCTTCGGTTGTCACTATAACAGCCTCTATATCTGGCAAGCTATTAACTTTATCCAAAATTTCTTCGACACTCTTACCAAATAGTCTTGTCGTCCAAATCTCTCCATCCACTGAGGCTGTTGAAATTATAGATAAGCCGGCTACATTGGTTTCGACAGGATACCCTGTTTCAGGATTTAATATATGATGGTAAGTTTTTCCATTTTCTGTGTGTTTACGTTCATAAATTCCAGAAGTAACAACAGATTGATTTTTTATACCTATAGTAAATAAATGATTTCCTCGAGATTCAACTGGATTTTGTATACCTATACGCCACATCAAGTCTGGATTGTGCTTAGCATCTCCAAACGCTAATACGTTTCCTCCAAGGTTAATAAGTCCAGAATCAACCCCTCTTTTTCTCATATACTCTATCATAAGATCAGCAATATATCCCTTTGCTAAGGCACCTAAATTAATAGCCATACCTCTTTTCGCAAGAAAGACAGATTGCCTTTCTTCATCGAGTAATATTTGATTCGGATCAGTTATTTCTAATAAGTCATCAATCTCTTGTTTTGTTGGAACTTTCACATCATTAAATCCAATTCTCCATGTTTGTACAATTGGTCCAATAGCTATATTTAAAAAACTATTTGGTGCACAACTATGAAGTTTCCCTATCTTTATTAAATCAAATAAATCCGGATGAACTACTACAGCTTTAATTCCAGCACTATGGTTAACTTTCATAAGTTCAGAACTGTCATCGTTCGCGCTAAATCTATGCTCATACATCTTTAACATTTCTACAGCATCATCAAGGATACTTTCAGCATCAATGCTATCGAAAATAAGAATATCTATATGAGAACCCATTAATTTTAAGGTCTTTCTTCTTAATTCCATTTTTTTACACCTTATAATAAAAAATTTATTTGCTTAAGATAACTAAATATGTTGTATACATCTACAAGAAACCTGTTATTAAAAGACAAAGTAATAATAGATAATTAATACTTTAATTACATTATATAACATAAATAGCTTCAAATCAATAATATATTTTAGTGATAAATATTGATTTAATACTCACTTTCATTAAAAACACAATATAAATTAACTCATTATTAATTTATATGTGAAAAAATTTACAGTTTAAAAAAACTATTTTTAAAAACACACTCATTAAAAGCTTATTTAATAAGTTTCATGAATATATAATTATTAATGAGATATATTAAAATAATAACTTCATGAATATATAAAAATACAAATATAAATTTATAAATTATTGTATTATGATTAAAAAAATTTACATTTTCATTCCTATTTAGATTTATATCGATAATTTTCTGTCTCATTACACTCAATTAATAAAGCTATTAACTAGCTACTAGTTGTGAGAATATTTTACAACCTTAAACTAATTAATAGCTTTATTTTAATTTTTTAATTTCAATTTTATTTTTCTAATTGTAAAAATCAGTAAATTCATGATAATGCTCGAAAAGACTATCGGCATATATACGTTTAAAACCGATGCCCCAACTTCTTTACCTTGTATCATTTTGAAATATATACCTAAAGCTAATACTATTAAGGCCACAGCATTTATTAAAAGTGGAGATAACCACAATTTTTTAAAAGCAATATTCAGAATATGCGTTATAAACCACGATCCTAATATATACCATTTACTATATGTATACCAATATGCAAGTAGATATAAAATATACATTATTTAAGCTCCGCTAAAAATCTTGAGGTGATTTCTTGGGGCCTTGTTATAGCTCCACCTACTACCATGCAATGAGCACCAGCTTCTAACGCAGCTTTTGCTTCTTTTGGTTCATGAATTTTTCCTTCAGCTATAACTGGTATTTTTACATTTTTCACTATTTCTTTTACTAAACTAGGATCAAATTTTTTTGATACTGTAGTATATGGTGTGTAGCCATTCATTGTAGTCCCAACAAAATCTACCCCTGCTTTTTCTGCTTCAATAGCTTCTTCTAGATTTGAGATATCCGCCATAAGAACTATGTTTGGATATTTTTCTTTTATCTCTTTAACAAACTCGCTTGGTGTTTTTCCATCTCCACGCTCTCTATTTGTACAATCAAGCGCTATGATATCAGAACCCGCTTCTACAAGTTTATCTACTTCATCCATAGTAGCTGTTATATATGTTGCATACCCTGGATAAGATTTTTTAATTATTCCAATAACTGGTAAATTCGTTTGTTCTTTTATTTGTTTTATATCTACAATGCCTTGAGCTCGAATAGCTTTTACCCCAGCATTTTTTGCTGCCTGGGCCATAAGGCACATTACTCCACCTTCTTCACGATAAAGAGGCTCTCCTGGTAATGCTTGACAAGAAACTATAAGCTCTCCACGCAGATATTCATATAATTCTTTTTTATCCATAATCTTATCCTTTCACGGCTCCCAAAGTAACCCCTTGAGTAAAGTAATTTTGGAAACAAATAAACACAATTATCATTGGTAGAGATGCAAGTGATGCCCCTGCCATTAATAAACCATAGTCATTTGAGAACTCTTGACCTTGAGCTAAAGCTGCAAGACCTAGTGGTAATGTTGACATATCAGGTGTATTTGAGAAAATAAGTTGAGAGAAGTAATCGTTCCAGCTAGCGATAAATGTGAAAATCGCTAATGCCCCTATACCTGGTTTAATAATAGGTAATGCAATATTTGTAAATGTTCTAACTTCACCACAACCATCAATTCTTGCAGATTCAAGTAATTCACGAGGAATAGCTTGAGAGAATTGTCTCATTAAGAATACCCCGAAAGGCCATCCTACTGCTGGTAATATTAATGCATAGTAAGTATTCATTAAACCAAATTCAGTAATTAAGTTTAATAAAGGAATTAAAATAACTTGTTTTGGTAATGCCATAGCTGCAACAAATACCATAAATATTACTTTCACCCCTGGAAATTGTTTTTTAGCTAACGCATACCCTGCTAATGCAGATGTTATACACACTAAAAGTGTTGTCATAACTGAGATAAATACTGAGTTAAAGAACCATCTTAGTGTATTTGGTGTGAATAATTTTTCATAGTTTTCTAATGTTGGAGATGTTGGCCACCATTCTGGCGGAATAGTAATCGCCACATCTTGTAGTTTAAACGATCCTGTAGCTATCCAATAAAACGGGAAGATAAAGAATATCGTTAAACCTAGTAATATAATCATAGATACGATTTTAAAAATACTAATATTTTTCATGCTTCTTCCTCCTAATCATCTTCACTAGATAAGAATTTGAATTGTAGGATAGAGATTATACCTATAATAACTGCAAGTATAATACCCATCGCACTTGCAACACCATGGTTACCATTCTTAATAGCTGCTTCATATACTAAATACATGATTGTACTTGTTCCATAGTTTGGTCCTCCTGCTGTTAAAAGCTGGATTAACGCAAAGATCTGGAATGAGTTAATTGTTGTCACAACAACAATATATAATGTTGTAGGCTTAATTAAAGGCCAAGTTATTTTTGTAAATACTTGCCACTTAGTTGCACCATCAATTTCTGATGCTTCTAATAGTTCTTTTGGAACGTTACCAAGTGCTGCAACATATAGAATTATTGGTTGACCTAATGATGTTGTAATAAGTATCGTTATAATCGCATATAATGCAGTTTTAGGGTTACCTAACCAGTCAACATTTTCACTAATCAAATGCATAGATTTAAACACATAGTTTAAAATACCATATTCTGGGTGATAAATCCATGCCCATACAACTGTTACTGATACTACTGATGAAATAGCAGGAATATAGAATACTCCACGGAAGAACGATCTTACGACCGCACTCTTATTATAAATAGTTACTGCAACAAAAATCGATACAACAACTACTATTGGTACTGCCACTACTGTTACAATAACCGTATTAATAAGAGATTTCATAAATGGTTCATGAATTGTTGCTCCATTACCACTGAAAAGTAAATCTGAATAGTGTTTTAAGCCAACGAACACTGGGTTCTTTTTGGCAAAACTATATAATGACAATTGTAATCCACGCAACATTGGAACTAAAACAAATGTTATAAAAAACAAACTAACTGGCAGTATAAACAAATATGCACTGAAGTCTATTTTTCTTTTTTTCTTTATAGCTTTCATAGGACCTCCTCAAATATATCAATTATTTTATATAAAGAAGGGATAGAAGCAAGTCTATCCCTTCATCGTCAAATTATAATGCTTCTTTTATAGTTTTATTTGCATCTGCTACAAATTTATCTAAACCTTCTTTAGGTGTAGTTTTTCCATTTAACACACCTTGAACCATGTTGAACCATAGAGGTCTCATTTTAGCAAATCCAGGTATTGTGTTGTAGTAAGGTCCAAATTGATCTGTTAAACCTTCTGCAAATTTAAGTTCTTCTGAATCGTATAATCCTTTTTCATCTTTTTTAGCTGAGAAGTTACCAGAAGCTAATAGAGTACGTTTACCCCAATCTTTATCATTAACCATGAAGTCAACGAATTTCTTAGCTGCTGCTGCTTTATCTGCATCCCCGTTATCAAAGATAGCTGGTCCAGCTACTAAATATTCATATTGAGCTTTTCCACTATTGTTAGGGAAAGGTAAGAATTTGTAGTTGAATCCACTAGCGTGTGATGCTGCTGTACCTGGAGAGAATAAGATTGTAGTTGCTGCTCTTCCTGATTTAAACGCTTCTAGTGCATCTTTAGCTTCTAATGCAACACCTTGTCCTAAAAGACCTTCATCATAAGCTTTTTTAACCCACTCTAATCCTTTAACACCATTTTCATCGTTAATAGTGTATTTAGAAATATCTTTATCTGTCATCCAAGAGTTGAAAAGGTTAGAAACGAATGCTCTTGGGCCTTGGTCTCCTGCTTGTGATTTAGTATAGAATAAAGCTGGAGTAATATTTGGATCTTTTGCTTTAACAGCTTTTAAGAATTTTTCATATTCTTCTACTGTCCAGTTTCTACCTGGTTTATCTAAAGGAAGTAAGTTTGTTACTCCAAGTTTGTCAGTTAAATCTTTGTTAACACCCATTAAGAATGGTGCTACCCCTTGTGGATACATGTAAAGTTTATCTTTGTAACTTGAAGCTTTAACTGCTGCTTCGTTTAATTTTGATTTATCTACATCATCTAGAGGTAATAATAAATCTTTTGCTGCCCAAGCGATAACACGTCCTGGAGCATCGTAAATTACGTCTGGAGCAGTTTTAGATTGAATTGCTGTTTCAATTTTAGCAGGTCCATCTGTAAATTCGATTTTTTGATAATTTACTTTAATATTAGGGTGTTTAGCTTCGAATGCTTTGATTAATGCTGCATCAAAATCCTCTGTTTTAGTAAATTCTTTATCTTTTGTAAATTGAGGGAAATCCCAGTAAGTAATCTCTACTTTTTTATTAGGATCAACTTTTTGTTCCTCTTTTTTCCCTCCTACACATCCTGTAAGAATTAATGCAGTCGTAGTCGCTGCAACTAACAGTTTGTTTATCTTTCTCATAATTTGAGTCCTCCTTAATTTTTTGTTTTTTATAAATTTGACGTCTAAGTTAAAATATTTTTCTAAAACTACAATTATTCTAAAATACTTAATTCAGTTTCAGCATCAAAGTAATGTGCTCTATTCATATCAAGGGCGAATGTAATTTCATCTCCCATTTTGATATTTTGTCTTGAATGCACAATTGCTTTTACATTTTCCCCATTAAGATCAGTGTGAACAATATACTCTGATCCTAATAACTCGGCTACTATAACTTTTGAAGTTATCTTCGCATGTGAATATGTTTCAAGAACTAATGGGTCATTAGAAATGTTTTCTGGTCTAATACCTAAAACAACTTCTTTACCTTCATATCCTAATTCTTTTAATCTAGCATAATGTCCTTCAGGAATTTCTATAGTTCCTCCATCTTTCGTTTGGAAATTGTGCTCAACAATTTTTCCTCTTAAAAAGTTCATTGTTGGCGCACCGATAAATCCTGCAACAAAAAGGTTTTCTGGGTGATCATAAATATCTTTTGGACTTCCTACTTGTTGAACAATACCTTGTTTCATTACTACAATTCTGTCCGCCATTGTCATCGCCTCTGTTTGGTCGTGCGTTACATAAATTGTTGTTGCTCCTAAAGTATTGTGAATTTTGATGATTTCAGCTCTCATGTTACTTCTAAGCTTAGCATCTAAGTTTGATAAAGGTTCGTCCATTAAGAATACTTTTGGACTTCTAACTATTGCGCGTCCAAGTGCAACCCTTTGTCTTTGTCCACCTGATAAGGCTTTAGGTTTTCTATCTAATAATTCCTCTAATCCTAAAATCTTAGCAGCTTCTTCTACTTTTGCTTTTATTTCTTCTTTAGGAACTTTTCTAAGTTTTAACGCAAAAGCCATATTATCGAAAACAGTCATATGTGGATATAAAGCATAACTTTGGAATACCATCGCGATATCTCTATCTTTTGGTTCTACATCATTAACTAATTTATCTCCAATATAAAACTCTCCTTCAGTAATATCTTCAAGTCCTGCAATCATTCTAAGAGTTGTAGACTTACCACATCCAGATGGACCAACAAATACAACAAATTCCTTGTCTGCTACTTCTAAATTAAAGTCTGTTACGGCGCAAAATCCATTATCATATTTTTTATATATTTTTTTAAGTGATAAACTTGCCATGCTGACCTCCTAATTTTTTATTGTATATTTAATGTGTCAACCACATATTAACATATAATTTTTATTTTGTAAAGGCTTTATTTCTTTCTGTCATAACATTTTTTCTGTAGCTGTTTTATTATTTTCATATTTTAATAGAACAATTAGCAAACTATTAGCATTTACAACAAAGCCTTTTAGTGTCTTTTTCCGAAATTTTATCTTCAAATCGAACAAAAACAAATAAAAGTGTAATACAATTCATATTCTTATATTTAAGTTTATAATTTAGAAACAAAAATTAACACATTAAACTTCGTTTATTGAATTCTTCTTTGATAAATCTTAATTCTAATACCTTTGTATGAAATCGTTTTAATTTAATTTTTTAGATCTTTTTTGTAAAACTTATTATTTATTAATATTATATAATGACGACTTTAGTTATCTAATAATACATTTAGTTATCCTCTATTTTCTCTACTATATTAATGTTACATGGAATTCTTATTTTAAAAATTATTTTACCATTATTTTGTTATATAAAATATAAAAAATAAATATAGGAGTTTAAAAATTTCTTTTTATATCTACAATACATCCAACTTTACCTAGATTGTTCGTTGACTATATATGTTTAATATTTTTAACTATTATTAAACATAGTAAAAAGATAGATATCTATGTGATACCTATCTTTTTACTATGTTTAAAGTTATATTTTAAGCAGAGATTATAAATTCAATTTATAGTCTTCTGGTTTAACATAATTTTTCTTTTCCATGTAATAGTATACAGCATAAGATAATAACGCTGGTAATATAAAATGAAGCATTACTATTTCTGCTAACAACACTGCATGATTTGTGTAACTTGACATTGTCTGCCATGTCATAAGTTGCCCTACAAGCCCTGAAGTCCCCATTCCACCGCCTGCTGGATTGTTTTCCATTTTACATACTAATGTCGTTATTGGACCAAGTATAGCACTTGCAACTATCGGCGGAATCCAAATAATCGGTTTTCTCATTATATTAGGAACTTGTAGCATAGATGTACCTAGTCCTTGTGCCAGAAGTCCATTCCAACGATTCGCTTTAAAACTTATTACTGCAAATCCAACCATTTGAGCTGCACACCCTACCGTAGACGCACCCGCTGCTATTCCTGATAATCCCAAGATAATAGATAACGCAGCAGAACTTATAGGTAGCGTTAATATAATACCCATTACAACAGATACCACTATACCCATTATAAATGGTTGTAATTCTGTAGCTTCTCGTATAAATGTCCCTAACATAGTCATTCCATTTTTTAAATATGGTCCAGTGAAATAACCAACTATTCCACCAATAATAATTGTCACAAACGGTGTGACTATTATATCGATCTTAGTTTTTCCAGAAACTAACCTCCCGATTTCCGCCGCTACAACTACAGCTATAAACGCACCTAATGGGTCACCAGAACCACTTATAACTAATTTCCCTTGCTGAATAAGACTATTTGTCCCTAAATTAGAACCAAAAGCGCCTAGAAAACCAACTACCCCTGATGCCAAGACCACTAATCTAGGGGCTTTTAACGCATATGCTACACCTATCCCTATCACAGGACCAGTAAGCGCCATAGCTATGGTAGATACAGCTACTAGAAATGTTGCTACACCTCCACTTAAATTTATAGCTATTTGCTTTATAATAAGACCTATTATAAGCGTACAAAACAACCCTAGCGCCATTCCGTTTAACGCTACAATAAAGTATCTATTAAATAATTTTGATACCAAACTCCCTTTTTTCATATTTAACCCTCATCTTTCTTTATTTATCTAATAACTTTGAACTAGTAACTTACTTATAAGAATAACATTCACTGTATTTTCAGATATTAGTTCATATTATTTTCTCACATATTATATAAATACTTAGTGTCTTTGTCAAATATAGAATCCAAAATCTTAATTACTAATACAAATCAACTTATTTTTTACAACTTTTTATATTAGTTTTAAATCACACTTATACATTCATCATGGTAAAATATATAAGAAAAAGCTAATGATTTTACTCATTAGCTTTTTATATTTATTATCGCTTAATATTGTAGAATGCACGAACACCTGGGTATTCAGCTGTTTCATATAACTCATCTTCAATACGTAATAATTGGTTATATTTAGCAATACGGTCTGTACGGCTAAGAGAACCTGTTTTAATTTGTCCAGCATTTGTCGCTACTGCGATATCTGAGATTGTTGAATCTTCAGTTTCTCCAGAACGGTGAGAAATAACTGCTGTGTAACGAGCACGTTTAGCCATTTCAATAGCGTTTAGAGTTTCAGTTAAAGTACCAATTTGGTTAACTTTAATTAAGATTGAGTTACCAACACCTTGTTCGATACCTTGAGATAATTTTTTAGTGTTTGTTACGAATAAATCATCCCCTACTAATTGTACGCGGTCACCGATACGGTCAGTAAGAAGTTTCCATCCATCCCAGTCGTTTTCATCCATACCATCTTCGATAGTAATAATTGGATATTTATTTACTAATTCTTCTAAGTAATCAACTTGCTCAGCTGAAGTACGGTGCGCTCCACCTTCTCCTTCGAATTTAGCATAGTTGTAAACTCCGTTTTCGTAGAATTCTGATGACGCACAGTCAAATCCTAAGAACACATCTTTACCTGGCTCAAGTCCAGCAGCTTTAATAGCTTCTAAGATAGTTTCTACGGCATCTTCAGTTCCTTCAAATGTTGGAGCGAATCCACCTTCATCACCTACTGCAGTTGATAAACCACGAGCATGTAATAATTTAGCTAAGTTGTGGAACACTTCAGCTCCCCAACGTAATGCTTCTTTAAATGTAGGTGCTCCTACTGGTAAGATCATGAACTCTTGGAATGCAATTGGAGCATCTGAGTGAGATCCACCATTAACGATGTTCATCATTGGAGTTGGTAATTCTTTAGAGTTAGTTCCTCCTAAATATCTATATAGAGGTACTCCTAATGAATCTGCTGCAGCGTGCGCTACTGCTAAAGATACACCTAAAATAGCGTTAGCTCCTAGACGTCCTTTGTTTTCAGTTCCGTCAAGTTCGATCATAGCATAGTCAATAGCTACTTGATCAAAAATATCAAATTTACCTTCTAATAAAGGTGCGATTTCTTCATTAACGTTAGTTACAGCTTTAGAAACACCTTTACCTAAGTAGCGTCCTTTGTCTCCGTCACGTAATTCAACAGCTTCGTATTGACCTGTTGAAGCTCCTGATGGTACTAATGCACGTCCAAATGCTCCTGATTCAGTTGTTACTTCAACTTCTACAGTTGGGTTACCACGTGAATCTAAAACTTCTCTTGCATATACTTCTGCGATAATATCAAATGTTTTTGCTAACATTAACTTTCTCCTTATTATTTAATTTATACTTTTATTATACTATAATTTATTTTGTTTTGCTAAAATTAAGCTAATTTTCCGCCTTCTAAAAGCTCTAAGAATGAATCAACTTTAAGCGATGCTCCACCTACTAATGCTCCATCTACATCTGGGCAAGCTAGGTATTCTTTTACATTCTCAGGTTTAACTGATCCACCGTATTGAACACGTACTTTGTCAGCAACTTCTTTTCCGTAAAGACCTTCTACAATATCACGTACTGCTTTACACATTTTTTGTGCATCTTCTTTAGTTGCAGATTTTCCAGTTCCGATTGCCCAAATTGGTTCATAGGCTACAACAAGTTTTTCCGCTTGTTCTTTTGTTAACCCAGCAAGGTCAACTCGTAGTTGAGAAGTAATAACTTCTACCGCTTTTCCTGCTTCATACTCTTCTAGAGTTTCTCCACAACATACAATAGGTACTAAACCATTTTCGAATGCAGCAATAGTTTTTTTGTTGATTAATTCATCAGTTTCTCCGAAGTATTCGCGTCTTTCAGAGTGTCCTAATACTACGTATTTAACACCTAAATCGTTTAATACATAAGGAGAAGTTTCTCCTGTGAATGCTCCACTTTTTTCAAAGTGACAATTTTCAGCGCCGATTGCTAATTCACTATCTTTAGTTAATTCTACTAAGGCTTCTAAATGAGTAGCTGGTGCACAAATAGCTGATTCTACTGAAGATGCTGCTGGAACTTTTGTTGCAACTTCTTTAGCGAATTCGCGCGCTTCTTTTACTGTTAAATTCATTTTCCAGTTTCCTGCGATAAATGGGATTCTTGACATAACGTTACTCTCCTTGAATTTTAAAAAAATTATTTATTTGATAATGAGTCAATACCAGGTAATACTTTTCCTTCAAGATACTCTAAAGATGCTCCTCCACCAGTTGAAATATGAGAGAATTTTTCAGCGTATCCTAGAGAAATAGCAGCTGTTGCACTATCACCACCACCGATAATAGTCGTAGCTCCTTCTAAGTTTGCAATTGCTTCACAAACTCCGATAGTCCCTTTAGCAAAGTTTGGCATTTCAAACACGCCCATAGGTCCATTCCAAATTACAGTCTTTGCCCCTTCAAGAGTTTTCTTGAATAATTCAACTGATTTTGGTCCAATATCTAACCCTTCCTCATCAGCTTGAATATCTCCTTCTGCTACACGACTTGGTGCATCGTTAGAAAATTCTTTAGCAACTACTGTGTCAATAGGTAAAACAAGTTTATCTCCAGCTTTAGCCATAAGCTCACGAGCATATTCAACTTTATCATTTTCACAAAGTGATATACCTATTTCCTTACCTTGTGCTTTCATGAAAGTATAAGCCATACCTCCACCGATAATTACTTTATCCGCTTTTTCTAATAAGTTTTCAATAACAGCAATTTTATCAGAAACTTTAGCTCCACCTAAAATTACTACCAACGGACGATCTGGATTATCTACTGCTCCACCGATAAATTTAATTTCCTTATCAACTAAAAATCCAGAAGCAGAGTTACCTTCCCCAATATTAGATGCTATACCAACATTAGATGCATGTGCACGATGTGCTGTTCCAAATGCATCATTAACATATACATCACCTAATGAAGCCCAGTATTTCGCAAGCTCAGGATCATTTTTAGATTCTTTTTTGCCATCAACATCCTCAAAGCGAGTGTTTTCAAACATTAAGATTTCTCCATCTTTTAATCCTTTTATCGCTGCTTCCAATTCAGCCCCACGAGTTTCAGGTACGAATTTAACTTCTTTACCTAATAATTCTGATAATCTTACAGCCACTGGCGCTAAACTTTTTGAAGCTTTATCAGCTTCTTCTTTCACACGTCCTAAATGAGAAAATGCAACAACTTTTGCTCCTTGATTTAAGGCGTACTCTATTGTTGGTAATGCTGCTGTAATACGATTATCGTTAGTAATTTCTCCATCTTTTAAAGGGACATTGAAATCAACACGCATTAAAACCGTTTTCCCTTGTAAATTACCTAAGTCTTTGATAGATTTTTTCATGGAAAGCTCCTTTTTAAAAATTTATTAGAATATATGAGACAAGATATAAGTTTAGTAAACTTATATCTTATCTATTCTTCCTATTATCTATTATAGATTATTTTATTAATCCTGCAAAGTATTTTAATGTTCTTACTAATTGAGATGTGTAAGACATTTCGTTGTCGTACCAAGAAACAACTTTAACTAATTGTTTGTCTCCAACTGTTAATACTTTTGTTTGTGTTGCATCAAATAATGAACCATATTCGATTCCTACGATATCTGAAGAAACGATTGGATCAACATTGTATCCAAATGATTCGTTAGAAGCAGCTTGCATTGCAGCATTAACTTCTTCAGCTGTAACAGTTTTTTCAACTACTGCTACTAATTCTGTTAATGAACCTGTTGGTACTGGTACACGTTGTGCAGCTCCATCTAATTTTCCGTTTAATTCTGGAATTACTAATCCGATTGCTTTAGCAGCACCAGTTGTGTTAGGTACGATGTTTTCAGCTGCTGCACGAGCACGACGTAAATCTCCACCACGGTGAGGAGCGTCTAGTGTATTTTGATCTCCAGTATATCCGTGAATTGTAGTCATTAATCCTTCAACTACTGTGAAGTTATCGTGTAAAGCTTTAGCCATTGGAGCTAAACAGTTAGTTGTACATGAAGCACCTGAGATAACTGTTTCTGTTCCATCTAAAGTTTCGTGGTTTACATTGTATACGATAGTTTTAACATCGTTTCCACCTGGAGCTGAAATAACAACTTTTTTAGCTCCTGCTTGAATATGAGCTTCTGCTTTTTCTTTAGAAGTGAAGAAACCAGTACATTCTAATACTACATCGATTCCTAATTCTCCCCATGGTAATTCAGCTGGGTTTGCATTAGCAAATCCTTTGATTTCTTTTCCATTTACTACTAAGCTTCCGTTTTTCTCTACAACTTCACCTTTAAAGCGTCCTTGAGTTGTATCGTATTTTAATAAGTGTACTAATTGATTAACTGGTGTTAAGTCGTTAATCGCTACTACTTCAATTCCTTCTACGTTTTGAATTCTTCTTAATGCTAATCTTCCGATACGTCCAAATCCGTTAATTGCTACTTTTACTGTCATTTTTAGTTCCTCCTAAAATTTATACTAACTTTTTTATAATTTTTTTGCAAATAGCCTCATCAATAATTAGTGTCGCATTGGCGGGTTTTGTACATAGATAACTATATACTGCATCCGCTTTTTTTTCTCCACCTACTATTGTAAAGACATTATTAATGCCATCAACATCTTTAAAACTCATACCTATGGTAGACGTTTTAAAGATTTCATTTCCGTCCTTATCAAAATAACTACCAAATGATTCAGAAACGGCCTTTTTATCTTCCAACACTTTCAAAACCTCCATAGAAGACTTTCTTCTATGAGCCATTTCAAAAGCATTCCCTATACTATGGATTATTATAGATGTTCTACCTATAACATCAAGAGCATTTTTTACAACAGGCTCTTTCACGAGTTCTTCTAATGCTTTTTTCCCTATATTATCTGGAGCATGTAATAGTTGATAATCATGCCCGGAGTTATTAGCCATTTTTGCCGCAATATCATTTGCCTGATATTCCGTATTAACAACAGACAAACCTCCTCTTATAGGTGTTATAATAACATTTTTTTTATAACCAAATGTTTCATTAGCTTTTCCAGCCACATAGTACATTGTACTGCCTCCACTAACTCCAATAACACATTCCTTGGTTATTTGTTTATTGACCTTATCTAAAAGTAATTCCGTCATCTCTGCTCGAGTAACTTCACTACTAACAAAATCCCCTGCTACAACATGGACTTGTTTTATCGAGAAATGTTTTTTTATTAGGTTCCTCTCCTTAACAAACGTGTCGTTTACTAAAGATGATTTTACCTCCGAAAGAAATTCTTCTCCTTTTTCTGTAATATTCATCCCTGTCGTATGCTTTGTAATTAAACCTAAATTAGATAAGACGTCACACTCTGTACGTAATTGCCTTTCTGTCATATTCACAAAATTTAATAGCATCTTTCTTCCAACTGGTTGATTAATTTTTATAGAAATCAGCAATTCATAACGACTATTAAATTTCATAACCATTTCGGGTACAAGTCTACTTTGTATATGTAACAAATGTAAAATATCCATATTTCTTATTCCCCTATTCATTGAAAATTTATTAGTTTGGACGTCTTGCGTCCTGCTCGGTCACTTTTTGACCATCTAACATCAAAAAAATAAACTTTCTGATTAGATTATAACAAACCCTTTTGAAAAAATCAAGGATTTTTATTATAATATCATCAAAAAATTTATTTTTTATTTTAAAATTGATAATAATTCTACCAAGATTATAAAGTAAAACACAAAAATCATCTCATATTCCTTATAATCAACCGGTAAATTAGAAATATACTGACTAGGATAATTTAGTTCAATATCTTTTTTTAATTTTTCTACATCTAAATTACAAAAATTATATCTATTAAGAACTAAATTAAGTTCCTCTGCGTTATAATAAAATATTTTTTGAACTTTTGAAAAAAACAATCCGTCTAATAATATAATATTTTCTATTGATGCTAGAATCGATAATAGTTTTTCTTCTGAGAACGATTGATCTTTTGAAATCACATTGTATAAGTTTTCCAAAAGTATTCTTGGTATCTTATAATTAAGTTCTAATTTATTAAAATCAATTTTTGAAACTTTCTTTTCTTTCACTAATGGAGATGTTTTTTGAGGCACTTCATTAGTTTTCTCTTTTTGTAGAAAAGCTACATATTTATCTTCTATTTCAATAACTTCATCTTGCTTAAATTCTACTCTGTTAGCTAAGTTTTCTAACGTTTTTTCTTCATCTAATTTTTGGTAAGGTCTCTTAAACTTGCTACCATCCAATAAATAAAAACCTTTATATGATTTATGATATTTGAATTTCAAAATTAAACCTCTTTCCCTATAAAATTCCTTATTATACTAACATATTTCCTAAAATTATTCAACCCTACTTTAAAAGCAAAAATACTAAAACAATTCTTCTAGTTTACATTTATCTATATTCGCTTCTAATAAAACCAAAAGTTTTATACGAGCTTTTTGGCCACTTAATCCTGTTGTAAAAATAACACCATCTTGACAAAATCTTTTTCCGCCACCAACATAGTCATAAACATCTTGTGTTACTCCATTAAACGCTCTAGAAACAAAAACCACAGGAATATTGTCATCAAGGAGTTGTTTTATTGCAGGTACAGTTTTAGGCGGAAGATTCCCCGCACCAAGTGCTTCTATAACTAAACCATCTGCTCCTAAGTTTCGGATAGCATCAATTAATTCCCCACCCATTCCTGCATATGCTTTTAAAAGATAGATTTTTTTTGAAACACTATTTACTTCATAATGTTCTTCCTTTAGTAATTTTTGGAAATAAATAACTTCATTTTTTGATACTAAGCCTATAGGCCCAAAAGTTGGAGTTTGGAATGTAGCTACATTAGTAGTGTGAGTTTTAGTTACATAAGTTGCAGTATGAGCTTCATCATTCATTACTACAAGTACCCCTTTATCACGACTTTCATCGCTAACCGCAACAACTAAAGAACTTCTAAGATTTGCCAAACCATCCGCACCTATTTCATTACTGGAGCGCATCGCGCCTGTTATTACAATAGGAATATTGACATCTAAAGTCAATTCTAAATAATATGCTGTTTCCTCTAAAGTATCTGTACCATGCGTTACTACAACACCTTCATAACCCTCCTCAATAGCTTGCATAATACGTTGTTTTAATTTAAACATTTCATATTCCGTAATGTGAGGAGATGGCAGATTACACAAATTTTCCATATGTATATAAGCTATATGAGAAAAAATACCTTTTCCTATGTCTATAGGATTATTTTCTGTCGGAGAAACTTTTCCTGTTGTATGATCCTCACTCATAGAAATCGTTCCCCCAGTGTTTAATATCAATATTTTTTTCACTAAAATTACCTCCCTCCTAAGCTATTCTTTCATATTATTATATCCATTTACAACTACATCTACTTTCCCATCATCAGGGTTAATTACTAAACCATGTACTGGTATACCTTTTGGCATTAATGGATGATTTGTTATCATATTAACATCATGAGTAACACTTTCTAAAACATCATCAAAACCATGTAACCATTTTCTTAAATCTATCCCTGAGTATTGAAGTACATCTAAAGTTTCCTCTGATATCCCTCGTTCTTTCATCTTATCCAAAACCAAATTAGGATCAATACTTTGCATACCACAGTCATGGTGCCCCATAACAATAATTTCATCAGCTTTTAGCATATAAACAGCCATAATCAAACTACGCATAACTGACCCAAACGGATGTGTAAGTATTGCCCCTGCATTTTTTACCACTTTTACATCTCCTTGAGCCAAATTCAGAGATTTTGTCGCCAAATCAACAAGACGAGTATCCATACAGGTGAACATCACCACCCTTTTAGCAGGATATTTATCTTCTGTTTTATATTTTTGATATTCCTCAAACTTCACAAAATATTTATTGTACTCTAACATAGAATCTAGTAACTTCATCGCTATCCCCTTAACTATTCTTTATTAAATCAATCTTATCCACATTTTATTATACTATACTTATAGTTTTGCGTAAACTTCAAAATGAAGCATTTTATTTTCTAAAAAAGATGCATTACTTTTATGTAACACATCTTTTCTTTTTATTTTACCCAATCAACAAATTCATCTGCTTCTTTTGGCCCCATTGAACCTTGTTTGTAAGTATATAATGGCGCTCCTTGTTTATAGTACTTCGCTAATAAATCATTAACAAAAGTCCATGATACAACTATTTGATCCCATTGAGAGAATAATGCACGATCTCCTTTAAAGCAAGCATCTAATAACCTCTCATACGCTTCAGGTGTATTTATTCTATTTTCCAGAATACAACTCTGACAAAAATCTAGAGAAATCTGTTGAAGTTCTTGTTCCGTTCCTGGTTTTTTCGCATTAAATTGGAAATAAACACCTTCATCTGGTTGAATCTTAATTATCAACACATTACCAGGGATATCACCTACAGCTTTAAATTGAACAACAACCTGAGTTTCACGGCCTCCCATTTTCTTACCTGTTCTAATAAAAAACGGCACCCCTTGCCAACGCTCATTGTCAATAAATAATTTTAATGCTGCATAAGTCTCAGTCTTAGAATCTTTAGAAATATTTTCTTCATCCAAATAACCTTCATATTGCGCCATCACTAGACTATCATTCACATTAGTAATAGGCACTAATTTAGAAAGAAGATTGAATTGACTATCGTGAATTCCACGACTTCCTTCTTCCTTCGGTTCTTCCATGGCTACTATCGATAAAACTTGTAATAGATGATTTTGCACCATATCTTTAACAGCGCCACTCTTATCATAATAACTAGCACGAGTCCCCACACCGACTGCCTCTGCTGCTGTAATTTGTACATTTTCTATGAAATCTTTATTCCAAACACCTTTGAAAATAATATTTTTGAAACGTAAAGATAAAATGTTTTGAATCATTTCTTTTCCTAGATAATGATCTATATGATAAATTTCCTCTTGACTGAAGAATTCTGCCAACTTATCATTAAGTTCTCCTGCTTTTTCTAGATCTTCTCCAAATGGTTTTTCTATTATAACCTTAGCATTATTTTCTGAACAATATTTCTTCAATCCATTAGTAATAGTTATAAAGAACGATGGAGCAACAGCATAATAATAAATATGTTCTGTAATTCCTTGCTCTATATAAAACTCTTGTAGTAGTTTATAATCTTCTACATTGGTCATCTCCATCTTAAAGTAGATAATTCTTGAAGAATAGTTTTGGAAATCATTATCATGAAACTTAGTTCGAGCATGCTCTTTTACCCAACCGCGAACTATATTAATATAATCTTCTTGACTATATGAACGACGACCAATTACAATAATTTTGAATTCTTTATCTAATTTTCCTAGAACATCTAAATTATATAAGGCTGGCAATAACTTTCTATAAGTTAAATCTCCTGTCCCACCAAATAATGTAATTGCACTTTTATTTTTCATTGTTCCCAACCCAGTCATAATGATAATTTCCTTCTTTATCTGTTCTTTCAAAAGTGTGCGCTCCGAAGTAATCTCGTTGTGCTTGAATTAAATTAGCTCCACTTTCAGCAGTAGTATAAATATCTAAGTAAGAAATAGCTGAAGTCATAGCGCTTAATGGTAATCTATTCGTAATAGCTAATGCTGCTACTTCACGTAAATTGTCTTGTCTTGTTTCAATAACATTTTTGAAAAATGGATCAAATATTAAGTTAGCTAACTCTGGATTATTTTGGTATGCTTCGATAATATTTTGAAGAATTTTTGCTTGAATAATACATCCACCGCGGAAAATTTTTGCAATTTGTGAATAATCAAAAGTCCAGTTGTATTCTTTTTCTGCAGCTTGAAGAAGTTTAAATCCTTGAGCATAAGAAACAATTTTTGAAATAAATAATGCATCACGAACAATCTCTTTAAGATGTTCTTTATCTTCAACAATTGCATAAGGTTTACGAGCGAATTCTTTTTCTGCACGAACGCGCTCTTCTTTAAGATTAGACATATAACGACCATTTAGGGCAGCTGTAATTACAGAAACATCAATTCCTAAATCGATAGCTTGCTCGTTAGTCCATTTCCCTGTACCTTTTTGTTGAGATTTGTCTAAAATTTTATCTACTAAATAACTTCCATCTTCTTCTTTAACTTTGAAAATATTGGCTGTAATTTCTATTAAGTATGATTCTAATTCACCTTTATTCCACTCTTCAAAAGTTTGTTGTAACTCTTCATTAGTAAAGCCTCCTAAGTGTTTTAAGACTTTGTAAGCTTCTGAGATAAGTTGCATATCTCCATACTCAATACCATTATGAACCATTTTTACATAATGTCCAGCTCCTCCTGTTGAAGTATAACTACAACATGGAATTCCATTAACTTTTGCCGCAATTGCTTCTAAAATTGGTCGAATCTCTTCATATGCTTTTTCATCGCCACCAGGCATTAAAGCAGGACCAAATCTAGCCCCTTCTTCTCCACCAGAAACTCCAACACCAAAATAATTAATTCCTTTTTCTAATAGCAAGTCATATCTTCTTTGTGTATCTTTGAAGAACGAGTTACCTCCATCAATAATAATATCCCCTTTGTCTAGGATCGGAGTAAGTTGATCAATAAGACTATCAACAGCAAAACCTGCTTTTACCATTAAGACAACTTTTCTTGGTTTTTCTAATCCATCTACTAATTCTTGTAAAGAATATCTTCCTACAACATTTTTATGTGGATGTTCCTCTAACATTTTATCAACAACAGATGTTGTTCTATTGAACACCGCTACTTTAAATCCATTATCAGCAATATTTAACGCTAAATTACTTCCCATTACCGATAATCCGATAACTCCGATATTTTGTTTCATTACTAAACCTCCTAGTTTTTCTTACTTTTAAATTATACCACTAAATACAATATTTGTGGTAACAATTTTGCTCAAAAAATTTTTTACTATAATCTATATAATAATATTTTAAAAAATATACAATCATACAATAATAAACAATTATAGAACAAAGAAAAAAAATAATGATACATGTTTTTTTATTTACAGTTATATACTAAATTTTTTACTAAAATCACTATCATTTTACTTTAAATAACCAAATATCTAATAAATAACAAACAAAATATTTGTTTTTTAAAATTTTTTACGATATAATTTTATAAAAGTAATGATAACGTTTACTTTTAAAATCATATCTTAAAGGAGAACTACTATGACTGAAGTTAAAATTTTAAAAATGTTCATAAACGGGGAGTTTGAAGAACATGTGAATCATGAGCATCTTAAAGTATTAAATCCAGCTACGGAGGAAGTAATCGCTAAGATTCCATCTGGAAATTTCAAAGATGTTGACCGTGCTATCAATGCTGCTGATGCTGCACAAAAATCATGGGAGAAACTTCCAGCCGTAGAGCGCGGAGAATATTTACGTAAAATTGCTAAAAAAATTCGTGAGCGCGAGCCGGAAATTACGCAAACTATCGTTAACGAAGGTGGAAAAACTTTTGAACTAGCAAAAGTAGAGGTACTTTTCACAGCTGATTATATGGATTACATGGCAGAATGGGCTCGTAGATACGAGGGAGAAATTATTCAAAGCGACAGAAAAGATGAGCATATTCTTTTATTCAAACGTCCTTATGGTGTTACTACAGGGATTCTACCTTGGAACTTCCCATTCTTCTTAATCGCAAGAAAAGCTGCACCTGCATTACTTACTGGTAATACAATAGTTCTTAAACCTAGTCAACTTACACCAATTAACGCTCATATCTTCGCTGAAATTTGTCAAGAAGTTGGTTTACCAAAAGGTGTACTAAACATCATTCACGGTCGTGGATCAGTAGTAGGTAACAGATTGGCATCTCACCCTAAAGTTGGTTTAGTAAGTTTAACAGGTAGTCTTGCTGCAGGACAAGAAGTTATGAAAGCAGCTGCTGATAACATCACTAATGTTTCATTAGAACTTGGAGGAAAAGCTCCAGCTATAGTTTTTGAAGATGCAGATTTAGAACTTGCAGCAAAAGCAATTGTTGCTTCTCGTGTTATCAACTCAGGTCAAGTATGTAACTGTGCAGAAAGAGTATACGTTCATGAAAGTATAAAAGAAAAATTCGAAGAAGCTTTATTCAACGAACTTGATAAAGTTAAATTTGGAGATCCGAATAAAGAACGTGGTTTGGATTACGGTCCACTTATTGAAAAACGTGCATTAAAACAAGTGATCGAAAAAGTTGGTTACGCTGTTAAACAAGGTGCTACACTTGCTTATGGTGGAGAAGTAGACAAAGAACAAGTAGGATACTTCTATGGACCTACTGTTTTAACTGATGTAACAAATGACATGACTATTATGAAAGAAGAAATATTCGGACCAGTAATTCCTGTTGCAACATTTAAAACTTTAGATGAAGTAATAGATTACGCTAATGATTCTGAATATGGTTTAACTTCTTCAGTTTATACTAAAAATCTTAACACTGCATTTAAAGCTATTAATGGCTTAAAATTTGGTGAAACTTATGTTAACCGTGAAAACTTTGAAGCAATGCAAGGATTCCATGCAGGACGCCGCAAATCAGGAATTGGTGGTGCTGATGGTAAACATGGTTTAGAAGAATACTTAACTACTCAAGTAGTTTATCTTCAATTAGATAATGAATAATATATAATTATAAAGGAGATCCTAAAAGATCTCCTTTATTTTTTTACAACTAATTTCACAAAAAAAGTTGACAAATTGTCAGAAAAATGATAATATTTTAACAATAATTAATTAAGGAGCTACTCAAAATGAAAATTTTAGACTTAACTAAAAAAGAATACTTTTTCGTGCCATTTTAGAAGCACTTATGTCTATGTTAATTGTAGATGTAAGTGCACCGACACCGTCATCTACAATGGCTAGTTAAGTTTTGTTTGCAGCCATTGGTATAAACTGAATGGCTTTTGAGTAAAATTATATATTTTTATTAAGGCTATTTAGTTTTTACTGAATAGCTTTTTGTATTAATAATGTATTATGTTAGGAGGAAAATTTTATGTCAGAAAAATCTCAATGGGGGTCTAAAATAGGATTCATACTTGCTTCTGCGGGTTCAGCAATAGGTCTTGGGGCAGTTTGGAAATTCCCATACATGACTGCTGCCAATGGTGGAGGAAGTTTTTTATTAGTTTTCCTTATTTTCACACTTTTAATAGGTCTTCCACTTTTATTAGCAGAGTTCGTCCTTGGACGTGGTGCAGCAGTTTCAGCAGTTAAAACTTTTGGGAAACTAGGGAAAAATAAAAAATATAATATCTTCGGAATTATTGGTGCATTCGCATTATTCGTTCTATTATCTTTCTATAGCGTAATTGGTGGCTGGATACTAGTTTATCTTGGTATTTCAATAGCAGACGCTTTGGGCATTTATTCTACTAGCGATTATGTTGCACTTTTTAGTACTATCATCTCTAATCCATGGATTGCTTTAGGAGCTCAAGCGATGTTTATTCTATTAAATGTCTTAATCGTATCTCGTGGTGTCCAAAAAGGAATTGAACGCGCATCAAAAATTATGATGCCAATGTTATTCATCATCTTCCTAATTATTATAACAAGATCATTAACATTACCAAATTCTATGGCTGGGGTAACTTATTTCCTAAAACCAGACTTTTCTAAAATTACTACATCAGGATTATTATTCGCATTAGGGCAATCGTTCTTTGCACTTTCTATCGGAGTTACAGCTATGCTAACTTATGCATCGTACTTAAATAAACAAGTTAACATGGTTCAATCTGGAGTTTCAGTAGTTATAATGAATATTGCTGTTTCTATTATGGCGGGGCTTGCTATTTTCCCAGCTATGAGCTCATTCGGTATGGAATCTGAAGGTGGTCCAAGTTTATTATTCATCGTTCTACCACAATTATTCAACAATATGGCTTTCGGTAAAATTTTCTATATTTTATTCTTAATATTATTCTTATTTGCAACTATTACTTCATCAGTTGTTATGTTAGAAATCAATGTAGGAAATCTTACAGATCAAAAAAATACTAATCGTACTAAATTTAGTGTAATTATCGGAATCTTAACTTTTATCGTTGGAATTCCCTCTGCTCTATCTTACGGTTCGTTATCTAATACATTAATATTTGGAAAAACAATTTTCGATTTAATGGACTTCTTAGTTTCTAATATTCTAATGCCACTTGGCTGTCTTGCATTATCTATCTTCACTGGATATGTACTTGATAAAAAAGTAGCTCTAGAGCAATTACACATCGATGAAAATAAAAAATCTAGCTTAGTATTATTCAAAGTGTGGTTATTCTTACTAAGATATGTACTTCCGATTATTATACTTATCGTTTGTTTAGCACAATTCTTATAATAAATTAAATAAAACTATCACATTGTATATTTTATATTTTGTGATAGTTTTTATTTTTTATCATTGACAAGCGTTTTCATTAGTGTTAATATTAAGTCATGAATTAAATATTTCTTCGGGGTCGGGTGAAAGTCCCAACCGGCGGTGACTAGTTTACTAGAAGTCCGTGAGCGCAAGCTGATCTGGTGAGATTCCAGAACCGACAGTATAGTCTGGATGGGAGAAGAAATTAATAGTATTAGGATAAGAATACCTAATACTTATTGAAAATATTTTTATAGCCTATAGTGTATCTAAAAGCACTAAAGTCTATTAATCAGATATAAAACTAACCATCAATCCCGATTAAATTTGACATTCAAATGTAATTGGGATTTTTATTATTTAGAAAGGAGTTGATAATATGCATGAATATTTTATGAATCTTGCTCTTCTTGAAGCTAATCGAGGCGCTAAATACACACATACTAACCCTTTAGTAGGAGCAATTATTGTAAAAGATAATGAAATTATCGCAAGGGGTTCACATCTTCGATTTGGATGTGAACATGCTGAAAAAAATGCAATTTCTACTTGCAAAACTCCTGAAAAATTATTTAATTCAACACTATACGTTACTTTAGAACCTTGTAATCATAAAGGTAAACAACCACCTTGTACAGATGCTATTGTAGAAATGGGTATTTCTAAGGTAGTTGTAGCTCAATTAGATCCTAATCCTATCGTTAGTGGAAAAGGTATCAAATATCTTCAAGACAATGGTATAGAAGTAATAACCGGTGTCCTTGAAAAAGAAGCTTATAACTTAAACTATGCTTATAATCTATTTCATAGTGAGAAGAGACCTTTTGTAGTCTTAAAGCAAGCCACTAGTCTCGATGGAAAACTAGCCTTTACCGATGAAAGAACACAGATTACCGGTAAAGAAGTCTATAACTTCGTCAGAAATGAAAGAGATAATTACCAAGCAATTCTCGTAGGTGCAAAAACTATGTTAATAGACAATCCAAAATTAACTGGTGCTAATACATCACTTTTCCCACCAAAAAGAATTATCTTAGATGCTGACGGGTCTATCTTTGAAAAAAGTAATCTTAATCTATTTAACAATAGTTCATCTGAAGTTATAGTTTTCACAAAAGTTAAACACGAAAACTTACCTTCACATGTAACTCTAATTACACCTAAAGAATTCAGCATAAAAGAAATTTTATCTGAAATAGCCAAACTCGGTATTCAATCGATTTATGTAGAAGGTGGACCGAGCATTCACGATCAATTTCTGGCTAGCGGTTATTGGGATGAGGTAATAACTTATATCTCCCCTATTCTTTTGGGAGGAAATAACACTTCATCATTCACTAGTAATAGAATAACAAATGAAAAAATACAACTTCACGATACTAAAATTATTAAACTTGGTGAAGATATACGTATCTCAGGAAGGAGAGTTTCTCAATGTTTACAGGATTAATAAAAGAACAAGGTAAAATAGTAAAGATTATTAAATCTAGTCATAGTATAAAACTGACTATTCAAGTGAGTAAGAATTTATTAGAAACTTACAAAATTGGTGATAGTATGGCGGTAAACGGCGTATGTCTAACATGTGTTCAAAAAAGTTCATCGCAGTTTACTGTAGATATTATGCCGGAGACTTATAAAAGAACCACATTTAAAGATTTAAAAATAAATGATGCTGTGAACTTAGAACCTGCAATGGGGCATTCAGACAGATTTGAAGGTCATATTGTTTCGGGACATAGTGATGGACTAGCTCAATTAGCAGCAAGGCAAAAAGATGAGAATGCCATTCTACTTACTTTTTCTTATCCAAGTAAATTCCAAGGTGAAATAATTAACCAAGGATCTATTACAATTAATGGAATAAGTTTAACAGTAGTAACTTGTGATAACAACAAATTCACAGTGTCGCTAATTCCACATACAACTAAGCATACAAACTTAGAAAAATTAAAAATTGGTGATAGTGTAAATATAGAAACAGATATATTAGCAAAATATATTAAAGCTCAATTAAAACTATTTGGAGGAAAATTTAATGATTAATAACGTAAGAAAAGCAATAGAGGATTTAAAAGCTGGAAAATTAATCGTTCTTATCGATGATGATGACAGAGAGGCTGAAGGAGATTTAGTAGGCCTAGCAGAACTAGCTACTTGTGAAACTGTTAATTTTATGGCAAAACATGCTCGTGGTTTAATTTGCGCCCCAGTTTCAACTAACATAGCTAAAAGATTAAATCTACACTCTATGTTAGATAAAAATACAGATCCACACCAGACTGCGTTCACAGTCAGTGTTGACCATAAAACATCAACTACAGGAATCTCAGCTTTTGAGAGAGCTACAACTATAAAAGAATTAGCAAACCCAAATTCTAAACCTAAAGATTTCAATAGACCTGGACATATGTTCCCACTTATCGGTCGTGACGAAGGAATTAAAGTTCGTCGTGGTCACACAGAAGCAAGCTTAGGTTTAGCAAGATTAGCTAATAGTACAGAAGCCACATACATCTGTGAAATTATGAATGAAGACGGCACTATGGCTAGAAGAGATAACTTGTATGAATTCGCTAAAAAATGGGATTTAACAGTTGTTGATTTAAATGAGCTGACACGTTTTTTGTCATTTGAAGATAGCGTCAAAGTAAAATTACCTACAGAATTTGGTGATTTTGATTTACAGCTCTTCGAAGATGAATTTAATAAAGAACACCTAATCATCAGTAAAGGTGATTTAACTTCTGAAGAACCTTTATTAATACGAGTACACTCAGAGTGTTTAACTGGAGATGTCTTTACTTCTCATAGATGTGACTGCGGTGAACAACTACACGCGGCTCTTAAAAAAATTTCAGACTTAGGTCGTGGTGCAGTTCTTTATCTACGTCAAGAAGGACGAGGAATAGGCTTAAGAAATAAACTTCTTGCCTATCAATTACAAGAACAAGGGGTTGATACTTACGAAGCTAATGTTCAGCTAGGTTTTGCCCCTGATCAAAGGGACTATACTATCGCCGTAGACATGCTTGATTACTTAGGAATTAAATCGGTAAAACTTCTAACTAATAATCCTGACAAAGTAGAACAGCTAACCTCTTTAGGAATAAATATCGTCGATAGAGTTCCTATAAATATAAAACCCCATAAAGAAAACAAACATTATTTGCAAACAAAAAAAATAAGATTTAATCACTTTTTAGACATTTAAGGAGAATATTATTATGACAACATTTGAAGGAAAATTTATAGGTAAAGATATTAAAGTAGCAATCGTAGTAGCTCGTTTTAACGAATTTATCACATCTAAATTATTAGGTGGAGCTAAAGACACTCTTATTAGAAACGAAGTAAAAGAAGAAAGCATCGATGTATACTGGGTTCCAGGAGCATTTGAAATTCCATTTATCACAAAAAAATTAGTAGCTACAAATAAATATGATGGTGTTATTACATTAGGAAGTGTTATTCGTGGAAGTACTAGTCACTATGACCTAGTTTGTAATGAGGTTGCAAAAGGTATTGGTCACATTAGTCTTAATAGTGATATTCCTGTTATGTTCGGAGTAATAACTACTGAAGATATCGATCAAGCTATTGAAAGAGCGGGATCAAAAGCAGGAAACAAAGGTAGCGATTGCGCCCAAGGTCTTCTTGAGATGATAGATTTAACTAAACAAATTTAATAAATAAACAAAGGTAGGAACTTGAAATTCAAGCTCCTACCTTCTTTATTATTCATATTATTTAGAGTAGTTTGGACTTTCTTTTGTGATTTGAACATCATGTGGATGAGATTCGATAAGTCCAGCACCTGTCATACGTACAAATTGTGCATCTTCACGAAGTGCTTGTAGATTTCTTGAACCAGTATAACCCATACCAGCACGAAGACCACCGATAATTTGGTAAATAGTTTCTGCTACAGCACCTTTATATGGAGTACGTCCTTCGATTCCTTCTGGAACTAATTTCTTACCATCTTCTTGGAAGTATCTATCTTTAGAACCTTTTTCCATCGCTGAGATTGATCCCATGCCACGATATGCTTTAAATGTTCTTCCTTGGAAAATTTCTAACTCACCTGGAGATTCTTCACATCCTGCAAGCATAGAACCTAACATTACTGCGTGTCCTCCAGCTGCAATTGCTTTTACTACATCACCTGTATATTTAATACCACCATCAGCAATAATAGTTTTTCCAAGTTCTCGAGCTACAGTTGCACAATCATAAATTGCTGTGATTTGTGGTACACCTACACCTGCAACAACACGTGTTGTACAGATAGATCCTGGCCCAATACCAACCTTAACCACATCTGCTCCAGCGTTGAATAAATCACGAGCAGCTTCTCCAGTCGCAACATTACCTGCGATAATATCTAATTCTGGATAATTTGTTCTTAAAGCCTTAACTGCATCTAACACTCCTTTAGAATGTCCGTGAGCAGTATCAACGACGATAGCATCCACTCCAGCTTCTACTAAAGCTTCAACACGATCTACTGTATCGTTAGTAATTCCTACTGATGCTGCTACCAATAATCTACCTTTTTCGTCTTTTGCCGAATTAGGATATTTTGCTAATTTTTCAATATCTTTAATAGTAATTAGCCCAGTAAGTTTTCCTACTTCATCAGTTAAAATTAATTTTTCAATTTTATGACCACGTAAAATTACACTTGCTTCTTCCAAAGTAGTATTAGCTGGCGCTGTAACCAAATGTTCTTTCGTCATAACTTCACTAATTTTAATATCAAAATCAGTTAAAAATCTCATATCACGATTAGTTATAATACCTACAACTTTCATATCGTCTGTATTATTTACAATCGGTACTCCTGAGATTTTATATTGTTGCATTAAGCTTTCAGCTTCATCTACTAAACTATCTGGAGTTAGGAAGAAAGGATCTGTGATAACCCCACTTTCGGAACGTTTAACTTTTCTTACTTGCTCTGCTTGCTCTTCGATAGACATATTTTTATGGATTACACCTATTCCACCTTCACGAGCCATAGCAATCGCCATTTTGTATTCAGTAACTGTATCCATAGCTGCTGAAATTACTGGAATAGATAATTTAATCTTGTCTGTTAAGTTAACTTTTAAATCAACTTTTTTAGGTAATATATCACTTTTAGCTGGCACTAATAGTACATCATCAAATGTTAAACCTTCTTTTTGAAATTTATTTTCCCACATTATCTTCTTATCCTTTCTTTATTTCATCATCTGCTACATTAAACTTCACTTCATTATTTTCAAGAGAGGCAATTCTGCATAAAGAACAAATATTCACATTTTTTTGTTCTAATAATTTACGTCCATTTTGGAAACTTTTCTCAACTAAGATACCAACTCCAACAGTATTCGCACCTGCTTTTTCAACTATTTCCATAAGACCAAGAGTCGCTTGACCATTCGCCAAGAAATCATCAATTATAAGAACATTATCCTCTTTATTTATGAATTTTTCTGAAACTACTATTGTATTAGTTACATTTTTTGTATAACTATGTACTTCTGCGGTATAAATATCATTATTTTTCAAAGTTGCCGGCTTACTTTTCTTCGCAAAAACCATCGGTACTTTAAAAAAATGTGCAACTAGAATCGCAGGGGCGATACCACTTGCTTCTATTGTAAGAATCTTCGTTATTTTTTCTTTTCCAAAATACTCATAAAAAGATTCTGCCATTTTCATCATTAAACTAGCATCTATTTGATGGTTTAAAAACGAATCAACTTTTAATACATTATTGTCATAAACTTTACCATCAGTGACAATCATTTCTCTTAGCAGTTCCATAATATCTCCTTGATATAATTTAAGTAATTTTACTTATGATACCAAACTTTTTATAAAAATTCAAGAGCTAGACGAATTGTTACTCATCTAGCTCTTTTATTCATAATTTTACTTTAAGTTTTCTAATAACTCTGTTATTTCTTCTTTTGTGAAATGGTATTTTTCTTTACAAAATGCACAGACTAATTCAGTAGACTCTTCTTGAGAAAGACTCTCTAACTCTTCGCGACCTAACGTAACCAAAGCGTCTGCATAACGTTCTTTTGAACATGTGCATTTAAAGACAACATCATTTTTACGTAAAATACGATAATTCTCTTCCCCTTCAAACAAAATATCCGCAATTTTTTCTGGAGTCTTTCCTTCATGAATAAGTGTAGATATAGGTTTTATATTAGAGATTACTTTTTCTAACTTCGTTATTGTTGCATCGGTTGCTTGAGGTAATACTTGAAGAATAAAACCTCCCGCAGCTATAACTGAATTATCAGTATCAACAAGAACTCCCAATGATACTGCTGATGGAACTTGCTCACTTGCTGCAAAATAATATGTAAAGTCTTCAGCGATTTCTCCTGAAACTATCGGAGAAGTTGTCGTATATTTTTCATTTAAGCCTAAGTCACGTACTACGGTAATATTTCCACCGCCTACTACACCTTTTACATCTAGTTTCCCTTGGGAATTACTTGGAATATGAACTTGCATATTTTTAGCATATGCCGTTGTTTCTCCAAGCTCATCTGATGAAGCGTATATTGTTCCTATTGGCCCATCTCCACGAACTGCTACATCAATTCTATCACCGCTTTTCAGCATTGCTCCCATCATAGTTGTCACAGTCGCAACACGCCCTGTAGCTGCAATCGCTGTAGGGTAAGCATTATGACGTTTTCTAATTTCTTCTACTAAATCTGTTGTCTTTGTTACAAAAAATCTAATCTCATCATTAAAGGCTAGACCTCTAATTAAATAATCTTTCATCAAAATAAAAATCCTTTCTAAATAATTTTCTAATTATTAGTCACTTACGATTTTTTATTATACAGGGAATAAGGATTGTTGTCTATTAAAACAATTAACAATCTTAATGCTTACTTAATTTTATATACCAACAAACACTTTAACTATATCTTTTAATTTTTTCAATACAGACTGTTTCTTAGCCTCTCTAGCTCCACCTCGTCGCGAAATCGATGGTAACACATCATCCAATGCTGTTCCACCTTGAATCACTTTTCCTTTACTTATAGACTTCTCAATAAATTTCTTAGAATCTTCTTTTAAATTTTCTTCTACAATAAGCTCTTCTATTTTTTTCTCTTTTTGTGTTTTAGCATATTTATAAAATGCTTCTATTATTTCTTCATTACTATTGAATTCTGTTATATCTGTACAATTGATAAACTCTATTATCAAATGTTCTTTGGCTCGTGTTCCTAAAGAAGAACGGATAAGACGACGAATTTCTTCTTTTAGAATTTGTATATCCCCTTGTTCTTTAGCTTTTTCCAAAATTAATGTAAGTATATAGTCAAGGTTAACCTCTTGCGTTTTTAAAAGATCAATTTGAAACTCAATATCGCTAAAATCAACATTAGAGTCTCCTTTATCTGGGCGAGGTGATATTTTTTTATTTCTAATTTCTATATATACACTCTTCATATCTTGTTTTAATCTATCAGGAATTATTTTTTCAAAACCACTAAATTCATCATAGTTACGCAAAATATTTTCTTTTTTCAAAATCTCACCAAATAGTTTAGCGAACTCCTTCTGTTCTTTTTCTGATGTTATCTGTGTTGGCTCTGGAAATCTTTCGATTATTTCTTGACATAATTCGGCATAACCCCTTACAACATTCCCAGTTTCATCATCAACAAATCCATTAATATAGTCATCGTAACTGCGTTCAACTATTATATTAATGCTATTTTCATCTCCAAATAACTTTATCGCATCTTTTGTAGCTTTTTCGAGATTTCTAAAACAAACAATATTCCCAAAAACTTTCACCTTATTTAGAATCCTATTTGTTCTAGAAAATGCTTGAATCAAACCATGATAACGTAAATTTTTATCAACAAACAAAGTATTCATCGTAGGAGCATCAAACCCTGTTAAAAACATTCCAACTACAATCAGTAAATCTACCTCTTTATTACAAACCCTACTTGATAAATCTTTATAATAATTTTCAAAACCATTTCCCTCAATTGTAAAGTTAGTTTTAAAGTACTCATTATAATCAGCTACTACTTTTATCAAAAATTCTTTGGCAGTAGTTGACATAGCAGACGGGGTAAGACTTTCTTCTTCTATTTCTCCTACTACTTTTTTCTCTTCATTTGGAGAATAACTAAATATAGTCGCCACTTTCAACTTCTTATTCTCCGGCAAGTTTTCTTGTTGTTTTTGGAATTCTTCATAATACATCTTAGCCGCTTCTACACTTTGAACGGCAAACATCGCATTAAAGCCATTTAACCTTTTACTTTTTACTGTATATTGAGTGTTACGATAAGTTTTCATATCAAAATTATCTAATATATATTTTGTAATCTCTGAAATACGTTCTGGATGAAGTAACATCTGCTTTTCAAGAACTTTTAATTTTTCTTCATCAGTTTCTTCTTCTGACTTCTTAAATTTCGGATTTATACTATTATAGTCTATTTTAAACTTCAATACTTTGGCATCACGAATAGCATCAGTAATTACATAACTATGCAGCTGAACGCCAAAAATATCAGCGGTCGTTTGACTGTCTAACGAATTTTCAGGAAAAATCGGTGTTCCTGTAAAGCCAAACTGATAATAATTTTTAAATGCTTTTTGAATATTTTTTTGTGCAAGCCCAAATTGTGACCTATGACATTCATCATAAATAAATACACAATGTTTGTTATAGATTTCATGACCTTTATTACTTTTCACAAACTCATTTAATTTTTGAATTGTAGTTACTACTATTTTATTATCTTGTTTTTCTATACTTAATTTTAATTCTTTAGTGTCCTTACTACCATTTACACTATCTTTTTGGAATTTCTGGTACTCACGCATAGTTTGATAGTCTAAATCTTTTCTATCTACTACAAAAAATACTTTATCAATATAATCTAGTTCTGTTGCCAGTCGCGCTGATTTAAATGATGTTAAAGTTTTTCCAGATCCTGTAGTATGCCAAATATAACCACCTGCTTCCACACTACCAGCCTTTTTATTTTCAAAGCTAGAATTAATTCTCCATAATATTCTTTCTGTAGCTGCTATTTGATAAGGACGCATAATAAGTAGCACATCTTTAGCATTAAAAATACAATATTTTGTAAGTATCTCTAATAAAGTTCTTTTTTCAAAAAATGTTGCTGTAAAATCTTCCAAATCTGCGATAATTTTATTTTTCGCATCTGCCCATTCACATGTAAATTCATAATTACTTTTATCACGTTCAGTGGTATTGGCAAAATATCTCGTATAAGTTCCATTCGAAATAACGAAAATCTGAACAAATTTATACAACGAATTATCAATATTGAAACTCTCATCTTCGTATCGTTGAATCTGACCAAAAGCTTCTCTTATATTAACGCCACGCTTTTTAAGTTCTATATGAACCAGTGGCAATCCATTAACCAAAATACTAACATCATATCTATTTTTGGCTACGCTTATTTGATTTACTACTTGAAGATAATTATTGTAAATATTTTTTTTATCTATAATTTTTATATTTCTTAATCTACCATTATCAAATATAAAATCATAAATATAATTTTCTTGAATCTTTCGAGTTTTTTCTACTATCCCATCATTAGGTATATCTAAATACTCTAACAAAAATCTCTTCCATTCACTATCGCTAAATTTCACATCATTTAGTTTTTCTATTTGTACCCTAAGATTTTCATACAAATCATCCATAGTGGTAATATCAAGTCTTTCATACCCTTGTGCGACTAGATTATTTATCATATTTTCTTCTAACTGGGCTTCTGTTTGATATTCTTCTACTCTTCTCTCAGTTTTTTCAAAATTAGCCAAAACTATTCCACCTGTCATCTCTGCGATAGGCAAAGTATTGTACTTTAATTTTTCTTCTGACATGAAACTACTCCTTCCATCTATAATCCTTTATGAAATTTTCAAATAATCTTTTTAACATTGTTTTTTCATATTCTTTTAGTTCTGTATTCTCTAAGTCAGAAACTTTATTATGAGAATATAAATTTATTCTCCTTATATACGCTTGTCTCTCTTCTTCTGTTAAATCCTCTTCTGTAATTAGATCTCCCCAGAACCTATAACCTAAATAAGTTGCTGTTTTCTCTAACAAATTTCTAAATAACGTAAAATGATATCTTTCTATTTTATTTTCTGAAATAGCTCTTTTCATCTCATATTTTATAAAATGATGATATCCAAAATTAGTATCTCTCTTTGTTTCTTTAATATACCTCTTTCTTTCTCTTTTAATAATACAACTTTCTAATTTTTGTTTTTCTGGTCTCCTTAAAAATCCATCTATCTCATTGTATAGTACATTATAAAATAACGCATGATGGGTAGTAATTATAAATTTCACATTAAGAGACCGCGCTTTTTTTACTAATTCTTTCAAAGAAATTGCTACTTCTATTATATTATTATCATCTAATGAAGACATAGGATCATCTATAAATATATACTCCAAATTCTCATAAAGTTGTATTACCCTTTCATCAAAATTTTCTATACTTAAATCTGATAATATTGTTTCTAACATTACTAAAAATATTGACCAAATAAATATACTTTCTTCACCTCTAGATATCTTTATATTGTCAATAACTTCATTACCTTTAGGAATTCTAAAAGTAATTTCTCCTGTTTTCATGTTAAATGCAGGTTCTAGTTTAGATAAAGTAAATTCTTGGAATTTTCTAATTATATTAGCTTCTTGTCCTAAATCTTTTAATAAACTGAAAAACTCCGAACTTTTATCAATTTTTAATACACTACTATCTATATCGCTATTATCCCAAATAAACAAATCCTCTATAAAGGCGTTATAATATAATATCTTGGGATACTCAATGTCGCTGTCTTTTTCTACTAATCTTCTTAACTCCATAGATAGTCTTGTTTTGCCCATACCATTAAAAGCATAATATAGAAATATCTCTCTATCACTATCTACTATGTTTTTAGCTAATTCCTCTATATTATCAAAAGTTTTACTACTCATACTAGTTATTTCTCCCTTACTATAAATTAAAACTTAATAATTGCTCTCTCCAGTATTCATATTGTTTCTGGCGGTGTTCAATTTCTTTAGGTAATCCCTCTTTAATATCATTTGCTAAAGTATCAAACTTATCAAGAACATTTACTACATGTTGTTGAACGTGCAGAGGGGGGATAGGGATTTTAATTAATAACAATTTTGAGACATCAATTGATGGAAAGCTTCCTATATTTATATTATTTTTACACCATTCATCTAGAACATAAAAATAATAGTATATAAATTCTATTTTAAGTTTCCCTTCTTCCTTTCGTGTAAAGCATGTAAATCTTTGATTTGATAAAAATGGAACTTTTATTAAAGCATGCTCACCAATAGTGGCTGAAGTCGCCAAAATTATTGAATTTTTCTTAAATAATATTCCATTCTTCACAGCCTTTTCTGTTACATGAAGTAAAGAGTCATATAAGATATTTCCATTTGTTCTAATATCCTCCATTCTAAACCATGGAATATTGCCATTATCCCAAAATTCTTTAATATTTTTTGATGGAGTATATCCATTTTTTGTATAGAACACATCTTCTACTTTTTCCCATTCTACCTTATCCTCAATATCCACTCCAACTATTTCTGCTACTTCTTGTAGGATATTATAATATATATTAGATATTACGTGCGTGCTATCACATTCTACATCGAATGTCAATAGCTTTTCACGATAATATTCATATTGTTTTTGACGCTGATGTATTTCTTCTGGCAATAATCCTTTTGTATCTGCAAGCAATATTTGAAACTTATCCAAAACTTTCACTATTTTATTTTGAAGTGAAATAGGTGGAATAGGAAACTTTAATTTATTTAAACTTGACTGTGTTAAACTTGGCCGCGTTGAGTTTTCACTTAATTTATTCAAATCATAGTTTTCAATAAAATAATAAAAATACTTTGGTAGCAATTTACTATCATCAATTTCAGTATAGAAAATTGTATCAACATTCCAAAACGGTTTATCTAAATAAAAAACATTGTCTATAGAACCTTTTCTCGGTATTAAAACAGTTGGCTTATCATAAGAATATTTGTCAACAAAAACTCCCATTTCACCACCACTTCCATAAACAGGTATATTCCCCTCACCCAACGTTTTCCAATCTTTTCCATTTTTTATAGTAACAATCTCTTCTAATTGAACTATACTTAACCTTCTGTCTTCTTCCATTTCTTTAGTTATTTTATTTAAGTAATCTTCACTTAACAACTTATCTCTATAATAAGTATATTGTTTAGTACGTAATTGAAGTTCTGATTGAAGTTCTGTAACATAGTTTGTGAATTTGTCAAGTATTCCTACTATTTTCTTTTGTGTTTCAAGAGAGGGAATGGGGATTTCAAATTTAGCTAAATCTTTCCCATATACATGAGGAATTCCACTACCTTGTTTTAACTCGTAAATACGAAATTGATTTTGTAATAACCAATGGTATAAATACCTCTTATTTAATTCTTCATCTTCATCAATAGAAAAAGCATCGCTCACGAAAATAGGTTGTTCCCAATAACTTACAAATCCTGCATAAGCTCCACTACCTGCCACAGTAATGGTACTCCCCTCTCTATTACTCTCATTATGATAATATGCCGACTTTTGTCCACCTCCAATTACAGGAATATCCCCTTCTACAGCATTTTTTTTAGTAATAGTCTTCCCCCTGTTAAATTCACATACTTCCCCCAACTTCTTCCATTCTACTTTTTCATTTTTTAGTAGCTCTAATATATTAGTCACTTACTTCCCTCCTTTCTTCGCTATTTTTTCGATATTTTTAATTTCTTCTAGATAATCTTTCTCCACTGAAGTTAGGGTATAATCTGAATACTTTTTGTATTCTTCATCTACTTTTTTCTCCATTTGTTTACGTGATACTTTCCCTGCATTTTCTAATATATTCTCACCTGTTGCTTGTAATATATTATCTACGTGTTTTATCCAATCAGCCATTGTCATAGCTTTTTCTCGTTCTGCTTGTCTTTCGGCAAAATCTAAATATCCCGATACAAGCTGATTTAAACCGCGTAATTCTTTTTCATTCAGATAATTTTTTGCTGTTTTAGCTTCAGTTAATGTTGGTAATTCTCCTTTAAAAGTTGTTAATCCCATAAATTCCTTATTACCATCAACTCTATCATATATTAACTCACTAGCTGTTTGATTGTGTATTGCATAATGCATTTTGTTTTGAACAGTTGCAAAGAACTTCTTCGCTTCTTTACTATTTTTATCATAGTCTATTGATGTTGAAAATAATTCTAGCACTTGTCGATAAAATACTTTCTCACTAGAACGAATATCACGAATACGTTCTAAAAGTTCTTTGAAGTAATTACCTCCACCAAAGTTTTTAAGACGATTATCATCCATTGCAAACCCTTTAATTAGATATTCTTTTAGTACTGTAGAGGCATATTTTCTAAACTGAACTCCACGTGGTGAACGTACACGATATCCAATAGCAAGAATCATATCGAGATTATAAAAAGCAATGTTTCTTTCTATCTCTCTATTTCCTTCTTTTTGAACTGTCAACTGATAGTTGACAGTTGAATCTTCACTTAATTCACCATCTTCTAATATAGCTTTTATGTGCTTGCTTATATTCTGTTTTGTCGTTTGAAAAAGTTCGGCGATTTGGAGTTGATTAAGCCATACTGTTCCATCTTCTAATCTAAGGTTAATTTTTGCTTTTCCATCTTCTGTATTATAAATAATTATTTTATTACTCATTACTTTCAAGCTCCCTAACTATCTCATCTATTGAGGCACGAAGTTCATCTATTTTTCTCACAGTTTCTGCGATTTCTTTATTTAATACTTTAATATCTATTTTTTCTCTTGTATCTTCTTTTTCTACATAAGTTGATACTGATAAGTTATAGTCATTTTCAACAATTTCTTTTGTCTCCACATATCTTGAGAAATATTCTTTATCTGCTCTACTGCGAAATTCTCCCATAATATTTTCAATATTTTTTTCTTCTAATATGTTATTATTTGTTTCTTTTTTAAACTCTTTTGTCGCATCAATAAATAACACTTTGTTTTCTGTTTTATTCTTAGCAAGAACTAAAATACACGTTGCGATTGAAGTACCAAAAAATAAATTATCCGGAAGTTGAATAACACAGTCAACAAAGTTATTATCTACAAGATATTTTCGAATAATTCTTTCGGCACCTTTTCGATAAAAAATTCCTGGAAAACATACTATAGCTGCGCGCCCTTTACTTGATAAATAGCTTAATGAATGCATAATAAACGCAAAATCAGCATAAGATTTCGGTGCTAATTTCCCAGCTGGAGCAAATCGCTCATCATTAATAAGAGTTGGATCTCCATCACCTATCCACTTAATAGAATATGGTGGATTAGAAACTATTGCATCAAATGGTTTTTTATCAGTATGTTGTGGATTTAAAAGTGTATCCCCTCGTTTAATAGAAAAGTCAGCATAGTTAACATTATGTAGAAACATATTCATACGAGCAAGGTTGTAGTTAGTCATATTAATCTCTTGACCAAAATAACCATCTTCTATTTCAACACCCTCAAATTTACGCATTTGTAAAAGTAAACTCCCACTACCACATGTTGGATCATATACCTTATTAATTTTAGTTTTCCCGTCTACTACTATACGTGCAAGAAGGCGTGATACTGTTTGCGGTGTAAAAAACTCTCCACCAGACTTTCCTGCATTAGATGCATAATTAGAGATTAAATATTCGTAAGCATCCCCAAAGGCATCAATATGATTATCTTCAAAATTCCCAAAATTAAGTTCGCTAATCCCTACTAAAATATTAGTTAACTTTGTATTTTTTTCTTGAACTGTTTCTCCTAAACGATTGCTTGTAAGGTCTACATCTCTAAATAAACCTCTTATATCTTCTTCCGAACCATGCCCTATAGCACTACCTTCTATTTCTTTAAAAATATTATCAAGTTGAACATTAAGATCATCCTGCTCATTTGCTGTTTTTACAACATTCTCAAAAAGTTGACTTGGTAAAATGAAAAATCCTTTTTCCTCTACTGTTCCCGCCTTAAAATATTTCAAAGCTTCTTCGTCACTTATATCCGCATAATTAAACTCAACATCTCCTGCTTCATACTCCGCTTTGTTAAAGTAATCTCTCATATTTTCAGAGATAAATCTATAAAATAAAATTCCTAATATATATTGTTTAAAATCCCAGCCATCTACTGCTCCTCGAACATTATCTGCTATTGACCAAATCTTCCTATGTAATTCTGCACGTTGAAGACCTTCATTATTTTCTCTCTTACTAGCCATCATTTTTCTCCTGAATTTTTATTAATCAATACTAATTATATCATAAACTATCACTTTTACGATGAAAAAAAGGCACGAAATTATTCGTAGCCTTTCTTTATTCCCATAATACGTTTATTATTTTTCTTACTTTCCTTTATTCATCTTGTAAAGTTCTATTATTCCTTTTAGCGTTAACTCTTCATCTACAATATCAACCGATGAGCTATATTTCGCAATAAACTTCGATAGTCCACCTGTTAGGACAACTTTATAGTCCCCACCTAAATCTTTTTTTAGATGAGTTATAATATTTTCAAATTGTCCTAAAAAACCATAAAAGAAACCTGCTTGCATTTGACTCGTTGTATCCATTCCTAACGATGTAGACACTGCCTCTAATTCTATACGAGGTAGCTTTGCAGCTTTCGAGTATAGAGCTTCTGCACTTATGTTCATCCCAGGACATATTATTCCTCCACGATAATTCATCTCTTCATCAACACAATCAAATGTTGTTGCCGTTCCAAGATCAACAATAATAGCCGGTAAATAACCACTAACCTTTGCTCCAACTATATCAACAACCCTATCTGCTCCTAGCTTACTGCTGTAAGGTGCTGGAACTTTTATTCCTGTTTTAATACTAGCAGAAACTATAATTGGTTCTTTTTTGAAATATTTTTTACTTAACAACTCTAAAGCAAACATCATTTTTGGAACAACACTTGAGATAACTACTCCATCAAAGTCTTCAAACTTAATATTTTTATCTACAAAAAAATTTCTAATAATAACATATAGTTCATCCTCTGTCTTTGTATTATCCGTTGCGATACGCCATGAATAAAGCTGTTTATAATCACTTCCAAAAACTCCAAGGACAATATTTGTATTCCCTACATCTAATGCAAAAATCATCGTTTATCTCCTAAAATTTAAAAGTCACTTTATTATATCATATTTCCTAAGAAATATTTAGTGTTAATAAAATATTTTTCTCTCACTTTTATTTGTATGAAATTTGGAGTAATTTCTATATTATAAGCTTCTAAATATTAATAGTTCTAAAAAAATAAAGCTGAAAATATTCAGCCTTATTTCTTATATTCTATTTTCTAGCTTTAGAAAGTGATTCTCTATATTTAAGAGGTGTCACTTTAACTAATGTTTTAAAAATTCTGATAAAGTAACTTGTATCGAAGTAACCGATATAATCTGCAACTTCAGAGATAGAGAAATCAGTATTAGCAAGTAAATAACATGCATTAGAAATACGTTTATCATGAATATAATCTACAATACTAATCCCCATATCTTTGTTAAAAATTGAAGAAAGATAACTTTTATTTACTCCTAAGTAGTCACTAACATTATCCAAACTGATTTTTTCTGAAATACGGTCATTAATATAAGCTATACAGTTACGTACAACAGCTTGTTTATCTTTATATTTATTTCTATCTACTAAAAGACAATAACTTCTAATTACATCTTCTGATAAATCATAGTTATCAAGTTTGTTTTTAATTTTAACCCACAGTTCTTCTACACCTAGATAATCTTCGCTATGTTGTTCAAGCGCATATCTTAATAAATCATTCATATTATAAGATTTTCTACGTTGAACATTAACTCCTTGCTCTACGTTATCTTCTTCTACACCATGGTTTCTTTGGCGAAGGTCAAACAACATATTTACACGAGAAATATTCCCATCAACAACCGCTTCAAGAATTTCGCGTTTAAATTTAACTTCACTCTCTAAAATGCTATTTAGATAATTATTTTTTCTTGATGATGTTCTACGAACATTTTTCACACTTGAATCTTCTACTAAAACAATAGCATCTAAAAAGTCTACATTTTCATCTTCCACCAATAATTCTACCAAATAGTTAAATTTCTTTCTTGGTGTAATTGGTAATGAAAAATATACATCACAGATTAATTCGCTAATGCTCGCTCCGTATTTAGTAAGTGATTCTTGAAATAACTTAGTTGGGATAAGATATTCTAGAAATGGTGTGATTAAGTAAAATTCTTCATCATTATCACTCGGAATAAATAAACATGAAATACCAAGACCACTTTGACATTTAACTAGCTTCCCCTTATGTAGTCCATCTTTAATTTTTGGCAAATTTCTTTTTAAAAATCTACTAAAAATGCTACTTAACTGCTCTTCTCCCAGGTTTAGACGAATATCTTCATCACTATATTTGTATGTTAAAACACTACCATTTAAGTCTAATATATCTTTAATACGCTCAATTTTTTTTAACGAACTTTTCATTTCGCCTACCTCCTCTTACAAATGGATAATTTTTAATCTATAGTAATATCTCTTCTTGCATTAATAATATATGAAATTACGAAAAATACCGCACTGTAAGCTACCAACATAATGATTAATGCATTAGCATTATCAAATTTAAAGATTTCTTTAACTACACCACGACTTGCTTCATTGTCATAATAAGAACTAAATAGTGGAACATCAAACATATGATATTTCGCCCAAGTCCATTTTGTTACCGCCCAAGCAGTAATAGCTTGAATAATACTCATTCCTAATAAACTCACCATAACTAATACAAGTGAAAGAATTTGTGTTTTAAATACTACACAAAGTAAAACCACCATAGAGATAAAGAATATCATCGTAGTAAGTTCTGCTAGGCTTGTGATTATAAGTTGTTTTGCTACTGTTCTTCCAAAATATCCTTCTTCTAGTGTTCTATCTAATAAGTTCAGACCTATTTTTTTGTTGAAAAATATATAGTATTTTGAAAGAAAATCGAAAATTGTTCCTAAAACAAAGAAAATAATATAGTTAATAAACCCTAAAGCTATTTTCGCTGTTAATATAGCCGAACGTGATTTTGGTCGTGTATATAAAAATTTAACAGTTCCTTTAGAATACTCTTGAGATAGGTTATTAGCAAGCATTATAAGTGTAAATACACCACCTATTGATGCCGCTACTTTAGTTATACTAATCATTATTTGTGCTGAGTTAAAATTATCCCCAGCACTTGATTTTTGAAAATATCCATACGCTCCTATTATCACAAACATAATAAGCATATATATCCAAGTTGTTTTCTTTTTATAATCTTTTATAAATTCATTAAATAATAGTTTCATTACTTATTCTCCCCCCCTGTAATTTGTAGGAAACGATCCTCTAACGACGTAGTTAGTTCTCGAACAGAATCTAATTCCACATTGTTGGTTACTAAATATGTAATTACTCTAGCTTTATCTTCTCTAGAAATATTTTCAAAAATAAATCCTTCTTTTGTTAATTCATAGCGAATACCAAGTTCACGGATTAATACCTCTGCTTTTTCTACATCATATGTTGAGATTAAAGTTTTTATTGTTTCATCTGCCACAAGTCTATCTAATTTATCATCAGCGATAATACGACCTTTTTCAATAACTATAACTCTATCACTCACCTTCTCAATTTCATCTAGTAAATGAGAAGAAATTAAAATTGATACTCCTGTTGAAGCTATTTCTTTTAGCTTATTACGGAAGTCTTGAACACCTTGTGGGTCTAAACCATTTACCGGTTCATCTAGTATAAGTATTTTCGGATCATTTAATAAAGCTTGAGCTAGACCTAAACGTTGACGCATACCTAATGAATAAGTTTTTACTTTTTTTCTAATAACTTTGCTTAATCCAACAAATTCTACCAGTTCCTTCATACGAGCACGACTTACTTTTTTACCACATACGCGTGCCATTTGTTTTAGATTTGACCATCCTGACATATAGTTATAAAATTCAGGAGTTTCTATCATAGCACCTACTTCTTTAAGCATTTTTACTTTTCCTAATCCAAGTGGTTTTTCAAAACAATAAACTTCTCCTTTAGTTGTTTTTGTTAATCCAACCAACATTCGCATTATTGTTGTTTTTCCACTTCCATTAGGTCCAAGAAGTCCTATAATTTCACCTTCATGCATATCGAAGCTAATATCTTCAACAATTGTCTTTAATCCTATACGTTTTTTTAAACCTAACACTTCTAAAACAGGTTTTTTCTTATCTTCCTTTTTTTCAGGAAGAATTTCATCTTTAACTTCTTGTTTTATTAAAGCTTGTTTTAATTCATTACGATCTAAAACCACTGTTTCTTCATAATCATTTTCTTGAGGTTTTTCTGACTCTTCGTTTATCTCCACAGAATCCGTATTCGATTCTTCATGATACTTTCTTGTAAGAGTAGATTCACCTTCTATATCTACTTGTTTTCTTATTTTACTCAACAGTGCTGTATAATCTTCTGATTTTGCACCCTTATTTGCTACTTCTTCATCTCTTAATAGTTCTTTGTTTTCATCTGAATTTGTCATTATTTGTAGAAGATTCCTTTCTTATAAATTTTCTTTTATATTATATCATACTTATACTATTATTTCCATTAAATAATAAATAATTATTTTTTATTTTATCAAATATGTACACACTTGTATTTTTGTCTCTATTTCAAAATTTCTTGTATTTTCTTTTACTTGTCATAAAGCTATGAAATAAAAAACTTTTCAAACTATTTACTTTATATTAATGCTATACTCACTGTATCTTAAAATTTAGATTATACTTGTACATACTAGAAAATAAAATTTCTAAACATTAATCAATATTTTTTCATATTATAATATAATTAAATTTTCAAAGAAAACCTATATTTGTTCTTACAATACTCTTCTATAATTTAAGAATTTAATTTCTTTTTCAGAAATTATACTATTAACTTTTATATAAAAAATGATGATTATACTTTATCGATATAATCATCATTTCTTCTATGATCTTATTTTTTTAAATTCTTATGAAAAAACGACTAACTTTCCAAAGAATATATGGAACTAACGTTAGGCATATTGCTAGTGATAATAAACCATTCATTCTGAATGTTTCGAAAAGAATTATTAAACCAAATGCTATTACACCTATTAATAAAATTAGATATCCTAAAATTTCTACCTTAGCAATAGAGAAAAATATCCCTTCTCTTTCAACATTATGTCTTTTGTATACTTTACTCATAATTATTGCAAATACCGTCAACACCCCTAACCATAAGTATATATAGCCTGGTTGCTCATATTTGAAATAGTAGAATATCGGTATGTGTCTTGGATTAAATGCAGCAAGATTCTCCAACCATCTCTCTTTTCCTAGAGCTCTCATTAGCAACTCCATAAAACCTAGTAAATATCCATACGATGTTAGAACTGGAATGTATAGAGCTCCCATACTCACCACACTACCGCAAAAACTAGCAAAGATTGCACCTAATAAAATCAGTCCTATCCCTAAATAAAATGTTTTTGAATATGCACTGAAGGCATTACCTATATTATAAATATCGCCTAGTACACTTGCTTTTACAATAAATATATTCACTATACCTACTAATATTGAAGCAACTAGTAATATTAGTAAACTTAAGATAAGTTTTGCGAAATATATCCTCTCCTTTTTAAATGGTAAACTCGAAACGAATTTACCAAAACTTGTATGGTACTCCGCCCCAAATATTAATAGTACAATCAAGGTTATTAGTATATAGTACCCTATATTTGTATCTATTTTATACAGAGTTTCTTTAATTTCTAGTTTATCTTTCCCTAAATTTTCTTTTGCAAAGTCAAAGATTTTTATGTGATTATAATTTATAACTGGTGGATAAATTTTATTTAACTCCTCTCGAAGCTTCACATGCTTTTCACTTTCTGGTTGTTCAGCCAAAAATTCATGATACTTACCTGTATATTCTAACTCTTCTTTTGTTAGATACCTTTTATATTCCTCGTGATACTCTCCATAGTTGTAATTTAAATCACCCTGTGGGGTGTAAAAAGTTATAAGCCCACTTATAGGATATTCTGTTAAATATGCACCTACAGCATATCTATGCAAAAGATAATCATAGCTATCTTTTGAAATTTTCCCATTGTAACTTTCTATATAGTTACGTTTCTCTATATCTATCTTTTGATATTGTTGATTTTTTTCCTCTTTATTATTTAATCCACTAACTTTTTCACGAGCCGCAACTCCGATATTTTTTTCAAATTCGTAACTAGCAATCTCACGTTTAAGTCCATTCAACTGCTTAGATGCTGTTAACGTTGTGAAAAGTGTAAATCCTAGTAATAAAATAATTATAGCAATAAAATATTTCTTCACATAAATTCGTATGATTTTTAAAATATCTCTAATCATTTTCTGCTCCTCCTTTATTATTTATAATAAATATATCTTCTAAAAGAACTGGCAGTTCATCGCATTGTAATGGTGCGCTTTCTTGTATTAAATCTCTAGTTTCTTCAAAGCTACCACGCACTAACACTACATAAACTCTACCTATATTACTTACTATTCTCACACTATCTAAATTAGCAAACTCGTCTGGAATCTTATCTTCATACACCAGTTGATATTTGCTATATTCCATCTTATCAACCTCTTTACCATATTTACCTGTTGTATCTATGTATATAATCTTATCGCTAATATTTTCTAAATAATCTAATTGATGGCTACTTACCAGTATTCCAACACCGCTATCTTGAGCTTCTATAATATAATTAATAATAAGTTTTATATTTATTATATCTATTCCGTCTAATGGCTCGTCTAATAGTAAAAAGTTTGTTCTACAGGCTAAACCTAAAATCACTCCAAAAATTACCGTCTGACCTTTTGACAACTCTGTTATTTTTTTATTTAGAGAAATCTTGTTTTTTACCAACTCTTTTTCAAAATAATCTTTGTCAAAATTCTTGTAAGCTAGCTCGTAATATTTTATAATATTTTTTATCTTTGTATATTTAAAATAATCGAACTTATCAGGAATATAAATTATATTACTTTTCAAATTATTTTGCTCTATGTTAACACCATCTATAGTAATTTCTCCCATATCCAACTGATAAATTCCAGTTATTAATTTTAGAAGTGTTGTTTTCCCGCTACCATTTCTTCCTACTAAAGAAACAACTTCTCCACTTTCAACTTCTAAATTAATATTATTCAAAACTTCTTTCTTTTCAAATTTTTTACTCAGATTTTTTATTTCTAACTTCATAGCTCTCAACCTCCTTATACCTTGATATAACTTTTTCTTCCAATTTTTCTTTTGATAATCCAATAAAACGCCATTCTAACAATATTTTTTCTAAAATAGTTTCTAATTTTTTCTCACTAACTTTTTCCATATTTATTTCTCCATAAATACTTCATCTATTTTTTTTATCAAATCTTCTTTTGTAATTCCACAAATTTTTGCCTCTCTCACCAATTCTTCTAATAAAGTATCTATTAGCTCATAATTAGGTTTTATGGCATCCAAATTTTCTGTTATAAACGTACCACGTCCTACAATCGTTACTATTATTTTTTCTTTTTCTAACTCCTGATACGCCTTCTGAACTGTACTAATATTAACATTTAAAATTTTAGCAAATTCTCGAATCGATGGCATTTTATCATTTTCTTTTAACATTCCTTTTGTTATTAATTTTTTTGTTTCATCTACAACCTGTTTGTATAAAGGCTTCTGCGAACTACTATCTAATTTAAACATAATTTACCTCCTTCCAGTTATAAAAATCCTAAGTGTACTGTTCCCCACCATACACTTCTTACACTTTAAGTGTACCACATAGAGCCATACATTTCAAGTATTTATAAATATCTTTATTCATGGTATAATTACCACGAGGTGATTGCTATGAAACATGCTCTTAGGAAGAAGTTTCTACATATTAGAAATAATCTTGATACAACATACCAAATTCAAGCAACAGAAAAAATATTCAAAACATTAGAAGAAAGTGATATTTTTAAAAATTCGCAAAAAATATTTATTTATGTCGGTTTTGGAACTGAAATCCAAACAGAATATCTTATTAAAAAATATATAGATAGTAAAGAAATTTTTGTACCTAAAATAGTAAACGGCGTTATGAAACTGGTAAAAATTAAAAATTGGGCTGACCTCTCTGTAGGTCATTTCAATGTTCTCGAACCTATACAAAATGACTTTTATGTCGAGGAGATAGATCTTGTTATTACACCATCAATTGTTTTTGATAAAAACGGCTATCGTCTAGGATACGGTAAAGGATATTACGATAAATATTTTAGTGAAAATAAATATAAAACTAGTCTAGGTTTGTCTTTTGAAAAACTACTTCAAGAAGAAATTCCTAAAGAAAAACATGATAAAAATGTCGATTTAATTATTACAGAAGAAAGGATTATTGTTATTAATGAAAAGCATAGTAGTAACTACTAGTGTAAAAACAAATAATGAACTTAATGAAAAAGCTCATAATATTGCAAAATTTCTTAATTTTAATTACATCCCTCGTAACAAAAGAACAATTAAGCAAATGTTAATACAAGCAGATGGTGTCGTAGTCGTTTATAAAACTAAACTTAGTTATTTTGAAGGTGATAAAGAACTTTTCTTCCATTTAGATACTAGTGCTTTGAAGATAAAAAATAATGATAACGAACCTTTGATAGAAATAATAGGTAGTGAAAAGCAAAACATTTTGGATTGTACGATGGGGCTTGCTGGCGATAGTATTATTCTTAGTTACTATGAACATAAAGTTACGGCTCTTGAAAAGAATAAAATTATTTATTTAATCGTAAGCAATGGTCTGAAAAATTATATTTCTCATGATGAAAAAATAAACTCCTATATGAGAAGAATAATCACACATAATATTGACAGTGTTAAATTTTTAAAAAACTGTCCTGATAATTCTTTCGATATAGTTTATTTTGATCCTATGTTCTCTCATAATATAGAAGAATCAAAAAACTTAGCTGGCATTGAAACACTGGCAAATCAAGATTTTCCTACTGCTGATTTTTTGACTGAAGCCAAACGTGTCGCAAAAAAGAAAGTTATAGTAAAAGCTCACTTTAAAGATGATATTTTTGAAAAATTTGACTTTATTCGCTTAACTCGTAAAAATACTAAATTTCACTATGGATATATCGACACTAATATAGAAAAAGCCAAGAACTAAGTCTATAACTTAATTCTTGGTTTTTCATTTTTCATTTCTTTTGTGGTTAAATACCCATCATATCCTGTAATTTCTTTAAAATCACGATATAAAGAGTTCTCTTCTGACTTTGCACGAACAATAGATTTAAAGTCTTTATAAACCTTTTTATACTCTTCTAACTCTACTCCTTTTAGATAACATTCTTCTATAGTATCTAAAAATTTAATAATAATGGTTATCTCGTCAGATGTATATAATCCGTAATCTATAGGATAATCAAATTCCATATATCTTTACCTATTCAAAAGTATATCCAACACCACGTACAGTTCTTAGATTTTTATCATAACCAATTTTTCTAAGCTCCTTACGTAATCCTGAAATATAAACTTCAATAGCATTGATTGTTGTTTCAGAATCAACACCCCAAACACGATCAAATATTTCTTCTTTCTCCAAAATAATATTATTATTAATCACAAAGAACGATAGCAATTCTAAATACTTTCCTTTAATTGTATCTAGTGTTCCTGCATTAGAGGTAACAAGCTCATTTTTTAAATCTAACACAAGATCTTTATACGTTACTTCGTTTTCAGCTTTAAGATTACTTTCCCTTTGTAATAAATTAGAGATTGTAGTCGTTAAAAGAGAAGCATCCGCTACACGTGGAAGATACTCTGTTACTCTATGTTTCATCACTCTTGCTTTTTCTTCTGTAGATTCAGCAATAGTAAGCACGATAACTGGTATTTTAAGCTCTTTATCTTCGCGGATATAGTCTAATAAATCTAATCCACCTTTCCCAGGTAGGATACTATCAGCGATTACAAAATCATAAATATTATTGTCTATAAGTTTCTGTCCATCAAGCCCATTATAAGAAACATCTACATCAAATTTATCTGCAACAGCAGCTTTCAATGATGAAGCTAAAAATTTATCATCTTCTACAATAAGTGCTTTAAGCATTAATAACTCCTCCTTTTATTTTTTATTTACCTTAGGATATTATTTTATAACTTTTCCAAAGAAAATACAACTAAAAAGTAAGATATATTTTACCTTTTTTTTAATATTTTAAGGAAAGGCAGCGCATAAGAAATTATAATCCCAAATAATACTCCTACACTATCAATCAGAACATCGATAAAGTTGCCATCTCGGCCTATTACAAATGTCTGATGAAACTCATCACTTACCGCGTAAGAAAAGCAAAATAAAAAACTAATAAAGAAACTTGTTTCCAACTGTATCTTTTCTCTTCCGGTCTGAAATATATTAGAAAAATAAGCAAAGGCAAAAAAACCTAGAATTGCATATTCGCTAAAATGGCCTAACTTTCTTACAAACAAGTTACTAGCGAGCTTTGTTGATTCTACTCCAGGCTGGTTAGAAAATAAAAATATACAAATGCAAACTAAGATTAGCATTGCTAATGAAAAGTATTTTTTATATAAAATTCTAATAAAAATTTCTCCTTTAATAATTATTTTATATTCTTCTTTCTACTCTAATCATACCATATTATCAAAACAAATGATATTAATTATAAGTAAAATAAACAAAAAAAATACTTTTTCTTTTTAAAAAACTTTCAAGAATTACGAAAATAAATAGTGTTTTCAATGTTTTACAGATATATTTACACTAATTACTGATTTACTATCTTAATTTAATATTAAGAATTTAAAAATTTTCAACAAAAAATATATTTTATATGATATAATAAAAGAAAACGAATACAAAATTTGGAGGTCTATTATTATGCCAAGAATAGTCGCTAGAGGAATTAAAAAAGAAGACTTAAAAAAAGTCAGCGCAGAGCTTTTTGATACTATTGCAGAAATTATCGATCGCCCTCGCGGCGCTTTTACACTTGACTTAGTTGAAAGTGTTGCTATCTTAGACGGCGAAGAAATTAGTCGTGCTAATATCGAAATTGGTTGGGTTGCTCGCCCTGTAGAAGTTTGTGAGAAAGTTGCAAATGCAGTTGGCGAAATTATCAAGCCATTAGGATACGAAACTGTTATGGTTTCATTCAAGAGCATTGACTTAGCGTACGAATTTACTTTTACTAAATAACTAAAAATACGAGAGTATTATTTTGGTATTTACCTTAATTTTGCTCTCGTTTTTTATTATCCTTTTATTTGTGTATCATACATTTTTTTGTATATTCCATTAAGATTAATTAATTCATCATGAGTACCACTTTCTACTACTCGCCCTTTATCAAGAACAAAAATATTATCTGCATTTTTAATCGTTGATAATCTATGGGCAATTATCAATGTTGTTCTTCCCTGTTTTAATTTTTCAACAGCATAACCTACACTTTGTTCTGTTTCGCTATCTATATTAGCTGTAGACTCATCTAAAATCAATATCTTTGGATTCTTCGCTAAAGCACGCGCCAGGCAAATAAGCTGCTTCTCTCCGGTAGAAAAGTTACTCCCTCCTATTTCTACCTTCGAATCAAGAGGCCTTGTTTTTAAGATAAAGTCTCCCCCAACTTTTTCCAGTGCTTCTTTTGCAGTTCTTCGATTCCCATTTGGGGTAATATTTTCCAACAGAGTTCCATCAAATAAAAATGAATCTTGTAATACTATAGCTGTTTTCTCGCGTAAATATTCTCTACTATACTCATTTATATTTTTCCCATTTATTTCTAAAGTTCCCTTACTAACATCATAAAACTTCACTATCAAGTTCATTATTGTACTTTTTCCGCTTCCCGTATGTCCTACAAAGGCAACTGTTTGATTTTCTTTAATCTCTATATTCAAATTGTTAAGAACATAATTATCATCTTTATAAGCAAATGATACATCTTTAAAACTAATATTCCCACGGAAATCCCCTACTTCTGCCATTTCAATATCTTTTTCAATATCAAGTTTTAAAATCTCTTGAATATTATTCGCTGCACCTATCGCGCGAACATAGTTAGATATTCCCATTGTAAAATCAGCTATTCGATAAATTATATCTGTAGTATAATTTATAAATAAATATACCATTCCTAGGGTAACTCCAAATACACCATTAAAATGAGAATATGCGTAGTAATAAATTATGCCAATAAAAATAATTACTCTAAATACCCCTGTAATATTATGCAGTAATAAACTATCTACTACATTTAGTTTTTTCCAATATTTATATCGTTCTTCATTATGAGTATTCCAATCTTCAATACTAGCTTCTTCTCTATTAAATGCTTTAATAATTTCTAGATTTTGATAGTTTTCATTGATAATACCGTTACTTTCAGAAAACTTCCTACGATATCCTTGTATACTATCAAGCGTTAATTTATTATAAATTTTTAGGACAATATACATAATTGGTAGTAATGCTAACATAAATAAACCAAATCTATAATCTACCGTAAACAATACAATATAAGAGAATACTACCTTCATAACAATTATTAAAATTTGCACAAAAGTAGAAACAAAAAATGTTCTAATTTGATTAACATCACTTGTAATACGTGACACAACAGAACCTGCTGGCATGTTATCAAAGTATCGGATAGGTAAACTTTGAATATGATCATATACTTGCATTTGTATACGAACATAAATTTCATTTGCCCCTTGAACTAAATATACGTTACGGATATAATTTGATATCCCCGAACATAAAAGTATTAAACCATAGCCAACAGCGATAATTAAAGATTTTAGAACTACTTGTTTTGTTATATCTCCTTCAATGCCATCAAAAACCTTTGATAAAACATAAACTCCTAGCACACCTAGTCCAACATTTAGTACTGAATAAATAAACCCTAAAACATAAGCTCTTTTAGCATTTTTTATGTAAGGTAGAAATTGTAATAATGGATTTTTTGTCTTCATTTTATTCTACCTCCTTATTTTGATAAGCATCTAACTCTCTATACCACCTGCAATTTTTCAAAAGTTCATCATGAGTTCCTACATTAAGAACTTCACCATTTTCTACAACTATTATTTTATCAGCATGTCTTACTGCAGATATTCTATGTGAAACAATAATATTTGTCTTACCTTCGCGTGTCTTTTTAATATTTTCTATAATAGTTTTTTCTGTATTAGCATCTACTGCACTTAAACTATCATCAAGAATCAAAATGTCCGGATTAGCTAATAACGCTCGAGCTATTCCTAATCGTTGTTTTTGCCCTCCCGATAGAGATAACCCATTTTCCCCAACCAAGGTATCTAAGCCATCTACAAAACCTTCAATATCTTTTTTTATGTCCGAAAGTTCTAATACCTTGTCTAAATTTTTCTCTAAATTTTTTCGATAGAACAAAATATTTTCCCTTATTGTTTTTGAAAATAATTGATATTCTTGAGGAGCATAACCCATTTTTTCACGAATAGAGTAATCGTAATATTGTTCTGCGCTATGTCCATCTAACAACAATGTTTCTTCCGATATTGGATATAATCTTAACAGTTGTTTTATTAAAGTGGTCTTCCCGCAACCTGTTTTACCAACTATTCCAACTGTTTCTCCTCTATTAATCTTGAAATTAATATTTTTCAAGACCTTATTATCACCATCATAGCTAAAATCAAAATCTTTAAATTCTACACTTTCTTTAAAATCAAAATTGTACAAAGCTTTATCATTGTTAACAGCTGCTTTTTTATCAGAAATTTCCAATACTCTTTTTGTAGCTTGGCGTACTTCTATAATCATAACTACAAGTTCTGACAATGCTATATATGGCCATTGTAACATTCCTATAACAACACAAACTGCAATCAACTCTCCTAGAGTCATAGCTCCATAGTTAATTAAATAAAAACCATATGCAACGGCTATAGTATAACTTATTGCAACTGAAACAGTATTTAGTGGTTGATATAACAATACTTTTTTCATATATTCGCTGTTACTGTGAGCATAACTTCTTAGTTTTTTCACAAAACTTATACGGACTTTTTGCAATAAACTATATGTTCGAATTACCCTTATACCTTTAACATTTTCTAAGGTTTCTTCCGTTATCTTATCCATAGTTCTTGCCATCTTATTATAGTATGTCTCTTGTATTTTGCGTCTACTAACTAAATACACCGTTTGTATAACAAGCGGAATATGAATTAATAGTAAATAAATAAAATTTGATTTGCTAAAAATCAATACACTAATAAAAACATTGTATATTATTCCATCAAAAACAAGAAGCACCCCATAACCAAAAGCTGGAGCTATGTAGTTTGTTATATCATTTGTTGAGCGGCTAATAACCTCTCCAATACTGAATTTATTGAAAAATACCGGAGTATGACGATAAATATCATATTGCAAATTATAAGTCATATCTTTTATTACTTTATCATAACCAATAAATGTATAATATTCTTTAAAATAATAAACAATATATAGAAATACTCCTGCTATGATTATTTTTGTAATTTCCTCCAAAACGCCATTAAAATCAAGTTTCCCATTTGATATTCCATCAACTATGATATTCAATCTATCCGTTGGATAAAGCGTAAAATAATACGACGCTATCGAGGCTATCAATGCAATAAATATCCGTAATTTATCTCTATAAATAAGTAAGCCTATCTTTTTAAAAATATCAACATTACTTATTGTCTTTTCCATAACTATCACCTACTTTTAAACATTTGCTTAATTATATCATAATTTTCATCTAAATTCTGCAGGAAAAAATAACTATATATCTGAATAAACATCGAAAAGTTATGAGAAAAATTTGAAGTCAAAAGGTAGAAAATATAAACTTACAATCGGACTGTAAGAAAGTAATAATATCAAAATTAAATGAAAGATGGTCTCTTAAACAAATAATTAGGAAGATTATTTCAAGGAACGCTATGCTTTAAAACAATATATAATTATCTTTCTCGCATCTTATAAATTTTCTGGATATTATAGCAATATTTACTCCAAATTTATTAGCTATTTTTCTCATAGAGTAATTTTTTTGAGTAATTCCTCTTTATTTTATGGCAAAGCGTTTGTAGTTTATATTGATCCACCATGGTATTTTTGTCGTTATTAACATTTTATACGATTAGTCTTTATGAGTTTTCTTTTTTATTTTACTATTACACTTTACTTTACAATTTGTCATCTGTATACCATTCTTTATAATCTTGTACCGCTGCAAATTTTGTTATATTTCTTATCATACATGCTATGCATCTTTGATATTTTCTACTTACTAACTCTTCATTTGATATCCTCATATTATAACATCTTAAATGTCTTTTTCAAAAATAAGCTATTGCCTTATGTCTATTTTACATAAGGCAATAGCCTAAAAATTTTTACAAAAACTTTATAAAAATCATTAATCTCTATTAAATTTTGAATTATTCTATGAAAAAATTAATAAAAGATAATGATAATCTCTTTCAATTAAATCGTTTTTATGTTATATTATAACTATGCAAAATATAAAAATGCTAATTTAATAAGGTTTATTTTTATTTATATTACCTACATATTTAAAAATTAATTTTATTAAATCACCAATTATCAAAGGAGAACAATAATGAAAACAAATAAGCTATTAAAATCTAGCCTGAGTGTTGCTTTTGCGTTAACAGTTACTTCTGTAACAGCTGCAGCTTGGCCTGCTTCACCTACCCACAGTATCGCTAAAGCTGATTTCGGAGATACTGCCGCCTCAGAAAAAACAAAAGGTGAGTTAAAAAAACTAATAGAGGAAATCTTTAACGATAATAATATTACCAATCGTTATTTAGGAACAACATTTTTCCACAAAACTTCAAACTTTCCATACTATCACGTAACTTTTGAAAATCACTCTGTTCCTGAGGACGTAATTGATACAACTCCATGGTACAATATGTGGGGAGAAGCTGCAGAGGCTAAAGCTAAGCTAGACGCCAATTCTTTTACTGAAAAAACTGCTAGAAATGCTATTAATACCCTTAATTATTATACACAACTTTATAATTTTGATATTAATCATGAACTAAAAAATGATGGTTTTTATACTACTACTGACTTTAAAACTCCTACTATGATTCAATCATATAGCGATGGACAACAAAACTTTTATAGCAAAGTTAAAGATAATAACGATGATATCAAAAATCTATTTAAAGACAACCTTATTGGTATTTATAAGCAAGGGCAAGATATTGAACTAAATCTTGTCGCTAATCCTAATAAAGTTACAAAAATAATTAGTTTTTCCGTTAATAAAGTATCTTCTATAGAACCTAAAATTAATCTAGGTCCTACTCCTCAAGATCAAAGACAAATTGCCTTTAGTATCCCTGGTGAATTAAAAGCTGAACAACTGGTTATTACTAATATGATTTACCTAGACCAAAATGGTACAAAAAAAGAAACAGGACCTTTTGCATTAGATATAAATTATAAAAATGTTGTATCAAAAGGTAATACCATACCTAAATATAGAGAAAAACTAAATGAAAAAATCCAGAATTGGATAGATCGTGGTGCAAAAGTTAATGAATGGTTATTAACAAAAGAAAATAATAAAGATAATGCCGCTGATTATAGTCAACGAGAAAAAATAAGCGAAGCTATCACACAGTTAAAAGAATTAAAACGTTCAAGTGATGCGAGCTATGATAAACTATACAAAATAGCTACTCCTATTCACGAAATAGAAGATACAGCTACTTTAAGGGAAGTCCTAGATACTAAAGTTGCTAAACTTTTAGAATACTTCGATCTTTACAAAGAAGATGTATATACAAAAGAAAGTATTGCTAAATACAGAGAATATATAGAGAGTGTGCCAAAACTAAAAAATACTAAAGATATTAAACAATTAGTTCAACTAATAAAAGAATTTGATAATGCCACATTTACATATTTAAGATTTAATACAGATGAGTTAAAACGATTAGTCTCTATTGCTGAAAGTAGAAATAAAGATGAATATAACATTGTATCTTTAGAAAAATTCACTCAAGCACTTAATCATGCAAAAGATTGGATTAACCAAACCGAAAGCTATCGTCCACAAATAAACGAAACATCTGAACATGTAAAAAATCTGACTAATGCCATTAATGGACTGATTAAAAAGAACGGAGAAAAAGGTGAACAGGTTCCTCCAAAAGAAAAATCTAAACCTACCGAATCTAGACCTTACTCTGTACCTGCAAAATTTGTAGAACGTGGAACTACTAAGCCTTTTGGTCTTTATGGTAGAGACTATTCTCAAGTAATCAAAAATGTTTCAATTATTGATAAAGAAAATGGAAGAAGTGAAGTTACATTAACATTTGAGCCTACAACTACAAATTATGGTGCAACAGATATAGCTCCTTTAGGAACAATTCAATATAATAAACTTGGAACAATATCAGATGCTGAAGTCTTAGAAACAGGTACTACTAGCGATAATATTACCTATCCTAAAAAAATAAAACTTTTAGTTTATTCTGATCAGAAAAATATCGCTCTTGAAGGCATTTCATTTAAAGATAGTTATAGTCTATCAAATAATAAATGGCTAGCTCCTCTTGATTTATATTTAGATTACAGCGCAAAATCTGAAACTAGCAAAGAAGAAGAGAAAAATCCTCTAAAAGAAGCTCTGAAAGAAAAAATAAATTATTTGGAATCAAAAGAGATTTCTGAAAACTATAAGTCAATACCAGAAAGATTAAAAACAGGACTAAATCAATTAATTCCTCAAGTAAAAAATATTATAAATAAATCAGTTGTAACAAAAGAGGAATTTGATAAATATACATCTCTACTTTCTGAAGAAACAAATAAATTAGATAAACTTGCTAATCTTTATCAAGCATTAACCGCTACTAAAGATACATACAGTAATTTCTGGAAAGAGAATACTCACTATACTCTAGAAAGTAGAAATTTAGTTAAATCAAAACTAGATGAATTAGAAAATACAATAAATAAACTTGTAGCCTCTGATATAGAGGGAACAAGTGAGAAATTCACTGATGAATACGGTAAAGAAGGCTCAGCTATAGTATATAAAAAAATAGATGAGCTTACAGGAGGACTTCAACATTTAGGAGATTACCTACGTATTGATACCACTGCATTGTCAAATGAAATTTCTAAAGCCGAAAAAGCATATGCTACAGCAAAAGATAGCTCTGCTAAGCGCACATTAAAACAATTAATTGATGAAGCAAAACAATATGTTGAACATTCTAAACTAACACCTGAGTCTCCCGACACTGATGATCAAGTTAACACTGACTTAACAGATTATTATACTGAACAATTTAAGTTTGCGATTCAAGATTTAAATAATTCACAACCTGAAGATAATAAAACATCTTCTATTAGAGATGAGCTTGCTAAAAAAGTAAATCAAGTTTCTCTTGTTACAGTTGGTAAAAAAGAGCCTTCAGCATTTGTTACACTAACTAATGAGCTTGCTAAAGCAAAAGAAGTTTTAAACAATAATGAAGCCAGCGAAGACGCCCTTAAAGATGCTTTAAACAAACTTTCTTCTGCTCTAGATACATTTAATGCTTCTGCTGATGCTAAACAAACACCTCCAAATACTGATAATCCTGCAAATGATAATAATATATCTAAAACACAATTAGAAGCATATTTCAAAAAAGCTGATTTAAGCGGACTTTCTTCTATGAATTCTGTTCTTAAAAATGCTTATCTAATTACAGAAAATGGAAAGAACTATATAGAATTAGAACTACAACCAATGCTTGGTGACAAAGATCAACCTATTGGTGTATTAAGCAAACTGACTACATTTGAAAATAATGAAGAAAAAGACAACGTTGAAGTTTTGAGTACTGCAACTGTTAACATTACTTTTGGTAATACAACTCAAGAATACAGCTATCCTTCTAAAGTTAGAATACCTATAAACGGTAAACCTACTGAAATTAAAGTAAATACTTATGCAAGCAGTACCGTTTTCGGTAATAACCAACATAAAAATCCTGCAGTCTTAAGCCTTACTTACCCTAAAGATAACTCTATTATAAGTGCAGACAAAAAACAATTAAATGCTTTATTTAATGCAACAACAAGTAAATATTATGATAGTTGGAACAGAGTTTTCAAAAATAATAACTATGACAAAGACATGGCTATAATAAATGATTTCGGCAATAAGATTAATGCAGCACAAAAAGTGCTAAATAACAACTCAGCAACTAAAGAAGACATAACAACGGCATTTTCAAATCTATATGATGTGAAATTCCAATATGATTTACTTATTGAACTAAGACGCTCAAATGCTGATACACTAGCAAACTTCAATACTGATAAAGATAGTAATAACTATAGCGTTGAAAGTATAAACAAAGTAGATTCTTATCTTCAAGAAAAAATTGATAAATTAGAAGACTTGGTACACAATAATTATAAATCACAAGAAATTAGTCAATTATTTAATGATATAAGAAATTATTCTTCTATGCTACGCTATAATATCACTGATTTAGAGGCTACCGTTAAAAGCGCCGAAGAAAAAATAAAATCTGGAAAATATACAAAAGATTCAAAAGAAAAAGTTACTACGGCAATCAACAATGCCAATAACTTTATTAAGAAAGCAAAAGAAACACGTAATCTAGAAGATAGACGTAGTGACCTTAAAAAAGAATTAGAGTCTGCAGTAGCTAATTTAGTAGCTGATACTAATACTTCTCCTGGAGAGCAACCTAACAAAGATGATAATAAACCTTCATCTACAGATATCCTTAAGGCTCAACTTTTAGTTCCATTAGAAGCAGCTAAGATAATAGCGCATGATGATCAATTAAAAACGGATATTAATAAAGAAGCCCTTGATAAATATAGAAGTATTATTGCAAATGCACAAAAAGTCTTTGATAATCCTAAATCTTCAGCAGAAGAGATAATCAAAGCTATAAATGATTTAGGTAGCGGTCTAATCGGGTATACAAATAATAAATCTAAACCTAATACTGATAAACCTAACACTGATAAACCTAATACTGACAAACCTAATACTGATAAACCTAATACTGATAAACCTAATACTGACAAACCTAATACTGACAAACCTAATACTGATAAACCTAATACTGATAAACCTAATACTGACAAACCTAATACTGACAAACCTAATACTGATAAACCTAATACTGATAAACCTAATA
>OHAF01000114.1_pt1 | contig 78004 bp, 69 predicted proteins | sample 1577041 | NCBI WGS metagenome assembly OHAF01 (sample SAMEA3541495, study PRJEB24748) | human gut metagenome | biome: human gut; feature: human-associated habitat; material: faeces | place: China | collected 2012
TAAACAACAGAATTGACGTTCACATGGAAATCGAAACTCGTCACCCAATGGAAATTCGTCGTTACTACAGAAGATTAGAATACTAAGAGCTAATTATAGTTGAATGCAAGGATGTTTACCTGTCTTTTGATGGGAAACATCCTTTTTTTCTTTGGCTTGTCCTGTTAAAATAAGGAAGAGGTGGAAAATGATGAAAAAACTATTAACGATTCTATGTTCGTTTGTTCTATGCATATCTTTATTTGGGTGTCAAAAAGAGACGAAGAATTATATCGCAAAAATTGAAGTGAAGGACTATGGAACAATTACATTAAAGTTGGATGGGAAAACAGCTCCAATTACTGTACAAAACTTTGTAGACCTTGCCCAATCCGGGTTCTATGATGGATTGACATTCCATCGTATCATGAAAGGTTTTATGATTCAGGGGGGAGATCCTAATGCGAATGGTACAGGAGGCTCGGATAAGACAATCAAGGGTGAATTTAAGGATAATGGTGTAAAAAATAATATTAAGCATAAGCGTGGTGTGATTTCGATGGCAAGAAGTTCAGATTATGATTCAGCCAGTTCACAATTCTTCATTATGCAAGAAGACAATGATTCATTAGACGGCCAATATGCAGCCTTTGGACATGTTACTAAAGGAATGAAAATCGTAGATCAAATTTGTGAGGATGCCAATCCCATGGATGATAATGGTACGATTGCTGAAAGTAAACAGCCTGTTATTAAAACAATCAAAGTATCTGAAATAAACGACTAGAGAAATTTAGTTGTTTTTTTATTCGCTGCAGTTAGTTTTATGATACTTATGTTTGACATCTATAGTTAGTTATTGTAAGCTCAATTTGTTTCAACTAACTGAGGTGGATTATGATCAATAAAAAATTATTGTTTTCGGTAAGAGAAAGTATTCCGTTTATTAAAAAAAATGTGCTGTATCAATGGATAGGACTTGTTTGTAACGTATTGTCAACGGCATGTTTGTGTTGGATTATCACAAGACATAGGAGTATTTCATTGGTTGGAATCCTTTTTATATGTTTAATTCTTCGTTATATTGTGAATCAAAAAGCGATTGAGATGTCGTATGAGTCTAGTCATATAGTAAAGGAAACGTTACGCAGTCGTTTGTATAAGAAACTTTCTAAGATAGGGAACAGTTACACAAATGAGTGGAGTACAGCTGAAATTGTGCAATTATCAACGGAAGGAATTGAACAATTAGAAACATATTTTGCCAGTTATATTCCGCAATTCTTTTATTCTTTAATTGCACCAATGACTTTATTTATTGTCATTTCTTTTATGAATTTTAAGGCCGCTTTGGTTTTACTAGTTTGTGTTCCGTTAATTCCAATGTCGATTGTATTTGTACAAAAGTTTGCGAAAAGATTATTAAATCGTTATTGGGGGCAATACACAAAATTAGGGGATAGTTTTCTAGAAAATCTTCAAGGATTGACTACACTTAAAATATATGAAGCAGATGGTTATTATCATAAGAAGATGAATGTGGAAAGTGAAAATTTTCGTAAGATCACAATGCGCGTTTTGACAATGCAGTTAAATTCCATTACTGTCATGGATCTAGTTGCCTATGGTGGTAGTGCATTAGGCATTGTGTTTGCGTTAATAGGAACTAATGATTTGTTTCAAACTTTGTTTATCATATTAATATCTGCAGAATTCTTTATTCCTATGCGTCAGTTGGGGTCATATTTTCATATTGCGATGAATGGCATGGCGGCAAGTGATAAGCTGTTTGCGATATTAGAAAAGGATATTCAAGAAAAACAAGCTGTAGATTTAAAAGATTGTTTTATTTCAGCATCCAATCTACACTTTGGATATACCGATAAGGAAGTTTTACACGGTATATGTTTTAATGCGAATAAAGGTATGATTGGTTTTGTAGGAGAGAGTGGCAGTGGAAAAAGTACGATTGCCTCTTTGTTGATGGGACAATATACAAATTATAGTGGTGAATTAAAGCTATCTGGCTATGAAATCAAAGATATAAACGTCTATCCATATATGACTTTAGTTTCTTTAGAAAGCTACTTGTTTAGTGGGAGTCTTAGAGATAATTTAGCTATGGCTAAAGATGTGTCGGATCAAGAAATGAATATAGTTTTAGAAAAAGTAGGTATCTTTGATTATGTGAATGAACAAGGCGGACTTAATATGCGTATTTTAGAGGGTGGTAAAAATCTTTCTGGAGGACAAAGACAACGCTTAGTTTTGGCTAGAGCTTTATTAAAGGATTCACCAATCTATATTATGGATGAAGCCACTAGTAATATTGATGTAGAGAGTGAAAATAAAATTATGGAAGTATTATATGAATTGTCAAAAGAGAAGCTCGTACTTTGTATTTCACATCGTTTGGCAAATCTAGTAAATGCGGATCATATATATTGCTTGAAAGATGGAAATATTGTTGAGAGTGGAAGTCATGAAGAACTGATTCAACAAAACGGAGTTTATTGCGAGTTATTTAATACGCAAGAAGAACTAGAAAGATATGGTGCCTAGTATGAGTACAATTCAAATATTTTCGCGATTAGTCAAACTTGTATTTCCTTTAACAGGATTTATGATTTGTGCCATTTTAATGGGTGTGGCCGGCTTTTTGTGCGCTATCTTTATCCCTGTTCTATCAAGTATGGCATTGGTGAAGGATCCTACGTTTAGTTTTCATATGATTGTGATCTTGTTGTTTGTGTGTGCCCTTTTAAGAGGAATCTTACGTTATGCAGAGCAGGCATGTAATCACTATATTGCCTTTAAATTATTAGCTCGAATTCGTGATCAGGTGTTTGGGGCATTAAGAAGATTGTGTCCTGCTAAGCTTGAAGTTAAAGATAAGGGAAACTTAATTTCTTTGATTACTTCCGATATTGAATTGTTGGAAGTGTTCTATGCACATACTATTTCACCAATTTGTATTGCGTTTGTCACAAGTTTAGTTTGTGTAATGATTCAAATGCAGTTTGGATGGATTTATGGGCTTTATTCATTATTGGCATATATTGTAGTGGGCGTGGTTTTGCCGATTTATATTTCAAAACAATCAAGACATATTGGTGTAGAATATCGAAAAGAAGCTGCCAATTTAAATAGTTATGTATTAGAGAGTATGCGTGGCTTAAAGGAAAGTATGCAGTATATGGATACAAATCGTCGCTTGTCAGGCTTAAATCATCAAACAGCTTTATTGGCAAATCGCGAAATGGAACTGAAACATTTTCAGGCAAAGACAATTTCATTAACGAATTTATGCGTTGTCTTATTATCATTAGGTTTATGTTTGATGCATGTATTTTTAAATAGTTCAATGGAATCCATGATTGTATCGAGTGTTCTTCAAATTTCTTCTTTTGGACCTGTCATCGCACTAGCAAATTTAGGATCTACATTATCGCAAACGATTGGTGCTGGACAAAGAGTTATCTCGCTTTTGGACGAAATACCTATGGTTGAAGAGGTAGTAAATGGTAATGAAGCTAAATTTAATAAATTAGATATTTCAAATGTAGATTTTGCGTATGACGAAGAACAAATCTTAAAAAATATGAATTTAAATATCCAAGAAAATGAAGTGATTGGAATTCAAGGCAAGAGTGGCAGCGGAAAGAGCACTTTATTAAAATTATTGATGCGTTTTTGGGATGTTTCAAGCGGAAATATTTTAGTGGATGGGATGGATATTAAGAATTTAAATACTTCAAATCTAAGAAAAAACGAAGGTTATGTAACACAGGAAACGATTCTTTTCCATGATACGATTGAAAATAATTTAAGAGTAGCTAAACAAGATGCGACAATTGAAGAAATTCAGTTGGCTTGTAAGAAGGCAAATATTCATGAGTATATTCAATCTTTGCCAAATGGCTACAAGACAATGGTGGAAGAACTTGGTAGTTCTTTGTCGGGTGGTGAAAGACAAAGAATGGGTCTGGCGCGTATGTTTTTACATAATTCTAAACTTGTATTATTAGATGAGCCTACAAGTAACTTGGATAGTTTAAATGAGGGAATAATTTTGAAAGCTATTTATAAATCTAGAAAGGATAAAACGATTGTTTTTGTGTCACATCGTGAATCAACACTTGCACATTGTGATCGTGTGATTCATATGGAATCCAATCGAGTGAGCTAATGGATAAGCGAGAAAAAGAAATGCGTACAGTGTATGAAATGATACACTTGTATTGTAGAAAAAATCATAAAGAGAAAGAATTATGTCAAGAATGTTTGGCTTTGTATGAATACGCAAAGGAGCGTATTGAAAAGTGTCCATTTATGGAAACAAAGACATTTTGTTCGCAATGTAAGGTACATTGTTACAAGAAGGACAAAAGAGAAAAAATTCGTAAAGTGATGCGCTTTTCGGGACCTAGAATGTTGTTGTATCATCCTGTCATGGCTATTCGACACGTATACTATCAAATAATGGATAAATAGAAAAAATATGCATATGGATCGAAAATAACTTCGAAAAATATGCATTTTTATTTAAAATAACTTCGAAAAATATGCAAAAATGATATAATGGGGCTAGGAGGTATCTATGTTAAGAAGAAAGTTTTATAATACATTGTTGAAATGGTCAAAAGAAAAAAATCAAGAGTGTTTATTGGTTCGTGGTGCAAGGCAAATTGGTAAAACGTATATTATTGATTATTTTGGAAGAAAAAATTATAAGAGTTATATTTATTTAAATTTTATTGAGAATCCTCAGTTAAAGACCATATTTGAAAATTCATTATCGGCTGAGGAAATATTTTCACGAATGACATTGGTGATGCCTCATATACGATTTATCGAAGATAAAACATTAATTTTTTTAGATGAGATTCAAGAATGTCCGAATGCGCGTACGGCATTGAAATTTTTGGCGTTAGATAATAGATATGATGTAGTCGCAAGTGGATCCTTATTAGGTATCAGCTATAAAGAAGTAACGAGCATACCGGTAGGTTATGAGTTGTCAGTTACAATGTATGGTTTAGATTTTGAAGAATTCTTGTGGGCAAAAGGATATAATGAAAATTCATTAGCGATATTAAAAAAATATTATGATTCAAAAGAAAGAATTCCTGATGAAATACATAATCAATTCATGCGATTGATTCGAGAATATATCGTCGTAGGAGGAATGCCTGCTGTTGTGCAAACATATTTAGATTCAAACCATTTTGGACAAGTACAAAAAGTCCAGGAACAAATTATTTTAAGTTATATGGATGATATTTCGAAGTATGCTTCATCATCTGAAAAACCAAAGGTAAAGAATTGTTACATGTCTATTACGAAGCAACTCGCAAAGGAGAATAAAAAATTTCAGTTTTCTGTTGTGGAATCTAAGGCTACCGCAAGAAAATTTGAAAATAGTATTGAGTGGTTAAGAGATGCTGGGCTTGTATGGCTTTGCAAAAATGTATCTGCCTGTCGATTTCCTTTAGTTGGATATGAAAATGATAAATTCTTTAAGATGTATTTAACGGATTTAGGCTTGCTGGTCGCAATGTATGGTTTTGAAATGAAACAAGCCATATTAAATGATACTTTAATGGGTCCAATAAAGGGTGGTATATATGAAAATTTAATAGCGGATATTTTAATGAAAAGCAATCATTCGCTTCATTATTACCAAAATAAGAATCTAGAAATAGAATTTTTGATTGAACAAAACGCAAAAGTAATTCCAGTTGAAGTAAAGGCAGGAAATAATCGTTCGCAATCAATGGATCAATTGTTGAAGAATGAAAGTATTCCTTATGGATATAAATTTGTGAACGGAAATTGTGGAATGAATGGTAAAAAAATAACTCTTCCATTATACTTAGCTATGTATGTAGATTAGGCTGAGGTAAAAAATGAGAGAAAATATTGAAAAGTATATTGAGTTAATTATAGGAAGTATCTTACTTTCGTTAGGGATTTATTTGTTTGTGACACCTAATGGAATCAACTTCGGTGGTGCCATTGGAATTGCACAGATTATTGAGTATTTTATTGTAAAGATGGTGCCTAGTCTTGGACATATGAATTTGGTGGGTATCATTAACTTTATGATCAATATTCCATTGTTTGTGATGGGGTTTAAAATCATGAATAAAGAATTTTGTCTAAAGACTTTGATTAGTTTAGTGGTGCAAACCATTACTCTATCGATTTTGCCAAAACAATCCATTGTGATTATGCCAGACATGCTTTCAAATTGTATTTTTGGAGCTTTGATGTGTGGCATTGGAGTAGGACTTGCTTTACAAAGTAGTGGATGTTGTGGAGGTATGGATATTGCAGGTGTTTGTTTATCGAAGATAAAACCAGGCTTTTCTGTAGGTAAGCTTTCGATTATTATTAATTCAATCTTATTTACGATTTGTGCCTTTATTTTTGATTTACAGACATCACTCTATTCTATTATTTTTGTAGCAATACTTTATTTTATTAGTGATCGTATCCACTATCAGAATATCAACATGACTGTATTGATTTTTACAAAGAAAGAAAATATGAAGAATGTGATTATGGAAAGAACCGGTCGTGGTGTAACGTATTGGATGGGTAAAGGTGCATATACAGATACAGAACAGTATATTTTATTTTGTGCTGTAAATAAGTATGAGATTCGTAACTTCAAAAAAATAGTCAATGAAATTGATCCAAAAGCATTCGTAACAATTAGCGAGGATCAAGAAATTGATGGTGGATTTGAAAAGCGTTTGTGATATAATAGACATGCAAAAAGGAACATACAAATATGTTTCTGGGAATAGTTGTAGTAAAAACTACCTACAAACTTTGCTAGAGTTGGCGTAGGTAGTTTTTATTTTGTTTATTCATTTCTGTTTGATTCATTCAGCCAAAAGCTGAAGCACAAAAGTCAATTAGTGTTTTATAGTGCCTAATACAGATACAATTACGACTAACAATTCGTAATTGTTCATGCCTACCACCTTTTAATGTCTTATACGCACTCTGGGATTGTCATTAAAGTGCAATGATAAATCCATTCCTAGAAGTAGACGTATGCTTGCTGCTTGTAAAGGTTCAATGATTAAAGCACAAAAAAAGGAACGATTATTTCGCTCCTATGATTTCTTTGGCAATCTTTTTACCTTCCATTACAGCACTACCAATTGTTTTTGGTCCTGTAAAGGCATCTCCAATAATGTATACATTCTCTAATGAAGATGCATGTGTATCGGTTGTCTTTAAATCGTTATTTAATGGTGTGAAATCAACTTTTTGACCAATAGCCATCGCAACTAGATCGCAATCCATTGTGAACAGTGAATCTTTTACTTCATGGCAGCTTGCTCTTCCTGATTCATCCATTTCTCCAAGTTCCATTTTCGCAACTTGAACACCACAAACATTTCCATTTTCATCTTTTAAAATGTCTTTGATGTTGTTTAAGAAAGCAATCTTAACGCCTTCTTTTTCACAGGCTTTGATTTCTGCAGGGCTTGCAGGCATTTCTTGTAAAGATCTACGATAAACGATAGTTACATCATCAATAATACGAACTAATGATCTTGCGCAATCCATCGCTACGTTTCCTCCACCCCAAACAATGGCCTTTTTATATTTTTTAAATTCTTCTTGTTTGTGGTTGATGTTTAAATCATAAAGTAGTGTTAAACCAGCAACGACACCATTGCCTGTTTCAAAGCCAAAAGTATTTTCAATTTGAGCACCAATGGCTACAACCACATAATCATAGTCTGCTTGTAGTTCTTTAAACTTAGCTTGATCTACAAAAGTATTAAAATGGAATTTAACACCAGCTTCAACGAGTCCATTGTAGGCTTTTTCTAAGAATGTTTTGGGCATACGATATTCAGGAATACCAGTATAAATGGCTCCACCTATTTCAGCTTCCTTATCGAAAATGTCGATTTGATACTCATTTTCTGCTTTAACAAGCTCTTGAGCTAATGTATAGCCAGCAGGGCCGGCTCCGATAATGGCAATCTTTCTTGTCATAATTAAATTCCTCCATCTTTGTCGCTATTATATCATAAACTATTTCTTTAGGTATGAAAGTGCACGTTTATTTACGTTTTTTACGGCAATCTCAAGTTCACGAGCTGAGATTCTTTTTGCGCCGTTCGCAAGAATCGCATTTTGAATCAAACCATCACTTGTCGCAACGGATAATTCATATTTCTTTTTCAAATCATGTACAGCTTTTTCAATATAACTATCGGCTGTCTGATTGTATTTTGTATAAATAATATCTAGATTTCCTTGATTGAAATGGGAGCCTGCATTATTTTTAACGCGATAACCATCAAATACTAAAATCACTTTGATTTGTTTATAGCCTTGGTAATTTGAGATTCGATTAATCAATTCATCGCGAGCAGATTCGATATTGACTTTGGCAATATCTTTTAAATCTTGCCAATCATAAATCATATTGTATCCATCAATCATTAAGCATTCTGGCTTTTTATCTTCAATATGAATCTGATTTAGATTTAAATCTACTTTTGCTTTTTTCTTGATTGGCTTTTCAGCTTTCTTGTTGTTTCCACCAAGCGAATTAAATACTTTCTTTAACTCCTCTTCACGAACTGTATGTTTTACATAAGAAGCATATGAAGTTGTGTTGGCTTCTTTAATTTGTAGGTGCATATGTTCTTTGACTTCATTCCAAGGTACAAAATATCCAGCTCCATGTTCACAGAAAATAGATCCGGTTGGATTGTTTAAATCGGCTTCACTGTCATAATTAGATTCTTCGATGACTTTATCTTGATCAAAACACTCGTGATAATCTTCTAATTCACAAATAAATTGACCTTTACCTTTTGTATATGCAATGACATCTTTTTGATAATCCATTAATTTACGCACAGGACCTTGTCCTTTAATGTGGACAAGGTTGTTCATATCCTCTTCAATTTTGAAGGTGCAATGCTTATTTTCTAAATCAAATAATGCTTTTGAGACAAATTGATTTTCTATGATCAATTCAAAACTATAATATGGCTCTAATAATATAGACTCAGCCTCTTTTAAACCTTGCCTTATAGCACGATAGGTTGCTTGTCTAAAGTCTCCACCTTCTGTATGTTTTAAATGAACTTTACCGGCCACTAAAGTGATTTTTATGTCGGTAATTGGCGATCCAGTTAATACACCTTTGTGTTGTTTCTCTTTTAAATGCGTTAAAATCAGATTTTGCCAATTTAAAGCCAAATCATCATTGGAACAATTGGATTCAAATACAAGGCCTTTACCTCTAGGTAATGGTTCAAGTTTTAAATGGACTTCGGCATAGTGTCTTAAAGGTTCAAAGTGTCCTACACCAATCACACTATTTTGAATGGTTTCTTTAAATAAAACTTTACCCGTTGTAAAACCAACTTTCACTTTAGATCTTTTCTCAATTTCTTTTTGAAGAATCTCCATTTGAATGGATCCCATCAAACGCAAGAAAATTTGTTTCGTTTGTTCATCATATTCGATTTGAAGCTGTGGATCTTCTTGAGCAAGTACGCTACAATAGCGCATCATAGTAAGTGCATCTACACCTTCAGGAAGTAATAATTGATAGTTCATGTAGGCATTTAAAAGTGGTTTTGTCATGTCGGATTCAAAACCTAAACCTTGGCCTACTTCATAGTTGTTTAATCCTTTTAAAGCACAAATCATACCTGGATAGGCGGTTTGTACCATTTCAAATTGTTTTCCATTATACAAACGAATCTGATCCACTTTTTCGTCTATACCTATCTTATCTTTGGCATTTAATACGCCACCTGTGATTTTTACATGAGTTAAGCGATTGCCTTGGTCATCACTTGATATTTTATATACACGAGCACCAAATTCTTTTGGATATTCTTTGATAAATGATAAATCAATGATCGCATCCATTAGATCTTCAATGCCTTGAATTTTTAAGGCCGAACCAAAGAATACAGGGAAGCATTCTCTTTTGAAGATGGCTTGTTGAAGAAGTGAAGTATCAATTGTTTCTGCTTCCAGATAATGATTCATGATATCTTCATTCAACATAGACAATTCATCTTCAGCATCTGTGGATTTAAAATCAATGCAGTTGGATGAAAAATGTGTTTTTAGATCATTCATAAGCTCTTCTTTTGTCTTATAACTAATATCCATTTTATTGATAAAAATCAATGTAGGAATGTTATAGTGTTTTAAGCATTTCCAAATCGTTGAAGTATGAGATTGAATACCATCTTGTCCATTGATCAAGAGAATGGCTAAATCTAATACTTGAAGACTTCTTTCCATTTCGCTTGAAAAATCGACATGGCCTGGTGTATCTATCAGGTAGATTTCACTATTTTTCCAACGAAAATGAGCTTCCTTTGAATAAATTGTAATACCTCTTTCTCGTTCTTGACTATCATAATCTAGATAAGCATCTTGATGATCAACACGTCCTAATTTTCGAATTGTTTTTGATGTATAAAGCATACTTTCGATACATGTGGTTTTTCCAGCATCGACATGTGCTAATATTCCAGTTACTATATGTTTCATAAAAACTATTTTATCATGTTGACGCAAATGATAAAATAGAGATAGTTTTTTTCGGAGGAAAATATGAAAGTCTTAATGTTGAATGGAAGCCCACATCCAAGTGGAGTAAATGATTTGGCTTTACGTGAAATGGAAGCTGTATTTAAAGAAAATGGTATTGAAACTGAAATTGTACAAGTTGGAAATGTAGCTGTTCGTGGTTGTATGGCTTGTGGTGCATGTACGAATTTAGGTAAATGCGTATTTGATGATATTGTGAATGAAATTGCCCCTAAATTTGAAAAGGCAGATGGAATTGTTGTGTCAAGTCCAGTATATTATGCCAGTGCGAATGCGACATTGATTGCCGTATTAGATCGTCTATTCTATAGTACTTGTTTTGATAAGACAATGAAAGTTGGCGCAAGTGTTGTATCTTGTCGAAGAGGAGGGGCTAGTGCTACTTTTGATGAATTAAATAAATATTTCACGATTAGTGGTATGCCCGTTGCATCAAGTCAATATTGGAATTCGATTCATGGAAATAATGCGCTTGAAGCCAATCAAGATGAAGAGGGAAAACAGACAATGCGTACTTTAGCTCGTAATATGATTTTCTTAATGAAAAGTATTGCCTTAGGTAAAGAGGCATATGGTTTGCCTGAAAAAGAAGTAAGAAAGGGTACGAATTTTATTCGTTAAAGGTGATTGTATGGTGAATTTAAGACATTCAGATAATATATTTTATGATCGAGAAGGCGATTTATTTGTGATCACAACCGATCTAGATGGTCGTCAAGAAGTGGTTTGTAAGACCAATCTAGAATGTGTGAGTGATGTAATTGCTCGATTGTTAGATATTAACTTTAAAAAGGTTTGTGACAGTGAGAATCGTTTAAATATGTTAGGTGATTTAGAACAATTTGCGTGTGTATATGCATTAAAATTAATGACCTATAAAACAGTAAAAGGTTTGTATTTAGAGTTTCCTAATTTAGCTAAATATCAAGGTACAGCTCTAATTAGTCCACACACAGTCATTGATAATCGTAATGATGGTTATAATAATAAATATCATTTAATGTTGGTGAATGTGATTTATACATCTTTGATTCATGCGACTGTTAAGTATGCAGGTTCAAGTATGGAAGCTGAGCATATGAAAGATGTATTTGAAACGGTTTTACCAGATAATAAAGGATTGATTGAAACTTTAAATGATTTCTATGATGGAGCTATCAATGAAGCGGATCTAACGGATATTATCAAGAATATTCAAAGTGATAATACGACTAAGGCTTAGAAAAACATTTTCATCGACTGATTTTTAAAATATGGTCGAGTACAAACAAAGCAAACATCTCTATGTTTAACGTGGGGGTGTTTTTTTATGAAACAAATTATTCAATATATTGAAGATCATAATATATCTGAAGAAGAAGTTGCTCAAGCAGCCCATATGTCTTTGCGTAATTTAAGAAGGCAGATTCACTCAAAAAATCGTACACAAGTAAGGATTGTCTTGCTTCTTGCAGATAAACAAAACCAGTCGATTGATTCCATTTTCTTTGATGAAATGAATAATCAGCCAATTAGTTTAGAAGGATTAACGATAAATCAGATTCAAGATATTATAAAATTAGTACATCCCGAACTATTTATGGGTGTTACGCGAAGTAAAAAAATTAAAGATTATAATTATAATTTAGAAACCGACATGGGTGATCGCATGCGCTTTATACGTGAAGTTGTTTTTTCTCTTTCACAAACTGAATTCGGCAAGTATATGGAAGTGTCAAGGAATACATCAAAGTATTGGGATGAAGGACAAATCAATGTGGATAAGATATTTAAAATATCGCAAAGTACAAATATTAGTATGGACTTTATCATACGCGATCATTATCCCTTAACATTGCAGACGCAAGGTATGAGTGAAGCCCTTTATTTAGCTGTTATGACGAGTTGTGTGTTGTATCGTTTGCGCAATGCAGGAAGTGTTAAATAGTTTTAACTTAGGAGCAAGAAAAATTGCTCTTTTTTTTCTTGCATAATTGAAGGTTTCCTATATAATAGATTTGTTCTTTTAATGAAACAAAAAGTTTAGTATAAAAAACAAAACAGGGGTGATTGAATGAAAATAGGCAAAAAACTAAAAGAGCTTCGAACCCAGAATGGGTTGACTTTGGAAGAACTTGCGAATCGTAGTGAATTAACAAAAGGCTTTTTATCCCAATTAGAGCGCGATTTAACAAGTCCAAATATTTCTGCATTAGAAAATATTTTGGAAGCTCTAGGAACGAATTTAGCGGATTTCTTTCAGTCGAGTAAAGAAGAACAAATTGTTTTTCATACTCAGGATTTTTTTGTGAATGAACAAGAAGATTTTGTTACAGAATATATTGTTCCAAATGCACAAAAGAATCAAATGGAACCAATTCTATTGACTTTGAAGCCAGGGGCAAAATCACAAGAAGTCAAGGCGCATGAAGGTGAAGAATTTGGCTATGTTTTAAAGGGGAGTATTGTTTTAGTTGTTGGTAATAAAAGGTTAAAAGTTAAATCAAAAGAAACCTTCTATATTACAGGTAAGGAAGGGCATTATTTAGAAAACGTATCGAGTGCGGATGCCAAAGTATTGTGGCTATCTACACCACCTGTATTTTAATGGACAAGGAGAGAGTATAGATGGAACAGGAAAAGAATAAATTAATTCAATTTCGTCACATTGTGAAAGAATTTGATGGACAAGTTGTATTAAAGGGTATTGATTTAGATATATATGAAAATGAGTTTGTCACTCTGTTAGGGCCTAGTGGATGTGGAAAAACAACGTTGTTACGTATTTTAGGTGGCTTTTTAGAACCAAGTGAAGGACAAGTCATCTTAAATGGAGAAGATATCTGTGAGGTTCCGGCTTATAAGCGTGAGTTGAATACAGTTTTCCAAAAATATGCATTATTTCCTCATATGAATGTATATGACAATATTGCGTTTGGTTTAAAAATCAAGAAGATGAGTAAGGATGTCATTGATCAAAAGGTTATGAAAATGTTGAAGCTGATTGGTCTTGAAGGTTTTGAAAATAAAGATGTTACTTTACTATCTGGTGGTCAGCAGCAACGTGTTGCGATTGCGCGTGCCTTAGTTAATGAGCCAAGCGTATTATTGTTAGATGAGCCACTTAGTGCACTAGATTTGAAACTTCGTAAAGAGATGCAGTATGAATTGAAAAAGATTCAACAAGAAGTAGGAATTACATTTATTTTTGTTACACATGATCAAGAAGAAGCACTAACAATGTCAGATAAGATCGTTATTATGAAAGATGGCGAGATTCAACAGGTTGGTAGTCCAGAAGATATTTATAATGAGCCAGTCAATCAATATGTTGCCAAGTTCATTGGGGAAAGTAATATAATTCCGGCACGTATGATTTGCGATAAAAAAGTACGTTTTGATGATATTACATTTGATTGTGTGGATGTTGGATATAAAGAAAATGAACCAGTAGATGTTGTGATTCGTCCAGAAGATATTGATATTGTGGATGTAAAAGATGGCAAGATGACTGGAGAAGTTGAAAGTGTATTATTTAAGGGTGTTCACTATGAAATTATGGTGGAAACAGTTCCTGGTACGCATGTTACGGTAAATATGCACGTAAATAAGAACTATGCGATCACAAGTGAGGATGGAAAAGAAAAAATTTCTGCCAATGACTTCTATCTAGATTTAGAAGATATGAAAGATATTGATGATAAGGAAATCATTGCGCGTGCCGATGCACAAGCCTGGAATCCAGAAACGGATGAATTCATTTCTATTCATGATATTGATACAGATTTAAAACAAGAAGTAGGAGAATATACTGTTACTTTCTCAACAAATAACAAGACTTCGATCACTCGTAAGATTTGGGTTGTAGATCAAAGAGTTGTTGAAAACAAGAAGGCAAATGAAGCCGTATCTGCATTTAACTTCTTTAAAACAGTCGATGAAATCAAGGAATCTATGGCTATTGATACAGATTTGAAGACTTGGGCGAATGCACAAGGTTGGAAGTTGGATGATGAAAACGAGACGGTAGATCTAGATGTAGATTATGATTTTGATCCTGAAACAATTACGGAAGGTGTTTATAAGGTTACTTTCTGGACAACAGGACGTGAATTTAAGATTCATACAACGGATTATGTAGAGGAAGGAAAAGAAGTCGGACTTACTTTCTTTGCAGAAGATATTCATGTTATGGAGAAAATGGGATTCTAGAAAATGAAAAAATTTCAACAATTAGCAATCCCTTATATTGTGTGGGCTTGCATTATGTTGTTGCTTCCGATGTTGCTGATTGCGTTTTATTCAGTCATTCAGCAAGGCAACAGTATTGTGCACTTTAAGCTAACATTGGATAACTATGTTCGTTTCTTTACAGACAAAGATTTCTTGTTGATTTTATGGCGCTCTTTATGGATTGCCATTAAGACAACCATTATTTGTTTGTTGATTGGTTATCCTATTGCATATTTTATTTCAAAAAATAGTCCTAAGATTCAACAAATCTTAGTTCTTGCGATTACACTTCCTACTTGGATCAATATGCTTGTAAGAACATACGCATGGATTGGAATTTTATCAAGCGATGGAATTATCAGTAGCTTTTTAGGTTTGTTTGGAATTCACACTGAACTTTTATATACAGAAGCTGCCGTGTTGATTGGTATGGTATATAACTTCTTGCCATTTATGATTCTACAGATCAATACAGCTTTGACGAAGATGGATAGATCTTTATTAGATGCTGCACAGGATTTGGGGGCTAATAAATTTCAAACTTTCTGGAAAGTTATTTTCCCACTTTCTTTACCTGGTGTAGTTTCAGGTATTACACTTGTATTCTTACCTGCCGTAAGCTCATTCTTCATTCCTAAATTATTGGGTGGAGGACAATTCTTCTTGATTGGTAACGTGATTGAAAATCAATTCATTACCGTTGGAGAATGGAACTTTGGTTCCGCAATCTCAATGATCATGGCTATGATCATGATGCTTCTAATGATGCTTGTAAGAAAATTGGAAGAGCGTAATAAGGAGGAAAAATAGACATGTCGAAAGATAAAAGAGTATTAGGTAAAGTAGGCATGGCTTTATTATTGGTGTTCTTTTATGCACCAATATTATTCATGATTATTTTTTCCTTCAATAGTTCAAAATCATTAACACATTTTACAGGATTCTCATTGCGTTGGTATGAGGCTATGCTTAAAAACCATGGCATGATGGAATCTTTGTATGTCACTATTGTGATTGCCTTATTGGCAACGATTATTTCTACAATCATTGGTACGATTACAGCGATTGGTTTATCAAAATCAAAGAAAGTATTGCGTGCTTTTATAAGTCAGGTCAATGATTTTCCAATCATGAACCCTGAAATTGTTACAGCCATTGGATTGATGCTTTTATTTATCACTTTCCAAATTGAAAAGGGATTTGTGACATTATTACTTGCACACATCGCTTTCTGTATTCCATATGTGATTTTGAGTATTATGCCAAAAATCAAATCTTTAGATCCAAACTTGGCAGATGCCGCAATGGATCTTGGAGCTACACCTTGGCAGGCTTTAGTAAAAGTCATTGTGCCACAAATTATGCCGGGTATTGTTTCAGGTGCTTTAATTGCGTTTACAATGTCTTTTGATGATTTCGTTATTTCATATTTTGTAACAGGTCAAGGTGTAAAGAACTTGAGTATTATGGTGTATACAATGTCTAAGCGTATTAATCCAAGTGTAAATGCGATTAGTACATTAGTCGTATTGTTGATCACAATCACATTAACAATTGTGAATGTTTTGCCAATGATTCGAAAAAAGACGAGTCCTTCAAAACAAAATAAACCTTGGAAATGGGCAGTTGCAGGTGTTGTAGTCGTTGGCTTAGTAGCTTCTTTATTTGGTTTAAATAAATCAGCAAGTACTTTACCTTATGCAGGACAGACTTTACATTTATATAACTGGGGTGAATATACTGGAGAAAATATTATTTCTGGTTTTGAAGAATTAACAGGTGCCAAAGTTATTATGGATAACTTTGATTCAAACGAACAAATGTATATCAAGGTTGCCAATGGGGATGCATATGATGTATTGGTTCCTAGTGATTATATGATTCAAAGAATGATGCAGGAAGATATGCTTCAAAAATTAGAACCAGAAACACGTAAAGAGTGCTTAAGTGAATTGATGGAAGCAATCAAGGGACTTCCTTATGATCCAAAGAATGAATATTCAATTCCTTATTTCTGGGGTACTGTTGGTATTGTGTATGATAAGACAAAAGTATCGGAAGAGGACTTGGAAAATGAAGGTTGGAATATTTTCTTAGATCAGAAATATAAAGGGGATATCTATCTATATGATTCTGAAAGAGATTCATTTATGATGGCATTAAAAGCACTTGGATATTCAATGAATACGACAAGTGCGGATGAATTGAATGCTGCGTTTAACTGGTTAGTACAATGCGTTCAGACAATGGATCCAGAAATTGTTACGGATGAAATTATTGATAATATGGCACAGGCAAGAAAGGCTCTTGGACTTATTTATTCTGGTGATGCGGCTTATGTCATGTCAGAAAATGAAAATATGGGATTCTATATGCCAACAAGTGGAACAAACCTTTGGTCAGATGCGATGGTTATTCCTAAAAATGCGAAGAATCCTAAGCTTGCGAATGAGTTTATTCGTTATATTACAAGTTATGATGCAGCCATGGATAATTCAAGTTATGTTGGATATACTTCACCAAATAAAGAAGTTACGGAAGAACTTGGTGGCGAAGGTGGAGATTATGATGGTATTAACGCATATACACCTCGTTCAGGTTATGACAAGGATGAAGTGTTCCAATATGATGAAGCCACACGTAAGATCATTGCGGATTTGTGGTCTAGAGTAAAGGTTGCGGCAAGTAATGCACATTAGTCGAAGAAAATTTCTTCGACTTTTTTTTATTATTATAATAGAATGAATGCATGAATCCGATTATTGTTATTTTATTATGCTTTGCTGCTTTAGGCTTATTTGACAAGATGTTTAAGAATCGACTTGGATTAGCCACTTCTTTTGATCGAGGCATTATCACAATGGGCGATTTTATGATGAGCGTAGGAGGCTTTTATTGTATTGCGATTGCCTTTTTAAATGGTCATGCCACTCTTTTCAAAAATAAAGAAATGATTATTTCAAGTTTGTTGGCGCCAGATCTTGGTGGATATTCCATTATAGAGTCGATGACACATTCTGAAAGTGTGCTTATCTTTTGTGGTGTATTATTAACGTCCACTTTAGGATGCTTAATTAGTTTTCAATTGCCACTCTTTTTAAATGAGCTGGATACAGATGATTTGAGTCACTATTTAAAAGGCGTTGTGTATGGTATTTTAGGATTATTACCCATTCTTATTGGTTGTGGCTTTTTATTGCATATTGATCATTTTTTGATTGTGTTTTTACCCGTCATTCTTATTTGTGCAATTCTGATAGGATTATTCTTTATTTCTTTTCAAACGTTGATTTTCGTATTGACATTATTTTCTAAGCTTGTACAATTCGTAGGATATATCTTCTTTTTTCTAGTTTGTTTGACATTCTTTTTCAATATGAACTTCACAAACGCAACATTGATCAATGAAGCTTTGCACATTGTATTTCAAATGAGTATTATTGTCTGTGGATCTTTGGTATTTTGTGAAATTATATTAAGGAAGTTTTCGAATCAGATTGAAAAAGTAGGTCAAATACTAAATATTGACAAATATTCAGTAATGGGAATTATCTTATCTTTTGGAACAAGTATTGCGATGTTACCGCTTTTTTCGAAAATGAATAAAAAAGGTAAGATTTTAAACGCCGCCTTTTCTTTGAGTGGAGCATTTGTGTTTGGTGGGCAACTTGGTTTTATTGCCGGAGTAAATCCAAATAGTGTGACTTGGTTTGTGGTTGTAAAGCTTTTAGCTGGAATATTAGGCTTGGTTATAGCGAATGTAATGGAGGAATGATTATGAATTATATGGAATTGATGGAAAAAAGTCGTGAAGTGATGGGGACAAAGTTATGTAAGTCTTGTCCTGTATGTGATGGAAAGGCATGTCGAAATACGATTCCAGGTCCTGGTGCTAAAGGGATTGGGGATGTTGCGATGCGTAACTATGATGCTTGGAAAAACATTCGTGTAAATATGGATACAATTACAGATAATGAGCCAGTAAGTACAGAATTAGAACTATTTGGTCATACATTTAAATATCCGATTTTTGCAGGGCCTGTAGGAGCTGTAGGAATGCACTATTCAGATGCATACGATGATAATGGATATAATGATATTTTAGTTCGAGGTTGTATGAATGCGGGTATTTGTGCATTTACAGGAGATGGAAAAGATCCTGATATTATGATCAATGCGACGCGTATCATTAAAGAAAATAATGGGTATGGTATTCCAACCGTTAAACCTTGGAGTTTAGAAACCTATTTAGAAAAATTAGACTTAGCTTTAAACAGTAATGCCTTTGCGGTAGCTATGGATGTAGATGCAGCTGGACTTCCTTTCTTAAAGGGGTGTCAGCCTCCTGCAGGGAGAATGAATACAGAGCAATTAAAGGCTATCATTTCAAATACACCTGTACCATTTATTGTGAAGGGTGTAATGAGTGTGAAGGGTGCTTTAAAGGCAAAAGAAGCAGGAGCTAGTGCAATTGTGGTTTCGAATCATGGTGGTCGTGTTCAAGATCAGACGCCTGCAACAGCTGAAGTTTTAGAAGAAATTGTTAAGGCGGTCGATGGAAGAATGAAAATCTTTGTGGATGGTGGACTTCGTAATGGCGTCGATATCTTTAAGGCTTTGGCATTAGGTGCAGATGCCGTCATTGTAGCTCGTCCATTCGTGAATGCGATCTATGGAGCAAAAGAAGAAGGTATTCAAGTATTGGTAGATAAACTTGGTAGTGAACTAGTAGATACAATGGAGATGTGTGGGGCTAAAAGCTTAAAAGACATTACTCGTGATATGGTAAGATAGGCAGCTTAAATGCTGCCTTTTTTTGATACTTCAGAAAAATGTGTAAAAAAGGTATCTAAAATTACAGAAAAATGTGTTAAATCAATTATAAAAAGCCTGGAAAAATGTGTTAAATAGGTATAGAAAATCATGGAAAAATGTGTTAACTTAAATTCAAGAGGTGGTTTCATGAAGCGAAATGCGATTTTAAAGCTAGTTCAATGGAAAAATAGTCCTGAGAGAAAACCTATGGTATTAAGAGGTGCAAGACAGGTTGGTAAGACTTGGTTGATGAAAGAATTTGGTCAGAATTATTATGATAATTATGTTTATTTTAACTTTGATGAGGAGGATGAACTAAAATCTATTTTTGAAACTAATAAAAATCCAAATCGTATTATCGAACTTCTTTCTATGATCAGTGATGAAAAAATTGAACCTGAAAAAACTTTGATTATATTTGATGAAATTCAGGAGTGTCCTGAAGCATTAAATACGCTTAAATATTTTAAAGAAAAAGCGAATGAATATCATGTGATAACGGCAGGTAGTCTTTTAGGCACATTATTGGCTAAGCCAAAATCATATCCTGTAGGTATGGTTAATCTTTTAGATATTTATCCATTGACGTTTGATGAGTTTTTAAATGCGATAGATTCTGGGTTATATGCATATTATGAAAGTATTCAAAAAGAACAAGTTATTGAACAAATTTTCCATCAACGTTTATTAGATGCTTATAATTATTATCTTATTATTGGTGGTATGCCTGAATGTGTATCTTCATGGATCAAGTATAAAGATCCTGCCATGATATCTAAGATACAAAGAGAATTGATTGAGGTTTATGAAAATGACTTTTCTAAGCATAATGGAAAAGTGAATAGTGGACGTATTTTAATGGTATTCAGAAGTATTGTTTCTCAACTTGCGAAACCCAACGAGAAGTTTATGTATGGTGCTGTTCGTGAAGGGGCTAGAGCTAGAGATTTTGAAGAAGCAATCGAATGGCTTGTGTCAGCTGGTATGTTGAATCGTGTATATAATGTGTCTAAGATGGAACATCCATTATCTGCTTTTGATAAATTGGATCAGTTTAAACTGTTTGTGTTTGATACAGGACTTCTCAAACAAATGGCGGGCGTGGATAATAGCGCGATATTATTGAGAACAGATTATCAATTTAAAGGACCATTGACAGAAAACTATGTTTTACAACAACTTCAAGGACAATTTGAAGTTGAACCCCGATATTATTCGGATAAAAATGGTGAGATTGATTTTGTGGTTCAAAATAAAATGGAAATTATTCCGATTGAAGTAAAGGGTGGTGAGGATAGATCTGCCAATTCTTTTAAGACATATGTCGCAAATAATGCACCTCAACATGCATATCGTTTTTCTAAACGTGGGTATCGTAAGGATGGTGACTTTACAAATCTTCCGTTATACTTGGTTCGAAAAACAAAGGATCTATTATAACTTAAAAGGTATCAGTTTTAATTTCTGATACCTTTTCTTAATGAAATGATTGCGAGTATTGTATTGATCAAGCACCAAAAAGACCATATATATAGGTCTGAATAGTTACCTGCAAGTACAAAGCCTGTTAATGTAGCTAAACCAAACAGAATAATAAGTGCAATTTTTGTGCCTTTAGAGTTGTTCTTTCTAGATACAATCGATACAATTCCTCCACAAAGCATGCATATACTAACAACAAGTCCTGCACTGCCACTGGATTGTCCACTTTCTTCTAGTGCGTTGGCAAGGCCTGCCATCATACTTTGGAATACGACAAATACACTTAATACAGTGGAAATGATTCCACTGACTAATTTCCATGTTTTCATAATGATAAAATCCCCTTTCTTAAGTATATTTTAAACTAAGAAATGGGGATAATTGGTATGCTTGTGGCATACATTAATGGTGCGTGATATTTAAGATGTGATTTAAAAGTCGTGGGACTAAGAAAGAAATGTAGATTACGGATCCTATTGATAAAATACCTAACATAAATAATCGCCTCTTTCTTACACCTTTATTGTAGAATTTTCAATGTTTAAATGGTGTTAAAAAATGAGGCGACATATTAAGATTTCATTAAAAGCGAAGGAATTTTTGTAGGTCTGAATTTTGTGCAAGAATCAGAATGTTTTCCGATTCTTCAAAAGTGTGTTCCGCACTAGGTAGTGGGTCGAGAATTCCATTGATTTTAGTGGCTAAAATATTGATGTGGTACTTTCTTCGAATATCAAGTTCTAACATACTTTTTCCTATCCATGAATTTGGCACAGAAATTTCATAAATTGAGTAGTCTGGAGTAAGTTGTACATAGTCAAAGATATTTTCACTTGAGAAACGTACGGCTGCCCAATTACCAATTTGTTTTTCAGGATATACGACTTCATCGGCTCCATTACGCAATAAGAATTTAGCGTGTACATCACGTACGGCTCTTGCGACAACAAGTTTAGCACCATAATCTTTTAATAAGGCGGTTGTTTCTAGTGAGCTTTGAAAGTCATCTCCAATGGCTACAACGCAAAGGTCAAAATTGGATACGCCTAGTGAGTCAACAAAACTTTCGTCGGTGGAATCTCCAATTTGTGCATTTGTGACATAAGAAAGGACTTTGTTGATTTTAGCTTCACTTTTATCAATAGCTAAAACGTCATGTCCTAAATCATATAGTTTTTGTGCCATGTGACGTCCAAAACGTCCCATTCCAATAATTAATACTGATTTCATATTTTCTCCTTTATCCAATTGTGATATTTTCTTGTGGTAAATTTGCGTTTGCGACAACTTGATGTTTAGAAATAGCTAACAGTAAAGTTAATCCTCCAACTCTTCCAAAGAACATCAAGAAAATTAAAATGCAGTGGGATGCACTTGATAGTGTGGGTGTGATTCCTAATGTAAGTCCAACGGTTCCAATGGCAGAGGCCGCTTCAAATAGGGCGTCTAGAATGGGTAGTTGATCGAAGGCTGAAATAAGGAGTGCGCCTGTAAAGAATAATACCATAAATAACATAAATAAGGCTGTGGCATTGTTTAATGAGTCTATGGAGATGCGTCTTCCAAAACATTGTGGGTTTTGTTTATGATTGAATACAGCACGAATACTTAGTATCAATACGGCAAGTGTTGTAGTTTTAAAACCTCCGGCCGTACCTTGTGGACTTCCTCCTATCAACATAAGTAGTGTCATAAAGAGGATGCTGCTTTGATTCATTTTGTTTAAATCAATCGTATTAAAGCCGGCTGTTCTTGGGGATACGGCTTGGAAGATTGAAACATTGATTTGATCGGCTAAGCTCATATTCCAATGGCTAAAGTCATTGATGTAAAAGTAGAGCGTGCTAATAATCAATAAAGCGGCTGTCGTAAATAGCACGACTTTAGATTGTAAGGAATATTTGTGCAAATGACGTTTGTATTGAATAACATCTTTCCAGACAAAGAAGCCTAAACCACCAAGTACGATTAATGCTGCAATAACATTGGATATAAGTATGTCGCCATAATAGCTAGTTAGGGATGAATAGGCTTGTTGGGTGCCCATTAAGTCAAATCCAGCATTACAGAAGGCGGAAATAGAATGGAATATGGAATACCATATGCCTTTGACTAGGCCAAAGCGAGGCAGAAAGCGAATGCCTAATAAAATGGCTCCTAATGCTTCTACACATAAGGTAGCTTTAAGAATCCATTTTGTGTTTCGAATAATACCGCCTAGTTTTGGTGCGGAAATAGATTGTTGCATAAAGTATCTTTGTTTAAAACCAATTTTTTTACCACCTAGAACAGATAGGATTATTGCCATAGTAATAACGCCCATACCTCCAGTTTGAATAAGTGTTAAAATGACAAGTTGTCCAAATGGGGACCAATATTGAGCTGTGTCATGCACAATCAGTCCGGTTACACATGAAGCACTGGTTGAAGTGAATAATGCATCTAAAAAGGGGGCACCCCTTCCATCGTTTGTGGAAAATGGAAGCATAAGCAAACAGGCACCAATAAATATCATAGTCGCAAAACTGAGGATGATCATTTGTCCTGGGGTAATGCGATTCATACGTTTTTTAAACATAAAACCACCTATCCTAATATCTCAACACATTCTACACTAGTCTGCATTAAGATTTTATAAAAATATTCTAACACTATATTAAGACAATGTTAAGATACTTGGTTCTTTGTGGGCTTGTTTTGTGGGCTTGTGTTATACTTGTCGTATGGCTAGTGTATTATTATGTTTATCGACTTCAAAATATAATTCAAGAGTGATTGAAAAAGGGGCTCAAATTGCGAAGAACAATCATGCGACGTTAAGTGCTGTTTATGTGCAGACCCCAAAAGATGAAAGTATGAGTGCGGCATCAAAGAGTTGTTTGCGTGAAAATATTAAGTTTGCGGAGAGTAAGGGAGCTAAAGTTACAATTCTTTATGGGCACAATAAGATTCGACAGATTGTTGAATATGTGGATGTTTCACAAGTGGATTGCGTAGTTATAGAAAAGAGTCTTGCCTCACAGGCTTTATTTAGATTGCGTGACATTGATGTATATTCTGTGAATTATCCTCATGACTATCGGCATTTGTTTTATTTTGACTTTAGTTCTTTTCGTTTTTCCTTTAAAGATCTGTTAAAGATGATTTTGATTCTTATTCTTTGTACGTTAGTTGGCAAAGGATTTATGCACTTTCAATTCTTGATTACGACACCCATTATGATTTATATCTTGGGGATTGTATTTGTATCTATTTGGACAAGTGGATATATCTATAGTTTATTGGCATCTTTATTTTCAGTATTATGTTTTAACTTTTTCTTTACATACCCCTATTTTTCTTTGTTGAGTGATCCAAGCTATATTACGACATATATTGTGATGTTTGTGGTGGCTATGTCTTCAAGTTCATTAATGACAAGGTTAAAGAAACAGTCTTTTGAGAATGCCAAACAAGTATATCGTACGCAAGTCTTATTGGAGATGAGCCAGATGCTTCAAAAGGCGAATGATATGAATGCGATTTATGCGTCCATGTTAAAACAGCTGCATAAATTGTTGGATACAGATTTAGTTTTGTATCCACATAATGATGAGCCTATTTTACTTGGACAATGTCCCATAGAGACAAATATTGTGGCTTGGGTATATGAAAATAAACATGAAGCTGGTAAAACAACAAGTTATCATTCGGATTCGATGTGTTTATATTTGCCTATAAATGGAACGCACGAAGTATTAGGTGTGGTTGGAATTGTTTTAAAAGATAAGATGGATTCTTTTGAAAAGAATTTGTGGCTTGCGATATTGGATGAGTGTGGTATGGCTTTAGAAAAGGAAAGGATTCGTCTAGAAAATCTAAAGATTGAGCAGCAAGCTAAACAAGAAGCGTTGCGAGCTGATTTATTGCGTATGATTTCGCATGATTTAAGAACACCATTAACATCTATATCTGGTAATGCAGGTTTATTGTTGGAAAACGAGAATGCGTTTTCTTTAGAAAAGAAGAAGGAATTGTATCAGGATATTTATAATGATGCGATGTGGCTTTATGATTTGGTGGAAAACTTATTGTTTATAACGAGAATTGAAAATGGTACGATGCAGTTGAATCAACAACCAGAAATGATTGAGGATATTTTTAGAGAGGCGATTCATCATTTAGGACGTAATAAGCGTAATCATAATTTTTCTATGCATTTAGAGGATGATTTGTTGATGGCCAATATGGATGCGCGTTTGATTATTCAAGTATTAGTGAATTTAATGAATAATGCGATTAAATATACGCCAGAGAATTCTAAAATTGTTTTGAGCGCAAAACGAATTGAGAATAAGATATTAATTGAAGTTCAAGATGATGGAAATGGTGTTTTACATCCAGATCAATTGTTTGAAATGTTCTATACGGAAAATAATCATAGTGGAGATACAAGACGAGGTATGGGTTAAGGTTTATCTTTGTGTAAGTCGATTGTTTTAGCGCATGGTGGTAAGATTTGGGTAGAAAATGTAAATCCTCATGGTGCTTGTTTTAAATTTTTATTGGACGCAGTGGAGGTGAATCTTTATGAATAAAGTACAAATATTAGTTATTGAAGATGATGTTGCGGTTGGAAATTTGATTACGACAACACTTGAGATGGAAAACTATCAGTTTCGTCTGGCAAAAACAGCGAAACAAGGTATTATGAATGTTCTTTCTTATAATCCTGATATTATGCTTCTAGACTTAGGTTTACCGGATATGGATGGTTTGGAAGTTATAAAGAAGGTTCGTTCTTGGTCAAATATTCCAATTATTGTGGTTTCGGCAAGAAGTGAAGATCAAGATAAGGTAAAAGCTTTAGATTTAGGGGCCGATGACTATTTGACAAAACCATTTTCAGTGGATGAATTGTTGGCTAGACTGCGTGTAACGATTCGAAGATTAAATAATAGTCAGACCATAAGTGTAAATGAGAGTGTATATGAAAATGGAGATTTGACAATCAATTATGCGCAGGGTTGTGTATATGAGAATGGGCATGAAATCCATTTAACGCCGATTGAATATAAATTATTGTGTGTTTTAGCTAAAAATACCGATAAGGTTTTAACACATAATTATATCATGCAAGAAGTATGGGGAAGTGTTCAAGGTACAGAAACGCCGAGTCTAAGAGTGTTTATGGCTACTTTGCGAAAAAAGATTGAGCCGGATACTTCAAATCCAAAATATATTCAGACGCATGTAGGTGTTGGATATCGTATGTTGAATCAGACAGAAAAAAAGGAAGACTAGTGTCTTCGCATATTGAAATAGAGTGAAATAATAATTGTGATAACTCCAATTGTGATGAGTGCCATAATGGTTTTATTGATGCATAGAAGGATCAATATACTAAATAGGCTGACAATCGTAAATAGGAAGATTTCAATTTTTAATAGAATGGGATACATCAACAATGAATCGCGAAAACTAATTTTTTCGTATTGTGGTTCATTGTTTTTTAATAGTCTTTTTTCATATATAAATAGAATTTGACTAAAGAGCACAACAAAAACGAGGTATATGAGATTAAAAAAGATTTCTTTAAAGAAGAGTGCACTGCACGTTAAAAACATGACAAGAATGGTTCCAATTCTTGGCAGATACACGTAATAATTATATTTCATATTGTTTTTTCCTTTCTTTTATTATGCCATAATCATATTACTTGAAATATACCTGTAGGGGGTATATCATTGTATCGGGGTGAAATATATGGGAGATTGTTGTCATAAAAAGCATCAGCCTAGAGATGAGAAAGAAATCAAACAATTGACGAATCGTCTTCATCGTATGGTAGGACAATTAAATGGGATTGAAAATATGTTGAAGGAGAATCGTTATTGTGGCGATATCTTGGTGCAGGTAGCGGCAGTAGAGAGTGCTTTGCAGGCGTTTGGACATATTGTTTTGCAGGAACATTTAAATACGTGTGTCGTTGAGAATGTGCAAAATGGAAATACAGAAATTATGAGTGAGGTTATAGATTTAGTAAAGAAGTTAAAGTAGGTGGTTTTAATGGAAGAAAAATTTGATGTGACAGGCATGACTTGTGCAGCTTGTCAGGCTAATGTAACTCGTGTTGTGAGTAAATTAGATGGGGTGAGTCATTGTGATGTTTCTTTATTATCGAATTCAATGAAGGTTGAATTTGATCAAAATAAGGTGAATGAACAAGTGATTTGTGAAGCTGTAAAACAAATTGGCTATGGTGCAAGTGTGCATGGTGAAAAGGGTGAAGTTAAAAAGGAATGGCAGAATCGTCAGAACCGTGTTGAATCGGATCAAAGAAGTGCTAAACAAAGATTAATTTTAAGTTTAGTTTTATTGATTCCATTACTTGTGATTGCGATGGGACCTATGGTAGGTCTTCCGATTCTAGAGGGTATGGAATGGATGATGGTTTCAGCTTTAACACAGTTGATTCTATGTCTATTTATATTATTTATTCAAAGACATTTCTTTATTACGGGATTTAAAGCTTTAATTAAAAAGTCGGCCAATATGGATTCTTTGGTTGCGATGGGTTCAGGTGCAAGCTTTGTGTATGGCTTAGTCGGCATTTATCAAATGGCTTATTATTTTGGTGTACAGAATATGGAAATGGCGCATATGGCTATGCACTCTTTATACTTTGAGTCGGCTGCAACAATTGTGACTTTGGTCAGCGTCGGAAAGTATTTAGAGTCTAGATCCAAGGCAAAAACGAGTGATGCGCTAGATAAATTGGTGGATTTGGCGCCGAAAAATGCGACAATCTTAAGAAATGGTCAAGAAGTCGTTGTTTCAAGTGAGAGTATTCGAATTCATGATATAGTTGTGATTCGTCCAGGACAAAGAATTCCTGTAGATGGTAAAGTTGTTTCTGGTACAGGTTATGTAGATCAGTCGGCGATTACGGGTGAGAGTCTTCCAATCGAAAAAAATGTTGGGGATTCTGTTATTTCAGCTACTATGAATGAGAATGGCACTTTTCAGTTTGAGGCTGAAAAGGTAGGGCAAGATACAACGTTAGCTCAGATCATTCAGCTAGTTGATGATGCAGGAAATTCAAAGGCACCTATTGCTCGTTTGGCAGATCAAGTAAGTGGTGTATTTGTTCCAGTTGTGATTTTGATCGCATTGATTACATTTGTTGCTTGGTTAGCTTGTGGTCAAACCATTCAATTTGCGCTTTCCAATGCGATTAGTGTACTTGTTATTTCTTGTCCTTGTGCCTTAGGTTTAGCAACTCCAGTTGCGATCATGGTAGGTACAGGTAAGGCTGCAGAGAATGGTATCTTAATTAAGTCGGCTGCCATATTAGAACAGCTACATTCGATTGATACGATTGTATTGGATAAGACAGGTACGATTACTTCAGGAAAGCCGAGTGTTCAGGATATAAAGTTATATACAAGTATAAGTGCGAATGACTTTATTTCAGTGGCGGCAAGCTTAGAGAGTGGTTCTTTACATCCTTTAGGACAGGCCATTGTGGAATATGCGAAAGATAAAAATATGCATCTAGAACAACCTGAAAACTTCACAAATATTTCGGGTCGTGGTATTCAGGCTAAGCTAAATGAACATGTGTATTTGGCTGGAAATAAAAGGCTACTAGAAGAGAAACATATTCGAATAAATCAAAATGTTTTATCAGACTTAGATGCTTATGCAAGTTTAGGTCAAACCCCATTGATTTTTGTGGAAGATCAAAATGTGATTGGCTTAATTAGTGTGGCGGATACAGTGCGTAGCACAAGTCAGGTTGCATTAGAGCAGTTTAAACAAAAAAATATGCATGTGGTTATGTTGACGGGCGACAACAAAAAGACGGCTGAAGCAATAGGTAAATCTTTAAGTGTGGATGAAGTCATCAGTGATGTGTTACCACAAGATAAAGAGAGTGTGATTCGTAAGCTTCAAGAACAAGGTAAGAAGGTTATGATGGTTGGTGATGGAATTAATGATGCGCCTGCTTTAATGCATGCTGATATTGGAGTTGCGATTGGTGCTGGAACCGATATTGCCTTAGATAGTGCGGATGTGATTTTGATGAAGAGTTCATTATTAGATGTAGTGACGGCAATTGATTTATCAAGTGATGTTATTAAAAATATTAAGATGAATTTATTTTGGGCTTTCTTCTATAACATTTTAGGAATCCCAGTTGCGGCAGGTTTATTGTATCCAGCATTTGGACTTCGATTATCACCAATGATTGGTTCGGCATGTATGTCTTTGAGTAGTGTTTGTGTTGTCACAAACGCTTTACGACTTCGTTATTTTAAACCTAGAATTGAAATGGAAGAAGTCAAAACATTCACAATGCATATTGATGGTATGTCTTGTGGGCATTGTGCATGGTTGGTTGAGGATGCTTTAAAGAAAGTTCCAAATGTAAAAGAAGTTCGTGTGGATTATAATTTGGGTAAGGCCGATATTGATTATGTGCAACAAGTAAATATGGTGGCTTTAAAACAAGCAGTTAAAGATGCGGGTTATATTCCCGTTGAATATAAGGAGGAAAAGAAAATGAAAAAAATAGTAACAGTTGATGGTATGATGTGCATGCATTGTGTGGCACACGTAAAGGATGCATTAAGTAAAGTGGAAGGTGTAAGTGATGTAGTGGTTAGTTTAGATGAAAAAACAGCTACATTAAATTGTACAGAGAATGTCACAGATCAGATGTTGAGTGATGCCGTGACAAATGCAGGATATACAGTCATTTCTGTGAAATAAAGAATCATAAAAATTAAAAAAGTCAAGACTTGTAAGCGGATTCAGAATATTCTATGATAGACGTCGAGGGAGACGCAAAATGGAATGTTTTATTGATGGGAAATTCACTTGCGAAAGAACTTTCTGGAATCGCTTGAATGTTTTGGCAAACTTTCAACAAAAAGAAATGATAATGGATGGTTTGAAAGTTCGTGTTGCAGAAAGTGTATATTGGATTCAACCAAAGAAAGGATAGTTCGTTTGAATTATTCTTTTTTTTGACAGTTGGATGATATGAAAATTTTAATATTATCTTTATATAAAGTGTAAATAGATGTTTTTAAAATAAATAAAATGTTGTATGGGATTTTGATTTTTATTGTGGAAATACATTTGATTTATCTGTATAATACCTATAGAGAACGACTACTGGAAAAGCAGTGGTTACTCTGAAATAAAATTAACGCTGAAGCACTAATCTTTTTCCATTGTCAGTGGTGATTAGTGCTTTTTGCATTTTTCTATAATAATCAATGTTACTTTTAGTATTTCTACTATGGCAAATAACACAAAAGCAACATCAATATGTAGATATATATACATAAGCTTTCCTCCTGTAAAAAATAGAAAGATCTACTTACCTGGAACTCAAGATTCAAGGCTTCAAATCTCCTTAACAAGAGGTAACCACCAACCACATCCAGTAGCCAATTTCAATTATAAAACTTCAATGTGAAAACATTATGAATTCTCATAAATTTGTTGATTATTTGACAGTTGGATAAAAGAAAAATGAGCATTTATTCTTTATATAAAGATGAAATGCTCGTTTTTAGGTATTTTAAAATGTTGTATGGGATTATAATATGTCTTTTAATTTCTTGATTAATCCTAAATCTGCTGGTAGCCAATCTACTGAATCTAATGTTTCTTTAGTAAGCCATTTTGCGGATTCATGTTCTAATAGTGTTAGCTTTCCTTCAAGAATTGTACAAATGAAACATTCCATGGATAGGTGGAAGTTTGGATAGTCATATTCGACGGTATCAAAGTATTCTTCAACTTGAATGGTTGTATCTAATTCTTCTTTGATTTCACGAACAATCGCTTGTCTACTTGTTTCATTCGGTTCTACTTTTCCTCCTGGAAATTCCCATCCGTCTTTAAATTCGCCATAGCCTCTTTGGGTGGCGAATATTTTATTTCCATCTTTAATAATAGCGGCCACTACGTGTATTGTTTTCAAAAAATCACTCCTCTACAATATATCGATAAATGTCTTCTCTTACGGGTGTATCTAATTGCCATAAGATTTCAACGGCTGTTTTTTGTGTATTTGGCATCATAAACTGTTTTGTCTTATCAATTTCTGCTTGCATGTTACCTAAATAATAGAATTCTTTGCTTGTCTTATCATCTTTGTTTTTTCGCACAAACAAATGAACTTCAATCCCTCTTTCTTTGGCGTATAGAAAGTTTTGTACGTCATCACTACTTGTCGTTCTTCCGGATTTGGATATCGCAATCAATTGACTTTCATTGATAAAATGATCTTCATATTTGATTGTATCTTGAATGTCATTTGCCTTGTCATAATTGATAAAGACAGGGAATGTTTTGGTTGTTTGATCATATTTGTATCCGCCAATGTTTAATGGAACTTCATTGTGTTGCCAATTTAATAAGCGACATGCATCTTCATATGTATATTTTTGGTAGAGTACAAAGTTTGTATCTTTATATGTATTCTTATAATGTTTATTATATTGATCCAATGCATATTCAATGATTTCTTTTACCATGGATTTAAATTCGTCATTTTCTAGACATGTCTTAAATGGTTTTGAAATTTTCGTATCTTCAATAAAAATACAATCTTTAAAAGTGTTCTTTCCAGATCCCGTTGGAAATTCGTTGGTGAAGATATTGAATACATTTGTTTGAGATATGTCATTTGGGAATATATAATCTTTATCATCGATTAAATCGTTTAATATTTCGAGTTCAATCTTTCTTTTTCCATTGGCTAGTTTTGTACAAATAAATTTAATAAAACTTTCTTCAAGTTCATTCAATCGTACTTTATAATCCTTTTCATATTTCTTTAAAAAGGCATAGTAAGATCCTAGAGATTTGTTGTCGAAAATTCTTTGTACGTCAATTTCTCCATAAGTTTCAAAATCCATAAGAGTAGGTATTCTTCCAAGTTTATTCTTTAGATTTTTATAACTGTCCTTAATGAGTTTGATATCCGCAAAGTTGGCCGTATCAATTGACGCAAAGATTTGTTTTTTGCTGATTTCATCAAAGTGAATCGTACTTGATCCTGGAATGATTCTTTCACCTTCTAATACATAGCGTCTTATATTGTCTTTATTGTAAGAACGATCTCCAGATAGGGCGATTGGAATCATAAAGTTGTTTTTGTAGTTTCCGATGAAGTCTAGAATGACAACATATTCTTTGTCTTGTGATTTTCTTAATCCTCGACCTAATTGTTGCACAAAAACGATAGGCGATTGTGTGGGTCTTAAAAGGACGACTTGATTGATTTCAGGAATGTCGACACCTTCATTAAAAATGTCTACAGTTAATATGTATTGTAGATAGTCACTTCTTGTATTGGATACTAAACGATCAATCGCATCTTCTCTTTTTTCTTGAGAATCCTCTCCACTTAGAGCTAGGGTTCTATAGCCTCTTAAATTTAATCTTTCACTAAGGGCAGCCGCTTCTTTTTTGGAGCTGCAAAACATGAGTCCTTTGACTCTTTCTCCGCTATAGCCATAATAATTAGTTTGTTTGATAATGTAATCAACTCTTTGATTGGATGTTAAATAGTTAAAATCAGTAAAATCCGTTTCATTTCCGTCTGTTAAAAAGTCGGTAATGCCAAAATAGTGGAATGGACATAATAAGTTTTCTTCTAGAGCTTGTTGAAGACGTATTTCATAGGCGATATTATGGTCGAAGGCTGCATATACATCAAAGTCATCCGTTCTTTCTGGGCTTGCGCTCATTCCTAACCAGAATTTTGGTTTAAAGTATTCCATGATTTCTTGATAGCTTTTAGCTCCAATACGATGTGCTTCATCAATGATGATCGTATCAAATGTATTTGGATCAAAACTTGAATACACTTCTTTTTTAGACATCGTTTGCATCGTTGCGAATAAATAATCTACATCGGTATCCTTGCTGTTTCCAGATAAAAGTCCAAATGTCTTTGTATCTTTAAATACATTTTTGTAGCTTTGAAGAGCTTGTTTGGCAATCTGCTCTCTATGCACTAAAAATAGGGCTTTCTTTGGATTTTGGTCTTGAAGTGCAAAGGCAGAGGCATAGGTCTTACCGGTTCCGGTAGCTGAGATTAAAAGTGCTTTTGATTCATTTGAATTGCGAATGTTTCTAAGACTTGAAATAAAAGCCTGTTGCATAGAATTTGGAATCAGCTGTTTAGAAGGTAATTTAATTTCTTCTTTTTGTTTCACCTTTCTGTATTCTTCATAATGCACTCTATAAGCACCAATAAATGCATTGTAGGAATATGTATTTGGATGATTCCATAATTCTTCAAATTCATCTAACATTTCGGAAACGAATTCTCCGGATTTTGTGGACACAATTTTTGTATTCCATTCACGATTTGTAGTAAGTGCTGTATTTGTCATATTACTAGAACCTATAAGGATCTTATAGATTTCATTTGATTGAAAGATATATCCCTTGGTATGAAAGCCATTCTTTGAGTCGGGTACTAGGTACATTTTAAGTTCAATATTTGAAAATGTAGCGAGTTTATCTAATGCTTTTGGATCACTAAATGCCAAATAGTCCGTTGTTAGTATTTTACCTTTAATGCCTTTATCTTCTAAAGTACGAAGCGTTTGAAGCAAGGGGGTAATGCCTCCCATCGTAATGAAGGCTACACTGATTAAAAAGGAGTCGCAGTGTAATAGTTCATCTTCAATGGTGCTTAATACTTTTCTTCCATTCTTATAATCGTTTGAAATAAATTGAGGTCGATATAATACGTTGGAAGATATATTTTTGTCTAGAAATGCGGTGGATAATCCGCTTTGTATATTTTGATAGTTCATACCTAACATTATACCAGCATTAAAATGAAATCATAGATCGAAAAGGTTATAATAATTAGTAGAAAGAACATGGGTATGAATATGGAATTTATAAAGAACGATGTGTATTCTGGAGAACTGGATTATCGAGCTTTTGGGAGTATGTTGGATCATCCTACGCAGTGCTACAAATTTTATTGGTTAGAAGCTATCATGAATTTGATGCTGAAAAAATATCGTTTTTCATTTGACGAAATCTTTGATGAAATGATTGTGTCAGCTTGGTATACAGTAACACAGTATCATTTGTTTTTGGGTCCAATGATTGAAGGAGAAAGAAGAGATGCGATCAATCGAGCAATTGATGTCTTGATTGAAAATACGTCTTTAAATGAGAATTCTAAACCAGATGAAATTCGTAGTGTATTAAAAGAACAGAATTCATTGATTCTAGAGTATAAGAGAAAACTTTCAAAAAATGTTCCCTATAAATTATTGAGTAGTTTTTCATCTGAACTAACAAAAGATAAGGGGGATGCGTATCGTATTGAATATATTCAAATATTGAATCAAGAAATTCATCTGCCTTATATTATTGAGAATGGAGTGGGGATTGGTAAGTATGTTGTTTTACAAGAGGAATGGATTCCTTTCTTAATGGATAATTATTTGATTATTAAAAATTGGATTCAGTATAATAAGATTCAATTTCTTCAAATGATCAATCCGGGCGTGCCTGGAATTATTAATAAACTGGATGATGAAAGGAATAATGTAAGGCATTTAGAAAGAGTTCGTGATTTGTGGAATGCGCATATTGAAGTGTCAAATAAAGAAATTGTGGATATATATACAGGTAATAAATTAGAATCTACGTTTGATGTGGATCACTTCATTCCGTGGTCTTATGTAGCACATGATGAAATGTGGAATTTGATACCGAGCAATGCGAGCGCAAATCGCTCAAAGAGTAATCATTTGCCAGAGTGGGATTTGTACTTTAATAAGATGGCAAACATGGAGTATGACTTATATAAGAGTGTTGTAGAATATGATTCAATACATAAGCTATTTGAGAAGTGCTATGCCAAGAATCTTCAGTCTTTGTGGGCTATTGAAGAATTGTATATTAAAGGTAATACGGAATATGAGTTTAAACATAAGTTAGAAGCGCATATGCATCCTTTGTATGAGGCGGCTAGAATGCAGGGGTATAGTGAATGGAAAATATAATAATTTCAAAAGAGTTTCTAGATTGGTATGACTATTACAAGGAGTGTAAAGAAAAGTATTCGAGTTTAGTAAATGATGTAGAGAATAAAATGATTTGTGGTAAATATAAAGATATTAAACTTCCTTTTTCAAATATGAATACGAATCATTTGAATCGTGATATAGATAGTCTTGAAAAAATTCGTATATTAATGATGCAGGGAAGTACAAGTCAGTTTAATGTAGAAATTGAACTTGTGAAGGAAAAAATGTTAGAGTCTTGTCGAAATGTGAACTTTGGCATATTGTGCAATCCTTTGGCAAGTATGCTTTATCGTATGATTTTGGATTCAAGTAAAATAAAGAAACATATTGATGATGTTTCTAAACAATGTAAAGAAAATGATTTTTATATTTCTGTATTTATTCCTGTTTATTTAAGACATTTTTATGCCTCAATTTGTGAAGAGTGTATAAAGGGATATAGTTCATATGGTTTTATGGAGTTACTAAATTCTTTAATTGAAGAGGATAAGTTTAGTGAGGCTTGTAGTTTTTGTCCAATCTATGAAGAAATTTATATCCAAGCAAATGAAAAGGGATTGCTTTCAAAAGAGTTAATACGGGTGATGCAGCAGTATGGTGTGGATGTACCTGTTACTAAAAAAGAAACGAAACTACCTAATATACCTACAAAAGCAGAGAGAAAGAAGTCTAAGAAATTAGGTATAGAAACACGTAAGAAAATCGTTGGTGATGGTGTTAAAAAAATCTTGGATATGAGTGATGATGAGCTTGTTCGTAAGTATGATGGTAAATCAGAGGATGAAGTTCAAGAAATGCTTTATGAGGAGCCTTGGTGCGAGGATGAATATTTTGATGATGATTTACTTGCGTTTCTTAGCGTATTAACATGTATGAGTATAGATTTTGAGGATGCCTTTATTAATTGGTTGGCTCATTTTATATTTAGAAGATTGATTGATATACATAAGAAAGTGGTGGTTGAGCCACCTAAAATGGTGAAGACAACTCCACCTAAAGTACAATCCCCAAAGATTCGAAAGGTAAATCAAGGTGGTGCTCCAAGGACTAAATCACCTAAGATTTGTAGTGAGCATGTGAGTCAACCTTCTAGAAAGACAAATCAAAGCAGGGCTTCAGTAGCTATTAAACAGAAGGAAACATCAAATGGCAAGGGTGGAATTATTTTCTTGATCATTATTGGACTTCTGTTTGGATATGGATATATTTCTTTGAAAAAGGAAGAGGCAGAATGGAATATGGCACAGGAGCAGTATCGTATTGAGAGTAGGCGGAAATCTGAACAAAATGAATTTAGGGCAAGGGAAGAAAAACGTAAGAAGAAAGAGGGACAAAGTTCAAACTCATCATCTTCTTCGTCTTCATCTTATGATGAAGGAAGTGAGGATGCATATTCTGGTGATTATGATGAGAATCGTTACGATAACGATGAAAATTATCGTGATGGTGTAGATGATATGTTGGATGAACTGGGAGAATAAAGAAAAATACAGTGAAAGACTTATTGAATATTTGTATACTCATGAGTAGTATACTTACGAGTATACAAATTTATTCGGAAGGCTTTTGTCTTGTGAGTAAGACAAAAATATATGAATGTTGTCTTGTTAATAAGACAAAAAAGTGTTAATATTGTCTTGTATGTAAGACAATATCTAGATATGATAAGGTGAAGAAGGTTGATGTATATGAATCGAGATGTTTTGAAACAAATAATAATAGATCAAAAGGAGATGTATCTTGATAATCCATTGATTTCTAGGGATTATGATTTAGAAGAAAATGTAAACTATTGTTTTGTCGGTATTCGAAGAACAGGAAAATCATATATGATGTATCAACAGATTCACAATTTAATGAATGATGGAATTTCATCGTCACAAATTATATATGTTAACTTCGAGGATGAGCGTCTATTGGAGATTGGTGTGGATGATTTAAATACAATATTAGAGATTGGTATTGAATTTTCTGGCTCGAAAGGGAAACCATACTTATTTTTAGATGAGATTCAGAATGTTGATGGTTGGGAAAAATTTGTTCGTAGAGTTGCGGATATGAAATATCGAATCAATATCACAGGAAGCAATAGTAAGATGCTAAGTAAAGAAATAGCTTCTACTTTAGGTGGAAGATTTATGATTGTGAATGTATTTCCATATTCATTTAAGGAATATTTGAGTGCAAATCATATTGAGAATATAATGCTTGCTCAAATAGGTACAAAAAAGCGTGCAGATATTGTAAGTCAATATGAACAGTATGTGACTTATGGAGCTTTTCCTGAATTGGTGGATATTAAAAATAAAAGACCATTTTTAAATAATATTTATCAAACTGTTTATTTACAGGATATTATTACAAGAAACAAAATTACAAATGATTTTGCGGTGCGATTAATTTTAAAGAAGATTGCAGAGTCTGTAACGAAAGCTTTGTCTTTTAATCGGTTAACGAATATAGTGAAAAGTGCTGGGATTTCGATTGGAAAACAAACGGTAATCAATTATGTAGGACATATGTTAGATTCATATTTGATATTTTCACTACAAAATTATGCAGCAAAGCTTGTGGAAAAAGAAACATCACCTAAGTATTATTTCATGGATACTGGACTGTTGGGGTTGATGTTGTTGGATTACAAAACAGCTCAATTGGAAAATTTGGTTGCGGTTGAGCTGATTCGAAGATATGGATTTGAAAATGTGTATTTCTTTGAAAATAATATCGAAGTAGATTTTTATATTCCAAGTGAAAATTTGGCAATACAAGTGAGTATGCAAGTATTAGATGATGTAGATACTTTAGAACGTGAAACGAAGGCATTTGTGAAATTGAATCAATTTATCCCAGATACAAAGTGTCTTCTTGTTACAAATAGTGAGGAAACAAAATTGAATTGTGATGGAATAAAGATAGATGTGGTTCCAATTTGGAAGTGGTTGTTAGATTAGAAAAGGAGATTGACATGTGAGTCGATCTCCTTTAATCCTTCATTGCGATATATTCATAGGTTGGTGTGAAGTTTTGGCTGTCTTGAAGCTTATAGTACTGCATAAAAATGCGTGTCATAATATTTGGAATTTCTGCTTCTGTTGGTTGGGATAGAATGATCAAATATTGCATGGCACTGTAGCGTGTACAAACATCGACTTTTCGAATGTTTTTGTGGATGGCTTCACCCATATTTGTTAAGGCTTCTTCAATTTTTTCAATATATGGAAGTGTGTCTTCTACAGTTTCCATCGTTACCATCACCAAATAACAACAAGAATGATTTCGAACCATTAGTTGATGTATGTACTCATAGTGTCGAGTGAATTCTCTAAAATCTAGACTTAAAGCGCCTGTATAACTTCCACTTGTATGTAGGGATTTGGCAATTTGTTTTAGGTCTGCCATATTATTGGATGTGTTTTTATGTTGAATCTGATTGTAGAAAGAATAGTTGTTTTTACCATTTTGTTTTACATAATATAAGGCTTTGTCAGCTTTTGAACAAGCATCTTCAAAATTATCATTTTTTGTGGTCATGAGCATACCTGCAGAGAGTGTCGCAAAATGAATTTCATGATCGTTTTCTACAATACCTTTGAATTGTTCGATTAAATCGGACATGATAGTTTCGGTTTCTTCAATACTTACTTTTGGTAAGAATAGAAGGAATTCGTCTCCACCCATTCTGCATGTGATTTTATCTAATGGAATGTCTAATAATAGTTTTCCTAAGCTTTGTAAAGCTCTATCTCCTGCTTTATGTCCATAGACATCATTGATTTTCTTAAGATTATCCATATCTAAAAAGATAAGGCATCCCGTTGTTTTTTGCATCGCAATCGCTATATACTTTTGGCCTACACTACGTACAGGAAGGCCTGTAAGATAGTCGTAGTTCTTTGTTTCTTCCTGATTTTTAATAGTCGATACAACATCGGATATAAATTTATCGATTGTATTTTCTTGAACCGGAATAATTTCGTGTTCTAAGTTAAATAAAGATCCATCATCCATGAGTTTAAGAAAGATTTGGGTGATTTCAGGATCAAATTGTGTACCTGCATTTTTTTCGATTTCTTCTTTGATTTGATTAAAACTAAGCGCATTACGATAGATTCTTTTTGAATTCATAGCATCATAACTATCGGCAAGCGTAATGATACGTGCTTGAATAGGAATTTCATTACCTTTCAGTCCATCGGGATAGCCAGTACCATCGTAATGTTCATGATGACTTCTTGTGACTTCACCTAGGTGAGGTATGATTGTGATATCTTTTAGGATGTCTTGGCCAATAATCGGATGTTGTTTGATTAAATTAAATTCATCTTCCGTTAATTGACCTGGTTTATTTAAAATTTGATCGGGAATACCAATCTTTCCAATGTCGTGTAGATAAGCACAGCTTTTAATGTTTTCGATTTCCTGATCTGTCCAACCAAGATTTTTCGCAATCAAAGCAGCATATTGAGCAACACGCCTTGAATGACCACGTGTATATTCGTCTTTTGCCTCAATCGTTGTCGAAAGAGATTGCATCATTTGAAGTGTTATTTTTTTGTTTTCTTTCTTTTCAATTTCCAATTCCTTTTGATGGCGTGTTTGTTCCACAACATGAATTTTATGGATGGTACGAACAATGTTTGCGAGTAGTAATATGATCATGCCAATACCCGTAAAGAGGCCAGAAACCATAGATACAAAATAAACGGATATACCTTCAATGGCTACGCAGATTAAAACTAAAAAGAGTCCGAAAAGTAAGAAGTAGTCTGAGCGGGATTTACTTGTTGAATGTATATATTGATATAAATGAATAAATACCATAATAAATACGCAGATCAGAATGCATTGGGCAACGGGCAATGTTTCAATGTAGTCCTTAACTTTTGTCAAATATAGGATGGATGAAACTACAAAGTTTAAAAGGGCAATGTAGCCAATATATTTATAGAGCTTTCGATGTTTTCCATTTTGGATGCTATCGGCATAGAAAAGTATTGGTAAAGGACTAAGCATGATCATCACAAAGCATAATGAGGCTAGAGAAGATGCGTTTGGTACTAAGATTTGGCGGATTTTGGATTCTCCAAGCATCCAGATGGCTCCCATGATCATACACCAGCCCAAATATTCCGTGCTGAAATTGGTGTGATAAGTAAATTTTAGGGCTGAACCAAATAGAACGGATGTAATGCCGGCAAATAAAATGAAGAAGGCAATGAATGTGGACATTTTATAATCGCTATATATATGTTGCCAAATATCGATTTCACTTCCACAATAAATTTCGTTGACTACACCAGAATAGTTAGAAGTATAGGTTGTAAGTTCAATGCGTAATGTTTTTCCTGCATCCTTATAGGTCGTGGGGCAAAATATATATCGACTCGCCGAATTTTTACCGGCAAGGCGCGTATCTTTTGTAGAATATTTTGTACGTAATGTATTATCTACATAGAATTTAACATCTTGTAAGGAGGAGCGAATCGCAAAGGAAGTTTCATTATAATCTTTAGGAAGAGTTGTATGAATAACCATTGTATGGCCAGGTTTTACTTCATATTTTCCTGGGATATTAATTTTTTGTTTGGAACCATCTTCTTTTTCCCAATAAAACGTTTGTGTATAGACAATGGAATGAGATTGAACATCATGCTCTTGTTCGTTGGCTCCAAAGAGTTGCATGAAACAAAACCATCCTAAAATGGCAATCATTAAGGTATAGAAGAATACTTTTATTCCTTGTAGGTTATATTTTTGTGTACGCATTCTTAACCCCTTCTTCCCTAATCAGAGTATCCCTTTTTTTAAGAATGGTGTCAATGATTTTGTTGACAAACCTATTCATGAGCTATAGAATATTAATGTTCTAAATAGAACGATAAGGAGAATGCATATGCACTTTTGGGATGAACATAAAACGATTACGAGATATTATGAGATGAAGATGGCGGGGGTTTGTGAAAAGTATGACTTACGTCAGATGGAATATGACATATTGATGTTTCTTTACAATAATCCAAAATACAATACGGCGGCGGATATTGTTCGTATTCGTAAGTCTACAAAGTCTCATGTTTCAACTTCACTTAAAGTATTAGAAAATCGTGGCTTGATTGAAAGAAGAGTGGATCCTGCAAACAAAAAGCGTGTCACAATTCATTTGCTTCAATTGGCCAATGAAGTGATTGAAGATGGTAAGTGGGCGCAAAAAGAGTTTGTGCAAGACATGTTTGATGGTCTAACGGAAGAAGAAATCAAGATGTTTATGAATGTTTTTCAAAAGGTGTATGACAATGCAGTAAGGATGATTTCAAATGAGTAAAAATAATTATAAAATTAAAATGCCGGATTTAATGGAAGCTATTTTTGATGCTTGTTATTTGATCTTTGACTTAATTGCTGGAATCTTATTCTTTGTATATTCAAAAGGAAATCCATTGTTTATTTTATATGGTGTATTAACACTAACGTTGTGTGGTGGAGATGCATTCCATTTGGTTCCTCGTATTAAAAGAGCTGTATATGGAACAAATGACAAAATCAAAAGACAACTTGGTATTGGATTGCAGGTATCTTCAATCACAATGACAATATTTTATATTATCTTATTGTTTATCTGGAAATTAACTTTCCCAACGCTTACAGCTCCACTTTGGATTGAAGCTATGATTTGGATTTCAGCCATTATTCGTATCGTAGTATGTTTCTTACCACAAAACAATTGGACGAGTGAAGAAGGGAATATGAAGCTTTCTGTAATTCGTAATGCTGTATTTGCCGTAACTGGAATTGGTGTAATTCTTCTTTATGCGATTTCAGGGAATATGTATGATTTACACTTAAACCGTATGGTTGCAGCTATTATTATTTCGTTTGGTTGCTATATTCCAGTTACTTTGTGGTCTAAGACAAAGCCAATGATTGGATTGTTGATGATTCCTAAGACTTGTGCTTATATGTGGGTCATTGTGATGGGATTACAATTATTATTTTAATTCACAAAACTGGTGCTTATAGCACCTTTTTAATTTTCTAAAAGAAGAATATCGTTGTGAAATTATATTCTTCTAAATAAATTACCGAAAAAATCGACATATTTCTGAATGATAGGTATACTATTGGTAGTAGGATTGGTGGTGTTCACATGAAAACTTGTAAAGAAATGGCTTTAATTTGGAATATTAGTGTTCGCGCAGTTACGAGTTTGTGTAAATCAGGAAGAATTCCTGGTGCTGTTAAGAATGGAAAAAGTTGGGAAATTCCAGACGAAGCAACAAAACCGGTAGATGGAAGAATTTCATCTGGTGAATATTGTAAAAAAGGGATGACTACAGATAGAAAGCCTTTGCCTATTGGTATTTCAGACTATGTGCGTGCTCAATCGGATTATTACTATGTGGATAAAACGATGTTAATTAAGGAGTTTTTAGATCAAAAGCCATTGGTTTCATTATTCACAAGACCAAGAAGATTTGGAAAAACATTGAATATGGATATGCTTAGAGTGTATTTTGAAATGACGGATGAGGATACATCTAAATATTTTGAAGATAAGAATATTTGGAAGTGTGGGAAAGACTATCGTTTGCATCAAGGTAAATATCCTGTGATTTTCCTTACTTTTAAAGATGTAAAGTTTGATTCTTGGCAGGCCACTGTAGAGAAAATTAAATCGTTGCTTCAAGAAGAATATGGAAGGCATCAGGAATTGTTGAGCAGTTTAAAAATATCGGATTATGAAAAGGAATATTTTAATAAAGTATTAAGTGCAACAGAAAATGAAGTAGAATTGTCTTTTTCACTTGAAAAGTTGTCGAAGATGCTTGCATCTCATTATGATAAAGCTCCAATTATTATTATTGATGAATATGATACTCCAATCCAGGAAGGGTATTCTAAGGATTTCTATGATGAAATCATTGGCTTTATGAGAAATTTCTTTTCTGGTGCTTTTAAGGATAATAAAAATCTTTCTTACGGCTTTTTAACTGGAATTTTGAGAATTGCTCAAGAAAGTATTTTTAGTGGATTAAATAATTTAACTGTGAATTCAGTGATGGATGAAGCATATGATCGTTATTTTGGATTCACAAATGAAGAAGTAAGTGAAATGTTAGATTATTATGGAGCTACTGAAAAAGAGAGTGAACTTCAAGAATGGTATGATGGATATTTATTTGGGAATGAAGAAATTTATAATCCGTGGTCAGTCATTAATTATATTTCGAAGGGATGTGTTCCACAGGCATATTGGGTAAATACTGGAAAGAATGAGATTCTCGAAGATGTTTTAAAAGTGGCGGATGAGGATATTACAGAAAAGCTTTATTCTTTAATTCGTGGGGGTAAAGTTTTGGCAAGAATAGATCAAAATGTTGTTTATCGTTCACTTACAGAGGATCCAACTAATATTTATAGTTTATTATTGGTAGCTGGATATTTGAAAACAACGATTAAAGAATTGCAGGCGGATGGATCTTATTTGTGCCAAGTATCGATTCCAAATAAAGAGATAGCTTCTGTTTATAAAAGTGAGATTTTGGCACATTTGATGAAGATTGGTGCAGTTTCAAGAACGACTGCAGATAAGATTGCGGAAAGTTTGTTCTTAAATGATTATGTTAAACTAGAAAAAGCTATTTCGGAATATATGGATAAAACAATTAGCTTCTATGATACAGCCAGTGAATCTTTCTATCATGGCATGATTTTAGGATTGATTTCGATGATGGATAATCAGTACAAAATAAAATCGAATAGAGAGTCTGGTAAAGGAAGATTTGACATTGGTTTAATACCTAGAGATGATAAGTATCCTGGAATGATTATGGAACTAAAGTGGAAAAAAAATCTTGATGATGATGAATTAACACTTTTGGCAGATGAAGCTCTTTGTCAGATTCATAGTATGGAATATGATTCTGAAATGAAGAGTGAAGGAGTGAAAAAAATATTGAAATTTGGAATTGCGTTTTCTGGAAAGAGTGTTTGTGTTAAAACAAATTAGAACAGTAGTTTTACTGATGATTTCTAAGACTGGGTCATTGTGATGGGATTGCAATTATTATTTTAGAACTTCTTCAAGAGAACGCTTACTCGACGTTCTCTTTTTCTATATGAATTTAGAAATTTAGAGCATCTAATTCAATGAAAATAGGTTATTTTAGATCAAATAGGAACGATCGTTACAAATGTATTGGAATTCACAATATTTTCACATTGGACATTTATAATAGGAATTGGCTACTGGATGTAGTAACGGTGAACCCTCTGAATGAAAAGGATGATATCTTGAGTTCTTAAAGATTCCGATTTTGTAGGAGGACGTGTTTTATGTATATTTATCTATATATTGATGTTGCCATGTGTTTAATGGCACTAGTAGAAATACTAAGAATTACATTATTGATTATAGAAAAATGTAAAAGACACTAGTTCACCCAAACCCAACGGATTAAACTAGTGTCTTTACACTAAATAAATTCAGAGGAACCACTGTATCCAGTAGTCTTTCTGTATGATTATTAAACAATTGATATATATAAAAGTCAAGTTGAATCCTATCTAATTCAATGAAAATAAGTCGTTTTAGATGAAATAGGAACAATCGCAACAAATTTACGGGAATTAAAAATGATATCTGTTTGTGTTCTTTACAGATCCTTCAATTTTTTTGTAGGAGAAGATGATGTATATATATTGATGTTGCCATGATTTTAATGGCACTAGTAGAAATACTAAGAATTACATTGATTATCATAGAAAAATGTAAAAGACACTCGCTCATGTACATTAGTGTCTTTATTGTATTACTTTAATCCAAACAATGTTTCGATACAAGAATCATCCATTACACGATCTGTTGGTGGCATATTGGCATGTTCTAATAGTGAGTCTACGTGGTCTTTGATGGTTACATCTACAAGTTTATTGACGTCGATTCCTCTGAGTTCAAAGAATAAGAATGGGTTTTCGTCGAGTTTGGTTCCAATTCCGTAGAGTACGGCAGCAACGTGCTTGCACATTAAGGCCCAGTCGGGACAGCTACAGTTGAAACTGATTTCTCTTTGGCTTGGGAATAGTCCGTTTTCGGATAGGAATATTTCTTTTAAACTTTCGGGGAATTGCCCATTCACAAGTTCTTGTAAGTTTTGGATTTGTGAACTACATTTTTCAATGATGTCTTCACAAATTTCTTCTTTTAGTGGACTGATATTGATTTCCACTTTGTATGGTGCTTTTCTTGATCCTTGTACACGTGCTTTTACCTTACCCTTAACAATTTGTAAGTCCACAACTGCACCTAAACGAACATATCTTTTTCCTCGTTCGATACGACTGGCATAATCGGCATATTGTTCAATATTTTTACACCATGCCATGCCCCACCAGCTTTTTGCGATTTGCCTTCCATCCACAATAATGGGATGCATTTCTTTTCCTTTGTTTTTTGCGGTTTTAACACTTTCTTGTGCTTTTCTTTGCAATTCTTCTATGCTCATTTGCGAATATTGCATGCTTGCTGTCCAATATTTTGCCATAGTCTACACATCCAATCTTAATAAGTCCATTAGTTCATTTGTATCTAGTTCGGTAATCCATTTTTCTTGGCCAGAGGCAAGGATGGAATTTGCGAGTTCTTGTTTAGATTCGATTAATTTATCAATTTTTTCTTCAATAGTTCCATTTGAAACGAGTTTATGGACAAAGACTTCTTTGGTTTGTCCAATACGATAGGCTCGATCGCTTGCTTGGTTTTCTACGGCTGGATTCCACCAACGGTCAAAGTGAATGACGTGGTTGGCAGCTGTTAGATTGAGTCCGGTTCCGGCTGCTTTTAATGATAATACGATATATGGAACGTATGTGTTTTCGTCATTAAATTTTTCAACGATTCCTGTACGCTTTTTAGCTGGAATACCACCATGAATAATATATCCCTTCTTATGGAAAATAGATTCTAGGTATTGGGATAGGGGTTCACACATTTCTTTATATTGTGTAAATACCAATACTCTTTCCCTTTTCTCATAGATGGTCTCACACAACTCCTTCAACATTGCATATTTTCCACTATCCTTTGGATTGTAGTTGGTATCATGAATAAATTGGTCTGGGTGATTACAGATTTGTTTTAATTTCGTCAATAACGCAATCACAATACCTCTTCTTTGAAGGCCTGTGGATTCCAATATTTTTTGTTCTGCTTTATCAACTTCTTTACGATACAAAACAACTTGTCGTTTGGATAAATCCACATGTTCAGTGATTTCCATTTTGTCTGGTAAATCTGAAATGATTGTTTTATCTGTTTTTAGGCGTCTTAAAATGAATGGGGAAACCATCATCTTTAATTTTGTCATATATTCAGGATAGGCTTGTACTTTCTTTGCGTATTCCTTAAAGTCAGATGCACTACCTAATAATCCTTTGTTTAAGAAGTCAAATAGTGACCATAAATTGGATAGGTCATTTTCAATCGGAGTACCTGTCATTGCGATGCGCATATGGCTAGGAATCTTTTTAATGGCACGTGTTTGTTTGGTTGCCGGATTTTTAATGGCTTGTGCCTCATCCAAAATCAAACAGTCCCATATTCTTTCTTGTAAAAATTCATTGCGTAATGCCATCCCGTAGGTTGTTATTGTGATAAATGTGTCATCATGTACAATATTGTTTTTTCCATGAAGAATATAATATGGCATTTTAGGGGCAAAGCGATCTATTTCTTTTGACCAGTTTCCAAGTAGCGATGCAGGAACAATCAATAATACATGTGCATCTTTCTTTTTTTCATACATCTTCTCTAAAAAAGAAATGACTTGAAGTGTTTTTCCTAGTCCCATATCGTCGGCTAGGCATGCGCCAAAACCTAAATCATTCATTTGATTTAACCAATTGTAGCCACTCTTTTGATAAGGTCGGAGTGTTGCGTTTAAATATTTTGGTTGAGCTTTGTTTTTGATTTTTGAAGGATTTTTTAATTTACCTAAAATATCCCTTAACCATTTTCCATTTGATATTTGTATACCCATATCGACATCAATATCATCATCATTTGACATATATGTTTTTGTCAAAGCTTCCTTTAAAGTAATAGTTCCATCATATTGTTCCATTTGTTCAAGAAGTTGTTGAAGCTTGTTATGATTAATTTCTACCCATTGACCTTTAAGCCATGCAAGGCCTTCTTCCATTTTTAAAAGTTCACTAATTTCCTTCTTTGTAAGGGCACGCCCATTAACAATTAGAGATGGTTGTAAGGATAGTATGGAGTCAAAGCCAAACATGGATGGTTTGGTATCTCCAATGTTCACATTGATTTTCACAGAAGAATATTTCTTCTTCCACCAATTTGGTACTCTACACTTAATGCCACAAGCCTCAATGTCAGGCACACTTTTTAATAAAGAATAGGCTTCTTTACTAGTTAATCTGATGGGATGGAACAAATCACCGGTTTCCATATATTGGGCAATCAAAGTATTCTTTTGAGCGACTACATTTAGGCAAGATAATAAATTTAATAATTGTTCTTGATCGTTTTTATATTCGACTAGTGCATGCTTAAGTGGCATATGAACAATTCGATTTTCTTTGTCTTTTGTGGCATACGTCGCTAAAAACGCAAACGGAAAGTCTGCATCTTCTTCGTTTTCGACTAAGTGAAAATAGATTCGTTTTGCGATTTTTAAATCTTGGGATTTTTCTTGAAGATACATTTGAACTGTACCCTTGTATGATTTCATATCCAAACAGAATTGATTATTTAACTTTTCAAATACGTTTTGAATCCACTTTTCATCAATATATTCTGTACCAATCGCAAAAGGAATAATAGACATTAAATATTCTAAGTCTTCACTTGATGCTTCTACTTTAGTATCTTCTCTAGCTACTTCTAGTTCAGGACGATTACTTAAAAGTTCAATGAATTTCAAAGAGAGTTGATACAAATAAAAAGCACTAGGCGTCAATCCCTTTAGATTGTTTTCAAACCCCAATTCATAGAGTGCCAAATATTTGTCTTTTTTGAATTCCTCAGCCCATTTTGAAGTATTTTCTTCTTTTGTTTCATCAATATGAAATCCGTTTTTGGTAAAAATAAAATTTAGTTTATTCATGATAATTTAACCCCGATTGTATTATTTTTCTACATTTTATCATATATATTAAAACAATTGATAAACATATCAATAATGCTTTAAAGAATTTGTAATATGTGTCAATGGAATTATTTCTTCCAATTTCGTTCAAATTTCGTTTTCTCTGATTCGATAAGGATTAGAGTGATTGATGATTTTGAATTAGAAGAATTCACAAAAAATGAGTGTTGTAATTTGTTTTCATTGTTTCTTTACTATCACTACAGTGATATAATTGGCTTGAAGGAGATAAATATTAATGGATAATAAAATAATTTTGTACCATGGATCTGAAAAAATAATAGAGAATCCAATATTTGGTGCTGGTAAAAAGAATAATGATTTTGGGTTGGGATTTTATTGTACAGAAAGTAATGATTTGGCAAAAGAATGGGCAGTATCATCTTTAAATGATGGTTATTCCAATAAGTATACTTTAGATACAGAGTATTTGAAAATTTTGAATTTAAATAGTTCGGATTATACGATTTTAAATTGGATTGCGATATTGGTAGAGCATCGTCTTTTTTCAATTAAAACGCCTGTGGCTAGACGAGCAAAACAATATTTGATTGATTATTTTAGTATCAATGTGAATGCATATGACTTGATTATAGGCTATCGTGCGGATGATTCTTATTTTGATTATGCAGAAAGTTTCTTGAATAATACAATTTCAGTTGAGCAACTCGCACAAGCTATGAGATTAGGCAAATTAGGAGAACAGATTGCCATTAAGTCGCAGTTTGCGTTTTCAAATTTAAAGTTTGAAGGGTACGAGGTTGCTGATAAAAATCAATATTATGATTTACGTAAAGTAAGAAATGATGAAGCAAACCAATATTATTTGAAAATGCTTGATCAAGAAATGGATGGACTGTTTATTCAAGATATTATAAGAGAGGGCATTACAAATGATGATCCACGCATACCAAGAAATATATGTAAATAATGCACAAACAATGTTAGGAGATGCCTTTGATTATGCCATCAATACTTGTCATATTTCAGGTGATGATTTTGTGAATATGTTTGTCGTAAGTTCATTTAGTGAACGTATTGAAAATGGGGAGCCTGCGTGTGTGGCGGGTAAAAGTGGCATCGAGCTTGTACATGAAATTGTGTTTGAGACCATGCAAAAAGAGTTGAATATTGAATCTGAAGTAAACTATAGTCGTTCATGTGAGTATTGGATTGGTTGGGCTGTTGCCTATTACCAATGGTATTCAGACAGAAGTTTTAAAGAGATATTTAATGTTTTAAGTTTTGAAGATTTGAAAAGAATGTATTATACACTTCATGAGGCGGATATTTCTAAGTTTGTAGATATTGTGGATTCTAAAATGAAAGAGTATTATGTGGAAACAAACTTAAAGCGTATTCGAACTACTTATGGTTATACTCAACAAGAATTATCGAATCTTTCTGGTGTAAGTCTTCGTTCAATTCAGTTGTATGAACAAAGAAATAAAGATATTAATAAGGCGAGCGTAGATAAGTTGTATCGTATTTCTAAAGTATTTGGTTGTAAGATAGAGGATTTAATTGAAAAATAATATACGAGGATAGAATTCAATGTCGTTCTATCCTTTTTTTTGAATAATTTAGTAGAATTCACAATGTTTTCACATTGGCCTTTTATAATAGGAATTGGCTATTGGATATAGTAGGGTGGTACCTCTGAAATTAAAAGTAATTTAGCTTGAGTTCTCAGCTCGATTCCGATTATTGTAGGAGGTTGTCATATGTACATTTATCTTTATATTGACGTTGCCATGTGTTTAATGGCTTTAGTGCAAATACTACGACTTACGTTAATGATTATCGAAAAATGCAAAAGACACTAGTCCACCTTTCCCGCAAAGAAGTTAAACTAGTGCCTTAGCATTAGAATGATTTCAGAGCAGCCACTGTATCCAGTGGCTTTTCTCTATTTGTATTATACCGATAAAGGAATGGTTATGCAAATAATATAGAGTTTGTTAATTAATGAAGAAAATAATTATCTGGATCGTTTAAATAAAGAAAGATTGGAGGCATATGAACAATAAAATAATTAAGTTTATGAATGGTGATTTACAGATTGATGTAACGGTTTCGCCAAATGAAGAAACTGTCTGGTTAAATCGAAATCAATTAGCAACCTTATTTGACAGAGACGTTAAAACAATCGGTAAGCACATTAATAATGCATTAAAAGAAGAACTTGATTCTTCAACTGTCGCAAAATTTGCGACAGTTCAAAAAGAAGGCTCTAGAAATATAACAAGAGAAATAGATTATTACAACTTAGATATGATTATTTCCGTTGGCTATCGAGTAAAATCACAAAATGGTGTAATTTTCCGAAAATGGGCGACATCTATTCTTCATGATTTCATGATCAAAGGTTATGCAGTAAACCAAAAACGTTTAGATGTTTTAAATAAAACAATCGCGATTCAATCAAGAATGCTTGCCTCTGCTTTAAACATTGTAGAAGAAGTGTTGAATGTTGTTGATGCCTATTCGAATGCATTAACTCTTCTAGATGATTATGATCATGGAACGATTCCTAAGCCGGATGGTATAGCTTCTATTTATCATTTGACTTATGAAGAGTGTCGTGAATTGATTGATTCTATGAGGTATGGCAACTTTTCAGATGTATTTGGTGTTGAAAAAGAACAGGGTAAATTAAATGGAATAATTGCAGCGGTATATCAAAATGTTTTTGGAACTGAATTGTATCCAAGTATTGAAGAAAAAGCTGCAAACTTACTCTATTTCTGAGTTAAAGATCATCCTTTTGTGGATGGGTGTAAACGTATAGGTGCTTGCATATTCTTAGAATTTCTTAATAAGAATAAACATCTTATTATCGATGGGAAACAAATTATTTCAGATAGTGCCTTAGTCGCCATTACATTGATGATTGCAGAATCTAGACCAGAAGAAAAGGAAACGATGGTCAAACTTGTAATGAATTTTTTAAAAAGTGAATTTTGTGTAAATTAGGATCTTTTGATATAGTGGAGGATTGTTCAATGTTGACAACGAGGCTTAAATTCAGTAGAATAATCATCAGTTAGTCATCTCTAACAAGGGATGACTTCTTTTATGAGAAGTGAGTTAGAATAATCTAACTGCGGAGGTATAATGAAAAAGATTCTATATATTTTTATTGGATGCATATCATTAGGATTAGGAATTATTGGTGTAATATTACCGATTCTTCCAACAGTTCCATTTGTGTTGCTTGCTGCTTTTTGTTTTGCAAAATCAAGTGAAAGATTGGATGGTTGGTTTAAGAATACGAAGTTGTATAGAGAGAATAATATTAAGAATGGTATGACAAAACAAGCTAAGATTCGTATTATGTGTTCAGTAACTTTATTGATGAGTATTGGATTTATCACGATGGGATTAAAGGGCATTGTGGTTGGTAATATTGTTTTATTGATAGTTTGGATTTTTCATATGGCTTATTTTACATTTGGAGTAAAGACTGTATGAAAAGGGTTTTGAATTATTTACTCGCAATTAGCTTTATTCTTACAATCATGGTTCCAATCACGGGAATCATAGTTCATAAATTAGCTGCTACACTATTCTTAATGCTTGCTTCGATTCATGTCTTCTTATATAGAAAAAGATTGGATTTGAAGTATATTCTTATTATTGTATTAACTATATTATCCTTTGTTTTAGGAATATTAGGATTAATTATGGTTGAACATCCAATAATACTAATTCTTCATAGAACAGTGTCGATTGTATTAATATTCTTATTAGCCATTCATATATATAGGTTTCATAGAAGAATTGCCGTTGCATAATGTGACGGCTTTTATTATATTCAAAGTAATGGCAAATATGATGACGGATGAGTTTGAAAAAAGATAGGAATGAAGGGATAAGAACTCTGTCGTAAAATATTGAATGATTCAGGATGGTATTATAATTCTAAGATGTTTTCAATTTGAATTGACAAATTTTTGGGGTAGGAGTATGTTCTGACTGAAGAGAAAATAAGTAAACTAAAACAAATGTATTGCAGTTGAGTTTGGAGATGATATTTTGTATTCAGAACTAGAATATTTAAATTGGATATTTCGTATCGTGTTGGCTACTTTATGTGGTTGTGCCATTGGATATGAAAGGACTAGTCGAAATAAATCGGCTGGGATTCGAACACATGCGATTATTGCACTAGGATCTTCAATGTTTATGATTATTTCTAAATATGCGTTTTTTGATGTGTCGACGGCGGATGGAGCTAGAGTGGCAGCACAAATTGTTAGTGGAATTGGATTTATTGGTGCTGGCGTAATCTTTGTGAAAGATGATTTGATTCAAGGACTTACTACAGCAGCTGGAATGTGGACTACTTCTGGCATAGCTGCATGTATTGGTGCTGGATTGATTTTTATTGGTGTTTTTGCGACATTATTTCTAGTCGTTCTTCAAAAGATATTTCATTATCCTTTTTTCAATCAAATTGATCATCCTAATGTATTGATTCAGACTAATATTGTTTCTAAGAATGATGAAATATATAAAATATTTGAAAAGTATGGTATAGAGGTCAATGAAATAAAAATTGATAGGAATCTAGATTTAATGACTTTTGATACAAATAGTAGGTGGATTGATCATAAAAACGAATTGTTTCAGGATTTGATGTCAATTGATGCAGTAACAAAAATATCTATTCTCTAATTAATAAAGGGACTATGGCGGATGATTTTGATGATGTGAATCATCAGCTGGAAAAATTATTGAGAGGATTGAAAATCATGAAGATTAAAGATGTAATTGAAATTCTAAAACAAGAGGGTACTTGGGTTCGTTGGAATCGTTGTACTAGAGATCGTATTTTGTTTGGAAATGAAAATCAAGAAGTAAAGAAGATTGGTGTTTGTTGGGTGGCTACAAATAAGGTGATTGAACAGGCATTAGAAAAGGGAATTAATTTCATTATTTCTCATGAGAATATTTTCTATACAACAGGTACGCATTTGGAAACTAAATTAGTAGAGTCTATAGAATATAAGAAGGAATTATTAAGTAAGGGAAATATTTGTGTGTATCGTTGTCATGATGTTTGGGATTCTATACCTGTATATGGTGTGAGTGATGTATGGGCCAAAAAGCTTGGTTTTGATTTTAGAAATAGAGTTATTAATTCTTATTATCAATGTGCAGATATTCCAAAACAAACCGTTTCACAATTAGCAAAACATGTGGCTAATGTATTAAAAGAGGATGGTGAAGATGGTGTTTATGTTTTTGGAGATGTAAATAAAGAAGTATCTCATTTGGCTATGGGGACTGGTGCTGGAACAGATATATTTGAAATGTTAGAATTCAATCCTGATGTAGTTATTGTGGCAGATGATGGAATCACAAATTATAAAGATGCTCAGTATGCGATTGACAATGATTTACCTATGATAGTAGTAAATCATGCGGGTTGTGAGATTGGTGGTTTAAAAAACATGGTGAATTATTTTAATGATAAACTTCCTGATTTTAATGTTGAGTATTTGGATGAGGGTTTTAAAATCTCTTATTTTAAATAGATTTGACCGTTGTGTAAAAGCAACGGCTTTTTTAATGGATTGTGGTTGCTTTTTATACAGAAAAAGCGTTTGATAGATATAAAGAATGAGGTATTGGGTATGTATGAATTACAATTAGTGAATAATGGCTGTTTAGCAGAGTATAGCGAAGATTATAAAGTGTTTGTTGACTCTATTTTATTGGATAGTGAGACATTAAAAAAATTAAATAGTGATGAAGATGTATATACGGATATTATTGATGTTGAGTTTTCACCTGCAGTAAAAAAGGTGGATAGAGTAGATACATTAGTAGCTGTTACATCTGGATTTATGGCGTTTTTACTGGATCAATTACTAATTCGAAAAAATATAAGGGAAAAAGATATAGATGAGGATACTATCATCAAAGTTTTACCGTTAGTATTAAGACAATATTCAGATAAGAATAAAGATATTGATAAAGAGATTGATGAGTATATAAAGAATTGGGAACATAAGATTAAGGATGCTTATAAGTATAAAAAACTAGTTTGGGATTTTTGTAGTGAATTAAGCTTTAATGGTTTATTGATTAAAGTAATTGAATATTGTTTTAATTTGAGTATTGGTTTGGATGAAAAGTCTGGCTTAATTATAAAGAAAGAAAAACATGATTTAAAAACGGATAGTATTGTAGAAAAAGCACAGATGGCTATTGTTGATTGGTTTGTTGAACAGGCTTATGCGTATAAGAAGAGTGGAAAGTGTAAAAAGGAATTTGTTCAAATTGAAAAGATAGTTAAGGATATTAAGAAGGTTGCTTTTAAGGATAATAAATTTGATAGGGAACAATTAAAAGAATGGTTCCATAACAAAGTGTTAAATGAAAAGAAAAAGTTAAATGGATTGGAATACTTTGCGGTTCAAAGTATTCCGGTAAAGGCCAATATTATTTTTGTACATAGTTATGCACATATCCGTAATTTTATTCAACAAGTAAATGAACATAATGTTGAGTCTTTAGAAGGCTTGAATATTATTAATTTTGATAAATTAAATAATGAAGCAGTGATTAGAAGAATGGATACTATTTCAACAAGTGTATTTGCAGCGTTTAATGTAGGTGTTGCAGGAGCAAAAGCAATAAAACTAGAGAAAGATCCTCTACAAAAGTTGTATGTATTCGCAATTAATATCAATATTCCAAATGTAATTCGATTGGTGAGTGTTGTTAAGGCGGATGCGGATTATATAAAAGAAGATATTGATCAATTGGTTCATAAGTCAGAAGTAGTTGAAATCAAGAAACATAAGGATATTCCATTGGATAGTTTAGAGCGTTGTTTTACAATGAATAAAATTGAAACGCGAATATTATATTCTTTGGAACTTCAAATGATTGAAGAGGATATTCAAAGAACGAAGGATAATAAAGAACAGTTATTAAAGAATAAGTGGAAAGAAAAGTGGATTGAAGTAACAGAGCAGTCTCTACAACAAAATAAAGTGTTTGAAAAGGATTCGTTAAAGACGTATGCAGCAATAAATACATATGCTTCTAACCAAGAAAATCTGTTGTGGCTTTATAATATTGCAGTTGAATTAAGTATGTTTAAACCTTATTTTAAGCTTGAGGAGAAGGATAAGAAGCTAAAACTTTCTTATACTAAATACGTAGAGGAAGTATTCTGTAGTTCACAAAATTACATTTCATATAAAGAAATCCAGAAGATTCAAAAGAGTTATAAGGATTACTATAATTATTTAGAGAATAACACTTTAAAAGCTGTTGGCGTTGCGGGTGGTGCAATTGCCGTAGCTGCTGCCACGGGGGGATTGGCATTTGTGTTTGCACCACAAATAGCGGTTGCCATATTTGGTGGGGCCTTTCCTACATTGCATGGTGCAGCCTTGGTGAGTGCATCATTAGCTGCTGCTGGAGGAGGATCACTTGCAGCTGGTGGTTTTGGTATGGCAGGAGGAGCTGTATTAATAGCAGGAGGAGGTGCTGTATTAGGATTAGGTACTTCTGGAACAGCATTATCTTTGATGATGGCACCTAAGTTTGTGCAGAATGATTATGCTAAATTACTAGCTAAGTGTGATTGTGTATTATTAAAACAACTGGATATGGAAGATGAAGTAGTGGCTTTACAACAAAAATTAGAGAATGATTTAGTTGAATATAAACTACGTTTAAAAGTATTGGAAGGTTTAGAAAATCCAACTGATGAGTGTAAGCAAAATATTAAGGCTTTAAAGAAGAGTATTGCTTACACAGAGAGAGCGAATAAGCAATTGGTTAAGTTGATATAATGAGTGATGAAAAAATGCTATGGAAAAATCTAAATATGTGTTTTTTCTTTTATAGGGTGAAAAGGAAAATTGAAAATAGTTTTTAACTTAGTGATTTTATGGGAGATATAGATGAATAAAATTTTGAGAAAAAGGAAAATACCAGTAGCGGTATTGAGAAATAATTACATAAGAGGAATAGATAAGTATAATTACGAAAAATATATGGTGGATTTTATAAATCATTCTAAATTGGTTGATGAGAAAGGTGGACTACGTTTTCATCATCAAGTAGAACAAAGTAATTCAGAGTCAGATGCGTTTAATGGATTTTATGATATTGATTTTAAAATTTTATGTGAACCCAAACAAATGCACGCACTTACATCTAATAGTATGCAAATTTACAAGACAAACACAGGAAATACAGCGTATGCAATATCCAAAAACACGAAGCCAATGGGTTATTATAATATGATGAAGGTATTTGTTGATAGGCCTCTAATATTAACTGATGGAAACGTTATTGGCGATGATCAATTATTGAATGCAGTTAATGTTATAAAAAAATTATTAGCAACTAAAAAGAATATTATGGTTTTATTACCTTTTGAGTATTATTTTGATGGATGTCAAACGGATGAAGATACTGCAAAAGAGATTATAAATAAACTCAATGTCCCTTTTGATGTAATGAGAGAATATCGAATTACTCAAACACAATGTGATTTATGTTTTATGTTTAAATCAAAAGATTATATGGTTATCGTAGAAGCTAATGATGATATAAGTTTTTATGATTTAGTACCATGTACTTGTAGTGATTTATTTGAATGTTTATATGAGGAAGGAAGCCCTTTACCGGTTATTGACGAATGATTGGGTTAAAAGGTATGTGGTGTGGCTTTTAATAATTGATTTATGTATAATGGAATTAGATGTTTACAAATGTTAATTAAGTGCTGTGTGATGCTTTGATTGAATAATATGAATTTGTAGAATTACACTTAACATGAGTGTTTGATTATGTTGTAAAATTTATTTAAAGGGAAAAGGGTAGGAATGTATTTATGGAAGATTACACAAATGAACCAAAAAAGAAGTCAGGGAAGAAAGTACTAAAAATGATTGTGAACAAAATCATTCATCCTAATATTATTAGTTTGATAGTGGTTGCGGTTATTGTTGGCGGATTGTTCTTTTTTATAGGTAAGGTATCAAACTCGGAGCCTGAGCCTGAACATAAAGAGGTGGTTACACAATTGAGTTTGAAAGATATTGGAACACTATCAACTCAAGAAGCTTATGTTACAGTTGTGGAAGCTATGGATGAAAATCGTAAATTATATGATGCTGAGGATGCACCTAAAGTACCATTTACTAATTCAGTATGTGTTTTCTCTCATGATTTTCAAATTACAGCAGGTTATGATTTTGAGAAAATTAAACCAACTGTAGAACCAAAAACAGACAGTCAAAAAGGTGTTATTACAGTACCGTTACCGAATGCTAAAATATTAACCAGTGGTATGTTGTCAGATAAAGAAGAAGTTTATTACGAGAGAGAAAGTATTTTTAATAATTTATCAGAAGAAAATAAAGCAGAGCTAAGAGCTGAAATGGGAGATAAAGCTGAAAATATAGCAATTGAAAATGGTTTGTTGAATAAAGCAAAATCGAATGCTAAAAAAGTTTTGAAGAATTTTATTTACAATATCTATGATTCAAATGATTATGATATCGTATTTGAGGATGAAAAGGAATAGTGACTTATATGAAAAAAACTCTTATAACAGTATTGATTGCAGTAGTTGTAGCTATTGTGCTGTTTTATGCATATTTAGCTATAACAAGATAAAGATTAACAGAATGAAAGAAGGCTCCAGATTACACTTGATTTGAAGCCTTCTTTATCTATACTTAAGCATATTATCAATGATATTGGTTAAAGTTTAGATATATAAATTCTCTATTGTTATCATATGGTCTAATTTGAATACCGGTAGTAACTATATGTATTTGATTATTGTATTCATATTCAGATCCATAACAAATAAATGTTAGGAATCCTTCTACAGTAGAAAAGTCTACATCGTTCTTGATATCTGCATATTGAACCATGTCTAAACAATCATATAGATTGCATTGTTTAATGACTGGCTCTTTTTCTTTGTTTGCTTCATCAAAATATTTATAGATAATAGCACAATCATAATCATCATATTTGCGAAGATTTTCTATAATTGTAGAACATTCTTGGCTGTGTTGTTCTATTTCCTGGTCAGTACAATCTAATATTGATTTTGAGTTTAATAATTTCATAAATGAGATTCCTTTTTTGATTATAAATTTTCTATATATATATTCTTATTATGGTACTTTATAAATTGTTTATCCGGAATGGCTTTATCTGGAAGTTGGATTTCCTTATCTTCATAACTCATGAACCAATCTAAAGTTTTTATATCCATTTGTGAATTCTTTAATGTGTCAGAAACTATGATTTTATAATCCATATTAATAGTGATTAAACCTTTGTAGAAAGCTTTATCATGTAGGGGATTTAAACATAGTCCATTTTTTGGATTTGTTTTCTCTGTTTTATCATCACTGACATTCCAAGGCTTTATGTGACTAGCAATCAATAATTTTTCGTTGTTTAAACCTGTAATACAACATTGGTTATTATATGCGGCTAGTACGGCACTTCTAAAGTAGCTTTGACCAATTCGGGTTTTGATAAACGACTCCTTATATTTTCCTTCAGGAATTTTATTTAAATCATCGACACCAAAGACTGATTGTATTTCACTTGTTGAAATTGCTTGACCAATATCATATTCAGTTAATCTAGTTTTAATTTTTAGTGCATCATAAACTAATGAAGCTAAATCATTTGCGTATTTATTGAAAATTTTTGGTTCTAGTTTACTTCCGTTTTTTAATCCGTGAACACCTCTTTCTTGTTGCTTTGGATCACAAGCTGCTAAATTCATTAATTTCATGCAAACAGAACTTGGGGTACGTTTTAACAATTCTGCTAGTTTTATGATTTCTTTATTGTGTGAACCTATTGATCCAAAGGGAATCCTAAAGTAAAGTTCAAGTGCTAGTGTTGTTTCATCTTCAGTCCAATTTCGTTTAGCCATTATATCTACCTCTTTTGATTATATAAGTATTGTATCATTTATATTTAGATTAGAAAAACCGAATATACTTAAATTAAAAATCTTAATGAAATCATAGTATATATACAATATATAGTTATATTTTGTTATTTAATTATAAATAAATGAAATATTAAAATTATTAAAGCAACTTATGGTATGTATTATAAGTAAACAACAGAGAAAAACTACTGAGGAATAGGAAAGGATAAACAAGAATAATTTTCATATAATTTTTGATTCATTATTTTTTACAGTACCAGGTGGTTTAACTTAGAAATTTGATAAAACATCAGATTTTTGAGGAATCGCATTCATGCAGAGAAAAGCAAAACGACCACACTGGATTATGATTTACTCCGGTGTGGTCATTTTTCTTATGTTCGAGTACCGAAATGGTAGGTGAGCATATATCATGCATTCAATTTAACAAATACACAAGATTATCTCATCGCATTTTCAAATGCTTGTGAAAAAATGTCTTCATCAAGTTCTTTTCTTAATTCTTTTTTTATTCTGAAACATTCTGCTTGATATTTTTTTGACCTTCTCGCCTTACTCTTTATTTTTGCGCTGTTTGGAAAGTCTTTAGAGAACTGCCCAAATGAAATTCTCCAATATTTAGCCATCTCTAGAATTGACTCATATATTTCGAACAATTCTTTGTCCGTAAAAACAGATGTATCTTTCTTTTTTAGATAGAGATGCAGTCCTTTTTCAAATTCGCGCCAATCATCTTCTCTGATTTTTTCTCTTTTATGACGAATCCATTCAAAAATTCTTTCATCTTCTCTGTTTCCAACACGGTCTAAAATATCTTGCCATTGCCTCCATGACAATTTTTCGACAATCTCCTGATCATATTGAGAAAGTCTATAACATTGGCCATAGAAGCTACGAGTCTCTGCGTTAGTGCCTTCGTTTCTTTTTCTATCTTCTTTTGTGGCAAAATTCTTTATCTCATCCCAGAACTTTCTACGCTCAGCAAATGAGATATCGTACTTTGTCAAAAGTTCTCCTAGGATTTTACCTAAATTATACTTGTATAATACGCTCTTTCCATATGTCTCTTCCAAATCCGCTTCTATCTGAGGAATTTCTTCTTTTAAAGTATTGAGAATTTCATCTATAGTTGCGATTTCTTGAGACGATAAAAGACCTTCATATAATAAATGCCCTTCTGTATCTAATCTAACTATATGTCCCATTTTTTATCACCTATGATTTCAGACTTTGATAATAAACGCTTTCAATTTTCTGTAAAACCTGCTCCGCAGCCTCTTGAGGTTCAAGTTCTACAAAGTCTTTTCCTATATCTCCGAACATATCATATCTTCCTTCAGATAGATACAAAAGTACGAACTGTTTCAACATTTGCTCGCGCAAATAGTCATGCTGAATATCTTTATAATTCTCTAAGTTAGTATACGCAGCATGTCCTATATTCAATGTAATGGTTCTTCCGTTTCCGGGAGTGTTCCAAGATCTTCTATAATCTTCCGGAGATTTTACAAGATTTATATCAAACGAATCCGCACTTCCGTGTTTTTCATCTGAATTTAAGAAAATCTTATAATTATAAAATGTTATTTTATCACCTTTTTCATATTGTGAATCGTCCTCATTTGCAATCAATCTTGCTCTGAGTTCCAATTCACCCTCCGTAAGATATTTTGAATATGTAGCCTCGTCAAAAACAATTTCTTCAACTGGATTTGTAACAATCTCTTCAAATGGAGCCAATGTTCCTGTAAGTTGCATAACATCAATAATTTTAGGATTAGTAATATTGTTTGCATTATGAATACTAATATTAAGGCGGTAATTTAATGTCACATTTCTTTTGTTATCAATCAAGTAGGTTACATTTCTTAATTTTTCATCGAAGTTTACCCTACGACTACTTTCTGTAGGAAAAATACATTCATGAAGTGCTAATTTAACACTTTCTCTACTGTTAGTTGGTCTGTCAATATCAAAGAAATAAGGCGATTTCTTTCGTTTTTCTTTTCCGCTTCCTATTACTTTTACTGTAAGTAATATTCTATTTTCTGCAAACGGAACAGAATTATCCTTTGTAATTAGATGTTCAAAGTCAAGCTTTTTCACACCCCCAGATTCAATAGATATTTTTTCTTTTTTAATTACTGAAACAACAGAACCTGTTTGAGGATTCACAACAGATAAATTATATTCAAATCTCTTACTAACCGTGTATGAGCTACTCATTCTTACAGAAAATTTGATAGTATCCCCGCCAGTTACTCTTTCGGAATTTTCTTCAGGGTATCTAATGTTCTGCCAACGAACATCAAAATCCGCTCTCTTAGGTCCCTTACCAAGATCCTCAAAATTAAGCTTTTTAAATAAATCTTGAATATCTTCTTTAATCTGATTTAATTCATCTTTTAGTTTTTTATCTTCACTTTCTTTATCTTTAATGTATCCCCATTCAGTTAAACAAGTAGTTACTTTATTTTGAGTATAGTTCTTGAGGTATTGATATTGTAACATTCTCTTTTTACCTTTACTTACACCAAAATGAACTTTGTCTTCAATATCAGAGAGTTCTTCCTCCCACTGCTCATCAACCTCAATATATCCCCAATACTTATTATCAACTTTCTTAGGTATGTCCTTGAGATCAATCTCTCCGATTTTCATGCCTTTTCTATAGTATGAAATACCTTGCCATCTGTTGTCTCCGTCATCAAATACATATAGCCCAAAGTGTTTAACTTTATATCCCGGAGAATATTTCTCTGTAGACTGCAATTCATAAGTATGAGTACTTTGCTTGATATCAATAGGAACAGTTACTTTATTTCCATTTACAGTAATAGCGGCATCATCCTTTAATCGATCTATAATGATCCACCATGATTCTTGAATATCATTAATAATAGTGCCATCATTTATTGCATTTACTAACTCTTCCTTTGGAGACACAATAATGACTCTTGTTCCGACAGTTGTTTTCTCGCTAAGCCCAGTATTTTCAAAAATAAATTTCTTAGCCTCATTTCCTTCATAAGCAACGGATTCTACTTGCCCTTTTTTATTTACATTCGCTACGTATATTCCATCTTCACGTAAAGAATCAAAATAATAAGTATAATCTTTAGATGCAACAGAATACACGCTTTTTCCTGCACCATATAAACCGCCTCCAGTGGCATTACCACCAGAATTAAACATAGATGTAAAACGAGATAATCTTTCTTCAGGGGGGAGAGCTTCTTCTCTTGCCATCATTGCGTTAATCTCTTCTGAAGGGGTATTTTTGCCAGTCAATCCCATAGTTCCACTATCGGAGACAATAACGAATTTTCCTTTACTATTTTCTTTATATGAAATATCGCATTTCCAATTCTTCCAATTATTTGTCTTTCTTGCTCCCACAGCATTTTGAATAGCATCTTTTTGAAATCCATTAGGAAAAGATACTCCGGCATCTAAATATGCACCAATGATCCAATCAACGTTTCGTTTGTAATTTTGTGGAATAGGTGTCAGTCCCATATAAATCCTCCTTAATCCAATGTGAATCTTTTGCTTTTCTTGCTTTCAATCTTATTAAACTTTTTTCTAGCTTCTTTTACTTCTGATTCAATAGCAGAGAAAATTTTATCAACATCTTCTTGTGTAAAATCATATGCACTTGAATTTGAGCAATTTCCAAGAAGTTGTAGCATATCTATTATTTTGTTTGTGCGTGCTTCTGCAAGTCTTACAAATTTTTGCCTTTTTGTTTCACGTTCTTTTGACATATAATTAGCTCCATTTCTTATATCTTACTTATATTATATTTATTAAAAGGAATTATTTCAATAATATTTATTAAATATGCGCAATATATTTAAAATATAAGTGAAATATGTAAAAAATAAGTTGTAGATTTGTGATAAACTACAACTTATTTTTTTACTATTTATATTTTATTTCAAATATTCTAATAATATTTCGGCGATGCCCTTTGCCAATAGAGGCGGAACAGCATTTCCAACCTGCTGATATTGTGAATCCTTTGTGCCAATAAACACAAATGAATCTGGAAATGATTGCAATCTTGCGGCCTCTCTTACGGATATTGCCCTATCCAAAGTAGGATGAATCCACATAGATTTTCTGACGTTAACGACTGTACCACTTGGCTTATTTGGGTCTAATCGTAAATAAATTGTGTTCTGCGTTCTTTCTGGTTTAGAATAAGTATCCTTATCCTCAATGTTCAGACTGTGAAAATTTTTGCCTTGTTTTATTTTTCTAAACCTGTCTAACGCTTTTTCTGTTGTTTTGGTTGTAATATGATTTTTCACACCCTCGCTACCTATTCTCATCAGCATTGCATAGTCACATAATTTATCATTATCTCTATATGGCTGCAAATTTTGTATTTTATCATATCCAACTTCATAATTTGTCAAATCGTTGATTGCATCTCCAACCGTAGGAATCACTTTCGCTTTATTTATATTGGAATAATCTAATTCTTTTCCTGATTGGTCGTATATGTCTTTTCTAATGCCAAGCACTATATATCTTCTGCGTTCTTGTGGAACGCCAAACCACTCTGCATTAAATACATTTCCTTTTTGTATATATTCATTACCAAGTATTGCATTTACATAATCAATTACTGAATAAGAATGGGTAATAAATTTTAATCCGTGCTCTTCCGAATATTCATATGTTCCTATTAATTCATTATTTGTTATTTCACGGATGAACTCTATCAATTTTTGCAAATCAACAACATAATCAAGATCAGCCTTAACGTCATCAAAGCTTTCTTTTTCTAAAGCGGTTAATATTACTGATAGTTTATTCGTCATTATTATTGTCCCATGATTTGTAGCATCTTGATTATCAGTTATGTAATCTGAAATCATCCTTTTGATATGTGATGCATTTTTGGCTAAAAAGTTTGGAAGCCTTTTATTGTTACCTAGGTTTTTACGCAGAACACTTAACATATGTTTTAATTGGAAGGGTATATCATATACTGCTAGATTATCCTGTGGTAATTGTTCTAAATCTATATCAGCAAACACATGATCAGTCAATACCAATGGATCAATTCTCTTTGGAATATCAAATCCTTGTGCAATCAATTCTTCAATTTCATTGTTATCTTTATATGAATCGTAAAATCTGTGTGTGTCAGACTCTAGCATACTCACATTTTCCATAACAAATGCTTTAGGTCTTATTTGTTTAATAGCTCTAAAATATTCCTTTACAAGACCGTTATTCATGCTGATAAGATGGTTTTTTTGCCTGTTTGCATTGGAGAATCCTTGACAAGGCGGTCCTCCGATTACAACATCTATTTGATTATCTTTTCTTTGATTCAACGCACCAAAGTCGTATCCTATCACATTGTTTATGAATTCAAACCCTTCTATATGCTTTGCAATATTTTGATTATATGTTTCTCTAGCATTCTCATTTATTTCCGCTGCTGCAACAAGTTCATATTCTCCGGTTAAATAAAAGCCATAGCTTAAGCCACCCGCACCAGCAAACAAATCAATAGCCTTAATCATCAGATTTACCTCGATCCTCTAAAATAGCAACTCGATTTTTACTGCGCACCCACGAGTCAACTTCGCTAATTTTAAATTTCCATTTTCTATCTATCTTATACCCAGGAAGTCCCTGCGTATTAACCATTTTCTTAACTGTATCTCTACTACTGCCTAGATGTTTGCAAATATCTTCCATTGAAACCCATTTTTCTTCAGCCATGCTATTTCACCCCTAAATATTCATTTTATTTTAATCCATTTCACATACAAAATCAAGTAGATTTATAACTATATATTACTATTTATCACTAACTATAACTATTTATAACTAAAATAATCATATTATATATCTTCTCGTGTATACCAGTTTGAGAGGAAATCAAAAATATATCGCCATATCTAAAAGAATATGCCAGATGGTGCAACTAGAGATGTGAGCAAAGGAAAAAACGGAATGACGAAAGTTCCGTACAACCCAAAGATGGGAAATCGTGCTTCTGTCAATAACTCCAACACTTTTGTTGGCTTTAATTCGGTAGTCAATACAATGAATAATTATGATGGTATTGGCGTTCGTGTGAACGGTAAGCTGATTGCTTTTGAGCTAGACCATTGTATTGAAGACAGTAAACTCGGTTCTTTGGAGGACACTTGTGCGGTGCAGTGTCAAGGCAAATCACGTCTATTGAGATTGGGGATTTATTAAATGCGCCATTTCTATTCTGTAAAGAATTAGAAGGTTTTATCATAAGCAATAATCTGCATAAGTGGACGGAAGAAGATGACAAGAAATACAACAAGAAACATTCTAACTTGATAGATATCATTATGTAGAAGTAAATAAATATTTGGACTTAAATAATTAAAGAAACGGAACGAGAGTTAAATCTTTCGTTCCGTTTCTTTAATTATTCGTTATCGATTATTTTGTGCAATTTGGGCTCCAAGCGATTGATGACATTTGTCACTAATGCGTTACCCATCATAAAATAACGGCGTTTTTCTGGCATGCCAGTATCTGTCCAGTTGTCAGGAAAACCTTGAAGTCTTTCTGCTTCGATAGGTGTTAATATACGTAATTTTCCGGTTTCCATATCAGGAATGATGTGAGTGGATCTGTTTACTGAGCTTTCACTAGTTAGCATTGTTCTTCCTGGTAGGTCTAGTGAATCAAATGGTGACATTGAACCTTCTGAATAGTAATATTTTTCTCCATTTGGCTTCGTACGAGGGATTTTTTTTGCTCCTCTTAAGTATGTGAATTTTTCTTTTTTATCGCCAGTTAAGATGTAAGAGTTCAATCCAGTTCTTGTTTCTCTGATTTTACCAAGAGTGATTGGAGTTTCTTGGATTGGTTTGGTTTTCTCTGTTAAAACAGTACCGTTGATCATAACACCAGTGTTTTCAAAGTTTGCTTTAAATTCACTTGTCATTTCAACTGTATCTTTGTATTGTAGTAAATCAATTTCATTATCAATGATTGTTGATGTTGACTCGACAGGGAAACATTGTGCAAACAAACCAGTTTCATATATATATCGTTTAGCTTCTTTGAATTTGATTTGTTTATTATATTTAAGGGTACGTTTCCATCCAAAAAGGAAAATTCTTCTTCTTCGTTGTGCTGCACCATAATCAGCTGCATTGATGATACGCCATTCAACGTTATAACCTAAATCACTAAGAGTACGTAGCATGATACCAAAATCTCTACCGCGTTGTTTTGATGGAGATTTTAATAAACGGTCAACATTTTCTAATAAGAAGAAAGGTGTGTTCTTTTCTTTTAAAATACGTGCAATATCCCAAAATAAAACACCTTTTTTACCTTCAATTCCTTTTTCATTAGATAAAGAACGTGCAACAGAATAGTCTTGGCATGGGAATCCACCGCAAAGTAAACTGTGGTCAGGAATAGTCTTTGCATCTACTTTAGAGACATCTTCATTACTGCATTCATCACCAAATCTAGTTGCGTAACAATCATAAGCATGTTGGATTTTTGTGCTAGGCTCCCATTGGTTTGCCCATACAAAATCCCAATCACGATTTTCGATAGCTTTTCCTTGTTCGTTAAAACCTTTAATGTTATTCAATCCAACGCGGAAACCACCTACGCCTGCAAATAATTCAACTACAGTTTTTTTCATGTATAAGAACTCCCTTCGATGTTATAATTAGCATAACAGATTTATTATAAAGGATCAAGTAAAACTTGTAAAGATCGAAAATGTTTACATTTTTGAAAAGAGAGGTAGTATGTCAATGTACAATAAGTTAAAAACAAATAATGTGTATTTAAGAGATAATGCGACATTTAGTGTGGATGAGTCAAAGATAATTGGCTTTTGCAGAGGAAAAGAAGTCTTTGATGAACATCCTACTTTTAAAAAGAAATTTTTGAATTCATTAAATACTGATATAGTGGTAGGACTTACTGAAAGAAAAATAAAAGGAAAATCATCAATCGGAGTGAATGCAAATTCAATAAATAATTCCGTTAGAAATTGTTTGAAATCTATAGATAATATAGAATTTGAGACATCAGTATATTATGGGACATTTTTATCACAAAATGTTAAAAGTGATTTTGATTTTTCTATAATAGACAAAGAATCTAATTATTATAATTTATGGAACTATTGTTATGGTTTAGAGGCTCGTGTTAAAGGAGAAGACATTTTTAAACAGCTTATAGTCAATAATAATAAATTAGATGATTGGAATTCATATATGTCAAAATTTGATAATGATGATTATAAATATAAACGTGATTTGATTATCCCAGATTATACATTTAATGTCGTTGGGGAAATTCAGCTTGGAAATTGGGCGATGATTTATAAGGATATGTTTAGATTGGTTACCGCTATAAATAAACATGCAAAAATAGATTTGTATATTTATATTTGTCCAAATGAAAGTATGAGTGATTTAATAAGCGACGGTACTGTGACATATAAAAAAGCTGTGGATAAATTCAAGGAAAATGTCGATAATCATAATATTAATAAGCCTGTAATTATTGTTCCTTTGGATATCAATCTATCTGTTAGTGAAAAAAAAAGAGCTGATTTAATTCAAAATTATCGTAATTTGATTGATAAGGTAGAAGAATATAATAACGCTATTAAGAAATTAAATAACCTGAAAAAAGAATTGAATAAAGCTGATGCAGATATAAAAAAAGTCAAAGGCAAAATTAAATATAGAGAAAAAATAGCTAGTAAGTTTAAATCTGAAATAAAAAATGAAGGTGTGATTATTAATGATAGAAACAACAATGAATAAATATAATTTGTTTGATTATGATGATAGGCGCATAGATAGTATTTTTGAATATGCCAAACGATTAGAGGGAATGACATTCAATGAAATTAGTGATGAGTATAATCATTCTTTAAAAAAGTTTTATACAAATCCAATGGAACCACAATCTTTTAAAGTAAAGGAAGATACAGTTGAATATAAAACACCTGGAAAGAATGCAAAAGGACAATTAGGCAATTTTCTTGAGAGATATTATTTTGGGTGTATGCCAAATGGTGTACAGGATGCAGACTTTTCAAAGACTGGTGTTGAATTGAAACAAACATGTATAGATCAAAAGAAGAATGGTGATTATTCGGCCGGAGAGAGGTTATCTATTACAAATATCTCTTATAAAGAACCTGTAGAAGATGATTTTTATAAAAGTCATGTATGGGCAAAAATCAAACTGATATTATTGGTTCATTACTTGAGGGATAAATCAAAAAATAGAATGGATTATGAGATAAAATATGTTAATTTATTTACCCCTCCACAAGATGATTTAAGTATTATAATACAAGATTATTTAAATATTATAGAAAAGATTAAAAATGGTAAAGCACACGAAATAAGTGAAAGTGATACATTATATTTAGGTGCAAGTACAAAAGGTGCAAATGCAGAAAAAAGTACAGTTCCACAGTATTACGGGGACCATACACCAGCTCGAAAAAGAAATTTTTGTTTCAAAAGACAGTATATGGATTATATACTTCATGAATACGTATTAAAAGATAGAGTTCCTTGTGAATCTATAATAAAGAGTAATGGTTTAACGGCAATGGATTCTTTTGAAAACCAGATTTTAAATATGATCAACAGAAATGCTGGAAAAACAGATGAACAATTATGTCATATGTTTAACAGACCATATAATAACAATAAGGCTCAATGGATTGACTTAGCATATAGAATGTTAGGAATCAAGAGTAACCAAGCGGATGAATTTGTGAAAGCAAATATTGTTGTTAAAGCTATTCGTATAGAGAAAAATGGTAAGATTCGTGAATCCATGTCTTTACCTGTGATTGATTTTAAAAAGTTGGCTACAGAAGATTTTGAGTATTCTGATTTTTGTGAATATTTTGAAGAAACTAGGTTTTTATTTGTGGTATATAAATCAGATGGAGTTCATTATGTTTTAAAAGGTGCTCAATTATGGAATATGCCATTAAGTGATTTGTATGGTGAAGCAAAAGTTGGTTGGGAAGCTATACAAAAGAAAATCAAAGATGGTATCAATTTTACTGTTAAAGGTGATGTTGTTTCAAATGATTTACCTAGCAAGAAGGATAATAGAATCATCCATATTCGACCACATGCACCAAAAGCTGCTTGTAAATTAAATAATGGTTTTGAAAAAGGAAATCTTAAACGAGATGCAAACCAATTACCAAATGGAGAATGGATGACAAAACAAAGTTTTTGGTTGAATAATACATATGTGTTGTCTCAATTAAAAATCGAAATTGATTAATTTATCATAGTACATAGGAAGGTCAATGTTTATGAAACATCAAAAGTTAACGACAACGCCTGAGGTATCTAAGAGGATGTCAAAAGTAAAGTTGAAGAGAAATGATGTAGAAACAAAGTTAGCAAAAGCTTTATGGCATAAAGGCTTTAGATATAGATTAAACTATAAGAAGCTTCCTGGGTCGCCAGACATTGTTTTAACAAAATATTACATAGCCATTTTCGTCGATGGTGAATTCTGGCATGGTAAAGATTTTGAAAAAAGAAAAGAGATTTTAAAAAATAATAAAAAGTTCTGGATTGAGAAGATAGAAGAAAATATTTCTCGTGATAAAAGAAATGATGTCCTTCTAAATAATATGGGATGGATTCCTTTGCATTTTTGGAGTAAAGATGTAGAAAAGAATTTGGATGAGTGCATAAAAGAAATCTTGGAGTATGTGTCTTATCAAACAAGTGGAAAAACAATAGAGTAAAAAAGACTTCAGAATAGTGATCTGGAGTCTTTTGGTTTATATGGGTAAAAAAATTAGAGCTGGATTTGAGTGTGTTTGTGAAATGGTACCAGCTCTAGAAAATGGATGTTGATTAGTTGGTTAATCAACACTCATAGTTTAACATGAATTATTTTTGTTGTATATAATTATTTTCATTAAATGGATACGCTTTCATCGCTTGGTTGACTTTTGCTTGCGGTGAGAAAACATTTAAAAATGAAAAGATTGCGAGAATTTTTTCATCATCTATCAACGTTTTTTTTGTATGTATTTACATGAAAATAAGAAAATTATGCCTGTTTTTTTTAACTTTTTTAAAATTTGTTTAATAAATTTCGTATATGAGTATGTAGGAAATGCCTACTAGAAAGGTGTGCTCATGCGTAGTGCAAATTTATTAAATGATTTCGCCTTTAAGTATGTGTTTGGCGAAGATTGTAAAGAGGCTAATGATGCCTTAAAATCATTACTTACGGTATTTTTAGAAAGGAGTGTGAATAAAGTTGTTGTAAAGAATTCAGAAATGGTAAAAGACTTTAGTAAAATGAAAAGTCCACGTTTGGATCTGTTAGTTGAATTTGATGATCAAACGATGGTAGATTTAGAAATGCAGTTAAGACAAACCAAAGATAATTTAATGAATCGCTTTCCTTATTATTCGGCTAGACTTCATGGCTCACAAGATATGGAGGGGAAAAGCTACAGTCAACTAAAGGAAACCATTGTTATGATTTTCTTTAATGTGAATATTTTTGAAAACGATAATATATGTAATACATTCAGGTACAAATGTGATGGTGACTTACCTTTTGTGAAAGAAGAAAAAGAAGATCGTATGAAGTTACGTACAATTGAAATGCCAAAAGTAGATTTAAATAAGCCGCTAGAAGACATGAATGAACAGGAAAAGATGATTTATTACTTTTTGAATTGCCATAAAGGAATGGAAGATAGTAAGATTAAGATGATGATAGAAAGTGATGAGGTGATTCAGATGTTAGAGAAACGTGTAGAAACTATATCGGATGATCGTTGGAAAAAAATAATAGAAGATTTTCAAAAACTGCATGAAAATGAAGAGCGAATCGAACTACAGCTTGAACTTGAAGAGGCTCAAAAACAAATAAAAGAGGCCCAAAAAGCACGAGAAGAAGCACGTAAAGAAAAAGATGCAGCTCGCAAAGAAAAAGAAGTAGCTCGCAAAGAAAAAGATGCAGCTCGTAAAGAAAAAGATGCAGCTCGTAAAGAAAAAGATGCAGCTCGTAAAGAAAAAGAAAAAGCTAATAGACAAGTAGAAGAAGCTAATAGACATGTTGAGAATGCAAATAAACTAGTAGAACAAAAGAATCAAGAAATGAAACAGATAATTCAAGGGATGCTTTCGAATGGTATGAGCTTAGAATTTGTTTCTAAGTTGTTGTCTAAGAGTGAAAGTGAAATTATGGAGTTAGTGAAATAGCTAAAGATAAATGATGATATAAAGCAGGTTTTTGAGGCCTGCTTTTTTTTAAGGAATAGTAGGCAGATAAAATGGAAGATCAAAATTGTGCTTATTGCATGGAAGGTGAGCTTTTAGCTGCTTTCGAAATCAAAATTTGTGAACTAGAAAGTTCAAAGGTGTATTTGTTTAAGGAACAAAGTCATCCGGGTCGTGTGATTGTTGCCCACAAAAAATATGTGAGTGAAATTGTAGAAAAAAGAGCTATTCCTATGGGAGGCATTAATAATATAGCTTGTACTATGCATGAAATTTTTTCATCCTGACAAAGTAAATTATGGAGCATATGGAGATACGGTACATCATCACTTGCATGTAGTTTCTAAGTATAAGGATGGATATGAATGGGGTGGTGTATTTGCTATGAATCCTGGTGTTAAGACTTTGTCTGAAGAAGCTTATCAAGAAATGGGAAGTATTATCTAAATAACTATTCGTGACTAGCATCGTATAATTTTTGGATATCACTAGGAAGCTTGTCTGGAAGCATGGCTTGAATGTTTTCTTCGGTTCCATCTTCTATAGCTTTTTGGTAGTACCAACATTTGAATTCTAAAAGGGAAAGTGCTTTTTGAAGATTTTGAATTTCAGCTTCTACTGCTGATTTTCTAGTTTCAAATAATTCTTTCCTTTTTTCATAAGTTTCACTACCTTGTTTGACCCACATAAAGAATTGATTGATTTCTTTTATACCAAGACCTGATTTCTTTAGGCATTCAATGATGTGTAAGGCTTCTAATTCATTATGACTAAAGTAGCGAATATTTCCTTTGCGCACAAGATTAGGAAAGAATCCTTCTTTATCATAATATCTAAGTGTAGAAATGGGTAAATCAAACATTTGTGAAACTTGTCCTATTGTATAATACATAATTTCCTCCTTGACCTAAAGTCAACTTCAGGTAGTATAGTAATACCAGGAGGATTGTATGTCAATGAAGGTTTTAATTATATCAACAAGTCTAAGAACAAATAGTAATTCGGATATTTTGGCTAGAAAATGTGTTAGAGGTGCATTGGATGCAGGGCATGAAGTAGAGTATGTGTCATTAAAAGGAAAAAACATTGAGTATTGTATTGGATGTTTATCTTGTATCAAGAGGGGTAGTTGTGTATTAAAGGATGATGTTAAAGACATTATGGAGAAGGTAAAACAGGCAGAAGTCATTATATTTGCGACTCCTATATACTATTATGAAATGTGTGGTCAAATGAAAACATTACTGGATCGTTTGAATCCTTTATATGCAAGTGAATATGCATTTAGAGATATCTACATGATCGCAACGGCTGCAGAAGATGAGGATAGTACATTTGATAAAGCTTATAATGGACTTCAAGGCTGGGTTGATTGTTTTGAAAAGGCTACTTTAAAAGGGATTGTGATGGGTGCTGGTATAAGTGAAGCAAGTGATGCATTAAATCATAAGGATGTTTTGAAGAAGGCTTATGAGTTGGGTAGGAACTTGTAATGTTTTGTTAAAATGATGATTTTACGGATGAAAGCTGGATATCCACCTATTGATATTAAATTTGCAGATTGAATTGTTCATTATAATGCGTTTCATGAAGGTCATATAAAACATAGTCTTTTGGCACTGGAAAATATGTTACAAGATTAAGTTGGCTCAAATGTCCACTTTGTTTTTGTGATATAATACTTTCTTGAAGAGGGCATGAAATGAATTTTAATAGGGCATTAAGTAAAGAACAAACATCCTGCATCAATGGAATTTTTGTGTTGTTTGTGTTTCTATCCCATTTTGGACAATATGAAACGATGCCATGGAATAATCTCTTGTTGGCAATTGGACAATTGATGGTTGCACCATTCTTGTTCTATTCGGGATATGGCATTATGGAGCAAATTAAAAGAAGAGGTATTGTGTATATTGACGGTATGCCTAGAAAAAGAATATTGAAATTTTATATTCATTTTTGTATGGCATTATGTATTTATTTGGTTTTGTCATTCTTATTAGGAAAAGAGTATTCCTTTGTTCGTATTGTATTATCATTTACGGCTTTAAGTTCCATTGGAAATAGTAATTGGTATGTGTTTGCGATATTGACAATGTATAGTATTGTATATATTTCGTTTAAACAATTTAAGAAACATAGTATGACTTCATGCGTACTATTTACCATTCTTTATATAGTTATGATGGATATAATAAAGGATCAAGCTTGGTGGTACAATATCATTCTTTGTTTTCCTGCAGGCATGATTCTATCTAAATATAAAGATTGGGTTTGTTCTATCATTCGAAAACCTGTATTCTTTGTATTTATGATTACTTTAGCTTTGATTCTATATATATTTCATTTAGATATTCTTGCATATGAAATAATTTCGATTGCGTTTTGTTTCTTGATTGTGGATTTATGTGCATATAAAGAAATTAAAAATGATTTGTTTCATTTCTTAGGTCAATATGTATTTGAAATCTATATTCTTCAAAGAATTTCTATGAACTTATTTGATCAATATTTAAATGACTGGATCTATCTAATTGTATGTATACTTGTCACTTTCATTCTTGCCTATAATTTTAAAAAGCTAGAGACAAAAGTGGATGGGTTACATGTTTTTAAAAATTTTAGTTGACAAAAAATATCATTTTCCTGTATATTTTTTTGCGTACAAATCGTACAGAAATTGACCGCCTAGATATAGGCTAAGGCTACACGGACGGCCGGGTCAAATGCCGAAGACTTGTTGAAGAAGCAAGAACCGTATTTAGGGAATACGGAAGGGTGTTTACCCTTATTGATTGAGTTAAAAGCTCAGTTTTGTAAAGTACAATATACCTTATGAAATGGTCAATAAGCTGGAATTTCTGTTGCGAAAAGTATGCAGATAGATGATGGACAAAGATAGGTGTATATTGTGCGCCTATCTTTTTTTGTGTTGGTAAAGGAGAAAAGGAATATGAAAAAGATTTTACAAGCAAGCCTTAGTGCAGTATTAGTGTTGAGCCTAGTGGGTTGTGGTTCGACAAAAGATGAGGCCATTTATCAAGATTTGATTGATGACTATGTGAATGAAATTGATATGGATTATGCGTATGACTTCACAAAAACATTGTCTACAGATACTTCATTGCATGATAATTCACTTGGATTTAGAACGAGTGGTTCCGATGCAGAGCATAGAACCGCCGATTATTTGGCTAAGGAAATGAAGGCCATTGGTTTAAAGAATGTAGAAAAGGTACCTGTGAATGTGGATAAGTGGCAATATAATGATGCTTCACTAACGATTGAAGGAACAGATATTGATTTGATGCCCGTATCGTATATGGTGAATGGTACAGATGAAAATGGGATTACAGCACAAATCGTAGATTGTGGTACTGGTTTTGCGAAAGACTATGAAGGCAAGGACGTTGAAGGTAAGATTGCATTAGTTGGAGTGGATCAATTTAATGAGTCTTGGATTGGTGGATATATCTATGAGGCGTATGAGCATGGCGCAAAAGCATTAGTCACATACGATCTTGATGGATATGGAAGATTTAGTGATGATGATCATCAGATTCAGGATGTTTGTGCAGAAGATATTATGCCTACGACAATCATCACAATGAGTGAATACAAACAAATCAAAAAGGCTTTAAAACAAGGTCATGATATGGCTACTTTAAAAGTGGATAGTGTGATGGAAGAAGGCAATGGTACAAGTTATGATGTGGTTGGCTATATTCCTGGTAAGTCACATGATCAACAAATTATTTTTGCCGGACATTATGATATGTATTTTACTGGCTTTCAAGATGATTGTAGTGCCATTGGAACCATTATGTCGATGGCTAAGACAATGATTGATAGTGGTTATGTTCCTGAAAATGATATTGTGGTTGTTGCGCATGGTGCTGAAGAATGGGGCGCAACAGGCACTGAATTTGACTGGACAAGAGGTGCTTATGAATTGATCAATAATGTGCATCCTGAATGGGCTAATAAAACTTTGGCTTTATTTAACTTTGAATTGGATGCCTATGATGATGGTGCAGATACATTCATGGTGACTTGTGTTCCTGAATATGCTTCTTTAGTGAAAAGCTTAGTGGATTCAGGTGCATTGGATGGTGCTGTAAAAGAATATAAGAATGGTATTTCTACAAAGACGTATGATACAACGACAATGGAAGATGGTGTTTCTTATCGTAATGCGGGAGTTCCTTATTTCTTAAATACAACAGATACTTGTTCTGGGAAAGCAAAGGATGATGATGAATATACTTGGACACAACTTCATTATCATACAGAATCCGATAATACGGATACGTATAGTGAAAAGGTGATGAAGGCTAATATTGCGGTATTTGGAAGTATGGCTATCGCCATCGATCAGCTTCCAGCTATGTCTTTAAATATGCAGGCTACCATTGATGATTTAAAGGAAAGCTTTAATGAAGATTTAGCTTTGGAAGCTGGTGTTTCTAAAAAGGATTGGGGCAAGGCTTTAGCTGTTTTTGAAAAAGAAGTGGCTGCACTAAATAAAGAGGGTCAAGACATTAATGATCGTTATGTAAAGGCCGTAAACTCTAAATCGGATGTTACTTCGATTCAAAAAGAAGGAAAAGTCTACAATAAGAAAGTATTAGACTTATTTAAATATGTACAAGATAACTTTGTCGGAATTGTATTCTCGAGTGATGTAGTGATGAAACATGTGGGATATCAAAACAACATTGAATATATGGATGAAATCATTCAAGATTTAAAGAAAGACAAAGTAAAGGATGCCCTAGATGTGGCATACCAATTAAATGGTTTGTGTGAATACAACTATTACTTATTCTCACCGAATGCGGCTGCTAAAATTGATGCACATGCAGATAAGGCTGTTGAAAACAATAAGTGGTGGGGCAATGATAAAGGCTACTATTTCACAGACACAAAAAGCGCTACAACTTCTTTACTGAATAAAGAAGATGGGCATGATGTAAGAGAAGAAATCAAAGTATATGAAAGTGCTAGAACAAAACAGTTAGATTCTTATAAAGAAGTGCTTGAAAATGAAGTCTTGGTAATGAACAAAATAGGTCAATAAATACAATAGCTTGGCATATTATGCCAGGCTTTTTTTGGTTATAAAATAAGCTTTTGAAATGTTCACATTTGTTCTTGAAAACAAGTTTTTCTTCGATGTATACTTAATCTAACTAACCATATGGTTATATGTTATAAAATGGGGAAAACATTATGAATAGATTAAAAAAATGCCTAGTGGGACTGCTTGCTTTTTCAATGGTTCTATCTGGTTGTGCAAAGGCAGATACAAAGAAGGATGATCATCATCTAACCGTCTTTTTATGGGAGAGTCGACTTGTAAAAAATTTAGCACCATACATACGTTCGCAATACCCTGATATGGATATTGAATTTATTTCGGGAAATAATAATACAGATCTATATGAATATTACCAAGAACATGGACAATTACCCGACATTATTAGTGTGCGTCGTTTTTCAGGTACAGATTCAAAAGAACTACAACCGTATTTATTGGATTTAAGTTCATATGATATTGTTTCAAAATATTATTCGTATGCTTTGCAGTATTACTATAATAAGGATCAATCCATTCATTGGCTTCCTATATGTGGAATTCCACAAACAATGATCGCAAATAAAACGTTGTTTGATCAATATGGTATTGCTTTACCGACAAATTATGAAGAGTATGCAGAGGCTTGTCAAAAATTGAATGCTTTGGGCATTAAACCTAGTTCTATGGATATGGGTGAAGACTGGTCTTGTCTAGAAGCCATTCAGGGTGGAGCTATTGATGAATTTACAAGTCTTGAAGGATTAGAGTGGAGAAGTAAGGCCGAAAGTGCCAAGGATAAGATCTCTTTTGATGAGACTATGGGACATCGAATCTTTTCAAAGACACATCAGTTTTTAAAGGATTCTTGTTTTACGAAAGAAGATGTAAACTTATCGATTGATGATGGTACAAATATGTTTGTTGAGAAAAAATCAGCTATATTCCATGGTACACCAGACATATATAAAACGCTTTCGAGTCAAATGAGTGATAGTGAACTTGTTCGTTTACCTTATTTTTCACAAACTTCAAATGATGGATATATCTATATGCATCCTTCTTTAAATGTGGCATTGAATAAAGATTTAGAGAACGACAAGACAAAATTAGATGCAGCATTAAAAGTATTGGATTGTATGATTTCTAAAAAAGGACAACAATTGATTGCGAATGGAACGGGTGTAATTTCATTTAATCCAGATGTTGAATCTATGATGAATGATGTCAAAGGACTCGAGGAACCTTTAAAAAATAAGGCTCTTCATCAATAAATGTGGGTAGATTTATATAGAAAAATAAGAATAAATACT